>ERZ795056.1583-NODE-1583-length-26588-cov-7.598462_pt1 | contig 26588 bp, 18 predicted proteins | sample MGYA00375140_ERZ795056 | MGnify/ENA primary metagenome ERZ795056 (study PRJEB30185, sample SAMN05720227) | activated sludge metagenome | isolation source: Anaerobic digester | place: USA | collected 2015-03-09 ... | reverse complement strand
TCAACCAGCCAAACCTTCGAAAAATGAGTTTGGATTTGGCTTTGTGAAAGTGCCAGTCAAAAAACAGAAGGAGAAAGAAAGGCCACTTGTGCCTGTTGAGCCTGTATATCAGTTGCCGGCAGGTCCAGCCAAAAAGAAGAAAGAGAAGAAGCCGGAAGACACCATCATCGAACGATTTCTGGAAAAACCGCCAGGCTTTATTCCGCCCCGGTTGGATTTTGGTGATCCGGCCCCGGCGGATGATCTGGCGCAGAAGAGCGGATTTCTGTCAGAAGAGATTGTGACAGAGAACATGGCGATGATTTACCTGAAGCAGAAAAACTTCGAAAAAGCCCTTTCAACTTTTCGAAAATTGCAGTTGAAGTTTCCGGAAAAAAGTGATTACTTTGCGGCCCTCATAAAAAATCTGGAAAGCCAGACCAAAAACTGATATGATATTTGCACTAGTCGCTGTTATCGCCATTTTGGCCGTTTTAATGATCCTGATCGTATTAGCACAGGATTCCAAATCCGGAGCATTGTCAAGCAACTTTGGCGCTTCTCAGGTAATGGGCGTAAAACGCACAACCGACCTTCTCGAGAAATTAACCTGGGGATTTATGATCGGAATTATGGTTCTGACCATGAGTTCCAAATTTATTCAGGGATCTGAAGAAGTATCAGATTCGCCTTCTTCCATCAACGTAGAAAAAGCGAAATCAAAACCAACTGCTGCACCACCAGCTACTCCGAAAGAGGAAGTAGGTCCGACATCAGCTCCGGCTGCTGACAGCGCTGCGAAATAAGATTTCATAGAATAATAATTAACCCCGCCACAAACGGGGTTTTTTTATGCCTTTTCCTTCCAACTAATTTCAAACTGCCATGGCCGCTCTGTACATCGTTGATCAGATTTTTGAAAAACAAGACTACACCCCACAACCTTTGCCAAAAGGAGAATATGAATCCTGCCGTTTTGAATCCTGCCAGTTTCAGGAAAGTGATCTGAAGAACATCCGGTTTACGGATTGCGTTTTTAAGGACTGCAATCTCAGTATGGCAAAACTGGCGGGTGTTACCTTCCGCGATGTGGTGTTTGAAGACTGTAAGCTGATGGGATTGCATTTCGATGTCTGCAACGACCTTCTCTTTTCTGTTTCGTTCACCCGATGCATGGCTGATCTCTGTTCGTTTTACCGTCGGAAAATGAAGAAAACCCGGTTTGAGAATTGCTCGCTTAAGGAATGTGATTTCTCAGAAGCCGATCTCAGCCAGTCCGTTTTTGCAGACTGCAATCTCGAGAATGCCGTTTTCGAAAACACGCATCTGGAAAAAGCCGATCTTCGGACCGCATTCAATTACCGGATAGATCCGGAAAAGAATCACCTGAAAAAGGCCCGCGTTTCTATTCAGGGTTTGCCTGGACTTCTGGAAAAATACGATCTTTCGGTGGAGAATTAGCGCAAGTCCAAGCCTATTGAAAAATGACGGAACCTCAACCCGTTCGGTTTTCAGCCATCATCGAAATCATCGGGGTAAATCCCTATGTGCTGATTCCGCCTGCCGATCTCGAAGCGATTTTTGAACAGGCAGGAAAATCCAAAGGTACTATTCAGGTGAAGGGCCACCTCAATGGCGAGCCCTTCATTCAGACACTGGTAAAGTTTGCTGGCCATTGGAGACTGTACCTCAACATGCCGATGCGGAAATCGACCAACACAATGGTGGGCGATCCTATTCATGTTTCGATGGAATTTGATCCGGTTCCCCGTTTCCCTGATTTTCACCCGAAACTAACGGCCGCTCTAGATAGCAATCCGGAAGCCAAAGCCGTGTTCGACCAGCTTCCTCCGTCGCGACAGAAAGAAATCGTCCGCTACATCGCCCATCTCAAATCCGAGGAATCGGTCGACCGAAATATCCCGAAGGCCATCGATTTTCTGCTGGGCAAAATTCGTTTTGTGGGAAGGGATCACCCCTGAATCAAAATCTTCCCAGGCGGAATGTTTCCAAGTCCCATCAATCTGGCATATACCTGCGCCATCACCGCCACATCTTTCTGGCAATAGGTCGCAATTCGTTTCACATCGCCCGTGCTGTAAAAAACTTTACCCACTTCGCTTCCGTCAATGTCGTCTTTGCTGGTCGGGATTCCGAGGCAGGCCGCCATGGATTCGAGTGATGTGTATGCTTTCAGATCACCAAACTTCCAGAGCTCCATTGTATCCACCAGCTGGGGTGTATCCCACGGTTTCTTTCCCATAATCTGAAGGAGTTTGGGAAGAGGTAAACTGTTGACCAGAAGGCGACGGCAGAGATAGGGAAAGTCGAATTCCTTGCCGTTGTGGGCACACATCCGCCAATTGTCCTTTTTCGTCAGCCGAACCAGATAATCGGAAAAATCAACCAGCAACTGCCTTTCATCCGGGTGCGAAAATGAACGTGTCCGGAAGCTGAGTTCGCCTTTCTGCAAAGTAAAATGACCCACTCCGATCACCAGAACACGACCAAACTCGGCGTAAATGGCGGCCCGTTCCGGATACGATTCTTCCGGAGGGTTATCGGCTTTCAGGGCTTTGGCTTTTTTCTCCCACAAACGCTGAAACCGTTCGTCAAGCTGGTGGAAGGTTGGGTGTTGTGACACCGTCTCAATATCCAGAAACAGGATATTGGTTACTGTTTTAAAATCCATTTTGTTTTAGTTTAGTCTGAATCGCCAGCCTGGAAAAACGATTCCGTCCTTTTACATGACGGATTCTTTTCTGTCCAAACTTTCCCTCAGATGATTTAGTGCACAAGTTTAGTACACGTCCGCCAATTGACGGTTCTTTTTTCGTAAAATTGCGTCCTTTTTTTTCGTAGAATTCATGAAGTTGGGATTTTGGGGCGCTGCCCGTCAGGTAACCGGAAGCATGTACATGCTGACCCTCGACCACGATTACAAAGTCCTGATCGACTGCGGATTCGATTTCGACAAAGAACGCAGCGACTTCGAATCGACGGAGTATAAAAAGGAAGACGGTTTCATTTTTCCGTTTGAAGTGACGGAGATCAACCTGGTTATTCTTACCCATGCCCATGTGGACCACAGCGGAAACCTGCCCAACCTGATCAAGGAAGGGTACGAAGGTCAGATTTTGTGTACCCAGCCCACCATGGAGTTGTCGGAACTGCTCCTGGCCGATTCTGCCCGGATCCATAAATTAAAGCTAAACAGCATTCATGGACGTGGAAAGAAAATCAATCCGAAACTTCTCAATAAACTGACGGCTGATCTTTACCTGGAGTCCCACGTGAAGGAAACCATGGACCGCTTTGTCTGCATCGGTTTCGAGCGCCGGTTTAAGGTGCACGAAAATCTGTTTGTCACCTTTCACTACACCGGTCACTTGTTGGGTGCCGCCAGTATTTTGGTTGAGGCCAGGGAAAATGGGAATTGGGTAAAAATCGGATTTTCGGGCGACATCGGGCGTTACAATTATCCCCTCCTGAAAGATCCGCAACCGTTCCCGGAAGTAGATTATCTGGTTTGTGAATCAACCTATGGAAACCGTACCCATGAAACGACAGAGGCTCCGGAAACCGTCCTCAAAGACGTCATCCAAAGTTCACTGATTGATATTCCGGGAAGGCTCATCATTCCCTCATTCAGTGTGGGAAGAACCCAATCGCTTCTCTACATTCTAAACAAGCTTCAGTTTTCCGAGCATTTCCCCGACATCCGGATTTTTACAGACAGTCCGATGGCGATGAAAAGCTCGCAACTCTACGAGAAATTCCGGAGTCATCTCAACAAAGAAGCCCAGGACTTTTACAAGGAAAACGACAGTCTGTTCAATTTCGAAAACCTCACGTATGTGCCCGATCTGGAAGGCAGCAAGGCTCTTTCGAATCATTATGAACCCTGCATCATCATTTCTTCTTCCGGCATGATTCACGGTGGGCGTATCGAAAACCATATTCTCAAAAATCTGGAGAATCCGTACTGCACCATTTTCATGATTGGATTCAGTGCTGAAGGAACGACCGGAAATAAACTGATGACCGGTGCCGACCGCGTGGTACTGAAAGGAAAGTCACTCGAAGTGAAAGCCCGGATACTCAAAACCGATGTTTTCAGCGGCCATGCTGATCTCAAAGGTCTGATGCGATTTGTGGAGCAACAAAAACCGGAGAAACTGAAAAAGCTCTTCCTGGTGCATGGCGAGGCTGAGGTGATGGATGATTTCAAAAAGACACTTGTGTGGTCGGGTTATGAACAAACGGTGATTCCTGAATACGGAAACGAATTTGAACTGATCTGATGGCAGAACTGGGACAGAACATCGAGACGGCTGCCCGGTTTCTGGCCGATGAAAATGTGGTGGCGATTCCAACGGAAACGGTCTATGGCCTGGCTGGAAGAATCGATTCGGAAAAGGCCATCCGGAAAATCTTTGATGTCAAGAACCGACCGTACACCGACCCGTTGATTGTGCATGTGGCTGACGTGCCGTCCGTAGAAACGCTGGTGACACACTTTCCGCCATTGGCCCGAAAGCTGATGGAGGCGTTTAGTCCGGGTCCGCTTACAGTGCTCCTTCCAAAGTCAAATCAGGTTTCCGATCTTGTGACGAACGGATCTCCGCTGGTGGCCATCCGGATTCCGAATCATCCACTCACTCTGGCGTTATTGAAATTAGTTGGAACACCTTTGGCGGCGCCAAGTGCCAATCCGTTCGGTGGTATTTCTCCCACAACGGCACAGCATGTTCAGGATGGGTTGGGTTTGAAGATTCCATATATTTTAGATGGAGGTTCCTGTGAAGTAGGAGTGGAGTCGACCATCATTCAGATTGTGGGTGATGATCAGATCAAGGTTCTTCGACAGGGAGGAATTCCGGAAGAGGAACTGGCTTTATTTGCTGAACTGGTGAGGGATGAAAATCCGGAAAAGCCTGTCGTTCCAGGAAGTATGCTGAGTCATTATGCGCCAGCCAAGCCTTTGTTTCTCGCAACGGATTCAAGGACGGAATCACTTTTGCCTGAAACAACCGGCGTGCTGGCATTTGATTCGTATCGGAAAGGAATTCCGGAAGCAAACCAGATTTTGCTATCATCTTCCGGTAACTTGAAAGAAGCGGCCCAAAACCTCTTTCAGGCACTTCATCGTCTGGATTCAATGCCGGTAGAATGCATTGTGGCCGTCCGTCTTCCTGACAGCGGATTGGGAAAAGCAGTAAACGACCGCATTTTCCGGGCATCGCAAAAAAGGACAGTGTAGCGGTTTTCTCAGGCTACGTTCCGGCTGATGGTATAATTCTGAATTTCAAAAACGATGCGGGCTTCATCCACTGGTTTTGGATGGTAAGCGTGAAATCCCATTCCCAGAAACCGGGCTTCATCGTTTTCAGTGCCGTAGCCTGTTGTCGCAAAAACCCGGCAATCAGGCTGGATCCGTTTGATTTCCGGAAGGATTTCAATGCCGGCTTCTCTGTTTTGCCCAAGATTGATGTCGAGCAGTACAAACTGAAAAGCTTCCCTTTGAATCCAGTAAAGCGCTTCTTCTTTGGTGGCGGCATGCCGGATGTTGCAATGAAGTTTAAGGGCATTCGCCAAGGCCCAGGCGTTGATGTATTCGTCCTCCACCAGGAGTACGTTTACAGGTGACAGTGGTTGCATAGTAGTGGTTGGTTTTCGCTAAGTCGGTCGGACCAGCAACTGACAAGTGTTGCGTGATCGTTGATCCAAGATAACGGAATTTTCACCCCGAACGAAATCGATGGCCCACTGATTGTAATTCTTAATTGTGTAAAGGGTAAGGTTTTCATTGTATAACACAGAATACGATGATTTGAGGTGAGAGAACACCTTCTCAAACGACTCTTTATTGAAATCCACAACCACGGAAATGCTGGTAGCTGATACCTGAAGCATCTGGAACTTCAAACCGGCCTGGGAAAACAAATGAAGTACTTCTGTAATATTTTTCTCCTCCATGAAGGAGTAGTTTTTGGAACTTAACGAGATTAGAGTCTGGTTGCTCTTCCGAATAAAGGCGGCATCGGTCCACTTAACAGCTTCAAATCCCACTCGGGTTCCTGTCTGAGCCGGTTCCAGAAAGGAGCGCACATAAAGTGGGATTCCTTTCTGTGCTAAAGGGCGGATGGTTTTGGGGTGAATCACTGTTGCCCCGTAATACGTGAGTTCCGCTGCATCCTGGTAACTGAGTTCCGGCAACAAAACAGCTCCCTGCAACCAGCGTGGGTCGGCGTTGAGCACACCGGGTACATCTTTCCATATGGTTACAGATTCCGCTTCCAGACAGTGCCCAAGCAAGGCTGCTGTGTAATCGGAGCCTTCCCTTCCCAGTGTAGTTACATTTCCTTTCCGACAACCTCCAATGAAGCCCTGTGTGAGGACAATGCCGGATTTGAGAATGGGTTCGGCTTCCTTACGTATCTGTCTTGACGTTTCTTCCATGGAAACTTCGCCTTCTCTCCAGGTCATATCGGTCCGGATCAGGTGCCGGGCATTGAGGAGTGTTACCGGCAATTCAACGTGCAGAAGGTACCGGAAAAGAATGAGGGAAGAAAGATATTCACCGTACGACACCACCTGATCATATCCGAAGTCATAGGACTTGTCCGGCGCATGTAGCAGCTGAAACTTCAGGCGAATGAAATATCGATCCAGTGCTTCGGGAACCTCTTCATTTTCCTTACCAAACAATCCGCGGACGGTATCGAGGTGTTGCTGACGAAGCTGTTGTAATAGTTCATCAAAATCCTGTCCATGAAAGGCCTTTTCATAAATCGCTTCCAGCGCATTGGTGGTTTTTCCCATGGCCGATACCACGACGGCCAGCTGACTTTCACCACCAAACCGTTGAATAATCCGGGCCACATTCTTAACACCATCCGCATCTTTTACAGATGCACCTCCAAACTTGAATATCCTGATCACACGCTGAAATTTGACTGCAAAGAAAACCGGTAGTTTGTTTTACAAACCAGTTTGGATGAACCTTTTTAAAAGAAACCGGAAATTCTGTCTTTTTGTCAAGATAATCTTTTGAATCCGGATTCAGTATCGGGTGACAGGAGAATTCCGGGGAGCTGATTGAATTTTGATTAGTAGCAGGTATCAACGGGGAATGGCTATTAGCGTTGAGTGAAAATGCACACCTGATTTTTTCAGTACATTTTGTAACCATTTATTTGTAACTATTTATTAGGTTACAAATAAATGGTTACAAATGCAATTGCCCTTTGAGATCTTTCTCCTTGCCAATCTAAAAAAGTTGCATTTGAGGCAGGAAGTATCATGCTGCAATGCTTCAAAGAGCTTCAAAAAAACGAAGTGTAATTTGCGTTACCAGGTTGTTTTGAAGGCTTGATCCAATATATCTCCATCCATTCTGAGAATGAGAGATTCAGCAACAATTTTAAAGTCAGCTGAAAAAGAAAAAGCCCGGAGTCAGAACCGAAGTCCGTTCTCCAGGCTTTTATATTGAATCGCGGAAAAGGTGCTCTTTTTTATTCAGCAGTCATTAAGACTTACCTCACAACAACATTAAAGGAGCGAATTCCATCCTGATAACCCGCAATCTGAACTTTGTAAATTCCGGCTGGCAATCCCTGAAGATCCATTTTGATTTTATCTCTTCGGGATGCATCATGAATGGCTCCACCTACCGACTGACCAAGAGTATTGAATACTTTCACATCCAGAACATCTTCACTGGTTCCGTTCAGATCAACAGTAAATGCCCCGGTTGTTGGATTCGGATGAATCGAAATGGTCCGTTTTGCTAAAAGTCCGTTGGTGCAATTTTCCATCCGGTCATATGAATGCAGTTTGTTGTTCACATCCAGCATGGAAAGCCGGATCATCTGAGTACCATCCGGAATGCCTTTCAATTCAAACATATATTCTCTGTCAGAATTTGAATTACCAGCAGCCGGCACTGATTTCAGTACTTCCCAGTTCTTTCCATCCGGAGAAACCTCAATCTGGAACGAACGAGTGTCGGTCTCTTTTACTGTTTTCCAACTCAGTGTCGGGTGGATTCCTTCACAGGTAATATTGGCATATGCCAGTTCAATCGGAAGTGGATTGTTTACTTCGGATGCTCCTGTCCATTCTGAAAACTGTGGAATTCCTGTTTTTGTAATGGTATTGCCAATGTCATCCAGAACGGCATGCTGTACATCCCAGGTGGTTCCATTAAACCTCCAGAGATCAAGTTCGGTTTCAGTAATGGTTCCGCTGCCAGTTACCAGTTCATCATCAAAATAGTTGAAAACAAATTTGGCGTTGAGAGATGAGTTGTTGGTTGGATGAATTTCGTACCGTCTGTTCAAACCGTAGCCAATTCCAAACACTACCTGATTGTGTTTCCGGATTACTTCGGTTGAACCCATGTTGGCACTGGATGAAAGAATTGCTCCCAATCCGGCTACATCCACATCCGTTGGTGCATTCAGATTACGGGTAGCCCGGATTGTACCTCCTGTTAAGCCAGTCACCCTGTTGGATGAGGTTTCATTCACCAGGCTTCCGGTTCCACCCAGATCCAGTTCAAATCCGTTGAGCTCGACATTTCCTGACAATAGATTCACCTCATTGCTAACAGTGATATCAGATCCGAGAACAACATTGTATGATGATGTGGTTTTGTTCACCACCAGATCATAAAATCCGATGTTACCTGAAACAGTTGAGTGATTCGTTCCCACAAATGTTACCGGCAAACTATTCGGTGTGAGTGATCCGTTTACAGTAAAATCTTTCCCCAGATTCAAAGTAGAACCTGTTCCGAGAACCAAGGTCGATGAGGCATTGACGATAAGATTTGAGTTCACTGTCAGACTTCCTGTGAGTGTGCTGGATGCCCCGTTTATCGCCAGGTCTCCTACACCATCAATTGTATTGCCGGCTGCATCTATGTTTTCATTTACTGTGAGTGTATAACCTGTTGGAATGGTTACCACTGCTCCAGTCAGTAGAACAAGGTCCTTGCATTGGCCGTTTCCTCCGGAAATAAATGTTGGTTGATTCGGTACATTACCGATGATGGCATTGTCTCCTGAACCCGGAACGGTTGCCGGAATCCAGTTTGTGGAGACATTCCAGTTCGTGTTGGTTGTCCCTGTCCAGATTTTACCACCCACAGACTGTCCAACCTGGAAGTCTCCAAAGGTTGTTCCTGAAATCGAAATTCCTTGAGTTGATGTGCTGGTGATGGTTCCTACAGTCGGTTGTGTCCAGGTGCTGCTGCTGTACCGGGCAACCATAAAATTCAATGGATTTGCAGATACGTCAAGGTCGCCACTCACAAAAGTAAATGCGGCATTGTAACCGGTAAATCCGGTCACTCCAGAATTGGTTAATGTCCAGTATCGGTTTGCTGTTTTTGTCTGGTCAATACCTGATGTATACACCTGTGGGTGGTCACCAGAACTTGTATTGGCTGTGATAAATCCACCAGCAACAGTTGTACCTGTATAGTTTATTGTCACTGGTGTATAAGATGTAGCATCTCCGATCTGGAAAACAGTGGTAGTAGCAGATGCCGGGATTCCCCTGCGGAGGTTTCCAGAAACATAGCTCGTTGCCGAACCTCCAGATATGGATGCTGTCGAATTAACGATCATCTGATTCGCACCTGTTACAAAAATTCCATCCGTAAGTGTTAATCCATTGGTTGCTGTGACCGAACTGGTTAGCGTTTTATCACCTGCTCCGTTTGCAACCAGATTGTAAAAGTTTGTTGAACCAGTCAGGGTTTGACTTCCACCAATCAGATTAACAGACCCGTTTCCGGAGGTGAATCCACCCACACCAACTGTATTGGTCCAATTGCCGTTCAGACTGATGTTTTTATTGCTTGGATTGGCTAGAATCCCGGCAGAAATTGTCAGGTTCCCATTGAGGGTAATGTTGGCATTTGGCAGATTTTTCGTGGCAGAACCAGTGAAATCTACATGGTTGTAAGTAGCCTGAGTACTTAAGGTCCCGTTTGTAGTACCTCCAAATTCGAACGTTCCACCTGAAGATGTTGTGAAAGCAGAATAGTCTCCACCCGGGAAAATGTATTGGTTACCAGGAGTGGCAGTCTGGCGAATCCTTCCTGTTCCGGAGACATTTCCAAAATTGTGTGCAATGGTATTTGAAAGATCAAGGGTTCCGTTCACAACAACCGAAACTGCATTTCTTGTATTTCCATTTGAGGCAATATTATGGCCGGCTGCTATAACCGCCTGGTTGAAGTTCGGGAAAGTGGGAGCCGCTGCACCAGCATGTTGAAGGATCGCATCAATTGACCAGGCGTTCGGATCATCCCAGTTTCCTCCGGATGTCGCGTTTCGGCTGTAGAAAGTCGTGATGATATTGAATTCCGTGTTTTCTCCTGCGGTGTAATCACCATCAAAATAATTTACACCAGAAAGTGTAAACAGGTCATTTGAAGCGTCTACAGTTGCCGGAATCCCTAAAGTTGGGGCCCAGATACTGCCAAAGAACCGCCCGGTGACATAACTGGCTTCTGTTCCTGTCACATCAAGTGGATCGTAATTATATGTATGATCTACGACTGTGCTGCCGTTGAATCCTGTGGATGCCACTCTCCAGTAGTAATTCAACTGAAGGTCAGTTGGATCTGTTGTGGCAGGGTGTTTCACGTTTACAGGTTTGATGGTTATCGTTCCTGCAATTGTATTGCTGGTTACATTCATCCGGACAGGTGAATATTTCAACGTCACTCCTATCGGGAAAGTAAAATCAGAAGCACTGGCAGGATAGGATTTCCTCACGCCGGCATCACTTGTAACACCATTCAAACGAATCATAGAAGCACTGTTCAGCGTACCGGTTACGGTAGAAGAAACACCCAGATTCAACAAATAGTTATTGATATAGAATAGTCCGGTGGTAAAGTTTAAGGTACCCGCAAGATCAACCGGACATTCTGCTACAACTCCTGCAGAGTTTGAAATCCGCATACTTCCGAAACTAGCTGTGCTACCTGACTGGATTGACTGACTTGAGCTACCTGCAAAAACCAGGAATCCGGCTCCGGAAGAAACGTGTCCACCATTATTTACAACATTGGATAAGGCTGTTAAAAGATTGGCCCCTGTGTTAAGTATTCCGGTTGAAATATTCAACTGACCTGCAACCCGGACAGCTGTGTTACTTCCAAGAGTCAACTGGCCTCCGGCAAATGTGTTGGCAACTGTTATCACTGCGAAATTGGTGAGGTTTCCGGAAACCCCGGTGATGTTCTGATTGGCAATTGAACTATTGAAGGTTGTATTCTGTGTTGCCGTTACTGGTCTGAATCCACCATTACTCAAACCAGTTGTTGAAGTAGTATTCTGGTTCACCAGATCGCCACCAATGGTCACATCCAGTCCACTGGCTACAAAAATCGAATTGCCTTCGATCCTGAGGTTCTTTTGTACCACCAGTGGGTCACCGATCAATGTAACGGTTTTCGCCGTTGTGGTGCCGTCAATAGACAGATTCCAGAGTGGTACCTGAATATCGGAAATGAAATTTTGTGAAGCAGCTGTAGTGGATGTACCAACACGAATCTCTCCTCCTGTAATATTGTATGCGGAAGGATCCATGTAAATATCATAGAAAACTCCACTGACAACTCCGCTCCGGTCAATGGTGAGTGTAGACGAACCTGACATGTTAAATTCAGATCCGGCATTCAGAATTTCAAATTTGGCTCTATCCAAAGACAATGATCCTCCTCCATCTGGATTTTTACCTCTTACGAGCACAGAGCTTGTCCCGGACTGAGTGTATTTCAACGAACCTGATTGAACAACCAGACTCCGGCGAATTTCCCCGTTGACATTCAAAACTCCCGAACCTGCGATTTCAAATTCAGCAATTCCTGCCGAACCGACTTCCAGGTCGTTGTGGCGGTTGTTTGCACTGTTTCCAATGTTCATGGTACCTGCCTGTATCGAAAGTTTACCCAACAGAATTACATCCGCATCGGATGAGTTTACCTGATTTACATTCACAGTGAGTCCTGAATGGTTCAATGTCAATGCGGCGGCTGATGGAATAATGAAATCACCAACAGCATCGGTCAGCGTGATAGATCCAGACTTCGACCATTTCAGGTTTCCGCTTGTGAGGGTAACCCAGTTGTTGGTAGGAGCTGAAAATGAGCCAAGCGTAGAGATATCAAGTTCGGTGGAATTATTGGAACCAATATTAACAATCAGTGAATTAAGAGAAACAGAAGCGGAACCATTTGATCCGTCAAAATTTCTGGAACCCGATCCCTGGAACGTCAGATTCGATTTCGAAGCATTGTTCAGACTGATGATTCCTTCATTGGTCAGATTGCCATTCAGATAGAGATTGTGAGTAACAGAACCAGAAGCAGGCGATTGGAGAGTTCCTCCATTGCTCACCATCACATCACCAAGCACCGTCATTGTATTTGCAAATCCGGAGCCAAGATCCAAAATACCTTGTGTGATATTTAGGTCATGATTCACTGTATATATCCGGGCTGCTGCATTCGTGAGCGATGCTATACCTGTTGGATCTCCATTAACTTCAATATCATTGTAGATAATGTAGTTTTTATCAGGCATTGAAATGGTTCGCCCTGCTCCCGGAGCCAGTATCAGATTTTTGTATGTGTCGATCGAAATAACTGTTGGAGATGCGGTTGCAATAGGAAGGGTGAAATCCTGTGTACCTGTTGAATAATATTCGCAGGTTCCACCAGCCGATTCGAAGAAAAGTCCGAAGTCTCCCGCGGGAAATTCTGCAGTTGCACTGGCAGAAGAAATCCGGATTGTTCCGGAACCACCAGCTGTCGCATAAGGAATGGCCCCGAAGTTGTTACCAGTTGTGGTCTGGCAATCCAGGGTGGATCCTGCATCTACGATAAGACTTCCAGACACTGTACTGCTGGTTGTCACAGTTACAGTATGATTGAAAAGATTTCCATCCCCAATCAATACCGGAGAATTGGAAGCTGGAATCGAACCGGAAGCGGCTCCGCCAAATCCAACATTTGACCAGGTGGAAGGTGTATTCCAGTTTCCATTGGTTCTTGAATAGAAAGCGGTCACAATTCCGAAAGCCGCCGGATCTCCAGCTGTATAATCACCATCCGTATAACTTACTCCGGTGAAGCTGATGTTATTGGTTGCTTCATCAACTTTGGTTACGTCATTTATGGTCACGTATGCCACAGCAAGCTGATCGTAAAATGCCGGGATGTAAGTGGCATTGTCAGTTAAAGAACCATAGTTGAACGTATAATTTACTGAACTGGCAGGAATTCCAGTAAAACCGTTTGTCTTAATCTTCCAGTACAGATCGAAACAATTCGGATCTGTGACGTACAATTGCTTTGTTCCAACAGGTCGGATATCAAGAGATCCCCATGTGGTGGGAGCAGATGTAAACTGAATAGTTGCCGGAGAGTAATTTGAGCCATATCCAACCGGGAATGTGACAGCCGCTGTTGAGCTGAATGTTTTCTTAATACCCCCGTCAGAAAGCAGACCGTTGGTTTTAATATGGCGGTTGGCAGAAAATGTTCCGGTAATGCTGCTGGTGCCGGAAAGAACTATCTGTTTGTTTCCGATTGAAGCGACACGGTCAGTTGTCAATCCCAGGTTTCCATTGATTTGCAGATTGCTGCTCACTGTGATCTGGGTAGAACCGGCTGCTCCGTTGGTATTGGAAAAATCAATGTTACCAAAGATGGAATTCAATGTTCCGGTGATCGTTTGTGCATTGGCAGAACCATTCAGTACAATTTTACCAGCGCCACTGTGTGTGCCATTGTTGGTGATGTTCTGCGCCACATTGATGGTTTTTCCACCATCTGCCAATGTACCATTTGTAATGGTAAGGCTTCCCCGCATGGTAATGGTTCCGGCGGTTCCGGCAATGGTGAGTGTTGAAGTGCTTTTATCGATTGCCAACGAACTCAATCCTGTACTCAGAGACCCATTTACAGTAAACGTCTGGTTGGATGTTCCATCAAAATTCAGCGTATTTGTTGTTGATTGAAATGTTCCGCTGGTATTTACCAGTAGATTTCCTTTCACATAAACATCGGTATTTTTCGCATCGAAAATTGGCGAGTTTGTTGTGTTGATGGTGAAATCATTCAGGATCCTCAAAGGCTGTGAAGGATATGTGGCTGTGTTTGCTCCACTTCCATCATACGACCAGTTAATGCTGGATAAATTCACCTGGCTGGCGGCTCCGGCATTCTTGGAAATCGTCAGATTATACAGAGGTGCAGAACTTGAAATTTCAAAATTGATGCCGGGTGTGGTAGTTACATTGATTGTTCCACCCGTTACGTCATAGTTACCCAGAGTGGATGCAATCTGAATGCCCCCATTTGGTGTGATCCCACCTGTAAAAGCACGGGTAATGTTTATCACACCACCAGACATACGGAACACGTTGTCAGGATAAGGTAGTGTAAACATCGAATAATAATTGATACCACCACTCACACCTGTGATGTTGAAAGTCCCCCCGGTTTGGTAGAAAGCACCTCTGTGGGTAGAAGCTGTTGTGGAAGTACGGAAAATCTGTGCGTTAACGACAGCGCTACCTTCAATTTGCAATTGACCGGTTTCACGCAGTACAATTCCACCCTGGCCTGTCAATACATTTAATGTCCCGGCAGAAACCCGGAGAGTTCCGTAGGGAACAATCGCTCCACCCGGAGACCCAAAAGTCACAGTTGCTCCATCAATCCATAAAGTTGGTATGGCAGATGAACTTCCCAGGTCGTAATTTCCTCCACTTGTTTCTAGCACTGGAACGGTGACATTTGCACCAAGCCGAAGAGTTCCGGTGGTGACATCAATTGTTTTTCCCTGAGACCAGAAAAGTGGTGTAGCACCTGCGGCAGCACTTACAAACAGCTCATACCCCGTATTCTTGATGACAATAAAATTATCAAATTTGGTGCTGCTTCCGGAATTGGCTGTTACCGTTGTATTGTTGGTGATTCCCCGGAAGTTTGTTGTGGCATACCCATTTGCCGGGACAATGTAAGCTGATGCTGCATTGGTTAAACTCAATGCTCCGGAATTGGTCAGATTGCCATAAATATTTAATGTATGGTGTGCATTAAACAATCCAACATTTACAGTACAGCCAGTTCCGATTGTCAGGTTTCCGAATATAGAAAGAATCCTGTTTGTTGCTGAGTTCCCTATACTGTAGGTCACATTGCCCGCACCGGAAATAGACGAAGAAAAATTCCCGTTAATTGTGAGGTCATGGTCCTGTGCAATAATGTAGCTTGTTCCTGTTGTGTTGGTAATCAGAAGGTGATTATATGTAGCCAGAGTATTGCTTAAAATATTCGTCCCGGCAGGTAAATCATAATACTCAAAAGTCCCTCCTGAGCTGGAAGTGAAATTTGTAAACGTCGCTGTCGGAAGGGTGACAGTGGATTGTCTGTAAAGACCGGAACCTGAAACAGGGCCGAAACTATGCCCAACGGTTGAGCCAATGTCCAGAACAGCACCGTTTTCAATTGTGAGTGAAGCTGTGGTCAAACCAGCTGCAATATTGGTGACAGTCCGTCCATTGAGAATATACACCTGGTCTCCGCTTGTTGGAACAGCGGAGTTGATCAACGTAGTACCTGATGGATCGGTGGTCCAGGTACCAGCTGTGTTCCAGTCACCTGAAATGTAGGAATAGTAAGCATTCCGGACTGTAGGATCAATGGCCGTCCAGTCACCCGTCAGGAAGGTGGTACCTGTTGTTGATATCGGATTTGAGCCAGGAGCGCTAGGGCCGGTTACCGTTGAAAGGGAGGCCCCATCCCACACTCTTGGCACATAAAATGAGACACTACCGATTACTTCGGCAGCATTAAATGTGAAATTAACATTGGCTGTGATCGCTGATAAATTGGTCGAGGCGACTTCCCAGTATTTAATAAGAGCATTGTTGTAATATGGAACATTTGGCTGCTTGGAAGGTACGGCACGGACAGAAAGAGAACCGGTTCCGGCAACGGTTGCGGCCAGGGACGTGATGGACATAGGACTGAAATATCCTGTTGTGCCTAAAGGATATAAACCAGTCGAAGCAGGAGTTTGTGTAACAAAAGCGGAGAAGTGTGCAGCGGTTGTGCCTTCTTTTTTGAAGGTTCCTGCTCCATCCGTTACAATCATTTTGGTGAGGCCAAAAGCTCCGGAAGATGAGATCAGTGTTCCTGTTGCACCAAGTGTTAAATCAGACGATGCTAATGAGAGTAATACAGCAGCAGAGAAAGTAATCGTTTCATTGACTTCCACATTTCCGCCCAATGTCTTAATTCCACTTCCCCCGATATTCAGTTTGGCATAATTCAATGAACCAAAAATGGTTTGATCGCCTGCCCTCAGATATGAAATGGTATTTCCGGTGACGGTCGTAAGTGATCCTAGTGAATTGGTACTTCCATTCAGAATCAATGTATTTCCGGCAATTCCGGTCATGTTGATGGCGCCGGCCCCACTGAGATCTCCCGATACTGTAACCGTTCTTGCAGTACCTGTATATTGAAGTGTTCCTGAGGTGATGTTTAATGAGCTGACAGCAGTAAAATTGCTGCCTACCGTCAGGTTGCCCCCGGCTTTACTGATCACCATATTATTGAATGAGCAATTGGCTGAAGAAACCGTTCCTGAGGATGAGGTAGCAAAGGTTTGTGTACTTGGATTGACACAGGTAATGGCAGTACCGCCGGAATACGTAAAGTTATTGTTGACAGTAATATCTCCGATTACAGCAGATCCGGTACTGGACACTGTTAGGTTGTGATAGGTTGTGTTGCGGATGGTTGGACTTGCCCCGTTGTAAGTGACCGTGTTTGGGCTGGCACTAGCCACCAAAGTTCCGGTTGTGTTAAAAGGTTGGGTCGGTGAGGAATATGTTAAAGTCGAGTTGACATCATTCACCCATTGTCCCCCTGAAATTGAAGCATCAAGCGTGCCAGTAATAGTGACCGCACGGCTGCTGGTTACCGTGATTCCGTCATTGATAATGACGCTACCACCAAACGTGACAGCACCACCTCCTGCACCGGATATGGCAACATTGTTTGTGCTGAAAACGGTGGTTGATCCGGTGGCAAAGATCATGGCTCCAGAAGATCCTTGTACGATATTTCCCTGGAATTCAGCATTTACCGGCCCATTCATATTCGATATCTGGCTGGATGCATTCAAGGCTGTTGCTCCTGTCACAAGCAAGGCACATGTTGCCGGTACTCCTGGGTTATTGTCCAGAATACCATTACTTCCCAATGTAAGGTTGTTAGTTGTTAAGTTGTTGTTATTCATCCGGAGAGTACCTCCTGTGATGGTTAAGTTGTTGGCCACATTCGGGTCAGCAAAAAGGCTTTTTACGCCAGATCCTGAAATTCCAAGGTTATAGTAAGTTACAGATTGGATGGATTGTACACCTGCTGCAGTGTAATTTACGGTGGCGTTTGTTCCACTGGCAGTTAATGCAGCAGGGGGAGGTGCCAAAGTATTGGTGCTTGACCAGTTTATTATACCACCATTACCTACTGTGATGTTTGAACCTGCAATGCCTGTGAACGTTCCGGTTGCCGTGGTATTGAACGTGCCGTTTATTGTCATATTGACTGCACTTGAAATATTGGCGTTGTCAATCCGGATGGTTCCGGCAAGCGTTTGACCATTGGTTGAAAAGTTCACACTCGGAACACCAGTACTGGAATTGGTAAACGTACCAGCTCCTGTTACAGTAATCCCGCCTCTGTATTCAAACGTTGCGGCAGTCGAACAGGTTGTGGATCCCGCAGCTCCAACTGTTACCAGTCCGGTGAACAATTTGTTACCTGCGGTGGCTGTTACTGTCAGTACTCCGTTGATCGTGGAGGTTCCTCCAACCGTAAGATTTCCTGTATTACTAAGGGTTGTCGTGCCTGCTGTCACAGAAAAGTTGGGAACTGTGATGGCACCTGTTCCGCTTACAGTCTGGGTGGCCGTCAGGTTAACATTGCCTGATCCAGAAATGCTGAATGTTCCGTCATTGGCAATTCCTCCCGCGAAATTGAAATTGGAATTATTGGAAGTTGAAAAGGATGCCGTTGCAGGAACAGTGACCAATCCGGTAAAGGTGTTGGTCCCGGTATTGCTGTTATCGGTGATCGCTGCCGTTCCTACCAGTGTGGTGGTTCCGCTTATTGTGAGACTGGCATCTCCAGCATCAAGTGATCCGCCTGTATTTATGGTCAGGCTCCCACCTGTGCTGAGGGCATTACCACCAAAACTGAGTGTTGTTGCCCCATTAATCGTCCAGGCTGGATTTGTTGTAATGGCAATGGAAGAGGTACTGGAAAATAGAATGGTATTGTTGAAAATGATGCCTCCGGAAGTAGCGCCTGTCCGGATGAAAGTTCCCGTGTTGGTGATATCATCATTAAATGTAAGGACCGAGCCATTGGAAGTATTATTGAATGTACCAGCATTTGAAAATGTACTTCCAAAGGTCCATGGTGAACTGGATACCCCAATAAGCTCACGTAGTTCACCTGTAGACAAAATTGAAAAAGCACCGGTGAATGTATCGGTACCGCCTGAATTATTATCTACCATAAGCCCACCGAGCGAAGCAGTTCCTGAAACGGTGAAGTTGTTCGCACCGATGGTGAGTGTAGTTCCATTTGAAGTAGTCAGGCTACCAACTGTACCTACCCCTGACACAGTGGAAGTAGAAGATGATGATAAATCGAGATCACCTGTAACTGTTAAAGTATTACTGAATGTCACTGCTCCGGCAGTTTTTGCCAGATTCAGATCCGCAGAAGCTGTAACCGGACCTGCGAAAGTGACCGCACCTGCTCCACTAATGGTTTGTGTTCCTGTGAATGTGACAGTTCCTGCACCTGACTGGTTCAATGTCCCTGCATTTGAAATACCTGCCTGAAATTCCAAAGGCGCTGTATTGTTGGAAGTGAAATTGCCACCAGTTATGGTGACAAGACCCTGGAAACTTTTGAGACCTGAAGCTGCTGTAATTGCGGTTCCAGCAGTGGTGGTTGTTCCTAAAACTGTAAAAGTACCTGTCTGACTGATCGTAGCCGTTGCCGCCATTGATACGGATTGCAGTGTAATATTTCCAGCACCACTACATGTTAAGCTGGCAAAAGTGGTTAAACCGGCTCCTGTGAAGTCTATGTTTCCTGTCAGAACAATCGCACCATTGATCGTTACAGGTACAGCCCCGGAACTGGAAACTGTAATGCCAGTCCCGACTGTCACAGGTCCGAAGGTGAGTGTGTTTCCCTGAACGGTTTGGTTGTTGGTAGAAAATGTGGTGATGCCTGACCCTGAAATGGTGAATGATCCATTATTGGTTATTCCACCTCTGAATTCATAAGTTGGATTGTTGGTATTGGAAACAACACCACTACCTCCGACTGTAAACAAGCCATCAATGCGGTTTAATCCCGTTGTATTGTTGTCATTCAGGGTTCCGTTAATCAGAGCGGTGCCATTGACAGTAAGCGCCTGATTGGTAAGTTGATATGTGCCATCCACCTGCAGATTTCCCGTAAGGGTGATCGCTGTCGCTGTGTGGGTGAAGGTAAATCCGGAATTAACCGTCAGGCTCGCAAAATTTGCGATGGCTGCCGCTGGCCCCGTTGTTACATTGGTATTGATAATAATGTCATCACCTGCTACAGGCAATCCAACAGGTGACCAGGTAATGGATGCCCATGTTCCGGAAGTCATAGAAGTCTTGGTAACTCCGAATGCTTCACTGCCCGCAAACAGGAAGATACTGAAAATCAGTAAGAGTGGAGTTGATAGTTTGGACAGAGTAGGTAGAAACGGTATACGTTTTTTCATAGGCTTACAGTGGTGTCCGAAGAAGTGACGCTTCGAAACAGACTTATTAATTCTTAGGATTGTGCAAAAGTAACTCGAAAAACTACTATTTTGCAAATGGGCCATAGGTTTCATATTCTTCCAATTGTAAAAAAACAGGAACAGGGTCAGTAATAGGGGGTGTATTCGTTTGTCGTCTTGTATTTTCACCAGATAATTTTTTTCCAAATTAATTCCGGTTAATGCAAGACTGATTGGTATCCACAGGTTCCGTGGTACCAACCTTTGATCGGAATGCACCTAAAACTTCCAAAACAAATGTACTGATCACACATTATCCCTTCATGCAGAAACAAAGGATTTCTAGACGGCTGTACTTTTCCGTTTGAAAATTGAAAGAATTGACATTGAATATAAAAATTTGAACACCATTTTTTGCCAATTCTTTGATCGTCTCGTCTGTAAGTCAGCGTGTTGGAGATCTGTTTTTAAGGTTTGACCTGATTCTTTCTGTTTCACCCGATTCAAAGGAAACCTACCAGCAGGGTTTGTTTTTCCTGTTAGATTGATGATTGTTATCACGTTGACTGACAATTACGGGTGTGTGAGTTCGATAATCAAATCCTTCAGGTGAGGAAATTTTTCCAGAAAAGCTGATCTGCCAGGCATTTCAAAATCGAGAAAGTCAAACCCTGGTGCCACAGTGCAACCCACCAAAGCAAATGTGCAACCGGGTGCAGGGCGACTTCCAAACCAGTTTCCTGTGGGTACCACGTAACTTAATTTTTGTCCGTTCAAAACATCTGACCCCAGAATGGTTGTCTTTTGTTTTCCCTCCCTGGTTATTTCGAGTATTTCAAGGGGGCCGCCTGCATAGAAATGCCAGATTTCATCTGATTTAATCCGGTGCAAAGCAGAATACTGACCACTTTCCAATAGAAAATAAATAGAGGTGCAAATGGACCGGTTGCCTGAAAAACCTTCCGGAGAAATAACCGATCCGGACCTGTAATTCTCTGCAAAATAGCCACCTTCGGGATGAGGAGTCATTCCAAGAGCTTTCACATAATCAGCCGCAACCAACACTATTTGCCTTTTTTCTGTTTGTCTTTTTCCTTCTGGGTTTCCTGCGCAATCCGCATTGCTTCCTCCAGCCTTGCGGCGAAACCCGTTTTCTTTTTGTTGGCGTTTTTTACCTTGTTGTCTTCGAGCTTTTGGCGAAGGGTACCTTCATCTACAAATCGTTTGATCACCTGCTGTTGAACAATACTCACTACGTTGGAAACCAGATAGTAAAAACTCAATCCTGCCGGAAGGGAGTTCAAAATAAACATGAAAACGACCGGCATAATGTAGCTCATCGACTGCATCGGTCCGGCGACAGTGCTTGTCTGGTTGTTGTACCATGTCAGAACCAGAGTGGAAGCGGTCATCAGAATGGTAAACAAACTCACGTGGTCTCCATAGCCAGGAAGGCTAAATGGTAGAGTTGCAATGGAATCGTAACTACTTAAATCCGGCGCCCACCAGAAACTTTGCTGGCGAAGCTCAATCGCATTCGGGAAAAAGTTGAACATGGCCAGGAGGATCGGCATTTGTAGAAGCAATGGAATACAACCACTTAGTGGATTGATGCCCACTTGCTGATACAGTTTCATCTGCTCAGCCTGAGCCTTTTGCATATCATCGCCTGTTCTGGCTTTGATTTCATCCAGTTCTGGTTTCAGAACTTTCATTTTAGCCATTGAGATATATGACTTATAGGAAAGTGGCAGAAGAAGTAACTTAATCAACAACACCAGAATGATGATGATGACCCCATAACTTGAAATAGCACCTTCCAGCCAGTAAAAGACATTGACTGTTATAAATCGGTTTACCAGATTGATGACGGGCCAGCCCAGATATACGTTCTTATCGTATTCCGGCGCCACTGATTTGAGCAAACCAAATTTGTTTGGACCAAGGAAATAACGGAAGCCGAAACCGTTGTTCGCAATTGGCATCGAAATGCTGGCTTCCATTTGTTTCACCGACAGGCTGTCTGCTTCGTTGGTTTTCTGGCGGGCCACTACCTTGGAAAAAGGTGCGTTACCGATGAAGCCAACATTGAAGAATTTCTGCTTAAATGAAATCCAGTCTGTAGAAGGTGTCTCTTTCTTTTCTTCCGTCAGAGTTGTTTCGGAGAGACTTGAAAAGCCTTCAGAGGCTGAATAAAAATTGATACACGTAGTGGTTCGGTTCTGAGCCAGATCTTTTTCCAATTGATTGGCATTCAGATTGAAATAGCATTCAGCCAGTGAATTACCAGGAAACTGGATTCCAGATGTGGAAAGATTGTATTTCAGCTGGTAACCCTTGCTTAACAGACAGTACCGTTGCGAAATGGAACCCGATCCTGGCATTGCATACTGGAACACAACTTCGATCGAGTCTTTGGTGACATGCACATTTTCTTTACCCGCTGTGAACGGAAGGAGACTCACATTAACCGATTTTCCACCCACCGGAATCTGGATTTTCTGCTCAGACCGTCCTTCAGAAATCAGCTGTAAGGGTTTTGCATCCCAGGTTTTGAATTTTTTCAGAGTGACTTCGGTAATCCGGGCACCTATGGGACTGATCTTGATTTTCAGATCGTCATTTTCCATCCAGACCGGGATGGTGTCAATCGTAACAGACGAATCCGCTATGCCGGATGCCTGAAGATTTTGGATTGCCAGCTGGCTCTCCGTTACTTTGGCGGGTGCCTGTACTTTGACGCTGTCCTTTCCTTTTTTTACCTGTGGCAGATTCTCCGGTTTCGGAGCGAAAAAAGTAAAGTAGACAAATAAGATCCCAAAAATGAGCACGAGGCCAGTGGCCTGATTTCTATCCATAAAATTTATTTCAGTCCCTGAAAATCAGGAACTATTATTCAAAATGGCCGCAAAAATACTTTTTTATATCTGGGAATACCAATTCATTTGCGGTCATGGCTCCTGACCGGGCCTTTTCACCAAAGAACATCATGCCAGCCGTACATATTAAAAGTAAGCTACCTGCCCTTCCAACCACCATTTTTACCACCATGACCCAGCTGGCAAATCAGCATGGGGCTATTAATCTTGGACAAGGTTTTCCTGATTTTGACATGGACAGCCACCTTCAGGACCTTGTTCTTAAAGCGATGCGGTCGGGTCACAACCAGTATGCACACACATTCGGCAATCCGGCACTCAGGAAAATTCTTTGTGAGAAAATCGCAAAGATTTACGGTAACCCAATCAATCAGGAAACGGAAATCACCATAACACCCGGCGGAACCTATGCCATTTCAAACGCTTTGACGGGAATTTTAAGAGAAGGTGATGAGGTAATTGTGTTTGAACCTAGTTTCGACAGCTACATTCCAAATATCCGGATCCTCGGTGCTGTTCCGGTGACCATTCCACTCAATTTTCCTGACTATTCCATTCCATGGGACAAAGTGAAATCCAGGATTACAAACCGGACAAGAATGATTCTCATTAATAGTCCACATAATCCCACGGGCACCATTCTTACAGAATCAGACATTGAATCCCTTAGGTCAATTGTTTCCGGAACTGACATTCTCATTCTCAGTGATGAAGTATATGAACACCTTATTTTCGATCAGAAAAAGCATTTGAGTATACTTCAGTATCCGGACCTTTTTGAAAGATCTTATGTTGCTTTTTCACTTGGCAAAGTGTTTCACTGTACCGGATGGAAAGTTGGCTATGCAGTAGCTCCGGATTACCTTATGAAGGAATTCCGGAATCACCATCAGTTCAATGTGTTTTCAGTTCAGTCTGCAGTACAGGCAGCCATGGCAGAGTATCTGGAAAGTGAAGATGTTTATTTGCAGTTGCCGGAGATTTTTCAAGCCAAAAGGGATTTATTTCTGAACGTAATGAAAGGTAGTCATTTCAAGCCGATACCGTCCTATGGCTCGTATTTTCAGTGCTTTACGTTTCCTGATGAAGTCGGAATGTCATCGGCCGATTATGCCATGTTTCTCACAAGAGAAGCAGGTGTAGCTTCAATTCCCGTATCAGCATTTTACGGTAATAAAGAAGACAATCGCGTCCTTAGGTTCTGTTTTGCCAAAAGAGATGAAACTCTGGTGAAAGCGGCGGAACGATTACAGAATGCCACGATTCCTATTCAAAATTGAAATAGAAGGTAACAGTGTGGGTGTACATTTTACCAATGCTTTTAGAGTAGGCATTGGGGTCCACATTACGAAGATTGGCGAAACCATGTGAAAATCGGACTTCCGGGGAAAACTTGAATAATGGATAATACAAGTCAAAGCCGAAACCATATTCAATATTGAAATCAAACGTTGTTGAACGAAGCCTGTCATCCTGAATCTCTCCTTTTTTAGAACCAACCTCAATGCCAGGTTTGATCCCGGCGATCATGTACATCCGGGTGTTGTTTCTCCTTTGTGATTTGTATTTGAGCAGAATCGGAATTTCAATAAAGCTGAACGTGGATTGTTTGAGTTCCGTCACCACTGAATCATTCTGATACCGGAAGTCAACATAGCGTTGATAGAACGAAACTGTCGGTAAGACCCTGGCATCCAATAAGTCAAACAAGCGGATATTAAGAATAAAACCAGTTGTAAATCCGAGAGATGCCCTTGGATTTATTGCATACAATCGTGTGTGAGGACGAAGTGAAGAGTCAGTGAGTTGCTGATTAAAGTATGGTGAAGCATTCACCCTGAAACCGGAAGTGTTCAACGCAAGGAAGAACCCGTAATGAAGTCTTCTGTCATCATAAGAGACCAGATTCTGCCCCTTCCGTTTCACCGTTTTGGAATCGTCGTCTGTTTTCCGGAATTGCGATTGCGACTGGCAATACGCATCAGAAGCCACCAGTAATATGGCAGCCATAAGGAAAAAAACAGATTTTATCGAAGGACGAAACTTCACGGGTTGAGCTAACGCAGAAACAGAAACATTATTTTGTTCCTATGTATACGCTGGAGATTCCAAAGGTTAAAGGTAAGGCCTTAGTTTTTTTAAATCCGGCCGATGTGAGAAATTCAATAAAAGCGCTGCCTTCCGGGAAAGCCGCAACTGATTCCGGAAGATATGTATAGGCAGAAGAATCCTTTGAAAGCAGTTTTCCAACCAGTGGCAAAGCGGTGGCGTTGTAAAAATTATAAAGTCCTCTGATGACAGGATTGGATGGTTTGGAGAATTCCAGAACCACCAGTTTGCCTCCTGGTTTCAAAACCCGGAAGATTTCTTCGAGTCCTTTATCCAGATACTCAAAATTACGGACTCCAAAACTCACCATAGCGGCATCAAACTGATTGTCCGGGAAAAGCAGCTTTTCGGAATCCCCCAGTCGAAGTTCAATTTTATTGGTTAACCCTTTTTCTTCCAGCTTTTTGCGACCAAAACTGAGCATTCCTTCGCTGATGTCCACACCGATGATTTTGTCCGGATTCAGGCTGATGGCTTCTATGGCAAGGTCACCCGTGCCGGTGGCAATATCCAGGATAAGTTTTGGTTGAATGTCTTTCAGTTGGGCAATGGCTCTTTTTCTCCACCAGATGTCAATTCCAAATGAAAGCAACCGGTTCAGAAGATCGTATCGCCAAGATATGTTGTTGAACATGGTGGCCACCTGCTCTTTTTTGGAGTCAGAGGAACCAGCATAAGGTACGACAGGTGTGGTTGACATATTTAGTTTAGAGTTTGAGGAATCTGCTGTTGTTCGGATGGTCTAATGAAACCTGTGTTTGTGGAGAAAAGTTTTTGATTTAATCCGGAATCAGGATTCGGAATTAATGACCTCAAGATCCTCAATTCCTTTGAAATCACGGATATTTCTTGTAACTAATTGCAGATTATGCACCAATGCTGTAGCAGCAATGAGTGCATCTCCAAGTTTGATCTTCTTTTGCTTTCGCAACAGGATCGTCCGTTTTACAATTTCCTCTGACAAAGGAAGAATTGTTAATTTATCAAATAGTCGAAGAAAGCTGGTTTCAAGATTCTCATCCATTGAGAATCCCAACACCTCAATCCGAACAATATCACTTGAATAGTTATGATAGGTGAATATCTGTTCGCTTAATTCAGTCGAAAGATTGTTTTGAATTAGATCAACAATGACGTTCGAATCTAAAAGGTTTCCCGATCCCATTCAGCTCTTGCCTTTTTTAAGTAATCCTGCATTTCCTTTGCCTGTTCAGCCGATATTATTCCTTTAAACTCCCTTAAATCCTGTCCTTTGAGAGGTTGTGGACTTTCCTGAAGGTCGCGTTTTGAATAAACGAGAATCTCGAGTTCATGACCAACATACGATTCCGGCACGTCAAACGAGATTGTTCGGGTGGTTGGGGTAATTCTTGTTTTTACCATTTCAATCGGAAAATTTACGATTTCACGATATCAAAGTTAACCGATAACTCATCCAGTTCCAAGACCTGCTCAAGGGCTACTCCATCCACAATTTCGAGTGAATTGGCCTGTGTTTCCGTGCAGATGTATTCTTTGTTTGCTTCCAGTGCCTGGGTAACCAGATCGTTGCTGGTTTTGGAGAAACGGATCCGGATCCTGTCCATTACTTCCAGTCCCATATCTTTCCGTTGGTTCTGAACCCGGTTCACTACATCACGTGCAATGCCTTCCATTTTCAGATCATCACTCAGAGATAAATCCAGTGCAACGGTAATTTCCTGATCGTTGGCCACCACCCATCCCGGGATGTTTT
>ERZ795056.1581-NODE-1581-length-26603-cov-6.940410_pt1 | contig 26603 bp, 13 predicted proteins | sample MGYA00375140_ERZ795056 | MGnify/ENA primary metagenome ERZ795056 (study PRJEB30185, sample SAMN05720227) | activated sludge metagenome | isolation source: Anaerobic digester | place: USA | collected 2015-03-09 ... | reverse complement strand
TCCATCTTTGCGAGGCTGCAATTCGTCCAGCAGTGAGCAGACGGTGTGAACGATTTCCAGATTGGGCTTTTCGTTCCAGCCACCGATGTTGTAAGTCTCGCCCAACTTGCCGGATTCCAGCACGCATCGAATCGCGCTGCAGTGGTCTTTTACATACAACCAGTCTCGGATTTGCTGGCCATCGCCATAGACCGGGAGTGGTTTTCCGGCCAAGGCATTCACGATCATGAGTGGAATGAGCTTTTCAGGAAAGTGAAATGGCCCGTAGTTATTTGAACAGTTAGTTGTTACGACCGGTAGTCCGTAAGTGTGATGATAGGCTCTTACCAAATGGTCGCTGGCTGCTTTGGATGCCGAGTAGGGGCTGTTTGGCTCATACCGGTTGGACTCGGTGAATGCCGGGTCGCCTTTTGACAGGGATCCATAAACTTCGTCGGTTGAAACATGTAGCAGGCGGAATGCTCTTTTCGACGCTATGTCGAGATTTGTCCAATAAGCCCTTGCCGACTCCAACAGGTTGAAAGTACCTACTATATTAGTCTGGATGAATTCACCGGGCCCGTGGATGGACCTGTCCACGTGCGATTCCGCGGCAAAATTCACGACAGCGCGAGGCGTGTGGCGAGCAAGCAGTTCTCTGACTAAATCAGTATCCCCAAAATCGCCCTGGACAAACACATGATCCGAGCGACCCGCCAATTGCGCCAAGTTCTGAAGATTGCCTGCATACGTGAGCTTGTCCAGATTGATGACTTGTTCGTCAAAAAGGGAGAGCCAGTCCAAGACAAAATTACTACCTATGAAGCCAGCACCACCGGTAACGAGTATGGTCATTGTTTGATTTCTCCCTTTTATTTGGCGAGTGGTTTTAGAAAGAATTGGCTATTGTCTTGGAAAAATAGCTTGAAAATGATGCAGATCTTCTATTGCTGAGCAAATGTGTGAAGTAGTTGGTGAAAAACAATATTTGCGGCGCGTGACCGTGAAGAATCGAAAACAAGTGAGGCAAAATACGACCTTATGCTAACGAAGCTGACTATAGTCATCGCTAGTTCAAGTGGTCAAGAAATGGCAGACATTGCATGACTCATTCACTGTCAGTACTTGTTGTTATCGTTAATTACAGAACACCCGCTCTGGTTGTAGAGTGCCTGCGCTCGCTTGAGCCAGAGGTGCTAGGGTACCCGGGGGCGCGGGTCACGGTTGTCGATAACGATTCCCGAGACGGGTCTTCTGATTTGATAGCCGAAGCAATCGAATCAGAGGGTTGGTCATGTTGGGCGAACATCTTGGCTTCACCAATTAATGGTGGTTTTTCTTATGGCAATAATTTTGCTATCAAACCAGCCTTAGCCGAGGAAAATGCGCCGAACTGCTTTTGGTTACTGAATCCAGATACGCTGGTTCGCCAAGGCGCGTTGAAAACTCTTACTGATTTCTTGTGTGCAAACCCAAAAATTGGAATTTGCGGCGGCGGGATCGATGGGGAAGATGGTGAACCGTGGCCATTTTCCTTTCGATTCCCTTCGATTGTCAGTGAACTGGAGCGCGGGTTGAATTTTGGCCCGGCTACCCGTTTGCTGAGGCCATGGATGGTTCGTCGTGAGATGTCGAATATTCCCGAGAGGGTGGATTGGGTGTGCGGAGCAAGTATGATGGTTCGCCGTGAGGTTTTCGAAAGTATTGGCATGATGGATGAAGAATACTTTCTGTATTTCGAGGAGACTGACTTTTGCATTCAAGCGCAAAGGGCTGGTTTCCAGTGTTGGTATGTCCCTCAAAGCCGAGTGCTCCACTTCGCAGGTCAAAGCACGGGCGTAACTGCCAAAACTGACCGCCCCAAACGATTACCCGCGTATTGGTTTGATTCGCGGCGACGTTACTTTGTGAAGAATCACGGCAGAACCTATGCAATCTTGGCAGATTTGGTTTTGATGGTGGCCTACACACTTGGACATTTCCGTCGATTGCTACAAGGCAAGGCGGATAGCGAGCCGCCGCATTACTTGGGTGACTTCTTTAAGCACTCGGCTCTTCAACAATCGCGAATCCAAGGTGGCGTGGTGGCAGTCAATTCCAAAAATTGAAGTACTCCGAGTACTCCCTCTCGACTATGGTGGCAAAGCCTGTTTGAGTTAATTTTTAGAAGTATTGAGTGCGAAGTATGGCGGTGCAACCTAGATTGCCCGCACTCTGCCTATGACTTGGCGAATCTGTCAAACGAAGAGATTCTTCGTTCTAGAAGATTCGTTCTGGAGGTACATCAACAACGCTACCTGGCGGCTCACGCACATTTGCGTTCTCTCCTGAGCTCCCATACCGGACAAGACGCTGCCTCATTAAGTTTTCTCACGGGCCCATTTGGCAAGCCATATTTCAGCGCAAATTTGGCTTGCCACTTCAATTTGAGCCACTGTAAGGAAAAGGCTTTGATAGCAATAGCGCCAAGACACGAAGTAGGCGTGGATGTTGAGTTTTTGGTCGATCTAACCGATGGCCTTGAACTAGCGAAGGAGCACTTTAGTAAATGCGAAATGCTGGCGTGGTCTAACCTGCCTTTGCACCGGCGCAATCAGGCGTTCTTAGAAATATGGACACGCAAGGAAGCATGCGTTAAGGCTGTCGGCTGGGGATTGAATATGCCCTTGGCATCCGTGAATGTTGGCTTAGGGCCGTTGCCGCGACAATTGCGGGTTAATTTGCCAAATGGGGCCGCTGCAGAAATAGTTGTGCAGTCACTGGCTGTGGGGCCGTGGGGTGTCGGCGCCATAGCTTGGGTAATCAAATGATTGTGAGTCACGGACCGGGAAACCAATAAGTCTTATCGGTAACAGGATCAAAGTGAAAGGGATTGTCTCTGGACTGATGACGAATTTGCCAATGCCACTTGAGCAGATACCGCAACCAACGAAAATAGGCGGATACTGAGTTTCGTTCAAGAGGCCAAAAAACGTCTCGAACGTAGGTCCAATAGACGCTAATAAAAGAGACGCGCAGCTTTTTTTGACACTCATCTAGAGTTAGAGGGGCGTTAGTTGTCAAGTAATTTGAATAGAAATCCCAAGCTTTCTGTTGCAGAGCTTTAGCTTGAATCTCGCTTACATTTTTTGGATGCCAAGCCCCATAGGGTGAGCGACCATGAGTAAAGGAATGACTCACTAACGCCACAAAATAGCTGCCAAGCTCAGTGAGGTGTACATCATCTTTGACTATGCTGCCTACCGTTTCGCCTATGTTCCCAAGCGTTATGCTAGGTAATCCCCGAGCACTGGTTGCGGTCTCTATCAAGTCGGCTAGTGCGGCGCCGGCAGGCAACGAATAGACTCGATCCCGTCGACCTTCTGCATTCAAAGATATGTTAATGCGAGTGGCGATGCATTGCCATATTGGTGACGCAGCACGTTCGAAATCTATCCATCGCCGAGGGTTGCTCTTATCGTTCAAGCCTATCCAGGGTTCAAAGAAATACGTCTTCCCTTGAGAGTTTCCCTGAATGAAAAGATCATGATAGTGGCGCAAGTAGCGCACCGTGTCGTTGAAGGTCAACGAATCCAACAAGCCATTCTGCTCGGTGATGATTAGCACATCATATATGCCCCCGGTTACTGTTTTCGGGTTGCGCAACTCGCTGGCGACATCAAGTCGCCCTTCGCTTCGATTAAATCCGTCCCGGTAACCTGACCAAGTTTGGTCGTTCAGATCTCTGCCTCTACTGCGGGTCGCAATTGACGAGCCCACAATGTAGTGACGATTCCATTCAAGCGGAGTTCCTAGGCTACTGGCAATTGCTTCCATTTGATTTGGAAGCGGTTGATCGGTAAGACTGTGTCCTGAAATGAATAGACGCAGAGGCTTATTGATACGGTTTGACGAGTCAATGAAAGGCTTGCTTGAAACGTTGCCAACGGCGTATTTGTTCATAGCATCTACCCCAAAGGGGGCCACCAGTGCAGCAAGCGCAACGGCATTGATCCACCCCAACAAACGAGTCGATTTGCACTGATTTATGCGGTATGTTCTCACCAGTCCTCGCATGTTTGTCGGTTTAGTGTAAGAGGAATCATGTATCCACGAGGCTTCGTGTTCCCGATAGCGAAAAAGTTGCAGAATATCAAAATATTTCCCAGTATCGGCATTCGGACAGCTTCTTATTTGGTCTAAATGCCGTTTACAGTCGAGACGCTAAGGAATTATTCCATCTACCCTACATCCGTTCTTTCGAGCAAAAATTATCATGTCGTTCAAATGTGTGATCGTCGGTCAGGGCCCCCAGTGCATCGCCTGCGCCCAACAATTGTTGAATCGGGGTCATCGGGTTTGTGCAGTTGTTTCAAATTGTCCACAAGTAGGCGCCTGGTCCCAAAAGGAGGGCGTCGCCCGAATAGATCCGAGCGAGGACTTGGTTGAACAACTGGGCCGCGAACCATTTGATTTCCTCTTCAGTATCGTTAATCATGCGGTCACACCTGCTGCAGTGCTGGCTCTGCCACGCTTGGGGGCCATCAATTACCATGACTCCGCTCTCCCCTCTTATAGCGGATTCAATGCCACGACCTGGGCCATTCTTGACGGAAAATCAGAGCATGGCATCACTTGGCATCGAATGACGGAAAACGTCGATTCAGGCGCGTTGTTGTTGCAAAAGATGTTTCCCATCAATGAAGAAGATACGGCTTTTTCGTTGGCGGCAAGAGCTTCTGATCTGGCGGTAAAGTCATTTGTCGAGCTTTTGGAAGGCCTTGAAAAAGGCACGCTGGTCGAATCTTCTGCTCAGGAAGCCAGAGATTTTCACTTCAAGTCCGACCGACCAGGGTTTTCAGTGCTTGACTGGACGAAGCCCGCCTCAGTGCTACTTCAGTTGGTTCGTGCCCTGGACTTTGGAAATGAAGAAAACTGGATGGCTCGCGCTAAGTTGCGGTTGCCTGACGGTAACTTTCTTTGTGTGGGTAGAGCGTCATTAAAAGTTGGGGCTGAAAAGACTCCTGGAAAAGTCTTGAGAGTGTCCCGCGAGGGCGTTGAGATCAGTGCCCGGGGTGGTGTCGTTACTCTTTCAGATCTGACTTCTGTTGAAGGCGATGCGTTGGGCGGGAACGATCTCGGCAACTTCGGCTTGGTTGCAGGCATAGTGCTTCCATTGCTCACAGCTGATGTCTCCAGCGATGGCGCAGCGCTTGATCGCAAAGTTACAAAAACTGAACGTTATTGGGTGAAGAAGCTCGATAGCATGAGTGCTCCCGAAATTCAGGAATTGAAAGTGCACTCTGCCGGGGGCACTGTGGACCGGTTGGCATTGGCGCTTCCGTCTTCTTTCAACTCATTGGAAACCAAAGACCGGCACACATGCGTTGTTGCATCCTTGTCTGCCTATCTGTCGTTGGTGAGTGATGATGAGCGGAGGGTCGATCTCGGGTTGCACGTTGCTGATCTTCCCCAGCAACTCCATTCCCTTTACTCTCCCGTCGTGCCAATTTCGGTTGACGTATTGAGGAGTATGACCTGGTCCGAGCTGGTAATTCGCGTAGAAGACGAGATTCAGAACGCGGTGAAGCGAAATACATTTGCCCGGGATGTTTGGACACGTTATGCCGGTCTGCGAAAGAAAGCCGCGGCAGAACGCCGGTTTCCAATTGCACTAGCTTTCGGCGAGGTTCCTCGGCAATCATTGCCCGCTGGCGTTTGTCTGCTCCTGTCCTGCGCACCGGAGTCAAATGAACTATTCCTTACTTTTGACTCGGCAGCCATCAGCAGAATTCACGTGGAACGGCTTGGCCAGCGTATCGCCCATCTCATTGACAGCGTACTGAAAGCCCCCCTAAGTCCCGTGTCCTCGCTGACCGTGGTCACTGCCGATGAGCGCAATCGCCTTTTGGATGCGTTTCAGGACACTTTGCGGCTAAACGTGGATGTCGCGTGCATTCACGAACTCTTTTCAGCTCAAGTAGCGCGCAGCCCCTCGAAGACGGCTATTGCTTTTAGGGACGAAAGCCTGACTTACCAGGAACTCGATGACCGAGCCAATGCCCTTGCGCATCGGCTGCAGAAATTGGGGGTCGGACCAGAAAAGATTGTCGCGATCTCTATCGAGCGATCCCTGCACATGGTTATTGGGTTGCTTGCGATTCTTAAGGCTGGTGCAGCATACGTTCCCCTTGATCCGGCATATCCGGAAGAGCGACTATCCATGATGATGGAAGATTCTGGCGCAAAGTGGCTGCTCACTCAGAAACACCTCGTCAACCAGTTGCCAAGCCATGGCGCCCAAGTAGTTTTGGTCGACACCCCAGATAATTCACCCGGTGCAAAAGGTACGCCGAGTTCGGCGGTTTTGCCGAAGAACTTGGCCTATGTCATCTTCACCTCCGGGTCTACCGGCCGGCCCAAGGGGGTAATGGTTGAACATCGAAATGTGGCCAACTTCTTCGCCGGCATGGACGAGCGGGTTGGTCCCGAACCTGGGGTCTGGCTTGCTGTAACTAGCATCTCCTTTGATATCTCCGTGCTGGAGCTCTTTTGGACACTCACAAGGGGTTTCGAAGTTGTCATTCAGGAGGAAGGGGATCGTGCCTCATTGCTCAAAACTCAAGGTTCTGTGCGCGCTTCAAGCCGCCCAATGGGTTTCGGGCTGTTCTACTTTGCTGCTGACAGCACTGGGGCGGCTTCGACCAGCGCTTACCGACTGTTGCTAGAAGGCTCCCGCTTTGCTGATACCCATGACTTCACAGCGGTTTGGACGCCGGAAAGGCATTTCCATGCCTTTGGCGGGTTGTATCCAAATCCCGCGGTCACATCTGCAGCGATTGCTTCCATTACAAGCAAGGTTCAACTGCGTGCGGGCAGCGTAGTCATCCCATTGCACGATCCCATCCGCGTAGCAGAGGATTGGGCGGTCGTCGACAATATATCCGGGGGGCGCGTTGGCCTCTCTTTTGCCTCTGGCTGGCATGCCAATGATTTCGCGCTCAAGCCGGAAAACTATGAACGACGCCGCGAAGTAATGCAGGAATCGATCGATACCGTATTGCGCCTTTGGGCGGGCGAGAAAATAAAAGTCAAGAATGGACTTGGTGAGGAAATCGAGGTAGGAGTTCTCCCCCGGCCTGTTCGAGAGAAACCCCCCATGTGGATAGCTTCAGCGGGAAATATTGAGACATTCCGAGCCGCCGGACGCTCGGGCTACAACATTCTCACCAATATGCTCGGCCAGGACATGAAAGACCTGGGCGGCAAGTTCGCCGCATACCGTGAGGCGCGTCGCGAGAGTGGTCACGAGGGTGATGGCATCATTTCCGTGATGCTTCACACTTTTGTGACCGATGACGACGAAAAGGCACGCAAGTTGGCTAGGGGGCCATTCGGCAATTATCTGACGACTTCTTACGATCTTGTTAAGGTCGCCCCCTGGATGTTTCCGGCGTTCAAGCAGCCTTCCATCGCAGATTCAGGTACGTCGGCATTTGATCCGAGTCGTTTCGATGCCAGTGATATGGAAGCGTTGCTGGACCATGCTTTCGACCGATATTTCGACACGGCTGGCTTGTTCGGAACGCCCGAACGTGCCTTGGGCCTGATTGAACAACTCAAAGACATTGGTGCAACAGAGGTTGCGTGCTTGATTGACTTTGGAATTGACCCCCAAGTCGTTTTGGACAACCTTGTCCACCTTGATGAACTTCGCAGGCTCAGTAACCCTGGCGCCTCGGTTGTCAGTGTCCCAGCTACGCCAGTTTCAATTCGTGAGCAGTTTGAGAAGAGGAATATTACGCATTTCCAGTGTACACCCTCAATGACGCGGATGCTTGTTGCAGACGGAACAGTTGACGCAATGCGCTCACTGCAAAAATTCCTTATGGGCGGTGAAGCTTTGCCAGTCGATCTTGCGGAAGGGCTGATGCGTACTCTGCCCGAGACCCAGTTGCTGAACATGTATGGTCCTACCGAGACGACGGTGTGGTCTACAACTGCGCGTATTGGAAGAAGCGGAGAGCCCATTTGCATTGGTACGCCAATTGCCAACACACAAATTCGCATCCTGGACTCGGGTCTGCGGCTTGCACCAATCGGAACGGCCGGAGAGCTTTGCATTGGGGGCGCTGGTGTCGTGCGCGGTTATCTACATCGACCCGACTTGACTGCTGAGCGATTTATAGCTGACCCCTATTCCACTTCAAATCGCTTGTACCGAACGGGTGATCTGGCTCGATACCGAGAGGATGGCGCAATCGAATACATTGGCCGGATTGACCAACAGGTGAAGGTAAATGGCTATCGCATCGAGCTCGGAGAGATCGAGACGATCTTGGCGAAACATCCGGCTGTCAGAGAGTCGGTTGTAGCTGTAATGGAAGGATCTGCCGGGTCGGAACTCATCGGCTATGTCATTACTGAGAGTGGTACGTCCGGGACTTCTACTCAATCTAGCGATTTGACCGATTGGAAGGAGCGCTGGAACGAAGCGTATTCAAAGCGCTCAGGCGCAATGGATGCCCCGGCCCGATTTAACACTTCCGGCTGGTTGAACAGCTTTACGGGTGACCCAATCCCGTCGGAGCAAATGCGGGAATGGCTGGATCAAACTACCCAACGCGTTCTTGCGCTGACTCCGAAAAAAGTTCTGGAGATCGGTTGTGGCACAGGGATGATCCTTTATGGCTGTTTGCCACATGTTGAGCACTACACGGCGGTCGATCTGTCACCCTTTGCACTGGAGACCATCCGCAGTGAACTCAGCCCGCAAGAGCGAAGCAAAGTAACCCTTTTCAACCATGCCGCCCATGAACTCGACGCTGTTGCGGATAAGAGTTGTGATCTTGTGATCATCAACTCAGTTGCTCAGTACTTTCCAAATTCCGAGTACCTTTTGCGCGTTCTTGCGCAAGCCCGTCGAGTGTTGGTTGATGGTGGGAAAATCTTTCTGGGGGATGTGCGAAGCCTTGAAGAAGAGCGCGCCTTTCATACCAAGGTGGAGCTTGAAAAGGCCCCGGGTCAGATGCAAGCAGCTCTGCTCAGGGAGCGGATCTCCGAAAGAGCTTCTCTGGAAACCGAGTTACTTCTGTCGAAAACGTTTTTCTCTGACTTGGAGGTTCGGGATCCACAGCTGGCAATGCTGTCGATGCAACTCAAGTATGGAAGTTTTGCTACAGAAATGCGGGACTTCCGTAGCGACGTTGTTCTACAAACTGGCATGCCTGTGCAAAAGCTCAATCAGGACGAAGTCAGAGTGCTGGACAAACCAGCGAGTATCGAACCCATTCTTGCTGCACTTGCCGACCAACCACCGATGTTGCTTGTTACTGGATTGAAAAATGCACGGCTGGAACGTATTCACGCAATATCTGGCCGCATACAAAGCGGAGAGCCCGAAATGACGGTTGAAATGCTAAGGGAGTTGCTTCTGGATCATCCTAAAGGCGTTGAGCCCAATGTCATATTTGACCTGTCGCCAGAGTATCAGGCTGAACTGCGATTTGGAACGGACACAGGCACTTTTGATGCATTGCTCAGAAAGCGTGGTGATGCACCGAATCTGATTTGGCCAGCTCCGTCCATTGTTGTTGGCACCCCAACTGCCAGTTCGCCTCGCGCTCGTCTCGATTTCGACAGCCTTATCCCTAAATTGAAGTCACACCTGAGAGACTTTTTGCCCGAGTACATGGTACCGCAGGCTTTTGTGCCCATGGAGGCATTCCCGTTGACTCCCAACGGAAAGATCGATCGCAAGGCGCTACCTCGTCCAACGGAGATTCCACGCAAGTCGTCAGTAGAGTACATCCTCCCGGGTAACGAGCTGGAGAAAACCATCGCTGACATATGGCGCGAGATGCTTGGTGTCGAGCGAGTAGGGCGTAAGGACAACATTTTCGATCTGGGAGCGAGCTCTCTCCTGACGGTTGAGGCCAACAACCGCCTGCAAAATGCATTGGGCCGGAAAATTCCACTCGTCACAATGTTCCGATACCCTACGATTGAAACCCTCGCATCTCATCTTGCCAAGGCGATGACCCCAGAAGTTGCGAGCGGCTCTACAGTGAGCTCCGCAATTGAGGAGGAGCGTCAGAGCCGACTCGCGGCAGCTGCAGAACGCCGTCGGCGTGCCCGTGCGCAAGTCTAGTCACCATGCAACCCCACAAGATCGAACTATCCGCATCATCTCAAGTGTCGCCCCCTGGCAAGTCATCCGATATTGCCATCGTTGGTATGGCGGGGAGATTCCCTGGCGCGAAGAACATCGACGAATATTGGAGCAACCTCGTGAATGGGGTGGAGTCCATCCGTCGGCTCACTGATGATGAGCTTCTGAAGGCGGGTGTATCCCGCCGTGACTTCGAAGACCCCGACTATGTCAGGGCCTGTCCTGTCTTGGCAGATATCGACAAGTTCGACGCGGCGTTTTTTGGGCTGAGCCCTCGCGACGCCTCAGTCATGGATCCCGCACATCGCTTCTTTCTGGAAGTCGCATGGGAGGCGCTCGAGAATTCGGGCAATACGGGTCTTGCGGAAGAAGGTCAGGTAGGCGTATTTGCGGGTTCTGGCGCTCCTCTTTACTGGATGAAGAATGTGCGCACCCACCGCGAGATTGTTGAGTCGATGGGGGAGTTTCTGGTGCGCCACACCGGCAACGATATGAATTTTCTGGCTACGCGTGCGTCTTACGACCTCGACCTTCGTGGGCCAAGTATCAATGTTCAGACGGCCTGCTCATCCGCATTGGTCGCCGCACATCTTGCCCGGCAAAGCCTGCTCGCCGGAGAGTGCGATATGGCGCTCATCGGTGGTGCCACCATTGTGGTGCCGATGGGGCAGGGCTACCACTACAAAGAGGGCGAAATCCTGTCGCCCGATGGCCATTGTCGTCCCTTCGACCACCGAAGTGCGGGAACTGTGTTTGGAAGCGGGGCGGCGTGCCTCATTATCAAGCGACTGGATGATGCACTTGATAACGGCGACACTATTCATGCGGTCATCAAGGGGTCGGCAGTCAACAACGACGGTTCAGTCAAAGTTGGATTCCTGGCCCCCGGTGTTGAAGGCCAAGTAGATGCTATCAAGAAGGCATTGAAATCCGCGAATGTCAGTGCTCGAAGTATCAGCTATGTTGAAGCACATGGAACTGGAACCAGCGTGGGTGATCCGATTGAGTTGACTGCGCTGGAGCAAGCTTTCTCAGATGAAACGCGTGAAAAACAGTTTTGCGGAGTCGGGTCGGTAAAGTCAAATATTGGCCACTTGGGTGAAACCGCCGCTGCTGCCTCAATGATCAAGGTCGCTCTGGCCTTGAAGCACCGCATGTTGCCCCCTACGCTGGGGTACGAACGTCCTAATCCTCGCTTCGACATGGACGATAGTCCATTCTTCGTGAATGCCGAATTGAGGCAATGGGACAGTTCCGAGCCCCTTCGCGCAGGAGTGAATGCCCTCGGTGCGGGTGGAACCAATTGCCATCTCATTATGGAGGAGCCCCCGGCCTTTCTGCCGGGAGAGGGCGGACGTGAGCGTCATCTTCTGGTTATGTCAGCGAAGTCCAAGACCGCTCTTGACCGAATGAGCGAGAACTTGGCGGCCCGACTTGCGACAGATCCAGCCGTTGACTTGGCTGATGCCGCCTACACACTGTCTATGGGACGGAGATCACTTGCGCATCGCCGAGTCCTCGTGGCAAAGGACCACCAGGAGGCGATAGACCTCCTTCGGACCGCGAACCCTTCACGTGTTGGCACAGCTGTGTCCGATCCAAGTGACCCTGAGGTGGTGTTCACTTTTCCTGGTGGTGGTGCTCAGTATGCCCGGATGTGTTTTGACATCTACGAGAACGAGCCAGCTTACAAGAAAGCACTTGATGAGTGTTTCGCCGTTATTGACGGGGAACTTGACCCGGATTTGCGAAGACTACTTTTTGCGTCGCAAGGCGAGGCGGAGACCGCTACCCGCAGATTGCAGCAACCAGCGAATTCTCTGCCCACTCTTTTCTCAGTTGAGTATGCGCTCGCGCGCCTTTTCGAATCGTACGGAATTCGTCCATCGGCTTTCATTGGACATAGCATGGGCGAGTACGTTGCAGCATGTCTGGCCGGAGTTTTCTCTGTTCGAGATGGCCTTCGTCTTGTTCATCTGAGAGGACGTCTTTTTGAGAAAACTCAAAAGGGCAGGATGATCGGTGTTTCTCTACCCGAAGAGGGACTAAGAGGAATAATGCCACAGGGACTCAGTATTGCGGCAGTGAATGCTCCCGAGTTATGTGTCGCTTCTGGCCCGAGTGAACTTATTGAAGAGTTAAGTCTCATGCTCTCCAAAATGGAGATAGACTGGACACCGATTCATATCGATGTTGCCGCCCACTCATCGCTTCTTGATCCAATCCTTGAAGAGTTCCGCAGGTTCTGCAAGACCATCGACTTTCGGGCGCCAGCCAAGCCAATTGCATCAAACTACACTGGACGCTGGCTCACAGCAGCTGAAGCGACCGACCCTGAGTATTGGGTAAAACATCTTCGCAATACGGTTCGCTTTTCAGATTGCGTGGAGACGGTATTGGAGGGTGGCAACAAGGTGTTCCTTGAGATTGGCCCTGGTAGAACGTTAACGACCCTTGTTGCGGCACAAAAGACAAAAGTTCGTCACACCGTCAACTCGGTCAGGCATCCGAAGGAGGCTGCAAACGATGTTGATTACGCGCTACTGACTTTGGGCAAGGTCTGGGCGGCCGGAGCGCACGTGGATTGGACGGCGCTGTATGACGATCAGATTCGAAACCGCGTTCCGTTGCCTGGCTATCCATTTGACCGCCAGTCCTATTGGGTGGAGCCCAAGGCAACGCGGGAAGAGGATGCAACGGAGCTGGTGAAGCGTGAGAATCTTGATGAGTGGTTCTCTGCGGTTTCATGGGAACAGACTCCGCTGGTTGCACGGGCTCAGGCAAGCGCAACCCAGTGGCTTCTTTTTGTGGATGATGCCGACTATGGGCGCTTGTTGGCAGATGAACTCAAGGTTGAGGTGGGCGCAGGGTGCGAGATAACGACGGTTCTTCCCGGGAAGGTGTTACGCCGCATCGATCGTATTAGCCTTGAAGTCAAACCCGGCTCAATCGACCAATATCGCGAATTGCTTGAACAGCTGAAGGCCGAAGGGCGAGCTCCAGAGCATATTGTCATCAAGGCCGGTCCGTGCAGGAGTGCGGGAGGAGATTTGCGCACAGGATTTGGGGGCTGGATCAAGCGATGGAGCGAGAGTACTCACAGTCCTCAGTTGCGATTGCCTATTTTGAGATCTCCTTCTTCGACGGTGGATGCTTGCCTGGAAGCCAACTTTTTCGCACCAGTGCACCTTGCACAGGCGATGAGCTCAGTCCTTGAGGCGGCCACGTTCACGATCGTTACGGAGCGTGCTTTTTCTGTCCGTGGCGAATCAATTGACCCTTGGGCACGTCTGAACGCGGGTCCAGCGCAGGTCATTCCACGTGAGCTGCCGGAGTTTCCGACACGGCTTATCGATCTGAGTGCGCCCGATGCTGAGCAAGAATCGTTCACAGCAAATGTCCGGCAGCTAGCCCGTGAACTTTGCTCTGGAGATTTGTCATCGCCAGTGGCGCTGCGCTCGCCTGGCCGCTGGACACAGCATTTGAGGCCCAGCCATTTGCCGGCACCTGATTCGAACATGAACTGGGTTCAGGATGGTGACGTTGTGCTGATCACGGGTGGCCTGGGAGGCATCGGTCTCGTTCTCGCCGAGCACTTGGCTCGAAAACACCGTGTCAAGCTTGCGTTACTTTCCCGGGAAGGGCTGCCACCCAAGCATTCATGGGCCGAGTTGCTGGAAAATTCCGATACCAGCCCTCAATTAAGGCGCCGAATTACTTTGGTTCAAGCCTTGGAAGCTCTTGGAGCGCAAGTGTTAGCGGTTCGCGGTGACGTGACTGCGCAGACAAGCCTACAAAGCGTACTGGTCGAGATTCGTAGCGCGTTGGGGCCAATCAATGCCGTAATTCATGCAGCCGGCGTTATGGACGACGAGCCCCTGCAGTCCAAATCGGATGTAAAGATGCGGCGTGTGCTTGCAGCAAAGGTTGAGGGATCCGTCAACCTGGATGCGTTGATCACCGAGGACCTTAGGGCTTTTGTGTTGATGTCATCTGTAGCGTCTTTCCTGGGCCTGCCAGGTCAAGTCGACTACACAGCGGCGAATGCTTTTCTCGATGCGTTTGCCGCAGAGCGGCAGATGCGTAAAAAAGGGCGCACACTTGCCATAAACTGGAACGCTTGGCGTGATGTCGGCATGGTTGTGGATGCCGAAACCCAGGTTCCAGACAGGCCTCTTCCTTCTGGGCGCACTAAGCACCCATGGCTGCAAGCCTCTGAACCATCACCTCGGGGTCGCAGATATTTCACGGATTTCGATGTTTCATCGACATGGCTGCTTGGTGAACACCAGATAGTAGGCGGTGAGGCCCTGATCCCCGGCACCGGGTTCGTCGAATTGGCGCGAGCCGCGTTCTTGGATGCAGTTGACCATCGAAGTGGTCAAGATAACCTGCAAAAAGGTATTGAGCTGCGACAAGTGACCTTTCTAAGTCCCTTCCAGGTTGGCACCACGCAATCGCGCCGTATTCAGATAGAGGTCGATTTTGTGGACGATACAGCCAATATTGTGATGCGATCAAATTCTGGACAAGAAACACACGTGACCGCCGAGGCAAATTTATGTGATTCGACAGGGCAGTCAATTGATCTCAATGAGTTGTCTGAACGGTGCAATACGATTGAGCTAACGCGCGACGGATTCCTTGATCAGGATTTCGTTCAATTCGGTCCGCGTTGGCAAAATATCAAAGAAATTCGATTGGGTGAGCGCGAAGCGGTAATCCGGTTGGCCTTGACGGAGTCCTTTGCGGGCGATCTTGGAGTGTTTGCCTATCACCCAGCGCTGCTTGATATGGCTACCGGTGCGGCGCAAGTGCTTGTCCCCGGCTTTAGAAAAGGGGTCGATTTCTTTGTACCTTTCGGCTACGACAGGATCCGCATATATTCATCTGTGAACTCACGGGTAGTAAGCCATGTACGACTCCGACCTGAGACGACGGCTGACGTTGCTGCTTTCGATGTCAGCCTTTATGGTGAAGATGGCGCGGAACTGATTGCCATTGAAGGCTTTACGATGAGGCGTGTCGAGACCAGCGCTGGCATAACCCGGAAAACCCATGACCAGTCTTATGCTCTTCGTTCCAAGCACAACCCTACCATGCAGGCGCTTCTGCGAGATGCCATAACCAAAGCTGAAGGTGTGATTGCTTTTGAACGTGCTCTTGCACAAACCGAAATGAGCCAGGTTGTTGCTTCATCAGTAGACGTCAATGTTTGGTTACGCAAGTTGAGCCAAGACGCCAAGCGCCTCAAAGCGGGTGACGGGGCTGAAGCTGGATCGAGTTTTTCCAGGCCCGCGCTGACCAGCGATTATGTAAAGCCGGAAAGCGGAGCTGAATTGGAACTTGCTGCAATTTGGTCAAAATTACTCGGTATCACTGACGTAGGTGTACTGGATGATTTCTTTGAATTGGGTGGCAATTCCCTGGTAGCTGTTCGCTTTTTCGCTCGGGTGAAGAAAGACTTTGGAGTCAACTTGCCTCTTTCCACCTTGTTCCAGGCGCCAACAATCCGGCATCTTGCTGAAGCATTGCGAGACCACGGATATACGGAGAAGGCAACCGATGCGTTGCCCATATCAAGTCGTCCCAGCCCGGCTGCAGAAGGTGAGAGCATTTTGATAGCCAATCATCCTTGGGCGGCCGTCAATGCCCCTCTATTGATCAGGCCGGGTAAGGGAAAGTTGCCGATTTTCTTCATTCATGATGGGCTTGGAGAAGTCTTGCTTTATCGATCTCTAGCGCTCAAATTGGACGCTGGGCACGCTGTATATGGTCTCGAGCCGGAGATGTCTGGAGGACGGTTTGTCCATACAAATATCGTTGATATGGCCCGGGCAAAAGTTGAACGCATCCGCACTATCCAACGGAATGGACCCTATCTACTTGCCGGTCTGTGCGCGGGCGGCGTCATTGCTTTCGAAGTTGCGCGGCAACTGCAAGACTCAGGCGAACAGGCAGTATTCGTTGGCATTATTGACGCATCTGATGTCGCGGCTGAAGAGCGGAAGTTTCGTATTGCGCGGGAACGTGTGAAACGGGTTTTTGACACTATGCGTATGTCGGGAGACGAGTCGTTGTGGACTCATTTGGTGAGCCAACTGGCGACTCTTTTTCATAAAGGAGTCAATCTATTACATTACGAAATCTCAACTCGACTCGAACGAGCAAAGAATGTAAAACTGATTTCGTCACTCAAAAAGTCGCAAGACACGGGTTCCGTAGGGCCTTCCGAGATCGGGTTTATCAGACTATATGAACTCGCTCATAAAGAGCATATCGCTCTTGGTACCTTTCATGGGGGTCGTGTAGTTTTATTTCGTGCCACTCAAGGTGATGGCAGTGTCGGTGATGTCCCGTTCCGAGAAATCTATACAGACCCTCTTCTTGGTTGGCAAAAGCGCGTTCGAGAAACGGTACAAGTTATCGATGTTCCGGGCGGGCACTCAAGCGCTTTGCAAGAGCCACATGTGGATGTTTTGGCCAAAGCGATGCAATTCCAAATGGACTTGGCCACAAATAAAGTCAACTCTATTATTTAATTACGGCAGAAAAAGTTTGAATTGACCAAATTCAATTCGTAAAGTACGCTTCTACCAAAAGTAGAAAAGTTTGTCCATGGGCAAGGGTGATGTGTACCTCAAAGTTGTGGCCCCATGTGACCAGCTTTTGAAGACGCCTTGTATTTGTGCAAGTTGGGAACGGTTATTCGGGCCTTGAAGTTCATCGCGGCAGCATGCCTGCTGCCCATCGTAATAAACGCATGTCTAACGGCTGGCTTAGATGCAACTTGAGCTTGACACGACGCAAATAGCTGATGCACGGACTGCGCTGCTGGGTGAAAACTCGACTCAGTTGATCGAATTCATATTTAGGCTGAATCTGAATCGCTCGTTAGTCGGTGTGAGTGAAGCCGCTGTCGCGGAAGCTATTCGGCTGGGGTGGGTGGATACCCCAAACCGGAAGCTGACACAAATCGGTTGGTTGGTTGCGGATGCCATTCGTGAATACCGCTTCTGGTTGGACCGTGGGCGCCGGATTCATGGGGAGTCCGAGTATGATTTGCTGGCATCCGAGAAATATCAAGGTCTGTCGGTTCTGGAGCTAGGTAGCGGATTTGGGTGTAATTTGCTTTCACTCAGCCAAGTTAAGGGACATTTTGTCGGACTGGAGCCCGTCCATGTATATCGACAACTCACGTCGATTTTCGCGGACCGGGAAGGCCTTCCCATGCCTGAGGTGGTGGAAGGGACTGCCGAAGCTCTTCCATTTGCTGACTGCGATTTCGACGTTGTACTGTGCTACTCATCGCACCAGTACATGGACATTCGGCCTGCATTGCGAGAAATGGCCCGAGTACTTCGGCCAGGTGGGCAGTTGCAGATCATCGGCGGCACACTTGATCACGTTGCATCCGGTATGGGAATGCAGTTGCTGAAGTCGCCCTCGGTCGGAGCTCTGAGGCGGTATCTGCTGACGGTCGGTAACACTCTCAGTTATGAGTATCTGAACCGGCGCCTGCATGCTCCTAGAGGGTTTGCAGCAACCACGGCACCTATATATCCACGGTACCGCTTCATGCGGCATTGGATACACGAAGTCGAATTGACCCCTCGAGAGGAACTCTGCAGGCGGATCGGCGGTGACACCTGCTTCATTGCTGATAAGCCGGCTAAGTTAAAGGCTGTTTGCCACAGCACACCTTGAAAATTGGCCGTCGATGTTGCCTTAGGCCAGCATTGCGTCAGCGCAGCTTAATAATACTCCGAAGCAAGGTAGTCCAAATATCGACTAGTTACATGTCTTTCGAGTCAATGGAATGACATAAGCGACAATCAAACTCATGGACATCATCGAACCTCCTCCTTCGAGGAGGGCTAAACCACGCCAACCACGTCCACCTCCGATCGAATTTAGCAAGTCTGCACCAGCACCAAACATGACCAAAATACTGAATAGTGCGGCCAGTTCAGTGTGAGCGGTATTTAATCCGTGCCCTCTGGTCAAGATAATTACATACCCGATCGTCCATGCCGAACCCAATATAGCAAAGTATGCGAGCTCCCCGAATGCGTGGCCAAGTTCATCAGCAGCGGCAAACGTTGAACAATGATCTGTCAACCAGACACCAATACCCTCATGAATACCCAAGATGTCATCAAGTAGTAGATATGTGAACAAGACACTCCACATCAGCCACAAATTGTCACGTTGTCGTCTAGCCAAGTCTCCAAGTAGCAAGGCGATTGTGAGGGTCTTGCAGTACTGAAACATCTCAGCGTAGCTGCGATCCTGCATGAGCGAAAACATCCTCTCCTCAGGCCACCATCTTTGATGAGCCAAATGGAACAAAACAAATAGCAGATCGCCGATTACTAAAGAAGAAAGCCAACGTCGATCCACATAGGCGCTAATCCGTTGCGTTATCTCGATGAACCGACTGGGCAAAGTCATAGCTAAACTCATCTGCCAATTGCAAAATACTCCAATGCATGACCACGCACCAATTTTGGGTCATAGAGGTTACGACCGTCGAAAATGACGGGGGAATTTAGCTTGGCTCTAATGGCGTTGAAATCCGGGCTCCTAAATTCTTTCCATTCAGTCACGATGATCAACGCATCAGCGCCATTCAGCGCGTCCATCGGGTTTTCCGCATATCTCAGGCGGTTCTCGTTGGCGAACAGCCGCATCGCTTCATTTCGCGCTACCGGATCATAGGCCGTGACCGTGGCACCCATCTCCAAGAGATCGGTAATGACCTCTCTACTGGCGGCTTCCCGCATGTCATCGGTGTTTGCCTTGAAGGCAAGTCCCCACAAGGCAAAATGTTTCCCAGCAAGATCGGAGCCAAACCGAGTTCTGACCTTGTCGGTGAGCACATGCTTTTGTGCCTCATTGGCTTCTTCTACGGCTTGCAGGACACGTAATCGTAGTCCGCCGTCGTCTTTTGCAGTCTTGATTAAGGCTTTAACATCTTTCGGGAAGCAAGAGCCGCCGTAGCCACAACCTGCATATAGGAAGTCAAAGCCAATACGTGAATCGCTGCCGATCCCTTTGCGGACGTTTTCAATATCGGCACCTAGCTTGTCAGCCAAGTTGGCCAGTTCATTCATGAAGCTGATACGGGTTGCTAGCATCGCGTTGGCGGCATACTTCGTCAGTTCTGCGCTTTTGCAGTCCATCACGATTAGGCGATCATGATTTCGCTGCAGCGGTGAGTACAAGGCCCGCATGTATTGAACCGCTTGTTCATCGTCACATCCCAGCACGATGCGGTCTGGTCGCATGAAATCCTCCACGGCGGCCCCTTCTTTAAGGAACTCCGGGTTACTTACCACGCTAAATGGTGCGTCAATCCCGCGAAGACTCAATTCATGGGCCACGGCTGCTCTCACTTTTTCCCCTGTGCCGACGGGTACCGTGCTTTTGTCCACGATCACCTTGTAGTCAGTCATGTGCTGTCCAATGGCTTTTGCCGCAGCTGTCACATACTGCATATCTGCAGAGCCATCTTCGTCCGGGGGAGTACCAACCGCTATGAATTGAATAGTGCCATGCTGAACGGCCTCATCAACATTGGTTGTAAAGTGCAGCCGATTCGCAGCTGTATTTCGCCGAACCAAGTCCTGAAGTCCAGGTTCATAAATCGGGATGTCACCGTTCAAGAGAACACGAATTTTTTCTGCGTCCACATCCAAACAAACAACATCGTTCCCTAACTCGGCAAGACAGGTCCCCGTCACCAGTCCGACGTACCCTGTCCCTATTACTGTTACTTTCATTCTTAGATCCTACCTTTTTATATCAATTTTCTTAACTCGATACCCAACAGGTACACGCACTATGCAATATCACTTCACATCATCGATATTTCATGGGGAATTTTCGTTCTCACAATGTACAGAGCCGGTCCTTGTGTCTATTGCCCAGTTCTACTTCTGGGCTTGACTTTATTTTTCAATGATTCTGGCAAGCGGCTTAGTGCAACTAGGTGGTCTGCGCGCGCAGCAAACGTCCTTTCGAAGCAGTGGGCGAGAGCGAAATCTCGAGCCAATCTCGAGGATTTCGCGATTTCTCTCCGGTCGTGGGCGAGGCGTGCGATCGTCCGGGCCAATGCCTCGGGGTCATTGATCGGGGTTAACCAACCGCAGCCAGAGTGTTGAACAATCCCGACGAGTGCTTCATTTCCATAGCCGGCTATCGGAACGCCGCATGACATAACTTCAGGATAGGTACTTGATGGATCCCCCTGTGGATGGCAGCAAACAAAAAGATCGGCCCCACTTTTTAGCATGGGAATCCACTGTGTTCGAAAATCGAGAACCCCTTTCAGCGTGACGCAATGCTGCAGTCCACGACCGATGATGTCTTGAGCCAGTTCCTTTTTTAGTACACCATCTCCATATATATCGAAATGAAAGTCGACTCCCATTTGGTGTAATCTGTCAGCAACAATTGCCAGGTGCATCACGCCCTTCATTGGGACCAATCGACCCCCAAACACGAGTCGCAGTGGGCCGGGTTGCACAACGGTGTTGACCTTAGCATCAATGCCGGAATCGTTAAGCACGTCATCTTCTGGGACGCGATTATCAAAGAAAAGAATTGCATTGGAACTGAATTGGCAATAAGCGTTGTACGCCGGGAGCCCACTACATTGAATGCCTGCGGCAAATTGGAGCATCCGGCGCCGCTTTCGTTCGGCCTGATGGATCCAAAGTCTTCGCCGCAGCCGAATGATTGGATTTGATGTCTCGGCGTCAACAATCTGGCCTTCGGTTTTTGGTGAAAATTCACTCCAAAAAACTAGGGGGATACCTAATTCAACACAAAGCGTTGAAGTCGTCCTTTCAAAGGGAGAGAGAAATACCAAGGCCGCCGCCGCGTCGCGAATTCGATTTCGAAAGTCGAGTTTGCTCGTCGGACGAATCTCAACTCGCAAATTGGTCGAATTTGGGGGAACCACGACATGATCCATATCGGAGCTTGGCAACTCGCTGATATAAACCAGCGCGGTGACGGGTCCTGGCCATCCTTCAGCGAGTTTCCCAACGCCATTCAGGAACTTCTGGGTCAGCATGAGAGCGCCGTTCTGATTGCGGTGCGCCTTCAGGCTGGGAAGTACCAATAATTCATCGTAAACGGCGTGAGTCATTTGAATTTATCCGCCTGTTTGGATTTCACTTCAGGAAATCTTGTCTAGAATTCGACGCAGTTCGTCTAGTGCAATCGAAAATCCATTCTCAGTCTTGGTTCCGACGAGGAATGCAAAATCCATTTGAAGACTGTCAGTAAACTCCTTATATGGCATTGCAAAACGATCAGGAGGCTGAAGAACTAGCATAGTGCCATGGTCCTGTAGCGTAAAAATTACATGCGACAAGTGACTGCCCTCAACACTGATTACAATGGGTGCGTCTCGCGTCCTCTCGGCAATTTCAGCCGCATTCAATTTATCAGTTTCAATAATCTCAAACCCCATGCCCTGAAGCAGGTTGACTATATCCGCTTCGTTATCAAGATTTCTGAGCTCTCCGCTTTTGCCTCGAAGCAGGTATGTGCCGCGAATCGGCGGACTGTGACGACGATCAAGTTTGCTTCTCAGTTGCGACCTGAGCTTCCGATAGCGTTCCACCTTAAATGAGTTTTGGGCGAAATCAGTGTAGACCGTGAGTTTCTTGATGTGTGCCCTTCTTATCACAGGCACGGGTGCAAGGCCGCAAAGACGTCTGTAGCCGGAAGCGTGGTGATACTCCCGCGTGACCATTGAAATATTGTCAGTGCTCCCCTCATTTATTAGTTCTAAAGGAAGATCGCACTTGAGAAAGGGTCCAAAAAAATGACTGCCCGGCCAACTTGTAACTAGATTGGCTTCATCCAGCTCGACACTCCTACCCGCTTCAGTCACTATGACTCGCTCAGCCCCGAAGCCCGGATGAAGTTTGCCTGCGCCCTTGTAAAGATACGCGCCTACTAAGTCCACGTTTTCTATCAGGTGTGCAGTTGAAGCCGCGTGTTCCGCAATTCCGCCGCGAATCAGCGCGAGTTCAACATCCCAAGTTCGCCAAGGGGAGAGAGCGGTAACCTTTTCGAGCGCCCCATCCAGGTAGACCGCAGGCTTTATATCGGTGACTTCATTCGGACACAAAGTCCACTCTTGACTCGCCATATCGGCCAAGTCAGTAGTGTATCCCTGAATGAGGCGCCGAAACCTACGGCGAAGTAGGGGGAAATTGACAAACAATTCTATGCTCCGTATGCGTTCAACTCTCTATTGAGATAGGAAGAGCTAGCGATTTAGGATAACCGCGAGTATTCGATCCTGGTCTTCAGCGTTCAAATCGGGATGCATAGGCAGACAAAGTACCCGGGCAGCCACGCTGTGTGCCACTGGCAGATCCTTCGACTGGGCAGAAGGTAAGCTACGGTACATTGGGAAGTCTGAGAGTACGGGGAAGAAGTACTTCCTCGCGAATATTCCTGCTTTTCGAAGTTTGGAATACAGATCATCTCGGCTCAGGTGGTACTCTGTGCCCACCAAAATTGGGAATGCGTAGTAATTGTCCGGCTGTTTGCCGTCGGGGTGAATGAGGTGGATGCCTTTCACATTTGCGAGTGCATCTCGGTATCGTGAATCTACGGTCTTTCGTTTCAATATGTAATTGCCCACATGCTGTAATTGAAGTAGGCCTAGTGCTGCGTTGAATTCGCTCATCTTTGCGTTTAATCCGATTGACCCAACCGTCACCTCATCTTCGATTCCGAAATCAATTAGGCGATCAAGCCGAATCTTACTTTCGGCATTCTGCGAGACAATTGCACCACCTTCAAAGGTATTAAAAACTTTAGTTGCATGGAAGCTTAGCACCGATAAATCCCCTCCAAGCAGTACACTTTTGCCCTCCTGGCGCACGCCAAAAGCGTGCGCAGCATCATATATAACCCGGAGGCCATGCCGGTTTGCGATTGAGTTGATGGCGTCCATTTCGCATGGTCGGCCATAACAATGCACTCCCATGATGGCGGTGGTTCGCGGCGTTATTGCACGCTCGATTAGTGAGACGTCGATGTTCAGAGTCTGAGGATCTATGTCGACAAAGACTGGGGTAACTCCACCCCACAATAGGGCGTGGGCCGTTGCAACAAAGGAGAATGGGGTAGTGATCACCTCGCCTTGTAGCTCGAGACTGCGCACTGACAGCATAAGACCCAGTGTCGCATTGGCAACGAGAGATATGTGATTGACCCCCAGATAATCGCAGAGTGCCTGCGTGAATCGCCTATGAAAAGGCCCCGCGTTGGTGAGCATTTTGCTTTCCCAAATTTCCTTCAACATTGGCATGAAGTCGTCCAAAGGAGGAAGAGACGGCCGCGTTACAAAGATATCTTTGGGTTCATACATGAAAGGTTTCCATTCGTACTCAATTAGACAAAAATTCACCTCGTAGCCGTAACTGGGCGTTTGACAAACTTATGCATTCGATTCAATGTCACACGAATTGGGAATCGTATGGCCGAAAGAAAAAGTGGTCAGCCGACTATGACTAAATAATCGCAATCGAAAACATTTCCGGCACACTTTGGAAATTCTTGTGCATGAAGTACTTGGCTTTCGAGCTAGGTCTTGTAATCAACTCTTTATCCCTCGCGCATGATGTTCTAATAAGGGCACGGGTACCAATCGACATAGTGGCAATTGGGTAACAGTTCAACGCGTACCATTTTGTATGAACTGAGGACTATGCCGTCGCGCGATTCCAAATTTGCCGAGGTCAATCGGTAATTTGTCACCAAAATTCAAGATCACTGCAATCGGGGATGAGTAGCAAAGAAGGATTCCAGATGGTAGCGAGCCTATAGAACCTTTCTCGGAGGCAGGTCAACAGCCTCTTCGTCGTAGGTAGGCGGTATCAAAACATGGAGCTCACTGCCGCATGGAATGAGGGTTGGTGAAAATAACCTTCCATGTTAGTGCTGCGGCGAACATCCATGTTTATTCGGCCAATTTTCAACCGATCTAAGTTTTTATCATTCCTGATATCCACGGTTGTACAGGAGGTGCGATAACCTGCTGCTGCCACTGCTCTCAGAACCCTAGCATCATAGTCGCCATTTGGATAACAAAATGACCGAACCTCCATGTTCAAATGTCCCTCCAAGTCATGCCGAGACTTCTGTAGCTCGCGCTCAAGAGATTCGTCGTCCAGTTGTGGTAGCAGAGGGTGGGTGCAGGTGTGTGATCCAATCTGATGACCCAACCTTACTAATTCACGCAACTGTGGAGATGACATTACCCGATCTAAGTGTTGACGGTTCTCGGTAGGTCCTGGGTCCACTAACCGTTCGAGAACTCTCATTCTCTTAATACCACTTAGTGATTTCAAATGTGCCATCCACTCCGAAATGGTTGGCTTCACTGGATGCAGCCAGTCGGCTGAAGGCTCCATACCATCAACCGCTACAAAGAGTTCTCTTGGTGTTGCCGTTTGCCAGCATCGCGCGGCAATGTCGTACCAAAGCGATTGATCCGTGCCAATCAAGTCTGAAACAACATAGAAAGTCGCACGGACGCCAAATTTTTCGAGAACGGGCACCGCATGAAACCAATTGTCTGAGTACCCGTCGTCAAACGTAATAGCAACGAGTGGTTTATCGCCTGCGTGTCCTGTTGTCAAAATCTCTATGCCTTCTTCCAAGCCTACAACGCAATACTGCTTGGAGAGAAATTGGATTTGACGTGCGAAGACTGACTCTGGTACCGCTAGCGACGGGAATAGATAGTCGTTCATTAGGGCGTCGGGAAGCACCCTATGATATGTGAGTACGGTCAGCTTTTTACGCTGATAGTACTTGTACAAATCTAATACTCGAAGCTTGTCAGCGGTCTGACACAAAAATACGCGGACATCTTTCTTTTTCATGGTCTCTGGATCAACATTTGGTTGCTAGGAGCCATCTATGCTTGAATGGGTTTTTTCCTCGTCATCAACTCGAGGAGTTGCCGTGCGGAATCATCGATGTAGTGTAGGCTTCTCACTCGCTGCTCGGCATTCTCACCCATTGATTGGAGTCTAGTCAGGTCTGTAGCTATGAATTCGCGTATCGCATCTGCGAGGGCTCTGGAGTCACCTGCCGGGAAAAGCCACCCAGTGGTTCCATGGGAGACCAATTCGGGAATGCCGCCCAAGTAGGGTGCAATTACAGTTCGCTTGAGTGCCATAGCCTCCATTATTACAACGGGCAGCCCTTCAGACAAGCTAGAAAGGACCAATGCGTCCGAGTTGAGTATGGACTGTCGGACTTGCTTGGAATCAAGGCTGCCCGTGAGCACGACATCGTTGTTTAAGCTATAGCGTTCACGTAGTTGTTCAATTTCGTCACGCATCGGTCCATCGCCAACCAGGGTCAAGTGCACAAGTTGCCCGTCTACTTTAAGCATTTTTATGGCTTCCAGTAGTAGGACTTGCCCCTTCTCTTTCGAGAGTCGACCTATACAAACAATGCGTTGTGATTTCGCCTGCAGCATAGAAATTGGGGACCACGACTCATCGTCAAGTCCACAACGAACAACTTGTATCTTCTTCCATGACTCAAATGGGATCCATCGGAACAGCTGGCTACGACCAAAGCTGCAAACAGCTGCCACGAACTTTGCATCATCTGTTTTTTCGGATAGCCCCTCCAAAGTGGGCTTATCGACTAAGTCTGATCCATGGGCAGTGAAACTGTAAGGTACAGCCGAAAATCGTCGGCAATGCATTGCGACCTCCGCCGAATTCGTGCAAAAATGCGCGTGCAGGTGCTGAATGCCCTCAGCCTCTAACCACTTAGCAATCTTGCATGCCTCGACGACATATGCAAAATGAACAAGCAATGAGCGATCTGAATGCCCCCACATTTTGAGGGCTAGTTTCAAAGCGGCTATTGTGGCGCGAGGTTGGCTTATCAAACGCCAAGCGAACGCACCCATCAATCGCCGGTATCCGGCAGCAAGCACATAACGGGTTAGGGCCCTTTCCGAAAAATCAAGATCATCTACTAACGGAACATCTTTTCCTCTCAATGAGATACGCAAGACAGTGACTCCCATACGTTCAAGAGCATGTATCTCTCTCCGAATAAAAGTGTGGCTTACTGAGGGATACTGGTTAATAAGATATGCGACACGAATAGTCATCTGCCAGCGCGCCTCTTTGGAAAAAATATGAGCCTCGTACTATATGAGAAAGTACGAACCGATGGGAAAAAATGCACTTTCACAATAGAGAAAAATTCCACAACCGAATGTGCTGGTTAGGTAGATGAACTCACTGGCTGTTGAACTGAAGAAAATTAGCCTGAAGCATAGGACATTGTGCGAATGCGCCCAATCAATTAACCCCTATTTTCCAAAGAAATAGTGCTCCCTCATGTGATTCACCTTTATCTAATGTGAACTAGTGCACACGTGTGTGACTTTGTTCTGCAGGGC
>ERZ795056.1578-NODE-1578-length-26633-cov-12.171495_pt1 | contig 26633 bp, 15 predicted proteins | sample MGYA00375140_ERZ795056 | MGnify/ENA primary metagenome ERZ795056 (study PRJEB30185, sample SAMN05720227) | activated sludge metagenome | isolation source: Anaerobic digester | place: USA | collected 2015-03-09 ... | reverse complement strand
CCGTGAAAAAATGTTTTGTATTTATCATCACTTAAAAAAGCCTCATAAATAAATTCAGGAGCTGCAGTAACACCTAAGGGTAAAGTGCCGCCTGTAAGTGTTTTCGATAAACACATGATATCAGGTTGAACACTCAAATGATTGCAAGCAAAACGTTTCCCAGTTCGGTAAAATCCAGTGAAAACCTCATCTGCAATGGTAATAACACCTTTAGAGCGACATAATTCAATTAGATGACCGAGTGTTTCCGAATCGTGCATGCGCATTCCGTTCGCACCTTGCACCAAAGGCTCGAAAATAAAGGCAGCTATTTGCTCATCTGCCAATAGTTTTTCCATATAAGCTAGACAGCTTTCTTCTTGTCCTTTTTCGGGAGGATGAAAGCTCAATACTTCAAACAGTAAAGGTTCAAATGGAGCATTAAATGCATTTCGCGCCCCAACCGACATAGCACCAAACGTATCACCATGATAGGCATTCGTAAACGAAATGATTTTTCTTCTATTCTGCCCTCGATTATGATGATACTGCAAGGCCATTTTTAAAGCTACTTCTACACTCGTAGAACCATTGTCGGAATAGAATATTCGAGCTTGTTCTCCAGGCAAAAGGCGTATCAGTTTTTCGGCTAATAATATGGCTGGTTCATGCGTAAAGCCAGCAAAAATTATGTGCTCGAGTGTGGATGCTTGCTTGTGTATTTGTTCCGCAATGTATGGATGCGCATGTCCGTGGGCATTTACCCACCAACTGGAAGTTCCATCTAAATAGCGTTTGCCATCTTCGGCATAGAGCCAAATTCCTTCAGCTCTAACAATAGCAATAGGTTCGGCTGCTGTTTGAGCTTGAGTAAAAGGGTGCCAGATTACAGCCTGGTCGCGTTGACTCCAATTCATACGTTTGCAAATGCAGCAACTTGTTGTTGAATAAAATCCGAATCTATTACATCCACTTGAGGAATTCGTCCCAAGAAATTAAATCCAGTCATTTCCAAAATAATAGATTCTGTAGCCGGATTTTCTTCTCCGTTAAATACAATTCCCCGAACAGGGATGTTGCGTAACATCAAGCTTTCGGCACTTAATAATGTATGATTTATACTTCCTAAATAATTCTTTGAAACCAAAATTACTTCTGCATTTAAAGCAGGAATTAAATCGATATACAGTGTTTTACGATTTAATGGAACCATTAATCCACCTGCACCTTCAATTATTAAATTATTGGTTGTTTGAGGGACCTGAATAGTAGCTGGATCAATTGTTATTCCTGCTTTCTCGGCCGATGCATGTGGTGAGAGAGGAAATAGCAATTGATAGGCTTCGGGATGGAAAATTGAATGTGTATTTGAAACCAATTTCTTAACTGAAATAGTATCGGAATTTTCGAGGTCGCCTGCTTGTATGGGTTTCCAATAATCGGCTTTCAATGCCTCACATAAAATAGCACTCAGCACTGTTTTGCCAACACCCGTTCCAATTCCTGTAATAAAATAGCGTTTCATTTTGTAGTATTTCCGATAGGGATTTCTATCGGTTTATTTTCGAGCAAAATGTTCTAGGGCAAGTCGATAGCTATTCAACCCAAAACCACTGATAACACCTAATGCATGCGGAGCAATGTAGCTTAAATGCCGAAAGCTTTCTCGTGCAAAAACATTACTAATATGCACCTCAATTACGGGTGTTTTTATAGCCGCCACAGCATCACCTATAGCAACAGAAGTGTGCGTATATCCACCTGCATTTAGCAAGATTCCATCCGCTGTAAAGCCATGTTCATGCAGGTTATTAATGATCTCACCTTCAACATTACTCTGGAAATAGCTCAACTCTAATGATGGAAATTCTGCTTTTAATTCATCTAAAAATGAATCAAATCCACGTGAGCCATATATTTCAGGTTCGCGCGTTCCCAGAAGGTTTAAATTTGGACCGTTGATGATATGTAGTTTCATCCGGCAACGAAAGTACACAAGAAATGGACTGGTCCTCCTCGATTAAAGGTTTCAAAGCATTTCTAAAACTCGAACGTTCGCTTTCACCTAATTCGGTTGAAGCATACGAGCGGGATGTAGAGAAATTATGGCAGTTTTTTGAGGTTCACGGTTTATCTGTTTCACCCGAAAATGTACAACCCGAGCACTTGAAAGGATTGGTCAAATGGGTTGCTGAGTTGGGAATGCAACCTCGATCGCAAGCCCGAATGATATCTGGATTGAAGTCGTTTTATAAATACTTGTTGCTCGAGAACCTCATTCAAACCGATCCTTGCGATCAACTTGACTCTCCCAAACTTGGACGTAAACTTCCAGATACGTTAGATGTTCAAGATATTGATGCACTTATTGGTGTAATCGACTTGAGCAAAGCTGAAGGAGAAAGAAATCGAGCAATTCTCGAAACCTTATACAGTTGCGGATTACGTGTATCTGAATTGGTGAATCTCAAAATTTCGGATTTGCACTTAAACAACGGATTTGTCAAGGTAGTGGGGAAAGGAAATAAGGAGCGAATAGTCCCAGCAGGTTCGGTTGTTAAGAAAAGATTAGAAGATTATCTAGGACAAATACGGAATCATGTTCCCGTTAAAATGGGCGAGGAGGATATTGTTTTCTTGAATCGTCGAGGAAAACGATTAACTCGTGTGATGGTATTTTTGATGATTAAGGATTTGGCTAAGAAAATTGGGCTGAAAAAGAAGATTAGTCCGCATACATTCCGCCATTCCTTTGCTACATCCTTAGTGGAAGGTGGTGCTGATTTACGAGCAGTTCAGGAAATGTTAGGTCACGAATCGATAACAACAACCGAGATTTATACTCATTTAGATCGTGAATATCTCCGCCAGGTAATTACCGAATTTCATCCTCGCGCCTGAGCGATAAATCCCGAAATCTGTTCCCAATAAAACATATCGTTTGGTGAACCACTTGCGTTAGCTCACATATACGCAAAAAACCAAACGTTATGCTGACTCCCAATTCCCGCCGTTCTGATCTCTCGTTTGATGAGATCGTTTTTGAAAATCGCAATCATGCTTACGGAGCTTTTTTACTTCGTAAGCAGTATGATCGTAACATTCTAACAGGTTTTTTCTTTTCTGCCGGATTAGTACTTACGATTGTTTCGACCATGTATATAATGGGTAAAGCTCATCATTTATCTATAGATGACATTAACCATAAAATAGCCAAGAAACATGAATTTAAAATTATTGAAATGATTCTTCCAGAAAAGCCTGATCAACCAAAAGTAGGTGAGAAAAGTGTTATTCCTCCAGCCGGATCAGATAAAATGAAAATGGAGGATAAAGCACCAACTCCAGTTAACGAACCAATCAAACCTGAGGAAAAGAAAAAAGAAGAAACCGATTCGGTAGCGTATAATCCGGGAGGAAATGGAAAAAAAGGGCCAATTATTCCTGAAGGTGGCGGAGGAAAGGAAAAGGAAGTAGGAAATGGTGGTGCAGGTGGTATTAAAAAAGTGGAGGATTTTGTTGAGATCATGCCTGAATTTCCTGGAGGAGAGACTGCCATGTTCAAATACCTCAGTAATAATTTACGTTATCCAACTTATGAACGAGAAACTGGAATGAATGGAATTGTTTATGTTTCGTTTGTAGTAAATGTGGATGGGGTGATTGATGATATTACTATTAAACGTTCACCATCGCCAGGTTTTTCGGATGAAGTAATTCGAGTAATTAGTAAAATGCCTAATTGGAAAGCAGGTATTCAAGGTGGTCAAAAAGTACCAGTTCGGTATAATTTACCAGTTAAGTTTAGTTTGAAGAATTGATCAATTAATTAGAAACAGAAAGCCCCGTGAGAAATAACTCTCACGGGGCTTTTTTTTGACTGAATCAATACAGAATTAGCGACTTACATTCAATCGTGCAGAAGTACTATAAGTTCCGCCATTCATCAATATCTGATAAACTCCCGGAATCAAGTCTGCCACATTCAATTGAAGTGTAGCTTGAGTTTCTACGTTTTTGAACGTTTGAGTTTTAACCAGTTTTCCACTAGCATCTAAGATATTCATGACCAGTTCTGATTGACGTTCAGGTAAACGCAAGCTAATAGTTGTACTTGTGTTTGCTGGATTAGGGAACATCGAGAATGCAGATTGACCAATTTTATCCAAACCTGTAGTCAAATCGCGCACAGTAACAATAACTGTTTTCACGTCCATACACGTTGCATTAGAAGCGATAAACGTAACAGTGTAGGTTCCAGGTGCTGTGTAAACGTGAACCGGATTTAGCATTCCAGTTACAATTGTTCCATCACCAAAATCCCAAGTGTATTCACTAGCACCTTGTGCTGTAGCATGGAAAGTAAATTCTGCATTTGCGATTTCTACAACTGAAGCATTAGAAGAAGCAGTTGCAATAACTGGAGAACCACTTGCCACTTCGATTGCTTGATGGATTATACTTCCAAATTGATTACTCAAGTTAACGAAATAGATTCCTCCAGCTAAATTATTAACTGTTGTAGATCCACTAAATGCCTCGTTGTGAGCCACAGCAACACCTGCCATATTGGTAACCGAGAAATCCCAAGTAGTGGCCGAAGGACTATTTACTATGATTTGTCCATCATTTTGTACGCAACTTTCGGTAGCAGAAGTCATTAAAACTTCTGGTTTGAAATGTAATCGGAAACGAAGCACATCAGTTGAAGCATCATAATTATAGATGTATTCAGGATTATTTCTCAAGTTATGGAAAGTACCCAATTTGGTGTCTTCAAGGATGATTTGAACTGTTTCAGATAAGTTATCGACTTGTTTCAAACGGAATGTTTGAGGTCCATTTGCTGTAGCTTCAACACCTAGTTGAACAGTTTTATCGACAGTTAATTCGGATAATGCTTGAATTGCATAATCATCTGAACCAATTTTAGAATACATCGCAATTTCTGTATTCCCACGAAGTTTCGTTGCATCATACTGAGCATCTGCACTATCGGTAGCATCTTCTTTGAATGCGATAAGTGTTTCGTTGTAATCTTCGTTTTGTGTCGTTACACTTACCCAAACACGATCAAGCATGTCTGCATCGAAGAAAGTACTATTCTGAGTTGTACGCATCGAATTAGTGAATGTAACCGGGTTGGTATTTGAAGCTTGAATAAAGAAGCCTTGGCAAGAACCAATGTTTCCGTTAAACGACTTGCCGCTGTTAGGGCCAACAAATCCAACACCATTGTAAACACCATAATCAGAAGCAGCATAACCAGTTCCGGAAGTATTATCATCATCCCAGAAATAGATAGCACCACCCAAAATTTGCGGATTGGCAGATAAGAAGCTATTGGCATTAATACCGCTAGGGTATGGATTTCCAACTAAGTTAAAATTAGTAAACGTACCCAAAGCTAGAGGACCATAAGAGATGTTCCCATTGTTAGGAATACCAATGAATGAAGCATTTGCAGTTCCTGTCGCAATATATCCACGACCTGGTGTCATGAAGCTTCCAGGAGCAATCCATCCATCACGTAAACCAACTACATCAGAACCAGTAGCTTGATTTGGATCATACATATAACGATTGCCACTTAAAACAGAAGTTGTAGCACTAGTAATTGGAGATGACCAGAAATTGTAGCTCAAGACATTATTAGCACCACTTCGACGAATACGTACGTTTCCAGTGATAGATCCACCAGCACCGATTGTTCCAACTCCATGCATCAAAGATGCTCCATTAGCAAGTGCTAATGAATTACTTGTGTTAAGATTTGCTCCTGAAGCAACCGATACAATTCCAAAGAATGTAGTTGTACCAGAATGTGTAGCAATTGGAGATGTAAACAATACATTACCTGGACCAGTAACTTGAGCATTTGTACCAGACCAATTTCCATTTACTGTTACTTGATATCCAGTTGGAATATTGATATAAGCACCGCTTTGTAGTACTATATTTCTAACTATTCCATTTCCTGGAGTTAAAAACGATGGCTCATTCGTTACTACTGGAATTGAAACATTGTCAGAACCAGTAGGAATCACATTTGGATTCCAGTTTCCTGGGTTGTTCCAGTCAGTGTTAACTGCTCCAGTCCAAGTAATACCTGCTGAAAATGGTTCAGCTAATTGGAATTCACCAAATGCAGTGATACCAGTAACTTGAAGACTAGTTGAAGTACGAGTACCTACAGTTGGTAAAGTCCAAGTTGATGTGTTATATCGAGCTGCAGAAAGGTTACTTGTACTAACAGCTGGATCTAAATCACCCGAAACAAAATTGAATGTAATGCTTGTGGAAGAAAAACCAGCAACACCCGAGTTTGTAATACCCCAAAATCTGTTTACCGATTTAGAACCATCGATTCCAGATGTTGCAGTCGCTGGGTGATCACCACTTAACGTATTTACTGTAAATGATCCACCTGCATTAGTAGTTCCTGAGAATTGAATAGTTACTGGTGCATATGTACTTGCATCACCAACTTCAAAACTACGAGTTGCAGTTCCGCCAGCTATTACTTTTTGTAAGTTACCGTCTACATAACTCAAAGCAGAAGCACCAGTTCCTGTAGCACCTAAAGCAAGAGTTAATTGATTAGCACCTGTAGTAATAACCCCATTTACATAAGTAATCAAATTGGTAATTGTTAACGAACTGTTTAGGGTTTTTACACCAGCTCCATTCACCGTTAATCGACCAAAAGAAGAGGCGCCAGTAATACTTTGAGTACTACCTGTAAGCTGAAGTGATCCGGTTGTTCCCGTTTGGAAAGCAGTTAAAGAAGCAGTATTTACGAAGTTGCCTTTTAATGATACAATTCGGTTACTAGGATTGCTCACAATACCTGCATTTATGGACATGTTACCATTAATGAGGATGTCGGTATTGAAGAGATTTTTAGTACTTCCTCCAGTAAATATAAGGTTGTTATATGTTCCTTGTGAAGGTAAAATAGCAGTGCCCGAGTTACTGTAGTATTCGATTGTTCCTCCACCAGCAGAAGTGAATGTTGCAAACGAACCAGCAGGGAATAAGTATTGATTTAAAGCAGTAGGAGCAATTCTAATAGTTCCTGTTCCTGTAACATTTCCTAGGTTATGCCCGATGAAATTGCTTAAATCTAACGTACCATTGATTATTGCTGTAGGCGCCGAAATATTATCCGTTGTACCTGTTATGGTATGTCCCGAAGCAATAACAACAGAGTTAAACGAAGGAGCTGTTGCCGCTGGAGCACCAGCATGCATTAGAATAGCATCAGTTGACCAAGAGTTTACATCATTCCAGTTTCCACCAAGTGTCGCATTTCGACTATAGAAAACAAGTAATTGATCGAACTCAGTTTGCTCACCAGCAGTGAAATCACCATCAAAATAATTAACACCTGTAAGCGTCATAGTATTACTTGCCGCATTTACTGTTGATGCAATTCCAAATTGAGGAGACCAAACATTATTTACATATCTACCAGTACGATAATTAGCTTCAACACCATTAATCGCATCTGTTTGAAGGTAATTATAGGTATGTGTTACAACAGTAGCAGGATTGAAACCAGTTGATGTAACGTTCCAATAGTATGTTAATTCCTTATCAAGTGGATCGGTTGTCGCAGGGTGTTTTACGTTACCTAATTTCATTGTAACACTACCAGCCACACTGTTTGAGGTAACATTAATTCTAGCAGGTGTATATTTTAACGTTACACCAACAGGGAAAGTAAAATCACTAGCAGAAGCAGGATATAGTTTTCTAACACCACCATCACTGGTAACACCATTCAAACGAATCATAGAATTTGCATTCAGCGTTCCAGTTACTGTTGATGTTGTTCCTAATGTAAGTTGGTTATTATTGATGTAGAGTAAACCTGATACGAAGTTCAAATCTCCATTAATAGTAGCAGCTGTTTGTAAGTCAACACCTGCGGCATTACTCATACGCACATTTCCAAATATTCCTGAACCGTTACCGTTAATGTTTTGTCCAGATGTGCCACCTAGAACTAGATAACCAGCACCAGAAGAAGTATGTGTTTGGTTATTAATGATATTACCAGTTACAGTTGCAAGGTTCGCTGCTGTACTGAAAGTACCATTCAAAATGTTCAAATCAGCATTAACTCGAATTGCTGTATTCGTTTGAAGATTTACCGAACCACCACCAAAAGTATTGTCAACAATTAAGTTCGCAAAATTGGTTAAGTTTCCAGTAATACCAGTGATTTGTTGAGAAGCACTAGTTCCGTTTAGCGTAGTGATTTGAGTAACAGACCCAGGACGATAACCACCTAGAGTTACACCTGCGGCCGATGAAGTATTTTGATTGAGGAGATTTCCTGCAATATTTACATTCAATCCATTCGCATCAAACACAGATCCACCTAATATCGAGAGGTTACTTTTAATTGTAGCTGCATCAGAAGTTAAACGAGCAGTTTTGTTAGTTGTAGTTCCATCTACAGTTAAATTCCAGAATGGTGTGGAAGTATTTATTAAGAAAGTACTTTCACTAGCAGAAGGAGGTGTATCAGACGTACCAAAACGAATTTCTCCACCTGTTACTGCATAAGATGACGGATTTAAGTAGAAGTCACCAAAACCACCACTTGCTAAACCGTTACGATCGATAATTAAGAGAGCATTATCCTGCATAGTAAATTGACTACCAGGGTTCAATACTTCAAATTTCGCACGGTTAAGATTGAATGAAGAAGCTGATTCTTGATTTTTACCACGAACCAAAACAGTACTATTGTTTTTCTGAGTATAGTCTAAGGAGCCAAGTAACACGCTCACACTTCTACGAATCTGACCATTTACATTTAATGTTCCTGAACCTTGAATTAAAAGAACTGGAACTTCAGACGCAGCATATTCTAAGTCGTTGTGTACGTTGTTTACCTGATTACCAATATTCATAGTACCATTCAGGATTTCCAACTTACCTGCTAGGATAAAATCGGTTGCATTATCATTAGCCATACAAGTATTAACTACTGCACCAACATGGTTAAGTGATAAGGCTGAAGTAGCTGGTACTAAGAAGTCGGTACTTGCTAAATCTGTTAAAGTAATTGTAGCCGATTTAGAAAGGCGGAAAGTACCATTTGTAAGGGTTAACCAATTATTAGTTGGAGCGATCAATGTACCTTGAACATCTACATTCAATAGTGTAGCAGCAGAATTTCCTTTGTTAACAGTGATTTTACTTAAGGAAGTTGTTGCAGCAGCATTAGTACCAGTAATCGACTTACTTACATCTCCAGTGAAGAGGATATTTACATCACTAGCTTGATTTAAGTTGACTGTTCCATTGTTGGTTAAATTCCCATACAAGCTAATATTATGTGCAGTTGAACCTGCATTGAGAACAGATAGTTCACCATTAATACCAACTGTAATATTTCCTTCTACAAGAACACTTTGAGCAGCCGAAGAACCAAATTGAAGACTACCACTAGTTGCATCTAAGTTGCCATGAATAGTAAGTGATTTTGCTGAAGTGCTATTCATAGCAGCAATTCCAGCAGCATTACCATTTACGGTTACATTTTCATAAATTTCTAGATCACGGTCAGGAAAAGTAACTGAGCTACTTGCTGATGGATTTAGAATTAAGTTACGGTAAGAGCGAATTTGCATCCCAGTTGGGGCAGCACTAATTTGAGGAATTGTGAATGCAGTAGCACCAGAGTAATATTCTGTTGTTCCTCCTTCAATAGTGAAGAATAAACCAAAGTCACCTGCAGGGAATTCGGCAGTTGGGGTATTTGAAGAGATTCGAATACGTCCAGCCCCGCCAGCAGTTGAATAAGGAAGAGCACCGAAGTTATTGCCAGTTGTTGATCCTAAATCAAGTGTTGATCCAGCATCAACAATCAATGAACCTGAAACAGTGTTATTGTTAGGTACAGTGATCGAATGGAAATAAGTTGTTCCATCACCAATAAATACAGGTGAATTTGATGCAGGTACTAAAGCAGATGCAGCACCAGCATGTTTCAATACGGTATTATTAGACCAAGTTGAAGGAGTATTCCAAGAACCATTTGAACGACTATAGAATGGGACTACAACTCCAAATGCAGCTGGAACACCCGCTGTGAAGTCACCATTAAAGTAGCTAACACCTGTAAATAGAATGTTATTACTTGCTTCATCCACTTTCGTAACATCATTGATTGGTGTATAAGAAATAGTTGAATAATTGTAATATGCAGGGATGTATGTAGCATTGTCGGGCAAACTACCATAGTTAAATGTTAGGTTGATCGAATTTGCCGGTACACCTGTAAACCCAGTTTGACGAACTTTCCAGTGATAGATAAACGTATTTGGGTCGGTTACATAAAGTTGACGAGCAGTAACCGGACGAACATCTAAAGTACCCCAAGTAGTTGGAGCAGCTGAAAATTGGATAGTTGCAGGTGTGTAATTAGTTCCAGTACCGAAAGGGAAAACTACTGCAGTAGTATTAGCAAATGTTTTAACAATACCACCATCTGAAAGGAAACCATCAGTTTGAATAAATCGGTTAATCCCAAAGCTTCCAGAAACAGAAATCATTTGAGATGTTCCAGATAAAATGAGTTTGTGAATTCCAATACTCATTCTTCTGTCTGTCGACATGATAAAGTTACCATTTACACGAAGTGTATTAGTTGCAGTAACTTGGAGTGAACCTACAGCACCAGCATTGCTAGCAATTTCAAGATTTTGGAAAATACCATTTCCTGAACCACCAATAGTTTGCGCTGCGGTTCCGTTTAGTACGATTCTACCCAAACCAGCGTGAACTGTATTATTAATCAAGTTACCACCGAAAGTGATGGTTTTGCTTCCATCATTCAATGTTCCTCTTAATAAATTAAGTCCGCCAGTAAATGGAAGAGTTGCAATGGATCCAGCTATATTCAAAGCAGTAACTGGATTTTTATCTACAGTTAAACCACCTAAACCAGCAACTCCAACTGTACCATTCATGCTGAATGTTTGAGCTAAGTTACCGTTGAATACGAGTAGTCCAGTGCCTGTAGAAAGTGTCACACCTGTATTAACAGTCATGTTACCACCTACTTCTATGTTATTGTTATTTCCAACAACACCCACAGCGATAGTTCCATTAGCTACTAAATTGTTTAATACTCGTAAAGGTTGAGCAGCAACAGTAGCTGTATTACCACCAGAGCCATCAAAAGACCAGTTAATTGCATTTAACTGAACATTTCCGGATCCTGCAGATACTTTTCCAATATTGAAATTGTAAAAAGGAGCGGTTGAGGTTATATCGAACATTTGGTTCCCAGTAACATTTACGTTGACTGTACCTCCTGTTACTTGATAGTTTTGTGCATTTGAGGCAATCATAATTCCACCACGTGGTGTGATAGCACCTCCAACAGTACGAGTAATAGTAATAGTACCACCACTCATTTGGAATACGTTTTCTGGATAAGGTAAAGAGAACATCGCATAGAATGATCCTTCACCACTATTATTACCACTGATATTCAAGGTACCACCTGTCATTACAAATGAACCACGGTGAGTAACTGCCGTTGTTGATGTACGGAATATACGCATGGTTGCTGTACCACCATCAATTTGAAGCAAGCCAGACTCACGAAGAACTACAGCTCCTTGACCATTCACACAAGTAAGACTTCCTGCAGTAATTTTTAAAGTACCATAAGGTACAATTGCACCACCTAGTCCACCATCTGTAACGTTCGCTCCATCAATCCAGAACACAGGTAATACACCTGGAGCTCCCAAGTCGTAATTACCACCATTGATTAATCGAGGCACTGTAATGTTTGGACCTAAACGAAGTGTTCCTTGAATAGGCATAATGGTAGCACCTCCGCCATTAAATCCTACCGTAGCAGAAGGAGAAGCATTGATGAACAATTCATATCCTTCATTTTTGGTTATGGTAACATCGAACAAATCAGCAACAGCACCTGCATTGAAAGTTGCTTGTGTGTTAGCTACTGATCCTAAGAATCGTAAAGTTGCTCTACCATTAGCAGGAACGCTATATGCTGCTCCGTTTGTCAAGTCAATGGTACCAGTTACATCTAAATTACCACTGATGTTGAATGTATGAGCACCATTATATGCACTATTAGTATTGATTGTACAACCTGTGCCAATCGTCACATCTTTCAAAACAGAAGTCGTCCAACTTCCTGCAGCACTTCCAAATGTTAAGGTTGTATTACCTGCACCTGATCTTGATAGACTAAGATTTCCGTTTATCGTTAGAGAAGAATTGGTAGTAGCTGAATAAGAAGTGCCAGTTGAATTACTGAATACTAAGTTATTGTATGTATTTACTGATGCTGGAGTGTTAGCTAAAATATTTGCTCCCGCAGGTAAATTGTAATATTCAATTGTACCACCAATATTAGATACAAACGGAGTGAATGTTCCTCCAGGATAGGTAACAGTTGATAATCTCAAAGTTCCTTGACCATCAACAGAACCTAATGAGTGACCAGTTGTGTTTCCTAAATCGAGGGTAGCACCCGCTTCTATAGTAATTGCACCAACTGTTCGAGCAATGGCAGTAGTTACCGTTCTACCATTCAAGATAACAACTTGATCCCCTGTACCTGGAATAACAGAACTAACAAGTGTAGAACCCGATGGATCTGTTGTCCAAGTATTGATATTCGCCCAATCGCCTGATTGATATGAATATAAGGTAGTACGAATTGTTGGGTCAACTCCAGTCCATTGTCCAGCAAGGAAAGTTGTACCAGTACTTGTCATTGGGTTAGTAGCATTTCCAGAAGGAGAAGGAGGAGCTATCAAAGCTGTTCCATTCCAAACACGTGGAACATATAGCGCGTTTGAACCAATAACTTCACCCGGATTCACATATTGAAATGCAACAGTAGCAGTAATTCCGCTTAATCCAGTTGTTTCTACATCCCAATATTTAATTAATGAATTATTGAAATAAGGAACATTCGGCTGACGAACAGGAACTGCTTTTACCGATACATAAGCAACACCAGTATAGGTGGCAGTAATTGAGGTGATTTGATATGGAGAATAGAAGTTATTCGAGCCAATTGGGAAGAAGAAAGAAGGTGGTCCAGCTGCAAAAGGCTGAGCTGTAGTTACTTCTTTCAAAACTGCTCCAGAACCATCGGTTACAATCATACGAGAAGCACTAAATATCCCAACAGATGCAATATTTGCAACGGGAGTAATAGTAGCACCTGGTTTCAATTTCAAGTTTGAAGAACCTAAGATTATTCTACCAGTTGTGGCAGACATATTTAAAGTACCATCAACTGCTATCCCTCCATTGAGTGTTTTATCCCCATTTCCAGTAATACCTAAGTTTCGGTAATTGGAGCTAGAAAAGATTGTTTGATCACCAGCACGGTTGTAATTAACAGTACATGATCCAGAACCAGCTGGACACAAGAAAGTTTGAATAGAGTTTGTTTGTCCACCAAGATTTAAGGTGTGACCCGAAATAGCAGACAAATCAAGAGTTCCAAGACCAGAAAGATTTTCTGTTACATTTAGAGTTGTAGTAAAAGCACTACCCAGAATAAAAGATCCCGCTCCAATAGAAAGGCTTAAGAAGGTTGAATTTTGTCCGGCACCGGCAGGTACAAGTGTTAAAGATCCTCCAGCTTTGCTGATTACGATGTTAGGTAATGAAATACCACTAGCACTTAAGCTCATCGAAGAAACATTTGATGTTTCAAACGACCAAGTAAAGTTTGGAGAACTAATCGCACCAGCTAAGCGAGCGAAGTTTCCGTTAATCGTAATATTTGGAACTGAACGTGTGGCATTACCTGAGAAGGCCAAATGGTGATAAGTAGCTTCTTTAACTACTTGAGTTCCACCAGTTGCTGAATAGGTAACAGTGTTAGGATTAGCATTAACGGTAAAAACACCACCAGCCATCGGGACAGCGATGTTTCCATAAGTAAGTGCTGAATTTGCATTAGCCTTAAATATAGCAGTTGCTGAAAGTCCAGTTAAAACACCATTGATTGTTAAAGCTGCAAGAGAGTTAGTTAATTCAACATTGTCACCAATTGTTACACTTCCGCCAAAAGTGATGGCATTAGTACCTGAGATACTTTGGTTATTGGTAGAAAATAACATCGCTCCAGAACCAGGGCTAAATGTTCCATTATTTACAATACCATTTTGGAATTGAAATGGAGCATTAGAGGAATTTGTAAAGTTCCCAGTATTTGTTAATGTTCCTACAATTAGGTTTGTTCCAGCTAATGTTCCATCGGATAATGTTCCAGCTATTGAAACAGTGTTGTTCGCAGTAAAACTGAAGCCAGCAATAGCGAATGTGATTCCAATTGGAACAGTTAAAGCATTTTCAACAGTAATATTCCCTGTTGAAGTTTTTGTAGCACTTCCTGAAAAAGCAAGCGTATTATAGGATGCGCCTCGAATACTCTGATTTGTACCAGAATAAGTTACCGTATTGCTGATAGCAGATGGGTCAAATATCCCAGTTGCCATTGGGGCAGTCGCATTCGAATAAGTTAAAACAGATCCGTTAGCATTAATCCAAGTAGATCCAGCATTTTGTCCGTTAACAAAACCTGTTAAAGTAGCTGTACCATTATTTGTTAATACATCGTCAGTACCTATTGTTGTATTGCCAGTAACAGAAATACTTGTAGCTGCATCAATTGAGCAAGAATTATTGAGGAGAAGCGTACTTGTGAAAGTAATACCAGCAGAGCCTGCAAAAGTTGTAGCACCGTTAACAGTTGCAGCACCAGCTAAACTAATTGCAGCTGTTCCGCCAACAGTTGAGGTATTATTAAAAGTAACAGCACCCGTTCCAACTTTTGTGAATGTACCAGCATTAGAAATTCCACCATTGAAGTTCACTGGTGAGTTTAATGCACAAGTGTATGAAGCACCTACACCTATAGTTAACAATCCTCCATACGTATCAGTACCTCCTGTCGTACCATCAGATATCAACCCGGGTGAGCTAACCGTAGTTGTTCCAATTGTTGAAAAGCTACCTGCACCTAATGCAAGTGTACCAGAAACAGCAGTATTGCCATTAATGGTTATAGCACCAGTAGCAGCTCCTCCTGTTAATGTACCAGTAACGGTAAGATCTCCATTTGCTGTAAGAGCGTTCGTACCATTCATGGTTAATGTCTGACCAGCATTAATTGTCAGATTATTAACGGTGACAGGTGTATTAACCGTGACTGCGGTAGCTATAATCACATTGTCGATTGCAGCAGGAGCTCCCGCTGGTGACCATGTGATTGTACTCCAGTTTCCAGCAGAAGTGGAAGTCTTGGTTACCTGTGCTTGAACGTTCCAGCTTATTAATAAGCCAAAGACCATCAGGATAAACCTAAAGGCTCCTTTACTTAAGCTGGATTGTGAAAGGGTAAGTGATTTTTTCATGGGGTTAGGATTGGGTAAAATCATTTTAGGGGGATTGAACGTCCCTATATTATTGAGCTTTTAATGTGTGAATCAGTATTGCTAGAAAGGATTTCTCTGGCAAGAACCCTATTTGTATGTTGAAGTAAGGCATAAAATTCCCATAGTTTAAATTGGACTTTTAAACGGGGGGCAACAACTAAGGTTCGATACATTTTTGCTATTGCGGCAAGAAAAAACCCAAAAAACTCAATTAATCGCAATTTGTTGTTGAATATTACACTAAGATTTTGAGAAATGAAAAAGTCACGATAGGACTTCTCAAAATGCAACATAATGCTAGTTAATAATCTTAAAATCAGACTATTAATAGCAAGTTGATTGTCGTTATCTATCTCACACAATGGTTGGTTAGGAGCCATCTTTGCACATTATTATTCAGCAAAAATAGCAAAAAATCTTACATACGAATTTTTAATCGTTTAATATTGAGGAGGGTGAAATAACGGTTATTGCTATTCGATGATCAATTTTTCAGTTTGATAATTTGAATCAAGGCTGAATCTTAAATAATAAACTCCTGAGCTTAGCTTATTAGTTGGAGACATCAAAACATAACCATTAGTTGTTATTTCCGGAATTTCCATGTTAATTTCCTGACCTACTGAGTTGTACAATCTGATGTCTTTGGGTAATCCTTTAGATAATGAAACAAACAAATAGAAGTTTTCTTGAGCAGGATTTGGGAAAATGATTGGTTCTTGATATTCGGCCGTTAAGTCTTGTTTGTCGGTTGAATAACGTGCAATGATATCTTTTTCTGAATCAGGTGTAATTTGTAAATCATCCCAATCAGCAATAGGTAATTGGAGCCATTCGGTTTGGCTTGTTGAATTAAAATCGATAGTGATTAACGAATCTCCTAGAGACCATTTTAGTAAAATAGGAAGTTCTATAGGAAAAGGTCCAGAATCAGGCATAGACGCTGTTTGGACTAGATTGAGTTTAACAATTCCATCCGGATAGCGTGTTTGAGTTATTGAAATGTTTGGATAACCTTCTTGGTAAATCCACTTTTCAAAGAAGTTCGTTAAATCTAATCCAGAAGCTAGTTCACACGCTTGTTGAAGATTAATCGTACGAGCGAATTTTCCTGCTAATTGAGCATCAGTTAAGTAATTTCTTAAAGCTCCAAAAAACAATTGATCACCTAGTTTTTTGCGAAGCATGTGTATTACCATAGCTCCTTTGGCATAACTAAGTCGACCATTGAAAATCCGATTGATATTGGTTGAATCATAGACATATACAGAACCACCAGCTTCTTGAAGAATTGAATTAAGTTGGTTTTCTTTCCAATTCCTGAATTCGGAAGGGAAAAATCGTTCCGTATATACCCCAGCGAAATACGTGGCAAATCCTTCATTTAGCCAAATGTCGCCCCAGCTTCCACAGGTAATATGATCACCAAACCATTGATGTGCAAGTTCATGCGACATGAGCCCTTCTCCTGGATCAGCCATCGAACTCATCGTTTGATGCTCCATTCCGCCACCCCATCCAAACTGGACATGACCATATTTCTCATCTGAAAATGGATATGGAATCAGCAGGCTATCATAAAACTGAAGCATGCGTGATTCATACGGAAATGCTGATTCCCATTCACTTAGTCGTTCAGGATATACGTAATTTACTACTGGAAGAATTCCAGAACGAAGAGGTACTAAATCGGTGAATGCGCTATATGGCCCTACACCAATACCTATTAAATAGGGAGTGATAGGGTGACGATGCTTCCAATGGTGAATAATTCCATCCGTATCATGAATCTTGCTAACTAATACTCCATTTCCTGAAGCGAGCATGTTATTAGGCGTATGGATGAATAAATCCAGCGAATCGAGTTTATCTCCCAGTGCTATTCGAGTAGGATACCAGTCGGATGCACCAAAAGGTTCTGATAAGGTCCATAGGAAAGGTAGATTAGTAGGACTAAACCCCGTTGAAAACGAACCAAATCCCGATGATTGTGGTGAGCCGTGATAGCTGATTTGAATTGAATCAAGAATAGGAGTGGAGCTTATTGGGTTAAGTAGTTGAATTCGAATTATGTTATATGGATGGGTATAATTCAACACTTGACCATTTTGAATAATCTCATCAATAACTAATGATTGATTTAAATCCAAGAAAATGGAATCAGGAAAAGATTCGTTCCGGTGAAAGTAATAAGTGACTTTACCAGATATGTAGTAAAGAGCAGGATTAAGGTTCCATTCGGCACGCAAATAGGTTAAATCGCATGTGGGTAAATTTGTGCTAGCTACAAGTTGAAGGGTAGAAAAAGATCTGCTTTCTACTTCAGTTAACTGGCTATTATCATGACAAATACTTGATTGACCAAAAAGAAAATTAGAGCCAAGCACGTGAAAGATGAGTAAAATAAGCTGATTGTACTTGATGGTCATTTCCCCTTAATTTTTATAAAGGTAGTAACAATCCATATTTCGGTCTAAATTTACCGCCTTGTTAAAATTGAAAAGATATGTGGACAACAATTGATGGGCAGCTTCAGCGAGAGTTTGAATTTAAAAACTTCATTGAAGCATTTTCATTTATGACTAAGGTGGCTTTATTGGCAGAGCGAGTGAATCATCATCCGGAGATACGGAACATATATAATAAGGTGGAGATTTTTATTTGTACTCATGATGAAGAAAATACCATTACAGAGAAAGATCATCATTTAGCTGAGAAGATTGATCAAGTCTATAAAACCACAATCGCAGTATAAAATTGAAATACTAGTAACTATTTAGGTTTGGAATCGTAGGAGCTTGCGTTGAGTTATTGAAAAAAAATTCGAGCAGCAGGCCGACAACCAACCTAACCTTAACTGTTCGTTTTGAAAGCGCTTTCGGGCGCTTTCACTTTTTTATGCTGTCCTAGAATTTGCGGATAAAATCGTCAATAGCCGTATTCTCGCTTAGCCCTAACTTCTTTTTTAAACGGTACTTAGCTTTTCTAACACTTTCTGTCGAAATGCCTAATAAGTCGGCTATTTCGCGGGTGTCGGAGCATAGTCGAATTAATAAGAAGATTCGTTGTTCAGCACCTGTTAAGAATGGATAACGAGCATGTAAGCGTAACATTAATCCAGGAAAGGCTTGATCAAATTGTAAACGGAAAACACGCCAATCTTCATCGGTGAGAATTTTCATTTGAAGCAATTGCTCAAAGGCATGCTCGTCTTCTGGCTCAAAAGTACTTAAAGGCTCGCCTTGAATCTGTGATTCAAGCTTTTGTATGACACGAGAGCGATCGGCTAATTGTTGAGTAAACGTAATTAGTTGTTCTTGACGAATTTCGAGTTCCTTGCGCACATTCTGCAATTGTTCTTCTTTAAAAGCTACATTTTTTCGATTGCCTTGTCGAACTAAATAGAGACTCAATACAAGCAGGATTATGATTATTCCAGCAAAAGTTGTCAGTAGAATATTATAGCGTTTAACCTGTTCTGCACGTTGAATAGTTGCTTTCAGGCTCTTCTCTTTTTCTTGATTTTGATAGCGCATGGTGAGTTCATGAATCTTTATCAGATTCACTTTTTCATCCACCGAATCCTGAAGTGACTCATACTTTAACCGATACTTCCAAGCTTCATCATATTTGCCCGATTCGGCATAAACAGATGATAAAACGTCATATGCTTGAGCTTTTGTCCTGTTATATTCGGGATTATTGCTGGAAAGTTTGATAGACTCAAGCAACATATTAATCGCCTTAACTGAATCCTTCTTTTTTGAATAGCAAATAGCCAAATTGTAAATGATAACAGGCTCTATTTTGAGATTCAGTAGTTTTCTAATTTCTTCGGCTTTCGACAATTGGACGATTGCTTCATCCCATTGCTTTCTTGCCATACTCAAATAACCTAAGTAATTATAACAAACTGATAAGTTAGCACTATCATTTAGTATTAGTCTGATATCAAGGCATTTGTTGGCGTATTCGTTTGCTGTTTCAAAGTTATTGTTGGAGCCATTAATTTCAGCCATGGTAATGTATAGTGCTGATAATTGGACTGAGTCTTTTTGTCGGATAAAATAACTTTCTGCTTCCTTGAGATATTTGTCTGATATAGAGAAATAGGTGTCTTTTAAAAGGTAGGCGAGTTCAATTTTACAATCCATCATCTCTGTTGAATCTTGAAGAATATCGAACAGATTCATGCCTTTCAATTGATATTGAATAGCCAGAGGATAGTCGGAATTTATTTCTGCCAATGTACCTAACATGCTATATGAGCGTGCGATACCTGCTGAGTCGTTGAGTTGTATATAAATGTTTAATGCTGATTCAAAGGCTTGTATGGAAGAATCAACGAATTGAAGATTATAGCTTGCCATACCAAACATTTCCATGGCAAATGCACGAGTTGATTGTTTATCGCCGAGATAACTGGTATAGTTTCGAGCTACATTTAATTGTTCCTCATTGGTTAAGAAATATTCTTCTTCTAATAAATAGCGTTGAAAAGACTTCTCGTTAGAATCGGGTAAAAAACTTGCCGGTTTGCTTTTAAATGAGTTGGTTTTAAGCTCATTAAGCATTACCTCTTTGGTGGGGAAAGTTCCATTGTTCGGTTGTGTCGATTCTTTGGAACGACAGGAACCGAAAAATAATAATATGAACAGTATATGGCTTAGGTAGATTTTTCCCATTCAACTGAAACTGGTGTAAATATCAACCAAGTTTTGAGAAAAAAGCCCGAAAATTCAAAAAAAGAAGGAGTTTATTTGAAATGTTGAATGAAATCCTCTAGACTCTTTTCTTCAGCTAGTGAAAGTTTCTTTTTAAGTCTGTATTTGTTCTTACGGACGCTATCCATCGATATCCCCAACATCTCTGACATCTCACGAGAATCGTTCTTCAATTTAATTAATAAGAATAAGCGCTGCTCTGCCCCAGTTAGATTGGGGAAATCGTTTCTCAACTTAAGTATGAATCCGGGATAGGCTTTATCGAAGTATAGTTTAAAACGTGTCCAATCGTCTTCCGTTAAAATCTTTAATTGTAGGATACTTGCAAAGGCTTCACCTTCGTCAACTTCTTCTTTTATTTCAGGTTTTATTCCTGACAAACGAGATTCTAATTCCGTAATAGACTTGTTTTTTTCGAGTAAGTGTTGGGTGAAATCCTCAAGTTGTTTCCGATTGAAAACTAATTCACGCTTCGTCTCTTCTAGTTGTTGCTGACGAATTTTATTCTCAGCTTGATAGAGTTGTCGTGCTTGTTGACTTCGTTTGACGATCAAATAAAATAAGGCCATACATAGTACTAAAACGAGTATTAACCCAAAAGTTAGATAGAGTTTCTTTTCTTGAATGCGTTTGTTCTCTAATTGAACATGTTGCAGCTGATCTTCTTTCTGCTGTGTTTCATATTTCACATTCATTTCCTCAAAGAAGCGGTTCCTTTCTTGTGAAAACATGGTGTCTTTAATGGTAAGAAGCATTTCCAGATTCGTTAATGCTTCTTCTAAACGGCCTTCTTTTTTTAGAATACTGTACTTTCTTTGTAAAGTACGCTGTAGACTTTCTTCCTGAATTCCATTCTTTTTAGATGCGTCAATTACCTGATTAAAAATACGTTCAGCTTCAGGTAAATGGTTTAATTCCATTTCACAGACACCCAAATTATACAGCATGGAATAAAGTCCTCTGGTATCACTTATTCTTTCGAATATTTCAATTGATTTTTCGAGGAGTTCTTTACCCTGCTGCCAATCATCTCTTCCCATAGAAATCAAAGCGAGACTACCATAGGATTCTGCCATTCCAAAGTCATCTTTTATACGCTCTTTTAAACCAAGTGACTTATATACAGCCTGTTCGGATTCTTTAGGTTTGTTTAATTGATGAAGTGCATTGCCAATTGAGTTGTATAAATCGGCTTGCATGAATGTATCCTGTTGAGCTATATAATAGGTAAGACTTTTATTATAGAGTGTTAAAGCGCGTTCAAATAAATGTTGTCTGTAACACGTATTACCTAGCTCTCGCACTGTTTCATATATACCATTGCTATCAGCGAGTGCTTTATATATGTCTAATGCTTGGAACTGATTATTAAATGATTCATCCAATCGCCCTTGAAATCCTTTAATGCCAGCTAAAACATTATAACAACGTGCTAAAGATTTTCGTTCTCCAGATTCCGTATAGGCATTTATAGCCTTGGTCGCATAATAATCTGCCGTATCTAACTGACTCGTACGCAGGTATACGATGGCTCTTTCTTCATTAGCAAAACCAACTGCACTTTTTGAAGTAGAAAAGTACTTCTCGTATAGCGACATGGATTGGATTAATTCTTCAGGCTGATATTCTTGTTCATGATCTAAAAAGTACGCCCGTAATAGAGAATCCTGATTATTAATCCCTGAAATAGAATCGATCTTAACTGCTATTGATTGATACCGCTTAGTAAGTATTGTATCTAATTTGAAAGCCTCTTGAACAGATATGGAGCCATTTTGAGCATCTTTTTGAGCATTTTGTGTATCACACGACGCTAGAATAAGGGTGAAAAAACAAATAATGAATCCAGAAATCCTACTTTTTATGTCCATTTCATCCGCAAGATGCGAAATAATAATCCAAAATACTAATCAGTAATCTATTCATTTACAGGGAGATGCAAACTTTGTCTACGGTATTGACCACGTATATATGAGTGTTGTCCCTCTATTTGTACCTACCGAATTTTGACCTAGGTTAATTTTACCTTGTATACTTGTTAAGGCATTTTCGTAATGCCTATCACAAACCATCTTCACATACGCTTCGGCGAAAAGACGGCAAAAGCAATCTACCAAGATTTGACTTTTGCCGTTTTACTTTTTAGGACAATCTTTCGTGAATTGTTCCAATAGTTCAGAAGTCCATTCAATCGCCCCTGTTTTCTTTAAGTAAGTAGAGCCATCCTGACAAAACAGGTAGGAAGTAGGTAATGTATGTATGCCGTTATCACTGAACTTTCCTTTAAGCTTCACTAATTCAAAACGACTTGGAATAGTAGAGCTGAATTGCTGAAGTTTCTCAACCGATTCATCGCTAACTAGTATAATGCGGATATTAAGATCTGTAATGCGGTTTTCTAAGCTCGACAATACAGGTAATTCTCTCCGACAATCGGGACACCAGGTTGCAAAGAATATCAAAATGGTGGCTTGTCCTTGAGTAGCCGTAACCGACTCACCATTTAGTGTTTGCATTTGAATTTCGGGCAATAATAATGCTGGCGCAACCCGAAAGCGGAAATACAAATGTGTACCACCTGCTAGTAATAGTAAACCTAGTAGAACGCGAATAAGCGTTTGCTTCTTAAGCATCAAACGACATTAACGTATCGTGGATGATTTGAATACACTCGCTCAATTGCTCATCATTTATAACCAGTGGAGGTGCAAACCGGATAATATGTCCGTGAGTGGGTTTAGCTAGCAATCCGTTTTCCATTAATCGGATACAAATGTCCCATGCTGTTACGCCATCTTTTTCTTCTATTACGATTGCATTCAACAATCCCTTACCACGAACCAATTGGATACGTGAACTTGGAATGGCGCGAAGCGCCACACGAAGTTTCTCTCCTTGAACTGCTGCATTTTCAGCTAGTTTTTCTTCTTTAACCACCGTTAAGGCTGCAGTGGCAATGCTCGATGCCAATGGATTTCCGCCATAAGTTGAACCATGTTCGCCCGGACGAATGCATAACATGATCTCGTGACTCGCTAAAACACCCGAAACTGGATACATTCCACCCGAAAGTGCTTTTCCTAAGATGAGGATATCTGCATGGATGTTTTCATGATCAATGGCAAGCAGTTTTCCTGTTCGTGCAATTCCTGTTTGGATTTCATCTGCAATGAATAGCACATTATGTTTTTGACAGAGAGCATGACAAGCGCTCAAATAGCCTTCATCAGGAACCATCACACCTGCTTCTCCTTGAATCGGTTCAATGAGCAAACCTGCCACATGCGGATCTTGAAGCGCTTTTTCTAGTGCTGCAATGCTGTTGTATTCAATCACTTCGAAACCAGGCGTGTATGGTCCAAATTCTTTACGAGCATCTGGATCGGTAGAAGCAGAAACAATCGAAATGGTTCTTCCGTGGAAATTCCCCGAGCACACTAAAATCTTAGCCGCGTTTTCAGGAAGTCCTTTTTTCTGATAGGCCCATTTGCGACACAATTTCAAGGCTGTTTCAACCGCTTCGGCACCTGTATTCATGGGTAGAAAACGATCATAACCAAAATAGGAGGTGATGAAAGCTCCAAATTCTGCGAAAGCTTTATTGTGAAACGCACGAGAGGTCAATGCCAATGTTTGTGCTTGTTCAATAAGAGCTGCAAGGATTTTTGGATGCGAATGCCCTTGATTTACAGCTGAATAGGCAGAAAGGAAATCGTAATAGCGTTTGCCTTCCACATCCCAAACATAAACACCTTGTCCACGCTCTAAGACAACCGGAATTGGATGATAATTGTGAGCGGTATGTTCTTCTTCGAGGTGAATGAAGTAATCATTTCCGTGAAGTGTGTTGGTGTTAGTGGTTTCGGATGAGCGCATAAAATTGAGTTTGTGAGCTTTGGATATTGAGAAACATCCATTTTCGCTGTTTGGGAAAAGCTGATCGAAAATTTGAAAGCCCGACAAAGTTAGTTTATTACGCCTATTCGCCCAATTTCCTGAACTTGCGCAAAATTTTAAAAAGCATGGGACGATCACGATCGCAAACGCCACAAGTATATCACAACCTCGAAATCACTGATTTAGCTTCCGAAGGAATGGGCATTGCTCGTCACGAAGGCATGGTGGTTTTTGTGGAGCAAGCGGTTACTGGCGATGTAGTTGATGTGCAAATTACTCGCAAAAAAAGTGGCTTTCGTCAGGGGAAAGTGATTCATTTTCATCAACGAAGTGCTTTACGTGTTGAACCTAAATGCGAACATTTTGGAATTTGCGGAGGATGTAAATGGCAGGTGATTTCCTATGCCGATCAGTTGAAACACAAGGCCAAGCAAGTAAAAGACGCATTAACACGCATAGCCAAAGTTCCTCTTCCGGAAATTGCGCCAATTCACGGTTCTGCTACTGAATACTATTACCGCAATAAATTGGAGTACACATTTTCGGCAAGTCGTTGGTTGACGGAAGAAGAAATCGGCAGTAAAGATGAATTCAGTGATCGTGCTGCTTTGGGATTTCATATTCCGGGACGTTTCGATAAAGTCCTCAAAATCAACAACTGTTATTTGCAACCCGATCCGAGCAATGCGATGCGATTGTTTGTGGAAAAACGTGCGAAAGAATTGGGGATTTCTTTCTTCAACTTAATGGAGCAAACTGGCGTGATGCGCAATTTGTTGTTACGTAATAACAGCAAAGGCGAATGGATGGTTTGCTTGAGTGTAACTGATGCTTTGCCTGAGGTTTTTACCTTGTTGGATGATTTAAAAGCTGCCTTTCCTCAGATTCATGCCTTGTTGTACACCATCAACACCAAACGAAACGATACCATTTCGGATCTAGACATTTTTGTGCATTCGGGTGCTGGATTTATTGAGGAAGAAATGGAAGGACTGAGATTCCGAATTGGTCCAAAATCATTCTATCAAACTAATTCAGAGCAAGCATATGAGCTATACAAGCATACCCGCGCTTTTGCTGGAATTACCAAAGACGATGTGGTGTATGACTTATACACTGGAACAGGAACGATAGCCTTGTTTGTAGCCGGATTGGCGAAAAAGGTAGTTGGTGTGGAATACGTGCCCGAAGCGGTGGCCGATGCTAAGATTAATGCTGAGGTAAACGGCGTGGAAAATGTGAGCTTTTTTGCTGGTGATATGAAGGATGTGTTGGTGGAAGGCTTTTTCGAAACGCATGGAAAACCAGACGTGATTATAACCGATCCACCACGTGCTGGAATGCATGATGATGTAACCAAGCGATTGATAGAAAGTGGCGCGCGTCGTATTGTATATGTGAGTTGTAATCCAGCCACTCAAGCACGCGATTTAATATTGCTCGATCAAGCATATACTGTGGTCGCAGTGCAACCAGTAGATATGTTTCCACAAACAACACACGTAGAGAACATTGTAGTATTAGATCGTAAAAACTAAGTCATGGGTATTCAGCTAACATCCATTCATCATGTGGCCATTATCTGTTCCGATTATGCCCGATCGAAATGGTTTTATACTGAATTGCTCGGACTGAACATACTCGCTGAGCACTACCGTGAAGAGCGCCAATCCTGGAAGCTCGATTTAGGTTTGGGTGAAAACTATGTGATAGAGTTGTTTTCTTTTCCAGAAGCACCTGCGCGCTTGAGTCGCCCGGAAGCCTGTGGATTGAGACATTTAGCTTTTGCGGTGGCTGATTTAGAAAAAGCAATTGCCTTTTTACATACTGCCCGTTGGGAAACAGAAGCCATTCGTGTGGATGAATTTACCGGAAAGCGCTTTTGTTTTTTTGCTGATCCCGATGGTTTACCCATTGAATTTTATGAAAGCTGAGATGGAATTAAATGAAGGTTTTTGGAGAGAACGTTATCTAACAGGCGAAACAGCTTGGGACATGGGGCACGTATCTCAACCCTTGAAAGAATACTTCGATCAATTAACGAACAAGGAGCTGAAGATTTTAATTCCCGGAGCGGGAAATGCTTGGGAAGCGGCTTATTTATGGGAACAAGGATTTAAGAACGTATGGATTTGCGATATCGTGGCAGAGCCATTGGCACGATTCCAAGAACGTCATACCGATTTCCCCGCTGCACAATTGCTGCATGTTGATTTTTTTCACTTACAGGATGCGTTTGATCTCATCATTGAGCAGACTTTTTTCTGTGCATTGGATCCCAAACTACGTGAAGCTTATGCGCAAAAAATGTCCACTTTATTGAATCCAAATGGGCGATTGGTAGGGCTGATGTTTGATGATCCTAAAAATGATGATCGTCCGCCTTTTGGTGGAAAGAAGGAGGATTACCAAGTTTTATTTGAGAGCTATTTCCATGAAGTACGAATAGAGCCGTGTTATAATTCTATTGCTCCAAGGGCTGGGAAAGAGGTGTTTGTGAGAATGAAATAATAATTACGAATTACGAATTACGAATTACGAATTACGAATTACGAATTACGAATTA
>ERZ795056.1574-NODE-1574-length-26659-cov-10.880582_pt1 | contig 26659 bp, 12 predicted proteins | sample MGYA00375140_ERZ795056 | MGnify/ENA primary metagenome ERZ795056 (study PRJEB30185, sample SAMN05720227) | activated sludge metagenome | isolation source: Anaerobic digester | place: USA | collected 2015-03-09 ... | reverse complement strand
CGACGGAAGCTGTAGCTGCCGTTCGGATCGAAGATCCAGAACTCGTAACCGTCATCCGTTTGCACACCCGTCAACCACTCGGCGCTAACGGCCGCGTTCGGGGTGGCTACCACGTACTGACCAGTGATCCAGTCCAGCTTGTCGCAGCTTGAGAAGATCACCTTTTCGTTGCTCATAGGCAGGCAGAATCCTTGGCCACCGCTGATCGCGCTCGTGCTACCGGCACTGAAGTTGTTCCGGTTGTCGATGATGCGCTCGTTGGTGTTCTGGGTACGCAGGATATAACCACCCGTGGTCATGCCGTCGCCGGCGCTGTCGAGGACGCGGAGGGTGTAGCAACCATCAGGCACGCAACCGTTCTCGGTCTGGATACCGAACGGGGCTACCAAGGGTCCACCGCTGGTAGCGACGACCGTTCCGGCTTCGTTGCGGATCTCCCAGGTCGTCTCGTTCGGAGCACCGTCGGTCTGGAACTCCATGATCAGACCGTTCTCGGTGCACAGCGGGTTGTTGTCTCCGCAGGTCACGGTCATGGTCACAGCACCTGTGTTTGTGCTGTATCCGGTGACGTAGATGTAGTAGGTCGTCGATGAACTACCGGTCCAGGTCAACAGGCTCGTCAAGCCTGCGCCATCATCGTCATCGCTATCCACGCAGACGAGCGCGCCGCATGAGCCGGTGAACACACCGACCCTGGTATCGAAGCCGCTGCCGCTCAGGTCCACGGTCATCGGACCATCCCAGCCCTGCACCGTGTACCAGATGCCACCGGCCGTGTTCAGAACATCCGAGCAACCCGTGGGGGCGCCGGTCGTGGTGGAGGCCACCGTCGTGGCGTTGGTCACCGAGTTGCAGCTCACCGCGATCGCATCCGCGCAAAGGTCGTTGGCGGGAGGAGCCGCTGGTGTGGTCACGCTAACAGCGGTCGTGTTGTTACTGTAACCGTCCATGGCCAAGGAGCAATCCTGACGGACATAGATCTGGTATGTGGTCGAGGGGCTCAGGCTGATCGCTTGTGGGGAAACAGCGCCGGTCACCAACGTTCCGCCAGCACCAGCAGTACCATCGGTACCGGGCGTGTGTGGCGATACGCCGAACTCAACGATCACGGAACCCGTGCAACCACTGCATGTGAAATTCACGTTCGTGCCGTTGTACGTCGTACCTGAAACGGAAACACCGGTCGGATCCGGGCATGGTGGCGCTTCAACAACACTGATGTCGTCCAAGTTGATGTTGAACTCATCGGCCAACGAGTAGGAATGCCATCCGATGTGGTACACTCCGGTCGAACCAGGCGTGATGTTGTAGCTCACGGTCGAAGGCGTGGTGAATGAGAAGCTGCCATGATCAACGATGAGGTCCGTCATACCCGCAGCAACAGGTGAGGTGCCGTAGTAGACATCCATCTGCTCGGGGAAGGAAGCGCTTTGAGCAGCGTACTTGTACGTAATGGTGTATGTCGTACCGCCTGTGAGGTCCAGACCAGGGGACATCAACCAGTCATTACCACCGATCGCGGTGGCATAGCCGTATTGGGCGTATGCGCCAGTGAACCCGGCGGCTCCAGTGGCCGTCCTCCAGAAACCGGTCGGGGCACTTGGGCCGTTCACGTCATCCGTGCTCCAGCAAGTGGGGAGAGCAGGGGTGGTCACCGAGCTGAAATCCTCGCTGAATGGGATGCTGAAGGATGCGCAGCTCGTTGTGAAGTTCGCGACCGTACTGTTCGGGCTATAATCCGGACCAGCGCACACTTCGCGCACGTAAACCGAATAAGCGGTGGCCGAGGAAAGACCTGTCAATACGATGGGGCTGCCAGCAACGGGAGCGCCCGTCCAGATCGTACCCCCCATACCGGCGGTGCCATCGGTGCCGGGTGTGAAACCAGGCGCACCGTATTCAACAATGAACGTGCCGGTGCAGCTGGTGCAGGTCCAAGAAACCGTTCCACCATCCAGCGTTGGCACAACGCCAACAGCGGTCGGAGCTTGGCAGGTAGGCGCCGCGGTCATGGCAATGTTGTCGATCAACACGCTGTTGCCGAAGTCCGAAACACCGCGGAAACGCACGCGATCCGTTCCAGCAGGAATGGCATAGGCCAAGCTGGTCCATTCGCCCGCGGTAGGAGCCGTCAAATTCGATGTGGAAGACCCAGCGGTGTTCAGCAGACCGCCGACCTGGTTGGTCATGGTCTGTACGAGGGTCCAGGAAGAACCGCCGTTGTTGGAAACTTCCAAGTGGACCGTATCGACCTCACCACCCGTATAGGAGCGACCAGCGACGTCGAATTCCACTTGCATGCCAGCACCGACCGGGGTCAATACAGGGCTGGTGAAGTTCAATGTGGTGCCACTGGAGGAACTGAAGAAGTTCCAACGGATCGAACCAGTACCGACAGCGAACCCGCTGGAAGTGCTGTAGAGCAGATTGGCATCAGCTGTGGGGGTCCAGCAGTTGGCGATCAGGTTGCCGCTGCTGAAGTCCTCGTCGAATGAACCGGGATCAGCGTTCACAGTAACCACGTTCGAACTATTCACATCAGGGCCGGTTGAACACGTAGTGGTGATCCGGAAGTAACGCGTAGTCGCGATGGCCGAAGTTGTATAGGAAGGAGTTGTCGCTCCGCTGCCACCTACAACGCTAGCCCAGCTCCCGATGCCATCGGGAGACTCTTCCCACTGGTACGAAATGCCCAAACCAACCGAGAGGCCAGAAGCCGTCATCGTGGTGGTCCCTCCACTGCATACCGTCACAGGTGTTGGAACCGTACCAGCGTTAGGCACACCGGCACAAGGTGGAGCCGCCGCTTCACTAAGCACGATATTATCGAAGTTCCAATAGTTGTCGCCGCCGGTATATGTAGAGGTCCAACGGATGAAGACCGCACCCGGAGGTGGCGTGAACGTATGGCTCTTCCCGATGCAGGCGCTGGTTTGCGCCTCCTCTGAAACTGTGGCGATCGTGGTCCACGGTCCAGTTGCGGATGCTCCGTATTGCACGTTGAATGACCCCCAAGGTGTAGCCGCGCCAACGTTGTTCGCAGACCATACATTGACCTTGTAATCGTAGGAGATCGTGATCTCACCTCCGATCGCGGTACCCGTGGAGGGGCTTATCAGATTACCAACGGTGGCTGAAAAAATGTTGCGGCGCATAGCTCCCCCAGAACCACCGCAAGCGGTTGTGCCCGTGAATCGGGAGTAATTCCCGGTCCAACCTGTGCTGTTCGCATCGAAGTTGAAGGAGTAGCTCACCTGCGCATTCGCCCCCAGCCCCAGCGCGAACAACGCACTCAGTGCTGCGGCCTTGCCCCACCAGCGCGTTCGCTGGCCTCGGGGCTTCGTCGTGTTTCGACAATTCATGTGAAAGGTTTTTGGTTGAAATTCTCTAAGGACAAGGTGCCGTTCGTGGCGCCGGTACGAGGGTAAGTCCGCCGTGTGGTGGACTGGTGGTCGGTAACTACTGCGCCTTCCACGGAGAGGGGGCGCAAGGGTCGTTTTATGATCGGTGTCGCGTCTACTTCGTCGGAAGAATGTGCGTGATTGTCGTTCGTTCTAACCGTCTGGTAATATTCAGGAGAGGTTCAAATGTAGGAGGATCCGCCTCAGAACGGAAGCGCATTTATCAACTGGCGGTCGAATGATCAAGAGTCGGTCCGAATTTCTTTGAAGATCAGGGTGTTGGATCGCGTTGAATGAGTTGGACGGTGCTCCATCGCATGGTACCAAGCGCCGCTCTGGCGTTCATCATGGGGCAATTTCGACTTGCATCGCAGCGGGTATGGTAACACGTGGAGCGATGCACGCCGCACGCGAAAGAGATGCCATGCGAACCCTCATGGTCCATCCAATTGTTGAACGTGATGTTCGGTGAGCATCTCATTGTTACTTGTCATCGCTCACCGGCTGCTTGTCCAACAATTCCGGCATCGGCGTGGTGCCCAAGCAGAACGCCCCGGACCTTGCGGACCGGGGCGTTCCCATGGAATTGTCGTTGAACCTTACGGCTGGATCACCAGACGCTCGGTATAGGTCTTCTCACCGGCGGTGATGTTCACCAGGTACATACCTGCTGCCAGTTCACCGTTCAGCGCGATGTTGGTGTTCACGTTGCCATCGGCCACTGCGATCGTACGGGCGCTCACGCGCTTGCCGAACATATCGAAGATGTCCACGGTCACGGTGTTCACACCTTCCTCGATGGCGCTCAGGCTGAAGGTCAGCACGTCGCCACGGTTCGGGTTCGGGAACATGCGCAGGTCGGCATTGCTGCCAGCGGCTGCGAAGTTCTGGTTGCCCGAGCCAGCAGGGGTCTGGTCGATGGTCACTTGGCACACGTTGCCCCATACGGCAGCGTTCGTACACCAGGTCGCACCGGCATCCTTGCTCACACGCACATCCACATCATAGGTCTTGCCATCCTGCAGCGGCAGACCGGACGCGAGGGCCCAGTTGAGCTGCAAGGTGTAGGACGTCGTGGTACGTACCACTTCGTAGCCCTCGGCCACGATGCGGAAACGGAACTGGTATCGGTTCGCTCCCGTTACCGGGCGAGCGTACACGTAGTTGCCAGGACCGTACTGTCGGGTCACGCCGCAGCTGAACTGGGCGCTGCCGGGTACATCCATCAGGTTGGTCTGTGGGCAAGCAGCGAGCACGGGGTTGATGGCCAAGCGGCATGCTGGACCGAACTCACCGTTCAAGCCGTTCACACGGGCACGTACACGCACGTTCATCAGCACGTTGGCAGGCACCTGGGTGGAAACCCCCCAGTTGTTCAACTTCATGTGGCAGGCGCGGGTAGCGCTGGCCGGGCCGAAGCCGTCGCTCACGTTGTGGCTGCGGAAACGACGGAAGCTGTAGCTACCGTTCGGATCGAAGATCCAGAACTCGTAACCGCTGTTCGCGTCCTGCACGCCGTTCGCACCACCCACGATCCATTCCGCGCTGACGGCCGCATTGGGCGCCGCCACCACGTACTGGCCGTTGATCCAATCCAACTTGTCGCAGCTGGTGAACAGTACCGCATCGTTGCTGATGGGCAGGCAGAAGCCTTGGCCACCGCTGATCGCGCTCACGCTACCGCTGCTGAAGTTGTTCCGGTTGTCGATGATACGCTGGTTGGTACCCTGCGTGCGCAGGATGTAACCACCCGTCGTCATACCATCTCCACCTGCATCAAGCACGCGCAAGGTGTAGCAACCGTCAGGTACGCAACCGGACTCGGTCTGCACACCGAAGGGTGCTGCCAACGGACCACCGCTCGTGGCGACCACGGTACCCGCAGTGTTGCGGATCTCCCAGGTCGTTTCGAACGGAGCACCATCGGTCTGGAACTCCATGGTCAGCCCGTTCTCCGTGCAAGCGGCATTGTTGGTGCCGCAGCGCGTGGTCAGGGTGAAGGTTCCGGTGTTCGCACCGAAGCCGGTAACCAGGATGTAGTACGTGGTACCGCTCGCACCGGTCCAACTCACCGATGCATTGGCTCCGCAGAAGTCGTCGTTACCGGTCACGCAGGTCAATGCCCCGCAGCTTCCGGTGAACACACCGATCTTGGAGTCGAAGGCGCCATTGGTGCAGAGGTCAGCGGTCATGGGGCCGTCCCAACCGGGTACGGTGTACCATACGCCACCCGAGGTGGTCAACGCGGTCACGCAGGTACCTGCCTCGGTATCGATCGCGCTCAGCACGGTGGTACCGTTGGTCTGGCTGTTGCAACCGATGGCGATCGCATTCGCACAAGCATCGTTGGCAGGTGGGGGAGGACCATTGCTCACGCACACGTTGAACGTGGCGCTGGCCAGGGTCAGCACGCGCAACACGTAGGTGTTGCCCGAGGTGAGACCGTTCACCGTTACGTTGCTACCCGTGGTGGTGGTGCACAGTACTTGTGTACCGCCGCAAGCGTCGTAAACGGTCCATGCGCTCACCGTACCCGTCACGTTGGTGACGTTCACGTTGGCAGAGCTCGCACCGGCCACAAAGCTGTAGTACACGTCGTTGAAGGTGGCGAAGGTGCTCACGCAGCCGGGGTTGCCCGAAGTGGGCGCCGCGCACTGGGTGGTACCGCCCGTGAACGTGCAGGATCCGAAGGCTCCGGTGGTGAGGGGCTGCGCGTTCACGCAATCATCATTGCCGGGCAGCGGGGTGCAGGTGGGGCCGTTGCAGGTGGTGGTCACCGTGAAGGTACCCTGCGCACCGAAGTAGCCATCCACCACCACGTAGTAGAGGAAGCCGCTCAAGGCATCAAAGCTCACTTCGCCTTGGAACCCGTTGGGTCCGCAGAGGCCGGGTGTGCCCTGGTCATCGTTACCGGCCACAGCTACGAAGCCCGTGCAGGCAGCCGTTGTACGGTAAACGTTCACACGGCTGTCGGTCAATGTACCGGCGCTGCAGGTGCTCACGGTGATGTTCTGGTCATCACCGGTGTACACGTACCACACACCGTTGTTGATCGTCGGTCCACCGCTTCCGGTGAAAGGCGTCAGGGGTGGGGTGTCCGTGGTGGCAGCTTCCGTCGTACCGGCGATGGCCGATCCGCAGGTGATGGCCACTGCATCCGCGCAGAGGTCATTGGCAGGCGGCGGCGCCAAGGTGGTGAAGAACTGGGCGCCGGTGTTCGAGCTGAACCCGTCCACACCGCAATCGCGACGTACATAGTACACGTAAGAGGTTGTTGGGCTCAGGCCCGCGATCACGATGGGCGAAGTGGTGCCCGTGATGATGGTTCCGCCAACACCGGCCGTGGCACCTGTGCCAGGCGTGGTGAAGGTGGCTGAAGGGCCGTATTCCACGATGTAGTCACCGGCCACACCGGTGAAGTTCACCTGCGCTTGGGTGCTTGTCACCAATGAGGTGAACACGCCCGTGGGGCCTGCGCAACCGCTGAGGGACCAGGCCAAGGTGAAGGTGCCAACGTTGCTGGCGTTGAAGTAACCATCCTGCACCCAGTAAACACGCTGGGTCGAACCCGTAGTGTTGGTCCACACCGCGTTCTGGATATCCGGATCATCGTAGCAAGCGATCTGGGTGGTGCCTGGGCAGGCTCCACCATAACCCACGTAGTTCTCCGAATCGTAGCCGTTCACCGTCTGTCCGATGGTGAGCTGGGCACCATTGGGTACGTCGATGTAGAACACCCGGTCCGGTGAAGTGTTGGACTGGCAACCACCAGGGTAGCTGGACAGGTCATCCACGTAACCCACGGTGGTGCTGCTGTAAGGATTGGGCAGCGACACCAGGTTCTGTGCGCCCAGGCAGTTCTCGCTCAAGGGCGGGCACGTGCCGTTGTCCGTGAACGTACCCAGGTTGCGGTTGCAACCACCATCGGTTTCATGGTTCAGGAACACGGCCACATCATCACCCACGGTGAAGGGTCCGATGTTCTCGATATCGAACTCGATCAAACCTGGTACCAACGTCGGTGCTCCACCATTCACGGAGTAGCTCAGGGTCGTGGTGGTTGCATCACCCACGCCGAGCACTTCCACTTCCATGCTGAACTGGTAGTTCGGGCAATCTGTCGTCACGGTCACACTACCATCGGGGTCGGTGCAACCGGGGGTGCACTCGATCTCCACCACCCAGGAGGTCTGGTTGCCGTCCTGGCAGCTGTTGCTGCCGTCGGACACTACTTCCATGTAGATGGAGTTTGTCATGTCAGAGGTAGCCGTGATACCGGTCAGGTCGCTCACCGAGCTGGAGGCCAGCAGGGCGCCGCTGTTGTCCGTACCATTGTAGATACGCACCACATCCCCGATCTCGTCGATCGAACCGCTGATGAAGGTCAGGGTCACCGTCTCATCAACGATGGGCGAGGTGTAGGTCCACGTCTTGGTATCGTTGTTCTTGTAGCAGTAGTTCAACGTGGTCGTCGTACCGCATTCCAATTCGATGGGGCAGCTGGAATCGTAGGAACCGAGGACGATGTTGCACTGGGCATCGCTGCCATGCAACAGGGTCACGGCGACCACATCGCTGAGGGTGAAGGGACCGATGGTCTCCACACCGAGTCCAAGACCCGTCACGTCCACGTTGGCACCACCATTCACACTGTAGCGCACGCCGGCCGTGGCACCCGAACCGATGTCCGTGATGTTCACGTCGATGCTGTACTGGTTGTTGCCGCAATCATCCACCACGGAAGCCGTGGCTGCGCCTGGCAGGCAGGGGCAGTTGATCTGGAAGGTCTGGGAAGCTCCGGCCGTTCCTTCGGGATCGGCCAAGATCCAGTAGGTGCCAGCTGCAGGGAAGGTCACGTTCACCGTAGTGGCGAAAATGATGTCGTCGATGCAGGTCCAACCCGTGGCATCGCAGGTGCCTCCTGCTTCAGCTTTCCAGGCGTAGTCCACATACACGCTGTTGGTGGCGGTCACTGCCAATTGATAAGTACCAGCGATGGGGGCCACGAACTTGTAGACCTTCTCATTGCCGGGTACGCCGAAGCCGCAGAACGCACTGTTCCACACACCGGTACCGGGTGCAATGGTCATGACCTCTGGCGTGTTGCACGCCAGCGTCGGGGCCGTAGCGCAGTTGGGCGGCTCGGCCAGCGTGGTGAAGAGCTGGGCACCGCTGTTGGTGCTGAAGCCGTTACCAGCGCAGTCCTGACGGACGAAGTAACGGTACTGGGTGGCAGGGCTCAGGCCGCCGATGGCCTGTGGGCTCACAGCACCGGTGATCACCGTTCCGCCCGCACCAGCGGTCGCATCGGTACCCGGTGTGGTGAAGGTGGCAGCAGGACCGTATTCCACGATGAAGCTTCCGGCGCCTCCGTTATCCGTCCAGTTAGCCACGGCCGAGTTGGTCGTGATCGTGCTGGCAGCACCAGAGGTGGGGGTGGGGCAGGTAGGCGCGGGTGCGCAGGTCACTGCAGCGGCCCAACCTTGGTAGGCCAGGGAGATGTCCGAGCTCCATGTGAAGGTGAGGCACCCCGATGGGTTGTTGGCCGTGAAGGTTGGTGTGGAACCCGTGGAAATGGCCGTCGGTGTACCGGTCGCGGTATTCGCGTCGTACACCGTCAGGAAATCGCAGCAGGCTTCGAAATCCACCAAGGAGAACGTCACTGTCACCACGTCGCCAGGAACATCCGGGCAGATGGTGATGGTCTGGTTCTCGTTGTTCAGGTAGTTCCCCGCAGGTCCACCCGAATCGTAGAAGTTGCTTCCGCAACCAGGGGGCGTGGTGAAGTTCGCGGTCTGGTTGGTGCTGAACGTACCACCACAGTTCTGACGAACCGCCACGGTGTAGTTCGAACCACCGGTCAGTCCGGTCAATGCATAGGGTGCCACTGCGGTTGTGGTGGCGACTGTTCCACCAGCACCAGCAGTGAGACCCGTGCCTGGGGTGAAGCCAGGAGCACCGTATTCCACGATGAAGCTACCCGAGCAGGAAGCGCACGTCCAGTTCACCGAAGCCGAGGTGGCACCGGTGTTGCTGGCTGATAGTCCGGACACAGGGGCACAGGTTGGTGGCGTGCAGCTCGCGGAGAACGCATATAGTTGGGTGAGCGCACTTCCGGTTCCTGGTGGCTTGATGTACAAGCTGGTGCCAAAGGGGTCGATAAGCTGAATACCCACTTCGGTGGGATAGGATCCACCTGCACTCCAGTAAAGGTTGTAAGCTGTGCCGTTGCAAAGGTTCGGGACCGAAACATCCACTGGACCAAGTCCGGTGGTGAATGTTCCTCCAACCGTTGCAATTACACTCGTTCCTTCGCGGATCTGCATGGTAGCACCGTTCCATCCATCACCGTAACTGTCCGTGAGGCGGAGCGTGTAGGCACAGGTGGTACCACCGCAAGGAGGCGGGGGCGCACCGGCCGTGGCCACGTTCAGGGTATGGCAGGCCGACTCGGTACCACATGCCGCGTTGGTGTGAACATGTACGCGGATGTCGCCCGTGTAACCGGTCAACACGCGTGGCGAAAGACCGTGCTGGATAACCGTGTTCGACGTGTTCGTGATGGTCAAGTAGTTGCCAGCCCCACCCGTACCTGTAATGGTATAAGTGTTGGCTCCCACGAGACCGGTCGCAGGACTGTATTCACCTCCGAAAGCACAGGTGGTAAGGTCGACGTTACCACCCGGTGCGGCTACGGCGGCGCCTTGGTACGCAGTACTGCTGATGCACTGCGCGGATACACCTGCAGCGAACAGCAACGTCGATGCGTACACCGTTAGCCTTTGGAACCAACGCGTTCGCGTGGGCTCCTTCGATCGTTCAGTTCTTATCATCGTCTCTGGTTTTGGTTGTTAGGTTCTGGCTCTGGTGGCAGGTTCCGGGCTGCTTCCCGTTGGTTCACCATGGTGGTGGTCGGTGCTTCGCTGTAAGCGATCGTAGGTGGGGTTCGCGATCCTATGATCGCAGTTTCAATACGTGTATGATGGAATGCAGGAGCTTATCGAGCAATATTAACGGAGTGGTTCATCGGAAGCAAGTTGAAAATTTTTATCAACAGGAGGCAACTGATCAGTGAGCCGTGCGTACCGGTCTCTGGTCGTTGCATGATCCCCTACTTGGACGTGCAAAATAGTTGGTTCCAGAAGGCTTTACAACTGTCCTTGTAGCGCCTGATCACCGGTGCGCACATGACCGCTAGTTCACGTGTGGATGTCGTATCGGTGAATCGATCATGATCACTGGAAGCGCCGGTCCCTGCTGAACGTGAGGCGCCCCGGACCTGCCGTTGGGCTGGTCCGGGGCGCTCCCCTTTCGAACAGGATGACCTTACGGCTGGATCACCAGACGCTCGGTATAGGTCTTATCACCAGCGGTGATGTTCACCAGGTACATGCCTGCGGCGAGTTCGCCATTCAGGTCGATGACCGTGTTCACATTACCGTCGGCCACAGCGATCGTGCGGGCGCTCATGCGCTTACCGGTCAGATCGTAGATGTCCACGCTCACCGTGTTCACACCTTCTTCGATGGCGCTGAGGCTGAAGGTCAGCACATCACCACGGTTCGGGTTCGGGAACATGCGTAGTTCACCCGCTTCGTTGATGCCAGCGAAGTTCTGGTTGCCGTTGCCTGCGGGCGTGTTGTCGATCGTCAGCTGGCAGACGGTTCCCCATGGATCGTCCGAATGGCACCAGGTGGCACCGCCGTCCTTGCTCACGCGCACATCCACGTCGTAGGTCTTGCCATCCTGCAGGGGCAACACGACCCAGTTCAGCTGCGTGAAGTAGGTGGTGGTGGTACGTACCACCTCGAATCCTTCTGCAGGCAGACGGAAACGGAACTGGTAGCGGTTGGCACCGCTCACCGAACGGGCATGCACGAAGTTGCCAGTGCCCCAAGCGCGGGTGGCCCCACAGCTCAGGTACTGGTTACCCGGGATGTCCATCAGGTTGGTACGGGGGCAAGCTGCCAAGGTGGGGTTCACTTCCAGGCGGCATGCCGATCCGAACTGACCGTTCACACCGTTGATGCGGGCACGTACGCGTACGTTCATCAACGTGTTGGCAGGTACCTGGCTCGCAACACCCCAGTTGTTCAACTTCATGTGGCAGGCGCGCGTGGCGCTGGCCGGTCCGAAGCCGTCGCTCTGGTTGTGGCTGCGGAAACGGCGGAAGCTGTAGCTGCCGTTCGGATCGAAGATCCAGAACTCATAGCCGCTGTTCGCATCCTGCACGTTGTTCGCACCATTGAGCACCCATTCGGCGCTCACGTCAGCGTTGGGGGCTGCAACCACGTATTGGCCAGTGATCCAATCCAGCTTGTCGCAGCTGGTGTAGATGAGCTTATCGTTGCTGATGGGCAGGCAGAAGCCTTGGCCACCGCTGATCGCGCTCACGTCACCATCGAACACGCCGTCGAAGTTGTTGCGGTTGTCGATGATGCGGTCGTTGGTACCGGTTGTACGGAGGATGTAACCACCCACGTATCCGTTGGTGGAGACCATACCATCACCGAAGGAATCCAGCACACGCAGACGGTAGCATCCGTCGGGCAGGCAGCAGAAGTCGGTCACCGTGGCATCCGCCGGGAAGGCCCCACCACCAGCGCAAGCCGGTGTGTTGAAGCCATCGGGAACGATCTCCCACGTGGTCTCACCGCTGAACTCATCGGTCTGGAACTCCAGCGTCAGGCCATTGTCCGGGCAGGTCTGCTGGTTGTCACCGCAGGTCACTTCCAAGGTGAAGTCGTACTCCGTGGTGGCACCGAACGCGAACACGTAGATGTAGTAGGTGGTACCCAGTGTGCCGTTCCAACTGACCGCGCTCTGCAACCCGCAGAAGTCGTCGTTGCCAGCCACACAGGTGAACGCACCGCAGCTACCCGTGTAGACCGCGATCTTGGAATCGGCCGTGGTGCTTCCGCATACACCGGCGGTCATACCACCACCCCAACCTTCCACGGTGTACCATACACCAGGGGACGTGTTGGACGTCGTACCGCAGTTATCGCCAGGGCTATCGGTGCCATTAGCGGCCACCGTGGTACCGGCAATGCTCGTGTTACATCCGGCAAGGGCGATCGCATTCGCGCAATCGTCGTTGGCAGGAGGAGGAGGAGTGGCGTTCAAGCACAGGTCGAACGTGCCTCCACCGCCGGCCTCCGATGCGATACGCATCAGGTATTCGGTACCGGGTGTGGTCGGGATGTTACCGGTAAGGCCGGCAACACCAAGACCGCAGAAGACCGAGGTGCCACCGCAGTTGGCCTCGTACACCTCCACCACGATGGACAGGAGGGTGAAGTTGGTCACTGAGTAGCTCACCGAGGTGAATGCGCCGGAGTTGAAGCTGTACCACACATCGTTGTACGGTCCACCCACGAAGCAGCTGAAGGCGGTGCCCTCATCGTCCGCGAAGGAGTTGTCACCGGACACCGCGTTGGCGGGGCAATCGGCCGGGTCGTTCACGGTCAGCACCTGTGCGTTGGCGCACGCGTCGTTGGCCGGTGGCGGGGGAGGATCCACCACACAGATGTCGAAGGCCGGGGTGGCTTGTACCGTACCCGACCAGGACCAGATGCGCACGAAGTAGGTGTTACCGATGGTGAGCCCGGTGGCGATGAGTTCCTCGATACCTGCGGCGAAGTTGTTGTCCGCGCAGGCCAGGTTCGCACCGTTGCATGCGCCGCTGCGCACTTCCAACACGGCGTCGAAGTCGGCGTCAAGGGTCACGATCTGGCTGGTGGCACTGGCCACGAAGCTGTACCAGATATCGTCATCGGCGGTACCTCCGCACGGACCTGCAACGATGGTCTGCGTCATGCCAGCCACGCTGCCCGCGGTGGGAGCACAGCTCGCACCGGTGGTCAATGGGATGGCGTTGTTGCAGTTGTCACCAGGCAGGAAGGTGAAGGGGGTCACGCTCACGGTGTATGCCACGCAGTTGGGCAGTGGTCGCGAGTCGATGATCAGGAAGTACGTACCGGCGGTCAGGTTCACGATACCCGAGGCCAGACCGTTCACGGCGGTGGTCACTGCATTCGATACGCATGCACCCGCATTGGTGCAGTTGCCGCTCGACTTCAGGAACCAGCCAGCGAAGGATGCACCACCCGACAACTGCAGGTTGATCTGGTAGTCGCCGGTCGCGCCGATGTTCAGTTGGTAGACGAAGTCCTCGCCACCACCGTAGTTGGCACCCAGACCGCATTGTGTGCCTACCAGGTCATTGCCCTTTCCGCAGGTGGTATTGCTCTGTGTGTAGGGGAAGCTGCTCACTACCAAGGGCAGTGCGCAAGAGGTGCCGGGAGGGGGGCAGGCCAGACCAGGCTGGTAGTTGCCCAGGTTCCGGTCGCAAGCGCCGTCCGTATCGTGCGTGAGCACCACGTTCACCACATCACCGATCGTGAAGGGTCCGATGTTCTCGATGTCGAACGAGACCAGTCCAGGGACCGTTGTGGCAGCGCCACCGTTCACGGTGTAGACCAGGTCGGTCGACGCGCCGTCACCCGTGTCCAGCACTTCCACGTCCAGCGTGAAGCTGTAGGTGCCGCAATCCACGTTCTCGGTCACGGTACCGTTGGGGTCCGTGCAGCCAGCGGTGCATTCCACCTCGAACTCCCAAGTGGTCTGGTCGCCATCGGCACAGGTGCTGCCGCTGGTGGCCTGGATCTCCATGAAGATGGATTCACCCGCAGCGGATGTGCCCGTGAGACCGTTCAGGTTCGACACCGAGCTGGATGCGAGCAAGGTGCCCGCGTTGCTCGTGCCGCTGAATATGCGGACCACATCACTCGTATTGATCGTTCCGCCGACGAAGGTCAGCGTAACGGACTCACCCGCGTTCGGTGGGTTGAAGGTCCAGGTACGGGTATCCTCGTTCCGGTAGCAATGCGTGTAGGTCTCGGTCGATCCGCATACCACATCCACCGGGCAGTTGCTGAACCGGCTTCCCAGGTCAGCGGTGCAACCCGTGGCACCGTTGGAGACGGTGATACTTACTTCATCACCTGCCGTGAACGGACCGAGGTTGGTGACACCGGCCAGGACACCGGTGAGTGGCGTTTGGGCCACACCGTTGACACTGTATGCGATGGTCACCGATGCAGCGCCACCCAGGTCGGTGACATCCACATCCACATCGAACGAACTGGTACCGCAGTCGTCCACCACGGTGGCCGTAGCGGCAACGGGTGTGTTCGCGCAGTTGAGCGTCAGGCTGAACGCTCCTTCGTCCGCAGCACCGAAACCGAGCACATAGATGTAGTACGTCTCGTTGACGTCGGCTGTCCACGTTGCTTGGCTCAATGGCGCACAGAAGTCATCGTCGGTGGTCACGCAGACAAGGGCTCCGCAGCTACCGCTGTATACAGCGATCTTGGAATCCCAGGTGGGCAACGTGCCGCAGATGGTGGCGGAGACCGAACCACAGAGGTTCTCGGCCACATACCATACACCTCCCGAAGTATTGTTCAGGAAGCCGTTGCACAACGAGGCTGGTGCACCTGCGGAGGTGGCGTTCACCGTGGTACCGCTGAGCACATCTCCACACGCGATGGGAGTGGCCGAGGCGCACTCATCGTTGGCGGGCGGTGGCGGGCAGGCCGCACCGGCGATGACGTTGATCCCATAGGGGCCGGTGGCTCCCGCTTGGTTCATCACACCGATGTAATAGGTACCTGCTGGCAGACTGGCGTAGGTGAGCGAAGCGCCCCCGTTCGGGCAGCTCAACACAGCGGTGGTGGCCGGGATGAAGCCGGCGGATTGTGGGCAGCCCACGAACAGGTTCGTGAACGCGTTGGTACGCGCTGGCGTGCTGGCGCAATAGTCGATCGTGAGCAGATCGGTGCAACCGGTCAGCGTGAACGCTTCCCAGGAGACCAGTGCTCCGAAGCCCTCGCCATCCGTGGCGCCGAAGTTGTTACCGGAAAGGAGGATCGCGCCTCCGGGAGCAACGGACGGGAACGTGGTGATGGACCCGCACGCATCGTAGGGTGGCTGCGAGTAGAACAGGAAGCCGTTCGAGTTGGCGCTGTAGTCAGCGCCACCACAGAACGAACGCACGTAGACCTGATACTGGGTAGGATGCACCAACCCAGGGATGGTGACCGGGGAAGTGGTCGTGGTGATGATCGTTCCTCCGCCTGCGCTGCCAGCGGTACCCGGGGTGAACCCTGGCGCACCATATTCAATGATGTAGCTGGTGGAGCCGTTCGGCGTGAAGCTCACGGCAGCGGAAGTGCCGCTCGTTCCGGACACCGAGATGCCCGTGGGTACGAAGCACGTCGGGATCGGTTCGATCAGGATGTTATCGATGTATACACTGTTCCCGAAGTTGGAACGACCGCGGAAACGCACACGGTCCACGCCTGCTGGGAGCGCGAACGTGCGCGTGGCCCATTGTGCGGCGCTTGGAACGAAGTTCGTCCCAAGGGGTGCAGCGGTGTTCAGAAGACCACCTACATCGTTGGACATGCCTTGCAGCAAGGCCCAGGTGGTACCGCCGTTCGAGGAGGTCTCCACGGCGATCGAATCGATCTCACCACCGGTGAAGGTCGTGCCGGCGACATCGAAGCGGATCTGCTGACCAGCACCTATCGCCGTGAATGTCGGGCTGGTGATCGTCAAGATCGTGTTGTTCGCAGCATTGAAGAAATCCCATTGAGAGGCTCCGGTGCCAGGTAGACCGTAGGCATTCACCGCACTCCGAAGAAGCGTTGCGGCCGCAGTGGCGCTCCAACAGTTCGATGGGTAGGTGACGGGTGCGAAATCCACCGGGAAGGTGGTGGCCATGGACACACTGATGGGCGTGCTTGTGGCGGTAGTGGGGCTTCCTCCACCGGCAGGACAATCGACGTTGCAACGGTAGGAGGTGGGCACACTTTGAGTGACCACTTGCGTCGGTGCGTTCGTGCCGAACGCGGTCCATCCGCCGCCATTGTCGAATTCCCAACTGTAGTTGGCCAGATTCCCGATCGAATTCTGCAGGCTAAGCGTGAAACTTTGTCCTGTGCAGGCACTGGCCACTGTAGCGACCGTGTTGCCTGGGGTAGGGGTGCCAGAACAAGGCGGTACGAACATGAACCGGGCTGCTGCGCGGAAAGCGCTTGTCCCCAGAGCAGTTGTTCCGGAAACAGGAGCTGCTGCGCCATTGTACCTGCGTGAGGTAACGGCCGCTACACCGGAAGCGGCGTTACCCCGGGCACAATTGAAGATGTTGCCTGTATGGGTGACGTTGTCCGTTCGTACCACCAGCATGGCCAGGTTCCCGGCTGCTTGGGTGTAGGAGAACGGGGTGGTCAGGTCCACACCACTGAATCCTAATGAGGACCATGCGATGGAACCGCTGTACACCAAGGTCTTGCCTACTGTGGTGTAGACGCCAGCGGCCAACGTGGGGCTGGCCGTGGTGTATAGGTAAATGGCTACGTTGTTGTACGTATTCAGCGGTGCCGGTGAAGCGAAGGTGTTCTTCGAAAGCTCGATCCGGTTGATCGTGAAGTCCTGTGCGATCTCCGTGGCCAAATAAACATGCTCGCTGACATGATTCTGAGCACTGCCCATTGGTGCCAAGCCCGAGGTGCCTTGTCCTGCGTATGAAGCCCCGTCGATGGTGACGGTTACCTGGGCTGTCAGCCCTCCAGCTACAAGCAAGGCCGTGCTCAGGATCGAACGGCGCCAAAGAGAGGCTCGCGTTCGTTTTCCTGGTGGATTTTTGATTCCGTTCATGAGATAGGGTTTTGGTTGGATTGGGTCGATGGTGTGGGCAGTTCACCACTTTCATTCAGCAGCCCGTTTCGGGCAAATGGGTCCGCTGTCGGCGGCACAAAGGCAACTAGGAGACTTTGTTACGCCTGGATGTTCATGGGAGGGCTACTGTGTACAGATCGGTCAAACGTGACGGTGGTTTGTTGGCTTGGTTGACAGGCGTCCATTCGAGACACTGTGATCGAATGTATCGGAGTTGGACAATAACAGGCAAGGGTTGAAGTCTTTTTTTTCGTGTTAGGCAACCATTGATCCAACGTTACGTCTTTGCACCTTTCTCGTTGAGGGTCCTTGCTCCCGTCCGAGGTGGTGCCGCTATCTTTCGACCATGCACCCGTCGACCGGCCCGCGAAAGGTCCCCTTGTTCCATGCGTTGATCCCATTGCTGGTGCTCATCGCTTTATTGGTGCTCAACGTGGTGGTATTCGGTGATGCCGGGCTGGAAGGACCGAACCAATTGGCACTGTTGGTGGCCGCTGCCGTGGCGATGGTGGTCGGCATGTATCACGGTGGCACGGTGGAACACCTGTTGGAACATGCCTATGCCAGTATCCGCACCGCTCTTGGCGCCCTGCTCATCCTGCTGTTGATCGGAGCCCTTTCCGCTGCTTGGTTGGTGGCCGGTATCGTACCTGCCATGATCCACCATGGACTCCTATTGCTTCATCCGAGCTATTTCCTGGTGGCCGCGTGCATCGCCTGTTCATTCGTGTCATTGGCCACAGGAAGTTCCTGGAGCACCGCTGCCACGGTGGGCATCGCGCTCATGGGCATCGGCACTGCATTGGGCATCCATGCCGGCCTCGTGGCCGGTGCCATCATCAGTGGTGCTTATTTCGGCGATAAACTGAGTCCGTTGAGCGATACCACCAACCTCGCTCCAGCCGTGGCCGGTACCGAGCTGTTCGCGCACATCCGGTACATGCTGATCACCACGGTGCCTTCCTTGGCGATAACCCTATTGCTCTTCCTGGTGATCGGTTTATGGACCGCCCCGGTCGGTGCAGTGGAAGGCCTCGGTCCTATCCATGCGGCCATCACCGGCCGGTTCGCGGTCGGTTGGTGGTCCTACCTCGTCCCGGTGGCGATCATCCTGCTCATCTGGCGCAAGGTCCCCGCACTCCCCGCCCTGTTCCTGGGGATCCTCCTGGGCATGTTGTTCGCCGCCATCTTCCAGCAGGACCTGCTACGAGACCTCGCTGACGGTGCCACTGGACCACGCGCCATGTACCAGGTGTTGGTCAGTGCAGTAGGGAAGGGCGCGAGCATCAGCACGGGCCAACCGGCGGTGGATGAGCTGCTTTCAAGCGGAGGGATGGCCGGAATGATGGGCACCGTCTGGCTCATCCTGTGCGCGATGACGTTCGGTGGGGTGATGGAGGGCGCAGGCCTCTTGCAACGTATCACCGGTTCGCTCATGGGCTTGGTCCGTGGAGATGGTTCCTTGGTGGCCACCACCGCTGCCAGTTGTGTGCTCACCAATGTCACCGCTTCGGACCAATACCTGAGCATCGTGGTGCCAGGACGCATGTTCGCACCTGTCTTCGCTGAACGAGGCCTGGACCCACGGGTGTTGAGCCGTACCTTGGAGGATAGTGGAACCGTGACGTCGGCCCTGGTGCCTTGGAACACCTGCGGGGCCTATATGAGCGGGGTGCTGGGCGTGGCCACCATGACCTACCTCCCATTCTGTTTCTTCAACCTCATCAGCCCACTGATGACGGTCCTGGTCGCGGCCATCGGGTACCGGATCCTGAAGGTTCCGGTGCGCACCAGCTGAAACCCGCGCCGGTATCGGACGTACAACGCCACCATGAGGTGTTCCGTCCGTTCGTTGATTCTGCTGCTTTCCACGTATTCCATGCAGGGTATGGCCCAGTCCGATAGCTTGATGCTGTCCATGGATGAGCACTATGTCATGGGCGATGCCGGTGAGGATCCTTCACCCGAGCTCCACGCTTACGACCACATGAACAAGGCGCTCGGTGCGGACTCGGTCCGGCTTTGCGGTGGAGTTCCTTGTTCGGGGTGGGTGCAGGACCTTTACCCGGATGGTGTCCTCAAGCATCGAGGCCATTATCAAGAGGGCTACCTCACGCTCTACCGGAACTACTATTCGACCGGCACCTTGGAGCGCGAGTTCCGGCAGGTGGACGCCATCCGATCCCTGATGCGGACCTATCATCCCAACGGGACCCTGCGCTCCGAGGCCAGGTATGTGGATGGCGCCATCGTTAGCTACCAGGACAATTACGTCAACGGCAAGTTGCGGTACGCGGAGGAGCGCGATCGCAAGGAAGGCTTCTTCACACGCATGGACCTGTTCACTGCGGCGGGTGAGCCCGTGAGCTTGTTCCAACTCGTGGATCGCAAGCAATTGGAGTTCGAGTTGAAGGAATACCATCCCGGCGGCGTATTGAAGACCTCCGGACGTGCACGCTATGACCGCTCGCGCATGGATACACAGCGCATGGGCGTATGGCAGCACTATGGCCTTGATGGAGCTGTGGTCCGTGAGGACCACTACCAGGACGGTAAGCTCGCGAGCGTAAAGTGATCCTGGTCGGATCCGACCGATCCCCTGCTCAGCCCACCGCCCGTTCGGGCTTGTAACGCATCATATCGATACCTGCGGTGCACAGATCGTGTTCCGCGGCGATGGCGTTGCTGGCGATCAGTACCGTGCGACCGGCAATGTGCTTCCGCACCAGTTCGCGGTACCATGCGATCGCATCGGCATCGAGGTTGCTCGTGGGCTCATCGAGAAGTAATAGGGGTGTATCGCTCAGAATGGCGAGCGCGAGCTTCAAACGTTGCTTCATGCCACTGCTGAAGTGGAGCACGGGCTTCTCCATCGCATGTTCCAAGTAGGCGATACGGGCCACGTCGGCCATGGTCAACCCTTCCCGCAACCGCTTGATGCGGAAGTGGAACTCCAACGTTTGGTTCAGACTGAGATCCTCGTACAGTCCCAAGTAAGGGGCGGCGACCACCACATACGGATAGACCGCGTCCTCGGCCAACGGATGTCCGTGATGCCGGTGCTCAATGGTTCCTTTGGTAGGGGTCAACGCTCCCCCGATCAGTTGTAGCAGGGTGCTCTTCCCACTACCATTGGGACCGAGGATGGCGGTGTGACCGCCTGCAGCGAGGGAGAGGTCCACGTTCTGGAACACCACCTCGCGCCCGAAATGTTTCGCGATGCCGTGCAGGAGGATCTCCATGGCGGGCGTCAACGACTATTCAGCCAGACCCCGCATGATCCCCTTGGGACTGTTGCGGATGAAATCGAGGATGCTTCCCCGTTCAGGACTGCGGGGCAGGGTCTGTTCCACGTTCTGCACGGCGCGGTCCACGTTGGTGTTGCGCACGAATATCTCGCGGTAGATGTCCTCGATCCGCGCCACCGCCTCATCATCGAAACCTCGACGGCGCAGGCCCACCACGTTCACGCCCACGTAGCTGAGCGGCTCCCGAGCGGCCTTCACGTAGGGTGGCACGTTCTTCCGTACCAGGCTGGCGCCGGCGATGAAACTGTGCGCACCGATGTGGATGAACTGTTGCACCGCCACGTTGCCTTCCAGGATGGCCCAATCATCAATGGTGACGTGGCCGGCCAGGTTCACACTGTTGGCGATGACGATGTTGTTGCCGAGGATGCAATCGTGTGCCAGATGGACGTATGCCATCAACAGGCAATTGCTACCGACCGCGGTCTTCAGCCTGTCGGCCGTGCCCCGGTTGATGGTGACGCACTCGCGGATGGTGGTGCCGTCACCCACCTCGGCAGTGGTGTGCTCACCGGCGAACTTCAGGTCCTGCGGAATGGCGCCGATCACGGCGCCGGGGAAGATGCGGCAGTTGCGACCGATGCGCGCGCCGTTCATGAGGACCGCATTGGGGCCGATCCAGGTGCCTTCACCCACCACCACATCGCCTTGGATGGTGGCGAATGGTTCCACAGTGACACCGGTGCCCAGCTTGGCGTCGGGATGGACGTATGCGAGAGGGGAGATGCTCATCCTTGGTGGTGTCAGACGGTTGCTGTGGCCGGGGTCGCCTTGGGTGTCTTGTCCTTCACGATCTGTGCCATCATCTCGGCCTCCACGGCCACTTGTCCATTCACATATCCTTTGCCGGACATGTGCACGAGGCCGCGGCGGATGGGCGTGAGCAGTTGAAGGTGGAAGACGATCGTATCACCAGGGATGACCTTTCGACGGTACCGGATGCCGTCGGTCTTCAGGAAGTAGGTGGTGTAGTTCTCCGGATCAGGCACCTGGCTGAGTGCGAAGATGCCACCCACTTGGGCCATGGCCTCCACCTGCAGGACACCGGGCATCACCGGATTGCCCGGGAAGTGGCCGGTGAACTGGGGCTCGTTCATGGTCACGTTCTTCACTCCCACGATGGTCGTCTTGTCCATGGACATCACCTTGTCCACCAAAAGGAAGGGATACCGGTGGGGCAACATCCGTTCAATGTCCTGGATGTTGAACAGGGGTTCCTTCGTCAGGTCCACATGGGCCACGGGGTTCTTCTCCTCCTCCCTGATCTTCTCCTTGATCCGTTTCGCGAAGCTGGTGTTGCCGAAGTGCCCCGGGCGCGCCGCCAGGATATGGCCTTTGATGGGACGGCCCACCAGTGCCAGATCACCGACGATGTCCAAGAGCTTGTGGCGCGCAGGTTCGTTGAAGTACTTGAGGTCGGTGGTGTTGAGCACCCCGTTGCGACGGATCTCCACCTCACGATACTCACGGCCCAAAGCTTTGGCGAGGTCCTTCAGTTGTTCTTGTGTGGTGCCTTCGCGGTCCTCCAATACGATCGCGTTGTCCAGGTCACCGCCTTTGATCAGGCCGGCCTTGGCAAGTTGTTCCAGTTCACGCAGGAAGACGAAGGTGCGACAAGGCGCGATCTCCTCCTTGAACTCTTCGGCCCGGTACATGCTGGCGTGTTGTGTGCCGAGCACCGGGCTGTTGTAGTCCACCATCACCGTCACGCGGAATTCTCCACCCGGCGTGGGAACACCGAGCATCTCGGTGCCGCGTTCCGCGGTCTCGAACCAGATCGGCTCCTTCAGCACGAACCAGTTGCGGGGGGCATCCTGAGGCTCCAACCCGACACTCTCGATGGCGTTCACGAAGGGCATGGCGCTGCCATCCATGATCGGCATCTCGGGACCGGTGATCTGCAACAAGCAGTTGTCCACGCCCAACGCATACAACGCACTGAGGACGTGCTCGGTCGTGTTCACGGTCACGTCACCCTTGCCCAAGGTGGTGCCTCGTGCGGTGCTCACCACCAGGTCGGCGTCGGCATCGATGATGGGTTCACCTTCCAGGTCGGTGCGCTGGAACTTGTATCCATGACCCACCAGTGCTGGACGCAAGGTGAGGGTCACGGGTTCGCCGGTGTGGAGGCCCACGCCCTTGATGGTGGCGCTGCCTTTGAGGGTGTGTTGGAATTCGCTCATGACCTGCTCGTGGCAGCGGGCGTATGGCCCTCGTTGCTGCCCGGCGAAGGTAGAACTCCGCGCCCGTTGGCCTATCGGGGGGTGTCTCCTAACGCCTGGCGCAAGGCAGCCAGTTCCTTCTCCAACGCATCGATGCGGCGCTGGAGCGAAGGCAGATTACGGAACACGACATAACTGCGGTCATAGAGCCCTTTGGCGAACGCGGGCGATCCCTGCAAGGTGGCTCCATCCTCCACGGTGGCACCGATCCCGCTCTGCGCAGCGATGCGCACCTTGTTGCCGATGGTGAGGTGGCCTGCAATGCCCACTTGACCGCCGATCTGGTTGTGGTCGCCCACCTTGGTGCTACCAGCGATACCTGTTTGGGCCACCACCACATTGTGCTTGCCCAGTTCCGCGTTGTGCCCGATCTGGATCAGGTTGTCCAACTTGGTTCCTTGGCGGATGATGGTGTGGCCGATGGTGGCACGATCCACCGTGGTGTTCGCGCCGATCTCCACATGGTCCTCCAGGATCACGTTGCCCACTTGGGGCATCTTCTCATACACCCCTTCGGTGTTCGGTACGAAGCCGAAGCCATCCGCCCCGATCACCGCCCCACTGTGGATCACGCATTGCGCCCCTATCACCGACTGGTGATAGATCTTGACCCCGGCGTGGATGCGTGTTCCATCACCCACCGTGGTGCGTTCTCCGATGAAGGAATTCGGGAAGACCTTCACGCCATCGCCCAACACCACCTCATCGCTGATGTAGCAGAAGGCACCGATGTACACGCCCTTCCCGATCCGGGCCTTGGGGCTCACGAAGCTGGGCTGCTCGATGCCCTTCTTCTCATATTGCAACTGGTAGTTCCGCTCCAGCAGTTGCGTGAAGGCCATGCGCGGGTCCGCCACACGGATGAGCGTGAGGCTCTTGGGAATTGCCTTGGTGGCTTGGAACCCGTGGTCCACGATGGCGATGGTGGCCTTCGTGGTGTAGATGAACTCGGTGTACTTGGAGTTCGCCAGGAAGGTGAGGGTTCCGCTCCGCGCCTCCTCGATCTTGGCGAGGTCGTTCACCAGCACCTGTGGATCGCCATCCACTTCCCCTTGCAGGAGTTCGGCGATCTGTGCGGCTGTGAATTGCATGCTGCTGGAACGCTTTCGGCAGGGACCTAGTGTGCTACCGGAACAGCCACTTGGACATCATCCCAAGCAAGCACCAGCCGCGGCGCATCACCTTGGTCCATGCTGATGGTGAATTGTTCCAACGGGCTTGCAGGACGCTCCACAAGGGCGTTGAACCGGGCCACGTCGGCCATCGCATCGCGCGGGCTCTCGCCATCGAAGTTCACGCCCCAACCATACATCTTGCTGTTGAGTATCACGGTCCATTCCTCGGGGCCGGGTATGGTCCACAGTGTGTATGTACCCGCCTTCACCGGCTTATCGCCGAAGACGATGTCCTTGTTCACTGTGAAGGTGGTGGCCTCGTTGGCCCCGGTACGCCACACCTTCCCGTAGGGCACCAGCGAACCGAAGATCGCACGGCCCTTCTTGGTCGGGCGGCTGTAGGTCACTTCCACCAAGAGGTCGTTCAGGAAGAAGGAGACCGTTTCCTCGGGGCTCGCCTTCTTGGTCTGGGCCTTCATGTACTGGAAGCCCGCGAAGGCGATCACGGCCAACACGGCGACGCTGAGGAGGATCCACTTCAAGAGCTTGGGCATGGCGGCTAGGTTGGTGCGCGAAGGTAGCTCAGCCCGCGCGGTGCACGAGCATGCTGCTGGCCTGGGCCGTGGGTGTCACCACCAGGTCGTTGATGCACACGTGTGCGGGCAGTGTGGCAGCGAAGTGCACGAGGTTGGCGATGTCGGCGCCACGCAAGGGCTCGATCCCAGCGTAGGGTGCCTTCGCCTTGGCCTCGTCACCGCCGAAGCGCACCAGACTGAATTCCGTTTCGGCCAGCCCGGGACAGATCTGCGTGACCTTGATCCCATGGGGTAACAGGTCCTGACGCATCCCTTTGCTCAACGCATCCACCGCATGCTTGCTGGCACAATACACGTTCCCCTTCGGATAGACCTCCTTGCCTGCGGTACTTCCGATATTGATGATGTGCCCCTTGCCACGCGCGATCATCCCGGGAATGATGGCACGGCTCACGTACAACAAGCCTTTCACGTTGGTATCGATCATCCGCTCCCAATCACCGGTGTCGCCCGTTTGTATGGGGTCCAGGCCAGCCGCCAGACCAGCGTTGTTCACAAGCACATCGATGCGCTGCCATGCCTCGGGCAGTCCGCCTATGGCCTGTTCCACCGCCGATGCATCGCGCACGTCGAAGTGCAAGGCGTGGACCTTGTCATGTGCATCGATGCTGCCGTAAAGTCCCTCGAGTTCGCGTTGCAACACAGCTAGGCGTTCCTTGCGACGGCCTGTGATAATGACGCGCCAGCCTTCGCTGGCAAAGCGTTGCGCGGTGGACTCGCCGAAGCCGGAGGTGGCACCGGTGATGAGGATGGTCTGGGGCATGGTGCAAAGGAACGCGTGAAGCTGTCGGTGAGGCTCCATGTGTTCGAACTTCCGAGGCACATTTGTTGGCCCTCCGCTAAGACATCACGTACCTTGAACAGTTCCAATTCCAACAAGAACCTCTTCCCATGAACAACCTATTCCGCGGATTATTGGCTGGTGGCGCAGCTTACAAATGGGGTGGTGGCTGCTTCGGCACCGTCATCGTCTTCGTGATCGTGTATATGCTGCTGGGGAGTTGTTGACACGACCCCAGTGGCGGCGTTGCCCCAGAGTTCACATGGTTAGCCACCGCGGCCACGCCAGGTACCACTTGGTCACCGGCCGGGCCAACGCTTGGATCCCCAGGTTGTCGCTGGCCTCTGCGATATCGCGCAGGGTGCCGTCCTTGTAGCGAAGCTCGATCCGGTCCTTCCCCGGGTCGTAGGCGTTGTTGACGATACTGCCGGTGAGGACGAAGTGCGCTGCATCGGTCTCGGAGATGCCCAGTTGTGTGGCCACGGTGCGTTGCAGCTCATCGACCTTGGCGGGTGGCCATTCGTCGTTCTGCAGTTTGATCCGCAGGTTGCGACGATGCACGAGGTCACCGGCCAACCGGGACAGCACCGGATCTGAGTGGTCACCCCATACTTTCACGGCACCCATCACGTCGTGGTCGTCGAGCTTCAGGAAGTCCGCCAACACCTGTGGATCGTGGAAGGAGGAACGGTCGTGCTCCGCGGATAGGAAGCGCAGCAGGGCAGGGGAGGCGAACACGGGCACACCGGACATGGCCAGGTGCTTGGCGCGTCGCAACGTTTCCACCAACATCAGCTCACAGGCCACCACGGTCTTGTGCAGGTACACCTGCCAGTACATCAAGCGCCGCGCCACCAGGAACTTCTCGATGCTGTAGATGGCCTTCTCCTCCACCACCAATTTATCCTCCACCACCTGCAACATCTTGATGATGCGTTCGCCACCGATGACGCCTTCACTGACGCCCGTGTAGAAGCTGTCGCGGTTCAGGTAGTCGATGCGGTCCACATCCAACTGACCGCTCACCAGTTGATGCAGGAAGCGTTTGGGGTGCTCGTCACGGAAGATGCGGATGCCCAAGGTCAACGCTCCCTCGAACTCGTCGTTCAGCGCGTCCATCACCAAGGCGCTCACCGCCTCGTGACCGATGCCTTCCACCAGGCTGTGTTCCAGCGCGTGGCTGAAGGGGCCATGCCCCACATCGTGCAGCAGGATCGCGATGCGCGCGCCCAACGCTTCCTCCTCCGTGATCACGTGTCCCTTGCTACGCAGGGTGGCGATGGCCTCGCCCATCAGGTGCATGGCGCCCAACGCATGGTGGAAGCGTGTGTGCAGCGCGCCAGGATAGACCAGGTGACCCAATCCGAGTTGCTTGATGTAGCGCAGGCGCTGGAACCATGGATGATCGATGATCCGCAACAATAGCGGGTCCGGAACACTGATGAATCCGTAGATGGGGTCGTTCAGGATCTTCATGCACTGCAAGCCTA
>ERZ795056.1573-NODE-1573-length-26669-cov-8.917374_pt1 | contig 26669 bp, 21 predicted proteins | sample MGYA00375140_ERZ795056 | MGnify/ENA primary metagenome ERZ795056 (study PRJEB30185, sample SAMN05720227) | activated sludge metagenome | isolation source: Anaerobic digester | place: USA | collected 2015-03-09 ... | reverse complement strand
TTTTCAAATTGAATCATCTTCAAATTTTCAAATTGAACCATCTTCAAATCAAATCATTTTCAAATTGAATCATTTTCAAATTTTCAAATTGAACAATTTTCAAATCAAATCATTTTCAAATTAACAATCATGGCATACTCAGAAAAAGTAATTGATCACTATCAGAATCCAAAAAATGTTGGAACCCTGGATAAATCGAGCAAGAACGTGGGTACCGGTTTGGTGGGCGCTCCCGAATGTGGCGACGTAATGCGTCTTCAGATCGAAGTGGATGATGCAGGAACCATTACCGATGCTAAATTCAAAACTTTTGGTTGCGGATCAGCCATTGCTTCTTCTTCCCTGGCCACCGAATGGCTGAAAGGAAAAAGCGTTGATGAAGCACTTAAGATTGATAATATGGATATCGTTGAGGAGTTAAATCTTCCCCCGGTAAAGATCCATTGTTCTGTATTGGCAGAGGACGCTATTAAAGCGGCTATCAATGATTACCGCCAGAAGAACGGTCTCGAAAAAATAAAGTTTGAAGAAAGCGTAGTGCATTAATCCATTGAAAAATTGATGCATATCCAAATTTCCAAATTTTTAAATCAGCATGGTAGCAACAGATAACAGTATATACATCAGCGATAAGGCAAAGGCAAAAGTTGAACAGCTTATGCAGGATGCCGGCGTTAAAGATGATCCTTCCTATTTTCTTCGGGTAGGCGTAGTCGGTGGTGGTTGCAGCGGGTTAAGTTATAAACTTGATTTCGACAATGAGACCAAACCGATGGACCAGGTGTTTGAAGACAAAGGCATGAAGATCGTTACCGACCTGAAGAGTTTTTTATACCTCGTGAATACGGAGCTGGAATTCAGTGATGGATTGAATGGCAAAGGGTTTTATTTTAATAATCCCAATGCGAGCCGTAGTTGCGGTTGTGGAGAAAGCTTTGCAGTATAATATCTAATGATATTTAAATGAAAAGCCCGCCTTGATTTGGCGGGCTTTTTTTATGCATCTTTTTGAATGATGGGAGCAGTAAATTTTATGTCTCCTGGTGTTGGCGGAGCAGGCGGTGGTGGCGGCGGTGGAGGAAGCTGTCCGTATTTTTTTTCATAATATTTACGATTGGCATTCCAGGTAGATAATTTTATCCGCCGGGTGACGCCATCTTTTTTCAATACAACCATGCCATTACCATTGTTCTGATGTACAGAAACATCATAACCATTGTTGTTTACGATTTCCCTGGCATCTTCTGCAGGTGCTTCAGGGGCTGTAGGTGGTGGCGGTGGCGGGGGCGGAGGAGGTGGAGGTATTGCGACCATCTCCATTGGTGGAGGCGGCGGTGGTGGCGGTGCAACCTGTTTTCTTTGCTGTGCATGGCCACATACAGTCACAACACTGATGCATACGGCTAGTATGACAATTTTCTTTTCCATAATGAATGTTATTTCAGAATGAGATGAAAGATCGTCCTGTTTCCATATTTTATTTGAAAGTTTTTTTACTTAAGCAAGTAATCGCCAAAACTTTCCTGTTGCATGGCCTTTCCTTTCCTGATCATGGTTTCGGGAACAGGCCCTTTTTGTTCGATCATGCGCTTTCCTACATTGTCGAAAATAAAATAACTGCCTGGTTCAACATATCCAAATCCATTGTTGAAAGAAAAATAAGCCCATTGCTTTAAAGGATTACCCAGTAGGTTCTTACTCCAGGGAAAAGGATTTTGCGCAAAGCCATACTGGGCTAAAAGGGTAGCCGGGAGATCTACCTGGGAACCGGTTATTGCGATCTCTCCGGGTTGTTTTTTAATGGCACCCCCAAGCCATAACATAGGAATTTTAAAATCATCAACCCTGCTACCAGTCCTGGGTAAGCGATGGCCATGATCGGCAATGATGATTAAGATGGTATTGTTCCACCAGGGTTGTTTTTTACATTGGTTAACCAGTTCAAATATGGTAGAATCTGTATAATGAATGGAATTCAGGAAAAGTGATTCATCGTCTTTTCCTTTTATGACAGATGGTACCGGCGTTTCATAAGGTTCATGGCTGCTCAACGTGAGCCAGGTTGTAAAAAAGGGTTGTTTCATTGTCGGAAGCTCCTGCAATAATTTGTTTTTCACAATATGATCATGAGCACCCCATTTCGAATTCTGGTCACGTGATTCAAAATCAGCCTTGCTGGTAAATTTTTCAAAGCCACTTCCCAATAGGTAGGCTTTCATATTGGCAAACTCCAGCTCACCACCATAGTAGAATGAAGTATGAAAGCCTTTGTCAGCAAAGAGTTTCACCAGGTTGGGCAATTTATTTGCTTTCTGGGGAATCTTAATGATGGAAGTAGTAGGCTGGGCAGGATAGCCGCTTAGGATACCCACAATGCCTTTATCTGTTCGGTCGCCGGTTGCATAAATATCCGGGAAGTAAATGCCTTCTTTCGTTAACTGGTTAAAGCCAGGGGTAACTTCTATTCCATCCTTAGTGGTATGGATGGCTTTTTCGGTAAAGCTTTCCCAAACCACCAATATGATATTTGGGTTAGGCGTTGCCGTTAGGTCGATCAGTTTTTCGGTTGTTCCTTGTTGTATCAACAAACTGTCTTTCAGGGAACGGGATTCATTTTTATCAAGGTACGCAAAGGGGTTTTCTGATGAGCTAGTATGATGTGAAATGGAATGCATGAAATTCCAGGTTACATTGATGGCACTCAGGTTGGCAAAATTATCATTGGAATAATAAACACTGCTTTGATTAAGAGGTGCCAGTTGAAAGCCACCCCTGAGGGGTATGATAAGTGCAGCACTGAATAAAATTAAAATGACCAGTTGCAAAACCCGGTGTTGTTGTTTTTGGTAAACCTCGAATTTCTCTTCTATCATCCGGGCAAAAAAACGATACGCAACGAAATAATTCAGCAATAAAAATAAAAAGATCCAGAAAACCGGGAGGTTGCTAACAGAGGCCCAGGCTTCTTTAGGAGATGATAAATATTTTAATGGGGCAGCGTCTAATCGCTGACCCCAGGCGTTGAAAGCTGGCAGATCACAATAAATGATCAGCAAAACGGGAAACAGGATAATGGCTGTATAAATTTTATAGATGCCCGACATATTAAAATAACGGATGAAAATGCCAGCCATACAGAACAGGCATACCGGGATGGTTATGTAGCTTGCCATGGAAGCATCCATACGTAATCCATATAACAGGCTTTTTAGAATAGTAAAAAAATCATGCTGCTTTACTTCCCGGAAATTATACAGAAGAAAAATGATCCGGGCTATTTCAAAAATCAATATCCAGGATAACCAATAACGTAATACAAATCGAAATTTTACAGGCATGCTTCAAAACTATTAAATATCTGTGAGCCGTCACGATCAAATCTGGTCGCAATTCTTTCTGAAAAAAAATTCAGTTGTATGGCTTTAAAAAAATAGGCTGCCGTTGAGGCAACCTATCTATGAAGGAATATGATCTGAAAGTTTATGGCTGGGCAAAACTGTTTCTTGCGCCACCGGCTGCAAATACAGCCTGCATCCTGGTTTTTTGTCCTGCAGTGAACATATACATGCAGGCATCATCGGTATAGTCCATATAATTCATGGTCATTTCAACCGGGGTTCCCGAACAGGTACTGCGATGCGGGTATGTTGGGCAACCATAGTTGGCGGTATTGTGCAATGGCGTATCACCTACCTGGTCGTTGCCGCAGGTTGCATCACCCCAGATATGGCGAAGATTCAGCCAGTGACCCACTTCATGAGTCGCTGTTCTGCCTTTGTTGTATGGAGCTGAAACCGTGCCTGTACTTCCAAACGCATTGTTGTCGATCACCACACCATCTGTTGAACTGCTTCCGCCAGGGAACTGCGCATATCCTAAAATACCACCACCCAGGTTACAGCACCATAGGTTTAGTTTGGTTGTGGGACTGGTTGGATTTAATCCGCCCTTTGATGTTTTTTTCATAGCATCATTGGTAGTCCAACTCGATTTGGTTGTTGATTTGCGAATGGTTTGATCCAGTACAAAACGAACATTGGTATTTCCGGAACGTACCGATTGAAAGATCGATGGAGTTGAGTTATAATCTGTGTTCAACGCCTGGAAATCTTTGTTTAATACGGTGATCTGGGAAGCGATCTGTGCATCTGAAATGTTTTCAGCTGCTGTTCTGTACAATACATTTACTACAACAGGAATTTCAATAACGCCATTTACCAGGCGGAATGCAGTTGGATCTTCTGTAAATCGGGTTGTGAAATTTTCAATGTCATTCATCCTGCCTGCGAGCGAAGGATCTTCTTTTAATAAACGTTCCAATACTTCCTGGGATGCACACCTGCGTTGAGCGGTTGGAGCTGCGAGGTCATCCGCAATCTGGTTCTCTTCTACTATGGATGTTTTGTTACAACCAAATGCAAACAGGATGCCTGTTGCAAAAACAAAGATCGTTTTTTTCATACCTGATAAAGATTTTAAAGTTGTTAATAGAATATGATGATGCCATAAGTTATGATTTTTTTACAAAACCATAACCAAGATCAATATTTTTTTTAACGAAAGTCCTGGTTGTTATATTGATTTTAATCAGCATATCATCATCGCAATGGGTATCGCATAAAGAAATAATAAGGCGCACTGTTTTTCAAAACAGGAGGCCAGCGATAGGTTGCATTTTCATAAAAGATAAGCTGGTTGCGCATTGCAGGTGGAATGGCTATTGCATTCTGAAACGCATTCCTGTTTTCAACAACAGGTAAAGGATTTCCGGCGGAACTATAAAAGCGGCTTTGATTGAATGCGTCATGATATATGTTTCCAAAATACAGGCTATCGGCATTGGGCGCCAGCAATGCAATGTACCTGTTAGGATATGCATTTTCTTTCATGCGATCCTGCAAGAGCAGGCCATTCATCATGATCGATTTTTTATGATGGTAAAAAAGATTTTTACCCGGATAGATCACATAGCTCACATGTGTTTTATTGAATTGTGACAGGTATAGATTATAATGTCCTTTGGCAGGAATGATAAACGTCGTTGTTCCCGAACTTTCCTGAGCATAGATATCATTTGTTTTCAGGTAGCGGTAATCGTTACTTTCAATGCTCAGCATGGCTACTTTACCAGGTTGCTGATCGCCCTGGCTGCTGCCTGTTTGCCACTTGATCAACATCTTTCCGGGTGCTGCACAGTAAAATGATACCGGGTATATTAAATTTCCCAACGCTACTTCGTCCATTGTTGTTATTCTTATACTATCTGCACTATACTTTACATTGGCTGCAAAAAAACTGTCGGGTAAAACAATGTCGGCATGTGCAAGATGCAGGTATTTTTTTTGAGCTTCTATAAACCCAGCCTGCACGGTTGCCTTCCGGTTATTTGCCAGGCCTTTGAAAAACTCACTGTTCCTGGTATCCCACCTGGCTTTCTGTGATTCATTCAGCCAGGGTTTGAACACTTCCGAAAGCATGTTGTTATGAAATATTTTGGTCGGATATAACTGCCATGTGTACTTGATCAACTCGTCAGTTTTTGCGCTTCGAAGGCTTTTATCTTTTGAAATTTTTTGCAGGCTTTCGGGTTCACAAAATAATTCATAGTATTTGCAGAGGTAAATCGTATATCCTTTAAGTTCATCGATCTTCTCATGTACTTTAGGTGACAAGCCATTTATTTTTTCTGCTGCCGAGATGTATTGAATAAACTGGCCCAGTTCATCAGCATAAAATGATGGATAATCATACATTGTTTTCAGGTGCAGGTCACTGAAATACCAGGCTTTCAACAGTTTCTTAATAGGCGTTGCGGCCTGCTCAAAATTCTTTTCACAGAATTCATTCAGTATTTTTTCGGGCGATTGATATGGTTCGCACAGGTATCTTAAAATGAAGTATTGCAAAATTCCTGAAGCAAATTTCGAGAACGAGGTTTCATACGTTATTCCTTCAATATTCAATGATCTTAAATATTCAAGGTTGCGGTGGTATTCATTAAAATTGAAAAATGGTTTGTCTGCATTCCATACGCCAATGTTGAGGTATTCATACTGGCTGATATGATTTGATTTTTTTGCCCACCGTTGCATTAGTTCAGCAGCCGTACTCACCGATTGAAATGCCGACGCCACCACCATTACCTGTACATTGGGTTCGATGTCGATATGAGGCGTATCAGTTCTTTCTCCATATGCCAGGGTGCTGACACCTGCCTTTGGATCGGCAGATCTGATGTTTTTTGCTGTTGCATTTACAATACTGAAAACCTGGTCTGATACAGATTTGAAAGCCTGCTCACATTCTGCCGTATGACAGTAATTCAATCCATCACCTGCATCCGCTGTATAAAAAGGTTGAAACGGGAGAAAGGAAGGCCGGTTCTTTTGTTCCTGCTGAAATTGCTTTTTGATCCAATCGGCAAATAGCTTTACTCCTTTTTTATTTGTTGGATCCAGTTTACCACTCACATCATATTGGCGTTTACCCTTTACCGGTGCCAGTATCGTTGGATCAGCTTCTATTTCTTTTCGATGCGCCATGTTAAAAGCTTCCCCGATGTGGCCATTGATACGTAAATACTCACTTCCCATCCGGTTACGCTGGTGCCATTTTCTCCAATCTGTTGCATTCTGCCGGTTATCATCCAAACCTTTTACGGCATCCATGCTTCCACTTGCATTGAACATGCGTAATTTAAAAGATGGCTGATAGGTTTTATTGCGTAAGCTGGATAGATAAATGGTATTCAAACGGGGAATATAAGTCCAGTCATCGCCTGGTAAATAAAACCGGAAACCCAACACTTCAAGCCAGCTATACATCGCATAGGAGATACCGGTAGTATACCTTGCTTTGATGCGGATATAATTCTTCCCATCCGATTGAAGTATACCACTTTCATTTCCTTTAATTGAAATACTACTGTCGAGAAGGAGGAATATGCCTTTACCCGTTTGCCCCGTAAAAGGTTTTGCCTCGAAAGATTTACGGGTGGCCTGTTGCAACAGGTTGGCAAGATCTTCGGCCAGCAACCGGGTGTCAAATTGACGATAATATGGGTCTGTAAAAGTTGCCGGCATCATGATAACTGAATAATACACCGGGGTTGGAACTTGTTGGGCAGCCAGTTTAAAACTAAAAAGGATGAAAACCAGTATGCTGAAAATTATCCTCCTATTTGAAATGCGATTATTCATTTGAGTAAGTAATTTACAGATAACCCTTCAAATGAAACAGGTGGCAAAGACAGGTGATTTAAAATTAACCGGACAATGAAAAACCCCCGTTCATCACGGGGGCACAGCTGGTTTTGGTAAACGAGTTGTCAATTTGAACAATTTTCAAGCTAAGCGTATTAAAACCACCTGGCAGGTTCAAATTTTCTGTAGAAAAGTTAAGTTTGGTAAACGCCTGCTTTCGCAGAACAGGAATATGACAACCTGGTGACAATTTATGCTGCATGGATATTAAAAAAAAGGCTCAATCTGGCATTAAACGGTTCTATTCCCCTGTTAAATAGTAAATTGCAATAATTATTTTTCCATGTTCAGTATTTGTAAAAAGGAATTAAACCAGTTTTTCAGCAATCTTACGGGGTATATTGCCATCATATTATTCCTGATAATCAATGGAATATTCCTGTTTATGTTGCAGGATAGCAGCATTTTTGAGTTTGGATATGCCAACCTGGACAGGTTTTTTGAATTGGCGCCCTGGGTATTGCTTTTTTTGATCCCGGCCATCAGCATGCGATCCCTTTCAGATGAATTTAAGGCAGGAACGTTTGAAATTCTTCAGACAAAACCACTTACAGCCTGGCAGATCGTATTAGGTAAATATATTTCGATACTCTGCATCATTGTTTTTGTGATCTTGCCAACAATGGTATATATATTCACCATTAAAAGCCTTAGCGCCACTGGAAGTATTGATACGGGAGGCATTGCCGGGAGTTACCTGGGCCTGTTTTTATTAAGTGCTGTATTTGCTTCCATCTGTCTTTGCTGCAGTGGATTTACCAACAACGCTGTGGTGGCCTTTCTCGTAAGCGCATTTGTTTGTCTCCTGCTTTATTTTGGATTCAATGCGATCAGCAAATTGCCCATGCTGCAAGGAACTGCAGATTATTATGTAGAAATGCTGGGAATAGATTTCCATTATCACAGCATCAGCCGTGGAGTGCTCGACAGCCGGGATGTATTGTATTTTGCCAGCATCATTTTTCTTTCATTGATGATCACTGTTAAAAACCTTCATAAAAGATAATGCGCTTGTTTAAAAAAATATTTACGGGCAGGTTTTGGTTGCTGCCAACGCTTATCATTCTTGGAGCTTTGAATTGGGCTGCCTATACCTGGCATACCCGCATCGATTTTACCAATGAAAAACGATTTACCCTTAGCGCCGCCACAAAAAAATTATTAAAGAACATAGATGAAACGGTTACGGTAGATGTATTCCTGAAAGGAAATTTTCCCAGCGGTTTTAAAAAGCTTGCAACCACAACTGATGACCTGCTGCGTGAATTCAAGGAAATTGCTGGTAACAAACTTCAATATCATTTCATTTCCCCGGATGAGATCATGGAAGGCGAAGAGGTGAAATATGCCGATACACTTTCCTCAATGGGTTTATATCCCATCAATCTTACTTCGCAGCTGAAAGAAGGCCAGCAGCAACAATTCGTTTACCCGGTAGCGTTGGTACATTATAAAGACCGGGTATTGCCGGTTAAATTATACCAGGGCAAAACACCGCTTATCAATTTCCAGGAACTGAACAGTGCTGAAGCCCTGCTTGAATATAAGATGGCGGATGCCATTTCTAAGATCACGCAAAAAGAAAAGCCTGTTGTAGGATATGCTACCGGTAATGGAGAGCCGATGCCTGGTGAGTATAAGATTTATGACCTCGTGGAAAATGTGCTTCGTCCCGATTACCGCTTCTTTACACTCAATCTCCAGGACCAGCCGGTGATCCCGGAAGCCTTCCAGGTGTTGATCATGGTGAAGCCCAGCCTTGCTTTTACAGCAGAGGAAAAACTTAAGCTGGATCAATATGTGATGCATGGAGGAAAACTGCTGTTGTTCATCGACAGGTTGAATGCTGAAATGGACAGTCTTCAACAAAAGAATGAAGTATTGGCTTATGACCGGGAATTACAATTGAACGACCTGTTGTTCAAATATGGCGCAAGGATCAATACCGACCTGGTCATGGATCTTCAATGCGATTATCTTCCTTTTGATGTAAATGGAAACGGACAATTCGAGTTCCTGCCCTGGAATTATTTCCCGGTGTTGGAATCATCCTCCGATCACCCGGTGAACAAAAACCTTGGGTTCGTTTCGGGGCGTTTTGTGAACTCCATCGACCTGGTAGAAGCAGAAGGTATCAGGAAGACGGTGCTGCTTCATTCTTCACCAAATTCAAGAAGCATTCAAAGCCCTGCGTTGATCAGTGGCAAAGAGAATGTTAATGCTGCACAGGATGAAAAATTCAACAAGGCAAATATTCCTGTTGCGGTATTGCTCGAAGGAAAATTTCAATCACTTTTTGCCAACAGGCTTTCCCAGGATATGCAGGATTCCCTGGAAAAAAACGGGGTAATGTTTTTACCACAAACGGTGCAGGATAATAAAATGATCGTTGTATCTGATGGAGACATTGTATTGAATGCGGTTGTGAAAGGCAATCAGCCAGTGCCAATGGGAATCAACCCTTTTACTTATGGTTCACAAAGAGAGTTTCCGTTTGCCAACCGGGAATTTTTACAAAACTGTCTTGATTATCTTATAAATGAGAATGGACTCAGTGAAGCAAAAGCCAAAGATTATGTAGTCAGGTTGTTGGATACTAAAAAAGTGTCAAATGAAAAAGCTACCTGGCAGATTATTAATATTGCGGCACCTATTTTGATTGTACTATTATTCGCCCTGGTTTTTCAATTGATACGACGCGGCAGGTATCGCAAATAATTTATTTTACATGGACACTACTCAACTTATCTATATTGTATTCAGTGCTGTCATTATGATTGCATTAATAGTAGACCTGGGACTACTCAGTAAAAAAAATTCGATCATAACGCTGCGTGCGGCTTTACTGCAAACCTGTTTTTGGGTTTTGCTTTCCTGTGCATTTTGTGCCTTCATCTGGTATGAAAATGGGAAAGACGATGCCATTCAATATATTTCAGCTTATCTACTCGAGTGGTCGCTTTCCATCGACAATATTTTTGTTTTCATCATCATCTTTTCATTCTTTAAGGTGCAGCCCATTAATTATTCAAGGGTATTGCTGATGGGGGTTCTGATGGCCATCGTATTCCGCATTATCTTTATCACGATCGGAAGTGAGCTGGTAGCCCGTTTTGATTGGATCATGTATGTTTTCGGCGCATTCCTGTTGTATACCGGTTTTAAATTATTCATTGCCAAAGAAGGAGAAGAGTTTGATCCGGAGGATAACTGGGCCTTTCGTTTTATGAAAAAATTCTTGCGAACGACCAACCTGGAATCGGAAGGTAAATTTTTTATGCGCATCGACAATAAAACGTACCTCACCAGGCTGGCAATGGTTGTGATCATGCTGGGCCTGATCGATATTGTTTTTGCCATAGATTCAATCCCGGCTGTTTTTTCGATCATCCCCGATCCCAATGATAAATTGCTGATTTATTCATCAAATATTTTTGCTGTGCTGGGCCTGAGGAGCCTGTTCTTTTTACTACAGGGAGCTGCTAACCGTTTCGGATACCTGCAGCATGGCATTGCAGTTGTATTGTTGTTTATCGGCGCCAAAATGCTTATTGAAAAATGGATGCATATACCGGTTTGGGCTTCCCTGATGGTAATCGTGGTTTGTATCGGAGGGTCTATCATGTATTCTGTATTTAATACCGAAGAAAGTGCCGACGTAGATAAAAAGGAAAATATTTAAACATGCACGGATTCAGTTTTTCGGAAATAGCAAAAGTGTTAGGCAGTACTACATTGCAGCAGCATTCCGATCCGCTGATTGAATCACTCCTCACCGACAGCCGTAAACTTGTTTTCCCCGATAAAACGTTATTCTTCCCCATCAGCAGTCCCCAAAAAAATGCACATGTATTTTTCGCTCCTTTATACGAAAAGGGTGTTCGTTGTTTTATTGCAGGTCCCGAATTTAATTTAAACGACCTGGCAGCATTTCCCGGGGCAAATATTATACAGGTAAATGATGTAATTGCTGCATTGCAGCAGATCGTTTACCAGCATCGTAAGCGGTTTAGCTATCCTGTTATCGGGATTACGGGCAGCAATGGTAAAACGATCGTAAAAGAATGGCTTTACCAGCTGTTGAATGAAAGGTTCAACATAGTTCGCAATCCTAAAAGTTATAATTCGCAGGTTGGCGTTCCATTGAGTGTATGGCAGATGAACGAGGCTCATACACTGGGCATTTTTGAAGCAGGTATTTCAATGCCTGGAGAAATGCAGCGCTTGCAACCTATCATCGACCCGGAAATCGGTGTGATCAGTTTTATCGGGGATGCACACAACGAAGGTTTTGAAAACATGCGCCAGAAGATCGATGAAAAGCTCCTGTTGTTTACGAATAGCCGGTTATTGATCTATGGCATGGATGATATACGTTTACAGGAAGCCGTTACCGCATTCAAAAAAGAAAGTAATCCAGGTTTAACTTTGTTTACCTGGAGCCGGGAGAAAATGACTGACTTGTATATCCCTCAAATTGAGAGCAAGGCTGGTGGTAGCATCATTCATTGCGTTTATGCGGAACAGTCATTTAGTTTCTTCATTCCATTCACCGATGATGCATCTGTTAATAATGCCATTACCTGTTGCTGCGTGATGCTAGGCCTTGGAGAAAATCTTTCTTCTATCCCGGCGCATATGAACCAGCTTCGACCCGTGGAAATGAGGCTCGAACTCAAACAGGGAAATAATAATTGTTCCATCATCAACGATAGTTATAGCGCTGATGTGAATTCGCTGGTGATCGCACTCGATTTCCTTGCACAACAGCAACAGCACTCCAAAAAAACAGTGATACTGAGCGATGTATTGCAAACAGGTCAGCCGGAAGCCGTTTTATATAAGCATATTGCCGATATACTACTTCAGAAGAACCTGTTCCGTTTCATAGGAATCGGGCCGGGCATTTCGGCCAATGCTGCTGTATTTGACGCACTGCCGCAAAAACAATTCTTCAATAATACCGAAGCATTTATCGGTCATTTACATGAAATGCATTTTCACGATGAAACCATTTTGCTGAAAGGAGCCCGTTTGTTTCAATTTGAAAACATCAGCCGGGCACTTGAACAGAAATTGCATGAAACACTGCTCGAGATCAATTTAAATGCCCTGCGAAATAATTTAAAAATATACAGCAGCTTACTGAAGAAGGATGTTAAACTGATGGCAATGGTTAAAGCATTCAGTTATGGCAGCGGTAGTTTTGAAATAGCTAACCTGCTACAGCACGCCGGTGCAGATTACCTGGCCGTAGCTTATACAGATGAAGGAGTAGAATTGCGAAAAGCGGGTATTCGTCTACCCATTATGGTTATGAATACCGATATAGCCGGTTTCGACAATCTGCTGCGATACCGCCTCGAACCTGAGATCTATTCCTTCAACATCCTGGACTCTTTCCGTTACTATCTTCAACAGCAGAAAGTAACCCATTACCCGGTTCATATAAAACTCGATACAGGTATGCACAGGCTTGGGTTCCTGCTTGCAGACCTTGATCCCTTGTGTGAAGTACTGGCTACATCTGAGCAACTGCAGGTGAAGTCTGTTTTCTCACACCTGGTGGGTAGCGATAATCCGGAGCATGATCCATTCACAAAACAACAGGCATCTGTTTTTATTCAAATGGTCACTCAACTTGAAAAAGCGATCGGTTACTCTTTTATAAAGCACATCGCCAATACTTCGGCCATTCACCGTCATCCCGATATGCAATTTGATATGGTTCGGCTGGGCATTGGGTTGTATGGAGTAGATGATAGGCAACCACTACAGAATGTCACTACGCTACGAACAACCATTTCGCAGATCAAGCAGATACAACCAGGGGAAAGTGTTGGGTACAACAGGAGAGCTGTCGTCAACAGGCCATCCAGCATTGCTACCGTCAGGATCGGTTATGCGGATGGATATCCGCGGCTACTTGGAAACGGTACAGGTAAGATGCTGGTGAATGGTAAACTGGCTCCAGTGATAGGAAACGTTTGTATGGATATGACCATGCTTGATATTACCGGCATCCCGGCAGGCGAAGGGGATGATGTTATCGTTTTTGGGGAATCACTGCCGGTTAGTGATGTGGCTGGTTGGGCAAGTACCATTGCTTACGAAATGCTTACGAATATTTCACAAAGGGTAAAAAGGGTTTACTACGAAGAATGATTGCAGTCTTAAATAATTGCCAATCTTTCCCCCGTTAAATTGATTATAAACCATTCCTTCCCCCTGATTTCATAATAAACTTATCTTTGGCCTCTAATTATGAAAAAAGTACATTTATTTATTATCATTGCCCTTATAGTTATTGCAGACCAGGCTTTAAAATTTTACATAAAATTAAATTACCCGCTCAATACTTCACATCATATAGCAGGTGATTGGTTTCAATTGTATTTTGTAGAGAATCCGGGTATGGCATACGGTTGGAAATTTGGCGGCAACTGGGGGAAGATAGCTTTGACGATTTTCAGGATGGGAGCAGTGATTTTTGGTACCTGGTACCTGGGGAAGATCATCAAACAGAAATATCATAAAGGATTTATAATTTGTGCGGGATTGGTTTATGCCGGCGCCCTGGGCAACCTGATCGACTCTTGTTTTTATGGGTTGATATTTGACAAGGGAATGGTTTTTGATCCACAGATCAATGACTACGTTGGTTACAGTGGGCTGGCTACCCTGGGTACAAAAGGATATACGAGTTTTTTACACGGAAATGTTGTTGATATGCTATATTTCCCGGTGATCAAGGGTCATTTTCCATCCTGGGTTCCTGTATGGGGTGGGGATGATTTCGAGTTTTTCAGGCCAATTTTCAACCTGGCCGATGCTGCTATCAGTACGGGCATCATAACAATACTTGTTTTTCAGAAAAGATTTTTCAGGCACCTGAAACCAACACCTGAAACACATACTATAGAAACAGGCGCCCTGGTAGATGATACATCACAGGTATCCTAAATACATTAACTTTAACAGGTACACGAAATTTTATATCATGAAACCGACCAGGCTTTTTATCATCGCTGTTATTGCATTGTTTACGATCAATGCTTGCCAGAAAGAGCTTGAATATGAAACGATCGCCGGCGATGCTACCGGCACATTGAAATCTGAAGATTCTACGTTTGATTGTTTACCCAGCACCGTTAACGGAATCTATAAAATGGATTCAGTACTTGGCGACGAAAATTATGTTGACGTACAAGTTGATGCTTTTACGCCTGGCCCGTATGAAATTATATCCGATACAGTGAATGGATACTCATTCAAGGGTACAGGTACCATTGGCACCCAGGGGCTGAATACGGTGCGTCTATACGGCACCGGTAAACCAATCGTTCCGGGTGATGATACTTTTATAATCAGTTTCGACAACAGCGTTTGTTTCATTACTGTACCCGTTATGGATACAACTGTTGAAGCCGTATACACGCTTGGTGGTTCCGGTGGAACCTGCACCGGGCAGGTTCCGGCAGGTACCTTTACTGCAGGAGTACCTACAGCCGATACCAATACCGTTACCATAAATGTGGAAGTAGCATCCCGCGGACTATACAATATCTCTACCACTTCTGTAAACGGTGTTTCGTTTTCTGCATCCGGAACCTTTGCTGCTGCAGGTCCTCAAACGGTAACCCTGGTTGCCGACGGTGGTACTCCAACAGTTGCAGGTACATTTAACTACCCTGTTTTAGGCAGTACCAGTGGTTGTGCATTTTCCGTCATTTACCAGTAGCTACCGTGATCATTTATTCATGGGCATGTGATTGTTTATTGTCACCTGATTTTCACAACTTTTCTTTTAATCATTTCTTTGTTGAATGTTGAGGTGATGAAATAAGCTCCGCTGTATAATCTCTCCAGTCCACTAAGCGTAATGTTATTCATTCCTTTTTTAACTGGTATCATTTCTGTTTTTACCATGATACCAATGCTGTTGAACAGTTTTACAGTCAATTGCCCGTCAACAGGAACGATCACTACTGCCGCGAGTTGATCTGAAAAAGGATTCTGTACTATTCTGAATTCATAGAATAATATTTTACTTACCATGATCACCTGGCTGTATTTAAAAAGATCATTTCTACCGTTGATCCTTAAACGATAATATACCATTCCCTGTATTTTTTCAGGGTCGATGTATTGATAGGTAGCATTGGGTAAATTTCTTGCTGCAATTTGGGTGGTTTTAAAAAAAGAAATTCCATCGTAGCTTTTTTCAAGATCATAATGATCCAGTTCAATTTCATTCACCGACGTCCAGTTTAAATGGGCCTGGTCATTATTCAATTGGCCTTTGAAAACGATGACCTCTGTTGGCAAAACAACACCACAGGTAATGACCGAAACCATCGTTTTATTTCCATCGATAAAAGCACAAGCGGGATCACGAAGACTGGCGGCGGTGGTGGCAACGATCACCCGGTAGTACGTACCGCTATCTGCTGGGCCTGCCATGAATGGAGGCAATTGAGTTACATACTCATATTGGCCGTTTATCAATACCGGAGATCCAATTCCCGAAGTACCAGGGCCGGTCATATTCGACCAGACTGTTCCTCCTACATTACTTTTCTGCCATTGAAAATGAATGTAACTGTTGTTGTAGGAAAACCGGATGGTATCTATGAGATTTACCTGGAACGGACTTTCTTTACAACCGAGTACCATTGGATTATAATTCATTTTCATTGTTGGTCCGCAATGCGCAATTTTAATATCATCCATCACCCAATCGTTCCCGCCACCGCCTGGTGAATTATTGCGGATGGTAAAAGTTGCAGATGTCTGACTCGGCTTTGTAAGAAAAGTAAAGCCATATTGTTTCCAGGGCCGGGCCCGGTCGTATTTCATGTCGCCTGTAGTGTAATAGGCGAGGTTATCAATTTCAAAAGTAAGGTTTGGTCTAACACCCGACGAATCATTTCCTGGGTACGGAATGAAGCCTGCTGTACCACTTCCGCGGCCATTGGAATCGCAGCTACAACGCGGACAAACATTTCTAAACCACGCACTGAATTCGTAATAGGTATTCGGGCACAGGTTGCTGATGGTTTCTTTATAAGCAATGTCTGTATTGTAACTGGCGTTTACCAGCACCATATAGCCCGATCTTACTCCCGGAGCTACTGGAGGGTTGCCGAAGGTTGGATTGCTGCTGCCTGTATGATCGCCGGCAATATCCCAATATCCGAATACCCTATGTGCAGCCGGTGATTCGGGCATGGTGGAATTTGGATTCGTCCAGCCATCGGCACTGCTGTTATTTACAATGGCATAATTATAATCATTCGGTTGCCCCGTAGAAATATTTTGTTTTATATAGGTAGTACCGAACGCTAATGCTGCCGGCCTGTTTTGCTGGGCTCCGCTGGCAAATGTACCACTCGAATCGGAGGCTGCGCTCATCGTTGTACCATTGTTGCAATATCCATTGTATGGAAATAAAAGCATCTGGTAAGTGGGAAAATTTATATTGCTCCAGCCATTTGCTGGCGTAACCATTTTGTAACGAACCCTTCCACCGATAAATATGGTGTCGCCAAAATTTGCGCCGGGATTGATCCTTACCCGGTAACAGGCCATCATGATACAATGGGAATTAAAGAAACTTGGCTTGCTGGTATCCGACCTGATTCTTCCACCTTTAACTCCATTGGCTTTATTACCCAGGTTGATGGTGATATTACCACCAACATTGCTTCCCTGGTCTGCGTCAACCACTTCGGTAAATGGCCCTTTATAGGTTACACCCTGGTTGGTGGCAATACGCATTGAACCAGGAATGTAGGTTGTTTTTAACGGAACTACGTCAAATACCTGTACGCTGTCGATGGCTGTGTAGGTTACCTGCCTGATAACGGCAATGGTTACTCGAATTTCTACCGTATCTCCCGGGCTGAAGGTTCCCCCGCCGGAGAGTTTGCTGAGGTTTGCGAAACTTTTTCCCACATCAACCCGGCTTGTGCCCTGGGCAACCGCCTGGTAGTGGTAGCTTGTTATGGAAAAAAGAATAATTAAAAAAAACGCATGTAAAGGTTTCTTCATTCTAATTGGATTTAGTTATGAATAAAAAATTACATGGATTGGATGGATAGTCCTGTTATTTAAACGAAGATTGTTGCTTTATATTTCACGAAAACACATATTTTAAAACATCATGAATACTAAGTAGAAAATTATTTCGTTGTTTAGTTTAATCAGCCCTTCCTGCATGTGAATCCCCTCTATTTGAACAGGTAATAATACCTGGTAATTCTATCATCTTTAAAATAGTTGAATGATAAAAAATTTACATGCCATCATTTATTGTTCCCTTCTTATTTCTACGGAAAGTGCTGTTGCACAGGGAGAAATTTTCAGCAACAAATTGGTTTTGAACCAGTCGCCTGCATTGCCAGCCGATCGCTATTTTTTGCGTCATCCATTTGAGATATTATATGGTGCAGATGATTCTTTGTGGATCAGTGAAAAAAGAGGTTCGGTAATAAAAGTGCACCCGGGAAATGGTAAACGAAGAGTGATACTGGATATCAGTGCATCTGTTAAATTTACCACATCGGGAAGCCCGGTAAATTCCATCAGCCAGGATGGAATGATGGGGTTGGCTCTCCATCCCGATTACCCCACAGTAGATTCTTTTTTCGTGGCATATGTTTATAATGCGGGGGCCGGCGTTCGTAAATTACGCATCGCCCGATACCCGGTGAAGAATACAACCATTACCACTCCGGCGGGAAATGAAACGGTCATTATTCAGAATATCCCCGCCAGCAGTGATCATACTTCGGGGCGGATGATCATTGGTGCCGATAGAAAAATTTATTACAGTGCCGGCGACCAGGGCGCCAACCAGTTTGCCAACAAATGCAGCCCGATCAGGGCACAGGATGTACCTACTGCAGGAGAATTATCGGCACAGAATTATATTGCGTACCAGGGGAAGGTACTTCGTATAAACCTCGACGGTAGTATCCCCTCAGATAACCCGGTTATAAAGTCGATACGAAGCCATATTTATACCTTTGGCCATCGCAATCCCAACAGCATCGTATTTGCCAGGAATGGCAGCCAGCAGGAATTTGCGGGCGCTAAATTATACAGTGCTGAAAACGGGCCGGCTGAAGATGATGAGATCAACCAGTTGCAACCTGGCATGAATTATGGCTGGCCATATATTTCGGGTTACCGCGATAACAGGATCTACCAATACCGTAATTGGTCAAGCTCATCCGGCTGTGCAGCTTCGGCTAACCCTGGCAGTGAGCCAGAGTGTTCAACGCCCCCATCCGGTACGGTTATCAAAAATGAAATGGATACCGTGCTTCCTTCTTTTCAGCCACCCATGCGTACATTCTTCACGCCGCCTGGTGCTATTTCATGTAATTGGCTTAGCAACCCAACCGTAGCTCCTTCGAGCCTCGACTTTTATGGGTTTAGTAATAAAATTCCAGGCTGGCAGAATTCGCTGATGATGACTACTTTGAAAGAAGGAACCATATTCAGGCTGAAATTAAGTGCAGATGGCAACAGTTTTGTAACCCTGCCCAATGGTGCCGATACGGCCCGTTATTTCAGGCAGGAAAACCGTTTCAGGGATATGGCCATTGGTAAGGATGGGCTCAGTTTTTATTTTATTACCGATAGTGTGGGGCAAACTTCCGGGCCAACGACGGGCAATACCAATATCCTGAATAATAAAGGAAGCATATTGGTTTACCAATACCTTGGTTCATTGTTGAGTCTGCCGGATGACCCATTGGTGCGAAATCAACCAAAATTATTTATCCGTTTGTATCCAAACCCAACCACAAAAACCTTGTTCATTGAAAGCAAGCGGGATGTTATTAAGCCGATGTATTATGAAATCTTCGACCTTACGGGCAGGCTCGTCATAACGGGGAAAAGTAATACAGATAATACTGAAGTGAATGTGGAGAAATTGGCGGCCGGCGTGTATGCGGTTAAGTTATATAACGGGCATCATATTTTGATGCTGACAGAAAAGATCGTGATCCGCTAAAAAGCTATAAAAAGTAAACAGGCATTGGCATCTGTTGAATGGCCAATGCCTGTTTATATTGATTATTTTATTTTTCCCACCATCTCTGCAGGCACCACCCACTCATCAAATTCAGTTGCTGTTACATAACCCAGTTTCACCGCCATCTCTTTCAATGTGGTGCCTTCTTTGTGAGCTTTTTGAGCAATCTCGGCAGATTTATAATAACCGATTTTGGTATTAAGCGATGTTACCAACATCAGTGAATTGTCAACGTGTTTTTTAATGTTTGCTTCAATTGGTTCAATACCAACCGCACATTTATCATTGAAAGAAACACAGCCATCTGCGATCAAACGGGCGCTGTGTAAAAAATTAAAGATCATCACCGGCTTAAACACATTTAATTCAAAATGTCCGTTGCTGCCGCCGATACCGATGGTAACATCATTGCCCATTACCTGTGCAGCGATCATGGTCAATGCTTCACATTGGGTAGGATTAACTTTACCAGGCATGATAGATGAGCCGGGTTCATTATCCGGAATAAAAAGTTCACCAATCCCGCTTCTTGGGCCGGAAGATAACATACGAATATCATTGGCGATCTTCATAAGGCTTACCGCTACTGTTTTTAAAGCCCCATGACTTTCAACAATAGCATCATGTGCTGCCAGTGATTCAAATTTATTTTCAGCAGTAATAAATGGAAGCCCGGTAAGATGAGCTATATGACGGGCAACATTTTCTGAATAACCTGCAGGGGTGTTGATGCCGGTACCTACAGCTGTTCCGCCAAGGGCCAGTTCACTGAGGTGTGATAGTGTATTTTTAATAGCTTTCAATCCATGGTTTAACTGGGAGGCATAGCCGCTGAATTCCTGTCCAACCGTTAAAGGAGTTGCATCCATAAAATGGGTACGTCCTATTTTAACCACGTGCATAAATGCCTTGCTTTTGGCAGTAAGCGTATCCCTGAGTTTTTCAATGCCGGGAATTGTTTTTTCGAGCAGTATTTTATAAGCCGCAATGTGCATGGCAGTAGGGAATGTGTCGTTGCTGCTCTGCGATTTATTTACATCATCATTTGGATGCAGGAATTTATCTTTATCATCCAGTTTGCCGCCTTGTAAAACATGACCGCGGTATGCGATCACTTCATTAACATTCATGTTGCTTTGTGTTCCGCTTCCTGTTTGCCATACAACGAGTGGGAAATAATCATTCAGTTTATCTTCCAGGATTTCATCACAAACCCTTCCGATGAGATCGCATTTTTCTTTTGACAAAACACCCGCTTCAAAATTGGTGATGGCTGCAGCTTTTTTCAGGTAAGCAAATGCCTGGATGATCTCCCTGGGCATTTTATTGATGTCCTGTGCGATCTTGAAATTATCGATGCTGCGCTGCGTTTGTGCGCCATAGTAAGCTTCTGCTGGTACGCTAACTTCACCCATGGTGTCTTTCTCAATTCTGTATTGCATAGTTGGTAATATTGAATTTGTAAAAATTAACTGTTGATAATTGAATCTAATATAGAATTACTTACCGGTAAATACGGCCTTTCTTTTTTCAAGAAATGCCGCGGTGCCCTCTTTCATGTCTTCTGTTACGAAACAATCTCCAAAACATTCGATCTCTTTATCATATCCGCTTTTACCATTGGTATAGGCGCTGTCGCTAACGATGGCAACATTGATGCATTCGATGATCTTTGAGATGGCAATAGGCGCCTTGGAATTAATTAATTGCAGGATCTCTTTCGATTTGTCTAACAAAGTTTCAGGAGTTGTTACATAATTAACCAGTCCCAGTTTCAATGCTTCGGTTGCATCAATGAGGCCCGCTGTCATCTGCAGTTCCATGCTCTTGCCTTTCCCGATCAATTGAGTAAGTCTCTGTGTGCCACCATAGCCCGGGATGAGGCCCAGGTTTACTTCTGGCTGGCCAAATTTGGCATTGTCGCTGCAAAGCCTGAAATGACAAGCCATGGCGAGCTCGCAACCCCCACCCAATGCAAATCCATTCACCGCAGCAATGATGGGTTTTTTACTGTTCTCTATTTTAAAGAAAACATCCTGCCCGCGTTTGGCCAATGCCATGGCTTCATCTTTATTCAACCCGGCAAATTCTGTTATGTCGGCGCCTGCCACAAAGGCTTTGGGACCAGTACCCGTTATCAATGCCGATTTGATTTGATTATTCTCATAAATTTCATCCACTGCCTTATCCAGGTCGTTGAATACCGCAGCATTCAGGGCATTTAATTTATCGGGGCGATTGATGCTGATGATGAATATATTGTTTTCGATGCTGGTGGTTATGGTAGTATAGCTCATGTTTGCAGTTTATTTGTTAGAAGCTCCTGTTTTCTTTTACCCATTCTTTGATATAACCGGCGATCTCGCTGGTATTCGTGCCCGGTGCAAATAATTTTCCTACACCCGATTCCTGCAGTGCTTTCATATCATCTTCGGGAATGATGCCGCCGCCGGTCAGCAATACGTCATTCATTTTTTTCTCTTTCATAAGCGCAATAATCTTTGGAAAAACGGTCATGTGTGCGCCGCTGAGAATACTAACGCCAATAGCGTCTACGTCTTCCTGTAAAGCTGCATTCACAACCATTTCGGGTGTTTGCCTCAGCCCGGTATAGATCACTTCCATACCATTATCCCGCAGGGCTGTGGCAATTACTTTTGCACCTCGGTCGTGGCCATCCAGGCCAACTTTTGCAACCAATACTCTGATGGGTCTGTTCATGTTCATTGATTAAAAATACTCAAAGCTTTTTTAATTCTTGAAACCGTTTCATCCTTTCCTACCAGGTTGGCAATATCAAAAACAGCAGGGCCAAATTTCCCGCCTACCAACATGATACGGAAGGGTAATTGCAATTCTCCGGGTTTGATATTTTTCTCTGCCGCCAGTTGTTTAAAGGAGGATTCAATTGTACTTAAATCCCAATTGCCCATTTCCTGTAATAATGTACAATATGATTGAAAGAATTCGGCTTTAGCTTCTGTCCATTTAGGTTTTACAGCTTCTGTATCCAATACCTCGGGTGCTTTGAAAAAGTAACCAGCCTGTTCAAGAAAATCGGGAATCAGTGTACAGCGGTCTTTCACCATCTCAATAACCTTTTGTAAATAAACATCATCTGCAGTATGAATACCTTTCAATGCCAAATGACTTTTAACGAGAGGGGCTAAACGCTCCGCTTCCAGTTTTTTGATCCATTCATGGTTAAACCATTTGGCTTTCTCAAAATCGAATTTGGCACCGCTTTTATGCACCCTGTCCATCGAAAACTGGGTGATCAGTTCATCCATGGAAAATATTTCCTGTTCGGTTCCATCGTTCCATCCCAATACAGCGAGTAAGTTGAGAAATGCTTCCGGTAAAAATCCTTTTTCTTTAAATCCTTCAGTTAATTCATTGGTCCTGGGATCTGTCCAGTTCATGGCAAAGACCGGGAACCCGAATTTGGCTCCATCTCTTTTACTGAGCTTGCCATTGGGTCCCAGGATCAATGGTAAATGAGCCCATTGTGGCATGTTTTGAAGCCCAAAGAGGTATTCCCATAATAAAATGTGAACAGGTGCACTGCTCAGCCATTCTTCTCCCCTGAATGCATGTGTGATCTTCATGAGGTAATCATCTACCACTACTGCCAGGTGATAGGTGGGCATTCCATCTGCTTTTAATAAAACCTTATCATCAACAAGAGCAGATTCGAAACTTACTTCCTCATGGATCATATCGGTAAACGAGATCGTTTTGTTTTCAGGCATCTTGATGCGAACCACATACCTGGCACCGCTATCGATCAATCGTTTCACTTCTTCTGCATCGAGTGCCAGGGAATTCTTCATCTTCATCCTTATTTGCCCGTCATATTGCGGAGAAGGATTTTCCTCCGTTTTTAAATCAATACGCATTTGTTCCAATTCTTCGGGGGTATCGAATGCATAATAAGCATGACCGTCGTTGATTAACTTTTCTGCATATTCACGGTACATTGCTTTGCGCTCACTTTGACGGTAAGGACCATACGATCCGCCGTGTAATGGACTCTCATCGGGCACAAGTCCACACCATTCCAGGCAATTGAATATATAATTTTCAGCACCTTCTACAAATCTTGTCTGGTCGGTATCCTCAATCCTTACGATAAACGCTCCACCTAGTTTTTTTGCAAATAAATAATTGTATAAAACGGTTCTAACACCTCCCAGGTGAAGGCCTCCCGTTGGGCTGGGAGCAAAACGCACTCTTACTTTCGTATTCATGCCGCAAAGGTAAGCATCAAGCTTGAAGTGCCTATCATTATGAGCATAAATATATATGTCAATTTATTTTAATCCATAATTTTTTTTCAAAAATTTCGTTAGTGGATTAAACTTTTAACGTCTTATTGTATCTATTGTTCTTGTAACGCAATTGAAAAAAAATAAATAACATAACAAATGAAAACAAACATTAAACTGATCATGGCTTTTGCTATCGCTATGTCGGTAGTTTTTACAAGCTGTAAAAAAACGGATACAGTAGACAATACCGACAATTCCAATGAATTATCAACTCATTCAGAAGACCAGGCCCGCGTTTCCGGTGATGTGGATGATGTGGCAGATGACGTTAATGGCGTTGTGGATGGTTTTGATGCATTTACAGGTAGCAGAACGTATAATACAGATAATCCGAATAGCGTGATCTGCAATGGAACGGCTGTGTTGGATTCAACTGCAACAGACCGTAGGATCACCATTACCTATAACGGAGTTAACTGTGTTGGCAACAGGATACGTGATGGTATTGTGATCGTAACCATGCCTTTGGCCACACGTTGGAGAGATGTGGGAGCGGTTATTACCGTTACCACACAAAGTCTTCGCATTACCCGTGTTCGCGATAACAGGAGCATTACCATCAGCGGCACGCAAACCTATACCAATGTTTCGGGTGGCCTTCTCCGTAACCTTCCTACGCTTGGCACCGTTACCCATGACATCAACAGTGCCGGCATAACGGTAACATTTGATAACAATAGCCAGCGCAGCTGGCAGGTTGCCAGGAGGAGAGTGTTCACTTATAACAATGGTGTGGTGATCACGGTTACCGGCAGGCATACCGATGGCAATATCACCGGAATTTCTGAGTGGGGTACCAATCGTTTTGGAAATAGCTTTGTAACCTCCATTACGCAACCAATGGTAGTAAGGCAGGATTGTAACTTCAGATTGGTAAGCGGGGAAGTTAAACACCAGAAATTAGCTGCCAGTATTGTAGCCACATTTGGACTGGATTCAACAGGTAATCCAACGGGTTGTCCTGGAACAGGCACCTATTATTTTAAAACGGTTTGGACGGGCGCCAATGGTATCGTAAGAACCGTGATACTTCCATATTAATAAGCGTGTATATTTGATAAGAATGGTTGCTTCTGAAAGGAGGCAACCTTTTTTTATAGCGGGTGGTTAATGTATGCCTGTCACAAATCCTGTAATATGCAGTAAATTGCTGAATGTTTTACCTGGTCAAAACGCCCTGGTGGTTAAGATTCATTTATCGTAAGTGCGTATGGTTAATGCCGGCTTCGGAAAAAGTGCTTTACCTCACTTTTGATGATGGACCACATCCGGTAGTGACCAACTTTGTACTGGAAGAACTCAGAAAATTCAATGCAAAAGCAAGTTTTTTCTGCATAGGTAAAAATGTACAGGCTCATCCGGAATTGTATCAGCGCATCCAGGAAGAAGGGCATGGGATCGGGAACCATAGTTTCAGTCACCTCAATGGTTGGAATGTAAATGATGCAGATTACCTGGAAGATATTGCGAAGGCATCGAAGCATATCAACAGTTCATTATTCAGGCCTCCATATGGAAAAATAACATTCTCCCAAATTAAAAAACTTACGAAAGAACCTTTCAATTTCAGATTGATCATGTGGAGTGTATTGAGCGCTGATTTTAATGTGAAGATATCAGCAGAACAGTGTCTTCAACATGTAATTCAAAACAGCAAAGCCGGTTCTATCATCGTTTTTCATGACAGTGAAAAAGCGTTTGACCGCATGCGTTATGCCTTACCGGGGATGTTGAAATATTTTTATGAAAAAGGCTACCGGTTTGAAAAATTGGAGGAAGTTCCTTAAAAAAAGTTGGGCCTGGGTAGAAACCCTGGCCCGTTTTTAATCCGTACCCTATGAAAACTGTGCTCAAGTTACGTTGTTGTTTTTAAATCTGCAACAATTTTTTTTAATTACTTTTCTCACCTGTTGGGTGTAGTGTTTTTTCTTACAAAATCGCCTGTTTACTGTAATAGTTAGTACTACAAACAACTCTTTATCATCTTTTATAAAGGATTAAAAAAATCAAAACAGGAATGGATGAAAGCATCGTACAAAAATTCATTGCCGATTATCAGCGGTTGTTATACAAATCAATTTTAAAGCCTGAATAATAAAGTTTTTAATTTTATCTGATTATGTTGATAGATACACATTGCCATTTGTATGTAAAGGAATTTGAAACTGATATTGAATCAGTGATCAGGCGGGCTGAAGCGGCAGGCGTAGAAAGATTTTATATGCCTGCCATTGATCATGAAACAAACCAGGCTTTAATAAACCTGGAAGAACGATTTCCAGGAAAATGCTTTGCCATGATGGGATTGCATCCATGTTCTGTAAATGAACATTTCCAGGTTGCCCTTGATGAAGTTTCCACATGGCTTGAGAAAAGAAAGTTTGCAGCAATTGGAGAAACGGGTCTTGATTTTTATTGGGATAAAACATTTGTGAAAGAGCAATACTATGCTTTGGAAAAACAAATTGAATGGGCCATCCAATATCAGCTTCCCATTGTGTTGCATACAAGAAATGCTACACAGGAAACAGTAGATGTGATTAAGAAATATGCAGGAACCGGGCTCAAGGGAATTTTTCATTGTTTTGGCGGCAGCCTCGATGAAGCTCAACAGATCATTGAGCTGGGTTTTTATTTAGGGATTGGGGGAGTAGTTACTTATAAAAATGCAGGACTTGCAGAGGTGCTTGAAAAACTTGACCTGGCAAATATTGTTCTAGAAACAGATTCACCTTATTTATCGCCGGTTCCATTCCGGGGCAAACGAAATGAAAGCGCTTATTTAAAAAATATCACAGAAAAATTAGCGGGGATCAAACAGGTGAGTGTTGAAGAAGTTGCCCGTATTACAACCGGGAATGCAAGGGAAATCTTCAAATGATTTTAAACATATCCTACGTAAAATGAATCATCCTTCATGCTCTGAAGGATGTAGACAAAAAACATATAATTTTATTTGCGGAGAGTAAGGGATTCGTTCCGATTAATCGGAATGATACAGTTTCCCGTATACACACTTTCTCCCGA
>ERZ795056.1569-NODE-1569-length-26700-cov-6.023569_pt1 | contig 26700 bp, 16 predicted proteins | sample MGYA00375140_ERZ795056 | MGnify/ENA primary metagenome ERZ795056 (study PRJEB30185, sample SAMN05720227) | activated sludge metagenome | isolation source: Anaerobic digester | place: USA | collected 2015-03-09 ... | reverse complement strand
ATGAATATGTAAACGGAGTATTTCCCCCACTAACGGTAGTGGCTACACTCCCACTGTTTGGGTTTGTACAAAGCGGGTGCGTAACAACTGTATTCACGATCAATGTATCACTTGAAAAACTATAATATTCATTGTGATTGAATGTAACCGGTGCAAATAATTTTCCATTGGCAGCGGTAAGCGGGATCAAGGTAGTTGCTCCCGGCGGAAAGGCTGGATTCGCCGATACCAATAAATTCTTTGTATTCGCTGGTACAGCTGCCTGGTCAACGGAAAGCGTTACAGCTCCCACCGTTCCGGTTTTACTTACTATCCAAACCCTTTGCATGCGTTGTCCCTTCCCATTGAATATGCATTGGTTGAGCGTGGTCGTTCCTCCATTGTCTCCCATGATGAGCCAGGACAGGTCGTTGGTAAAACCATTGCTGTTCGATTGGTTATCGGCCGGAAATGGACCTGCTGCATAAGTGCCATTATATAGCGTTACGATGGCAGATGTATTTACCGAAAGCGATTGTTTTTGCAGTAACGCGGTTGCATCATTTCTCCCGATGCCGGTAATATCGTTGCCATAAACATTGTTCTGCGCATTGTTCCAAATGACCGTTCCGTTGGTTGCGGTATAATTGTTAGACCATGGTGCAGACTGGTTCAGGGTAAATCCATACTTGATGGCGAGATAGGATTCGATCTTATTGATGTCTGCAGCTGGTAAGGTATTTGAATAAATGATCAGTTCGGCCATATCCACTTCTGCAGGCAGGTTAAGTAAACTTTCATTGCCGATCACTAATTTATCCGACGCCGAACCAAAGTCGCCGGGTCCCGGTATCGGCAAAGTATTTTCATCAGCACCATTGAGCCTGTTCACCGATGCTGTTGCATCTGCGTATACGGTAGACAGTGAGTGTTTGTTTTGTACATTACTGATTCCTACATTTTGTCCCGCCGTTGCAGGAACTGCCTTTGGAAAATCAAAACGTATGTTTCCCCCGGCATTTTCAAAACCAAGCCGGGCACCCGATCCCACCTGGTCAGTTTCCCATTTTAGCCAAACGATTCCTCCCTTTACATTCACGACCTGGAATACCGAAACATTGCTGTTACCTACCAGTGACGTTCCGGTAAAAGTATTTGTACTCGATAACGAATTATCAAGTCCATTGAAACGGACATATGGATTGAAATTGATACCTATGGGAATGAATTGAGGTGCCGTTTGTAAGGTAGCGCCTGCCTGTATCGGCTGCACGGTTAAGGGCCCTGTAATGGTGGCCCCGGAATTGTCCTGCCATTGTGTAACAGTTCCGCTGGTATTGGTAATCCCGTTATCGGAACGAATCCAAATGGTATTACCAGTTGATATTCCGCCTGGTGATTGTGCATGGCCCGGTTGCGCAGCAAAAGAAAATACCATTATACAACAGCAGAAATACAGCAGGTAATTTTTTACATTCATAATGGATCGGCAGGTTTTGGGATGATGCTATTATTTACTTCCACACTGAATTATAAAGAAGGAAACAGCCATCGGTTTAAAGATAATATTTTTCCGGAAGCTTTATCATAAACAAAATCCGTTTGATTAAACCAGTGAATTACTAACTTTAAACAATGAAAATATTCACTGCAGCACAGATCAAAAAATGGGATGCCTGTACCATCCGCGAGCAGGGAATAACTTCTTTGGAACTGATGGAAAGAGCTGCAAAAGCCTGTACCCAGTGGTTATTGGAACAGCAGGTGAGCCAGCACCCGATCCACGTATTTTGCGGTAAGGGAAATAATGGCGGTGATGGATTGGCGATTGCCAGGTTATTGCTCGAAAACAAGGCAAGCGTTACAGTATATATCCTGGAATCGGGGAAACCCGGTAGTGATGACTTCCAGGCAAACCTTCAAAAATTACATACTTATACAAGCGAGATACATTTCATTCAGCCCGGACTCAATTTCCCTCCATTACATCCGGGAGATATTGTAATAGATGCCTTATTTGGAACAGGTTTACATAAACCACTTGCCGACCTGGGCCGTGAGCTTGTTGATCACCTGAACAATTCTGGTGCCGGGATCGTTTCAATCGACATTCCCAGTGGCTTATCTGCAGATAAAAGCAGCAAAGGAAATACCTGTATAACAGCAAGCCATACCCTAAGTTTACAGGCCTATAAAGCTGCATTTCTTTACCCGGAAAATAACCGGTTCATTGGCAATCTGCATTTATTAAAAATAGGGCTGAGTGAACATTTTGAACAAACGGAGCCATCTGCATTTGAAATGCTTGATCGTTCCATCATCAGGAGTTTCACCAGGCATCGATCGCCGTTTTCGCACAAGGGCCATTTCGGACATGCGGCACTGTTAGCCGGAAGCATGGGCATGATGGGCGCTGCAGTATTGGCTTCAAAAGCCTGCTTACGCTCAGGTACCGGCAAATTAACAGTGTTCATCCCTGCCTGCGGTTATGACATATTACAAACAACCGTTCCCGAAGCCATGTGCCGCATTGCAGGCGATAAGCACCTGGATTCCCTGGAAATAAAGGATCCCTTTAATGCCATCGGGATCGGTCCCGGCATAGGAACGGAGGCTGAAACCTGGACTGTATTAAAGAAAATTTGTTCCCAAAAAAAGATTCCGCTGGTACTGGATGCAGATGCACTGAATTTATTATCTATGGAAAAAAACCGGTTGGGGCAGATTCCTCCGGGTTCAGTGATCACTCCTCATCCAAAAGAATTTGAACGGCTTTTTGGAAAAACCAGCGGCGATGCAGAACAACTGAAACTCGCCATTCAAAAAGCTGCTGCCCTGAATATATATATCGTTTTGAAAGGTCACCATACAGCCATCATTACTCCTTTGGGGAAAGTGTACTTCAACAATACCGGCAATGCCGGCATGGCCAAAGGCGGGATGGGCGATGTACTTACGGGCCTTGTCACCGGCCTGGTAGCGCAACAGTACAGCCTTCCGGAAGCCGCCATCTTAGGTGTTTACCTTCATGGGCTGGCGGGTGATATTGCAGCAGAAAAATATTCACAGGAATCCATGCAGGCGTCGGACTTGCTGCAATGCATCGGTGAAGCCTGGAAAACCATTGGCCATTCCTGAAATAGCCCATCATTTATATATACATTAATACCCCTTAAAGTCCTTATCAAACCATTCCCGGGTAATTTGGTATGCGGCAAAAGGCCGGCCCGCCTGAATTTATTCCCATCCGGTAAATAACAAGGCCTGATTATCATGGTTTTCAGCTGATTTCCCTATTTTTGCCCACCAAAATTTTACAACAACGATTATGGAAAATTTGATTTATGTAGTTCCGGCGATGGGTATTGTAGGCCTGTTGTACACTTTTATTAAGTATGCCTGGGTATCTAAACAAGATGCCGGCAATCCCCGCATGAAGGAGATCAGTGCTTATATTGCTGAAGGCGCTATGGCCTTTTTGAAAGCAGAATATAAGATCCTTACTTATTTTGTAATCATTGGCGCCCTGTTGCTGGGTATCATGGGATACAGCAATGAAAACAGCCATTGGAGTATCGCCCTGGCGTTTATCCTCGGTGCGTTTTTCAGTGCGCTGGCTGGCTTTATCGGTATGAAGATCGCCACCAAGGCGAACGTTCGTACTGCACAAGCTGCACGTACCAGCTTAAGTAAAGCACTTTCTGTTTCCTTTACCGGGGGCAGTGTAATGGGTATGGGCGTTGCCGGCCTGGCTGTATTAGGCCTCGGCGGTTTATTCATCATTCTTAAAATGATCTTTGCAGATGGTGCTGCTGTTGACAGTGTTGAAATGGAGCGCACCATTGAAATATTAACTGGTTTTTCATTGGGTGCTGAATCAATTGCATTGTTTGCCCGTGTTGGTGGTGGTATTTATACCAAAGCTGCCGACGTTGGAGCTGACCTGGTGGGTAAGGTAGAAGCAGGTATCCCGGAAGATGATCCGCGTAACCCGGCCACCATTGCCGATAACGTAGGTGATAATGTGGGTGACGTTGCTGGTATGGGCGCCGATCTGTTTGGTTCTTATGTGGCCACCGTATTGGCTACCATGGTACTGGGCAGGGAAACCAATGCATTGACCGATGCCTTCGGCGGTATGTCGCCGATCCTGTTGCCGATGATGATCGCAGCAATGGGTATCATCTTTTCTATCATTGGAACTTTCTTCGTTCGTATTTCTGAATCTGCCGGTTTAAGTACACATAAAGTACAGAATGCCCTGAACATGGGTAACTGGGGTTCGATGGTATTAACAGCCATTGGTTGTTATTTCCTGGTGAACTATTTATTGCCTGCTGAAATGACCCTTCGTGGACATGTATTTACCAAGAATGGTGTATTTGGCGCCATCATGGTAGGACTTGCTGTAGGAGCATTAATGAGCATCATAACTGAATACTATACGGCCATGGGTAAACGCCCGGTGATGAGCATCATCCGCCAGTCGGCTACCGGTCATGCTACCAATATCATTGGTGGTTTGGCAGTTGGTATGGAAAGTACCATGTTGCCGATCCTGGTATTAGCAGGTGGTATCTATGGATCTTATGCCTGCGCAGGTTTATATGGTGTTGCCATTGCAGCCGCCGGTATGATGGCCACTACGGCCATGCAATTAGCGATCGATGCATTCGGCCCTATTGCAGATAATGCGGGCGGTATCGCTGAAATGAGTGAATTGCCAGCTGATGTACGTGAAAAAACAGATATCCTTGATGCGGTTGGTAACACAACTGCTGCCAGCGGAAAAGGTTTCGCTATTGCTTCTGCCGCTTTAACGGCACTGGCTTTATTTGCAGCTTTCGTAGGTATAGCCAAGATCGATGGCATTGATATTTACCATGCAGATGTACTCGCCGGTTTATTCATCGGTGGTATGATTCCTTTCATCTTTTCTTCCCTCGCCATCAAAGCGGTGGGTGAAGCGGCCATGGCCATGGTGGAAGAAGTTCGCCGCCAGTTCCGTACCATTCCTGGTATTATGGAAGGTACCGGCAAACCGGAATATGATAAATGTGTTGCCATTTCCACAGAAGCTTCTTTGAAAAAAATGATGTTGCCAGGTGCAATTGCCATCCTGTCGCCGATCATCATCGGTTTTGTTTTTGGTCCGGAAGTTTTGGGAGGTTTTCTGGCAGGCGCCACCGTTAGTGGTGTATTGATGGGTATTTTCCAGAACAACGCCGGTGGAGCATGGGATAATGCAAAAAAATCTTTTGAAAAAGGTGTTGATATCAACGGACAGATGTATTACAAAAAATCAGAACCACACAAGGCTTCTGTTACAGGTGATACGGTAGGTGATCCGTTTAAAGATACTTCAGGTCCTTCTATGAACATCCTCATTAAACTCATGAGTATCGTTTCACTGGTAATTGCTCCTACCCTTGCCAAGTTGCATCACGATAAGATAGAAGCCAACCGTAAGGCCCAGATCGAAACCATGATGAAAATGAGTAATGGTGAAACCGGCCATACCATTATAGAAGAAAAAGTGATCAAAACAGTAGACAGCCTTGGCGTTGAAAACACTTTAACAACAACCGTACAGGGAAGCGTAAACGCAGATGGCGATTTTATATATGACCAGGGTGCTGCGGCAGCAATGAAACTGGCAGATGGAACCGAGATCAATGTAGGTACTAACAGTGCTGAAAATAAACTGGTGAGCTTTATCATGGATGCAAATAAAGCAGTTGATAAAACCACCTGGGTAACCATGGATGGTCTTTATTTTGAAACCGGCAAATCGGTTTTAAAAGCCAGTTCACAGGCACAACTGAATAATATCGCTGCTATCCTGAATGCTAATCCTTCTGTTGAATTAAAATTGGGCGGTTATACTGATAACAGCGGTGATTCGTTAAACAATGTGAAGTTATCAGCCGAAAGAGCTGAATCTGCTAAAGCCGCCCTGGTTAAATTAGGGGTAGCTGCAGGCAGGTTAACTGCAGAAGGTTATGGACCGCAATTCCCTGTTTGTGCTTCAAATGACAGCAAAGAATGTAAAGCACAGAATCGTAGGATAGACGTAAGGGTTACTAAGAAATAAGTGCGGAAAAATACCTGTCGTAAAAGCCCTTAATTATATACGTAGTTTTACGATTTGCAGTGTAAAGGAAAAGTACATATATTTACAACTCAGTATTTTATTACTGTTTAATAATCAATACCATTTTACTTTAATACTTCGATCCTATTATAAAGCCGGCTACTTGCCGGCTTTCCTATGAGTAGCCATTTTCAATATCCTCTTGAAAGAATGGCGTTGTTTTTGCAACATATTTGACTATACCTATTTAAATCATTTTTTTAAATCGCCCTTGAATAAATTTTTACTTATACTGCTGTATTGCTGTATGTCTATGTGTGGTTATTCACAGACAACAGATTTCACTTTCCGGAGCGACGACAACCTGCTTTGTGCACCTGCATCAGTAAAATTCATTCAAACATCAAGCGGTCAACCTAAAGGTTATTTATGGGACTTTGGAAATGGGGTGAGAAGCAATATGCCCAACCCTACCGTTTCTTTTCCCAATGCTGGTACTTTCACTGTTCGACTTATTGCAGTTTATGATAATACAACAGCAGAACAAACAAAAAGAATTACGATCAATCGTTCTGTGAACAGTTCGTTTACAACAGACCGGAATTATCTCTGCCAGCCAGGCACCATCAATTTCACCGCCAATGCCAATCCCGCGATCGTAAACTATGAATGGAATTTTGGTGATGAGTCACCAAGGGTAAACACAACGGTACCGGCTACCAGCCATCAGTATACCGGTTTTGGTGAATTTAACGTGACACTCACCTGCAGGAATGCATTTGGTTGCAGTGTTAGTTCCAGCCGAACCATTAAGATCAGGAAACCAACTGTAACGGGTACTCGTAGTCCGTCATCCGGTTGTGTGCCAGCAGTTGCATCGTTTACATCATCTGCCGACCTTCCACCCGGCAGCACCATCGCATCATACACGTGGAATTTTGGAGACGGCCAGGTAGTCACGTCTACATTCAACCATATTAATCATACCTACAGGAATGTCGGAAGTTTTTCTCCAACGCTCACCATCACCACGAACGATGGTTGCAGCAATTCTTTTACGTATGATTCGGTGAAGTTTGGTACGCCGCCGACCAATCATGTTGCCTACACAGTTAACCCAATTATCTGCGGCTCTGAAGTCGCTCAATTCGTTTCAAAAGCTACCAATGCTACCAGTTATGATTGGGATTTTGGAGGCGGTAACATAGTAACGGTTACCGATACACTTATAGAACGACGATTTACTACGTTAGGCATAAAAGATATAACGGTAACGCCTAAATACAATGACTGTCCCGGAACGCCAATTCAACTGCAGGTTGAGATCATCGGGGTGATCGCCAAATTTAATTATTCAAATACCTGCAGCGATAAAAAAACCTTCGAATTCCTGAACCGGAGTGACGGAAATATGTCATCTATTATCTGGTTAATGGGCGATCAAACACCCAATCAAACCACCGTGAATGTAGTGCACCGTTTTCCCGAGTCGGGCGCCTTTGCTGTAAAACTGCTCATCGAAGACAATATCACCGGTTGCGTAGATTCCATGAAAAGAAAGATCTATACCGCTAACCCCGACCTTATCAATCCGGCCAATTCCATTTGCATCAACAGCAACTCCCTTTTTAATATTAACCACAATTACACGAATCCTGCAGCTACTTTTCTGTGGAATCTGCTTGGACAGGAGATCGGCCCTAATAATACCGATCCCATCAGGGTTACTGCCGATTCATTGGGTTTGTTTGACAACTACGTGATCATAAACAACGGTCCACAATATTGCAAAGACAGTATTCCACTCGGCCATCCTATCCTGGTGAGAGGTCCTATGCTTGATTTTACTTTACCTGAAAGCATCTGTTTAAATACCCCGTTGGTTGTAAACAATACTTCGCAACCTTACCAGCCTGCCGATACCATCAGGAACTGGTACTGGAATTTTGGCAGTGCTTCGGCAAGTGTAAACGCCTACCAGCCACCTCCATACCAGTTTGAAGTACACAAGGCTTATGACATCAAACTAACGGCCGAGGATATACTAGGATGTAAAGACAGTCTTATTAAAAGAGTGAATGTTCGCCCTATGCCATTCTTATGGATAATTCCCCATCGCGATACACTTTGTGAAGGCGAACAGGCAAAGCTCATTGCTTATACAAGTGACAACGTACTTTGGACTTCCACTACCCCGGGGATTTGTACAACCTGTGATACCATCAGGGTTTCACCAACGCAGACCAATACACTTTATGTTACTTCTACAAATCAATTCAACTGTAGTGTAAGAGACAGTGCTTACCAGAAAGTACACAACCCATTTACCGCATCACCCGCCATTCCAGACCCTTTTCTATGCAGGGGCGAAAAAACAGCGCTGGATGCGGAACCAAAAATGAAGAAAATTGAATGGATACCTAATACCGGTCTATCAGATCCCTACAGCTATACTCCTATTGCTTCGCCGGAGAACAGTACCATTTATAAAGCTATTTTAACTGACTCAGCCGGCTGTTTCAGCAGCCAGGCTAATATTAAGGTTACGGTTAAATCAAATCCAACCGTTGATGCAGGCCCTGATAAACTACTTGCATACAACAGCTATTTTACGATCAGGCCAAATTATAGTTCCAATGCGAGGACATATTTATGGACTCCCTATGATTCATTGTCTTGCCGCAACTGCCCACAACCTGGTTTATACGCCCTTAAAGGCAATACCTACCAGGTAACGGTTGTATCCGACAGTGGTTGTGTTGCCAGGGACCAGGTGAGTATTGCCATTGAATGCAAAGATGCCAACCTGTTGATGCCTACGGCATTTACCCCAAACAATGATAATAGGAATGATACCTACCAGCCAATCACCAGGGGTATCAAATCCATCAAACGCTTTTCAATCTATAACAGGCTTGGACAGGAAGTTTACAGGGCAGACAATTATATCCCCGGTAAAAATGCCTCAGGCTGGGATGGTTATTTCAAAGGACAGCCTCAAAACACCGGCGCTTTCATGTACATTGTTGAAGGCGTATGCGAGATCGGTCTTCCTGTTATCGCCAAGGGCAGCTTCGTCCTCATCAGGTAGTCCCTGGTTTTTCTAAAAAAAATTAAAAAAAGTATGAACGGCTATTGTTATTACGAAAATATTCATACATTGCTATACGAAATAAATCGTATTGCATCATGATCAAGATAAAAGCAGTGAAACCCACAGAAAGTGAGCTGGAGATCCTGGCGATCCTTTGGGAAAAAAAGCATGCCACGGTTAGGGCGGTTCACGAAGAACTTTGTAAGACAAAAGACGCCGGGTATACCACTACCCTGAAGCTAATGCAAATCATGTTTGAAAAAAACCTTGTTACCCGCGACGATAGCAGCAAGACACATATTTATACACCTGCAGTTACCAAAGAAAAGACGCAGAAACAATTTCTGAACAGGATGATCGACAGCTTATTTGCCGGATCATCTGCAGACCTTGTTTTACAGGCATTGGGGCAAACTAATGCATCCGATGATGAGCTGGATAAGATCCAGAAAATGATCGAGGATTTAAAAATGAGAAAATAATAATTCAATTTACATGGGCCTGTTTTCGTATAGCCTTTGCATGAGTTTATTGCACAGCCTGTGGCAATCTGCCCTGCTGTTGCTGCTATATCAATTATGGCAGTCAATGTTCCGCAAACAAAATCCGGCCATTAAAAGAAATACATTGCTTGCTTTGTTGCTGGTGCAATTATTTTTTTCTGTGCTGACTTTTATATCTTATTTCCAGGATAGTTCGATACTGGCTTTTCAATGGATCGAAACTGGCATACAGTCAGTACTTCCACCGACAGATGCTTTTCAGCTCTATGCTCCATGGATCGCAGGTATATATACAGGAGTTCTGCTGATCAAAGTTATCCAACTGGCCTATCATTGGAAACAACTGCAGAACCTTTACAAGGGTAACAGGATCAAACCCGGGATCGACACCCGTTTATTTACAAAAGTAAAAGCAGCTGAATTCGGTATTAAAAGAAAAGTATCGGTCTGGCTTAGTCATTCCATCAGCACTCCCCTCACATTTGGATTTTTCAAACCCGTGATATTATTACCGGTTGCCTTACTAAATCACCTGAGCATTGAAGAAACGGAAGCGTTGATCATTCATGAACTAACCCATATCAAACACAACGATTACCTGTTAAACATCTTCATGTTATTTTGTGAAATGATATTCTTTTTCAACCCGGCAGTTCGTTTTATTTTGCAAAAGATCAGGCTCGAAAGAGAAAAGAATTGCGACGTGCAGGTTTTACATTTCAGGTACCAGGCCATTCAGTATGCTGAAGCGCTATTGAAAGCTGCCAGGCTTTCATCAAAAACAAATATCCTGCAACTGTCTGCCGTATTTAAGAACAGGCAACTGTTGCAACGAATCCGCTTTTTTACAGATCATCAGAACCTGGCTTTTAAAAGAAAATTACATCCTGCCTGGCATATTGGATTTTTAATCCCTTTCCTGGTCATCAACCTGGCGGTTTGGTGCTCCTTGCCTCTAAACAAATCAACAGCACCGGAAGTAAATATGTGGGAAGAGCCCTATCAGCAAATACTTTCTCATACCATACAACAGGTTGGAGCTGTTCAGGCGCATTTGGAAAATAAAGTGATATCAGAACTGCAAAAACAAATTTCAAGTACCCAGGAGGCGATCAATGAACTTAACATTGCTCCGGTTGATAATCCTTCCCCGGTTGAAGAAGAAGAAACATTACACGAAAATTTTGCCATTCCTGCAGCTGGCATAGAAACAGATCCTGGCAAAGAATTCCTCATCAGTGAAGAGAATTCCGAGACCGGGATGACCATTACAAAATCTTATAAAATGACCTGGATAAACAATACCTGGAAGCCCGTGCTTCAGTGGATGATTTCAGAAACCAGGCCTTTGCATGATAGTTTACAAACAATGCTTCCTGTCGATAGCATCGAAAGAGCTTATCCTTCCGTTCAATAATGTAAAGAGGAATGACCTGGTAACGATCTAAGTCTTTTTATTACCAAACATTTCGCGGGCAACTATCTCCATATTTATTTCCCAGCAGGAATCCCACCACAATTTCATGGGTATTGCCGGTATAGGTTCTTAGCCTGTTGGTAGTGGCTACTTCATACGCATAACTAACGTTAAATGTATTGGAAATATTTACCCCGGTCATGGCGGAATAACCTGCCACCAGGTCGGAATGGCGATAACTACCTCCTACCCAAATCTGGTCGAGATATTGCAATTTGGCATTGACATGAATACCGGTTAGTTGAGGTTGCCAGTATTGTACCATGATGGATGGAATGAGATTCAGATCATCGTTTAATAGTATCCGGTAGCCTGCAGTTAAAAAATAATTAGGGGTATAGAATGTACCATACTTATCGTTCTTTACAAAGTTGGCCTTGCCGGGTATAATATTTAAAACAGAAAGCCCGGCATAGAACCTCGATGAATATAACCACAGCCCTGCTCCCACTTCAGGCTTGATCTTCTTAAGTTCCCCGGTGGCATAACCAATGGCAGGATCATTTGGATCGGTACTGGCAAAATCAATTTTAGACCTGTCGAGATTTACACTTGAAATACCTGCATTGAAACCGGCAGATAAGGTCATTCGCGGACTTAATGGTTTATGATATGCATAAGACCCGTACAGCGACCAACGGTTAATATAACCCGCTTTGTCGTTTACCAGCACCATACCAATGCCATGATGCGCCGGCGGAGAAACATACTGATCCCAATAATCTTTTCCCCTTGGATTGATGCCTTTGACTTTAAATGATGTAGGGCCGGTTCGCAGATCGGGTTTATTGATGGGACCCTGGATACTGATGTAAGATGTAACAGGTGCACCATTGATGCCCGTCCATTGATTGCGGTAACTGCCTTTGATATCTGTATAGTTCTCAATACCCGCAACTGCAGGATTCAAAATAAAATTATTCAGGATATACTGGGTATACGAGGGCTTTGCCTGGCTTATGGCCATGATGCTTATTCCCAGGGAGATTGCCAGTAAAAAGATCTTCTTCATATTACTTCGTTTTCACGTGTCCGTTTGGATCACAGCTCAGTCAACTAAACTAAACATGGATGCAGATTTTGCAATCCCTATTTAATAATCGTTACATAACCCGTAATTGGTTTACGGCCACTTTCTGGTTCAATGATATAATAATACGTATCAACCGGCAAAGGTTTTCCATTAAAGGTTCCGTCCCATGGTTTGGTATAACCATTGCGTGCTTCAAAAACCATTTGACCGGTACGGGTAAATACCTGCACCCTTGCATGAGGGTAATCATCCAGGTATTTTATCTTCCAGGTATTATTAAACTGATCATTATTTGGCGTAAAGGTATTTGGTATAGAAGGTATCTTCAGCACTTTCACCAACACCTGGTCGCTGACAGGACATCCGCCCCTGGCCGTTACCGTTAAGATATATTTCATGTCATTAACCGGTGTGCTTGTTGGGCGTAAAATTCGATCGTTGCTGAGGTACAGGTTGTTGCTGAGATTTCCGTCTCTCGTCCAGGTATATTTTAAATCATTTCCGGTTGCTGTGGCTTCCAGCAATACGCCATAGCCTTCCAGAACCGTTTTATCCGGACCTGCACTCACTACCGGGTATGGATACACGGTAAATTTCCTGGGAAGTGTATCACTGTTACATCCAAAGCTGTTTACTATGTATTGGTTGATGATATACGTACCCGTATCGGAATATGTATGTTGGGGATTTTGTACGTTTGAACTGTTTCCATCACCGAAATCCCAATACCATTCATTAAATCCACCGTCTTGTGTATTGCTTTGATCTATCAGCGTGACGAAATCTCCCAGGCAAACACTTGGTTTATTGAAATCAAAATCTGCCTTTGGTTGCGGATGTATGGTATTCACAATAATCGTGGTATCATCCACACAACCTGCTGCACTCTTCACAAAGAGTTTAACCGTATATGGACCTACCCCTGTATAAATATGAGAAGGATTTAGAGCAGAAGAAGTATTATTAATGGTACCATTGGCCGGATCGCCAAAATTCCATGTATAAATAAATGAATTTTGTGATCCATCAGCAATGCTCGACTGGTTGGTGAATCGGATAATAGCATTGGGCAAACAGGCCGTGTCGGTAAAGCTGAAGCTGGCCCTTGGTAATGGTGCAACCAGGATATTCCTTTGCTTAACAGAACTGTTACATCCTTTGTTGGTAGTAACCGTTAACGAAACAGTATAAGGCCCGGCCAGCGCAAAAGTATGCGTAAACGCAGCCGGAGTATTCCTGATTACCGGTAAAGTTCCATCACCGAAATCCCATGTCCAGGTAGTTAATGCGCCTACAGGTGCCGATGAAGAATCGGTAAAGGTTACTGTTTGTGTTTCACAAACCGGTGCACTGAATCCAAAGTTTGCTACAGGTGGAACGAGGATTTTGATGGTTCTTTTTGCAGAATCAATACAACCCTGGTTCGATGTATATGTATAGCTGATCGTATAAGTTCCGGGACCTACCGAAGCCGGGTTAAAAATACCCGTTGGCGAAACACCCGGACCGGTAAATACATAGCTGCCTGGTACCCCGCCTAATTCTGTAGCCTGTGTGATCTGGAATGGTGCTACATTTAAACAGGTATCAGGTATCGGGAGGAACCTCACTTTCGGTGCCGCATGTACGACGATCGTTTTGAACTTATCATCGATACAGATCGTGCCCGAATAAGCCCTGAACCTGATCTGGTAGGTCATGTCTACCTGCAGGTTCGGATACAAATGGGTATATCGTTCATTCGGAGCCGGATCGTTGTCGGTTTCAAATACTGCTGGTGCATTCACATTATCCCAATAGATCTCTACTTTAACCACACTACCAACATTCACACTGGATGTATTCACGATCGAAACCGTATCATTTGCACAAAGACCGTTCTCATTGTTCACTGTTAAACCTGCCAATGGAATATCTCCGTTTACAAAGAAAGATTGCACCAGGGTATCCTTACAACCGCTCGGGCTCGTAACGATTAATGTTACATTTTTTGTTCCGATGGTATTATAACTATGTTGCGGATTTTGCAGGGTTGAAGAGTTTAGTGCTCCACTGGCAGGATCATCAAAATTCCAGCTCCAGGTGCTACCGGCTCCCAATGGAATTCCGGCAATACTACTGGTATCGGTAAACTGCGCATAGGTGTCATCAAGGCAAACTTCCGGACTGATGAAACCTGCATCGGGCCGTGGATTGACCACTACAGTAGCGTTGGTATAGGTTGCACTTACGCAGCCTTTATTTGTTTTAACCGTTAGGGTAACTGTATATATACCCGCATTTGTATAGGTATGAGTTGGATTGCGTAAGGTTGAAGTATTCTGTGTGCCACTGGCAGGATCACCAAAATTCCAGCTCCATTCGCTAAGTGTACCAGCATTTGGAACAGATGCGTCGGTGAAATTAACCAGTTTGCTTGCACAGGTTGGTATACTGAAATTGAAATTTGCTGTCGGCAAAGGATTCACTGTCACCGTATGGGTAACGGTATCACTATAACAATTGTTAATCGTTTTAACCCAGTGTTTTACTGTAAATGTATTGGCCGTGAGATATGTGTACGTAGGATTTTGTGTTGTGTTCACTGCAGATCCATCACCAAAATCCCAATACCAATTGGTAATATTTGCACCGCTGCCGGTACTCGTACTTGTGAAGATGGTTTCAATATTTAAACAGTTTTCAGGATCAACCGTGAAGGATGCCCTTGGCTGAGCATAAATATCTGATATGGTGATCATGCTGTCTTTGATACAACCATCTGCGCTGGTAGCCGTTAACGTTACATTATAATTGCCAGGGCTTGCATAGTAATGCGATGGGCTGGTTAAAACAGAAGTATTATTGACCCCACTGGCTGCATCGCCGAAATTCCAGGTATAGGACAAAGCACTGCCATTGGCAACGGTAGTAGTATTGGTAAAGGCCACCGATTCGCTTGGCAGGCATGCCTGCAGGTGTGTGAATTTAGTAACAGGTGTTGGATTGATGGTTATGGTTGTAGAGTATACAGTACTCACACATCCTTTATCTGTGGTCACTTTTAAAGTAACTGTTTTAACTCCCGGTGTGGCATAAGCGTGTGTGAAAGGATTGCCATTGCTGAGGTTAAGGATGGTTGCATCCCCGAGGTTCCAGTTCCATAAAACAATATTTCCGGAGTTGGCAACAGAAGTATTTGTAAAAGTTATGTTTACTCCTTTGCAATATGGTGCATTGGTAGTAAAGGATGCATCGGGTAAAGAATTGATCGTGACAGTTTTCACCGTGGTATCACTGATACAACCTTTGTCGGTTTTGATCCAGTGCCTGATTGTTTTGATACCAGTAGTGGTATAAGTATGGGTGGCAGTAGCCAGGGTTGCATTTACCACAGGCGATCCATCTCCGAAATCCCAGAACCAGTTAGTGATCGGGCTTCCGCTACCCACACTGCTGCTGGTAAATGAACTGGATGCATTCAGGCAGTATTCAGGCAGAACCGTAAAGCCGGATAACGGTCGCGGATAGACGGTCGTTAATAATTTCGTGGTATCCTTCACACAACCACCGGATGACCTGATCTGTAATTTAATGGTGAATGGTCCACCACTGTTATAATAATGTACGGGATCTTTAATGATCGAAGTATTTAGTGCCCCACTTGCCGGGTCGCCAAAATTCCATAAATACTGGAAGCTGGCTTGTGATCCGTCAGCAATACTGCTCGCATCAAAGAACCTGGCCGTATCAGAAGGCAGACAAAGGCCGCCCGGTAAATTGAAATTAACAAACGGGATCGGGTTTACATAAATAACATTGGTATCAATGAGGCTTTTGCAACCACTGTTCGTTTCTACCCTGAGGTTGGCATTCTGGTTACCCCAGGCAGTATATGTATGCGTAATGTTTCCACTGGCTGGTGCTACCAATGTTTGCGTGGTTCCATCTCCAAAATCCCAGAACCATTTCTGAAGGTTACCCGGTGGACTTGCCGCAGCAGTGCTCGTGAATGTAATGGAGCTTCCCACACATACCGGTGTTGAGTTTGTAAAGCCAACTGTTGGTACATTGGTAACGGTAATGGTTTTAATGGCCGTATCGCTGAAACAACCCACATTACTGATCATGGCAAATTTTACTGTATAGGTTCCCGGGGTTGTATATTTATGAACCGGGTATCGAACACTATCCGTTTTACCATCGCCGAAATTCCAGTACCATTTATATGAATACGTTCCTGCAAGGTAAACGGTAGTATCCCTGAAGCGTACACTATCAGTAACGCAACCATTGTTAAACCAATCCATTTTTGCTACCGGAGGATCGTAAATGGCCAGGATAAAATCTCTTTCAAAAGTATTTCCACATCCTTCCGGATCGGTAGTTCCTGCAGAAATACTAACGGTATAACCAGGTGCGCTGTTGGCCAGGTTATATGTATACAATCCCGGCAGTTTATAACGCCAAACACGTTTCGTACCAATCAGGTAAGTTGAATCTGATACCGGTGCAGTTTGCAGAACGTTTGCATTGGGTGATTGATTGGGATTGAGATGAAAATCCCATGCAATAGATGTTGGCTGGAAAGGAAATGTAACACTAAAATAAAATGGAGAACCTGTACAAGCTACAGGATCCAATGCAATGCTGTATGGGTTGATCGGGCTAAGGAAATTATAGAGGTCACGTATATTGGTACCCGCATTATAGCCATAAGATTCAAACTGGCCGTATCCGTACGCGATGGCATTGAACCCTGAATCGGAAGTAACCGCATGAGCCACGCCTGGCGGCACATTGGAACCAGATACATTTAGTATGATATAAGAAAAAGCAGGTTCCTGGGGAAAAACGGTGAAACTGGAAGCGGGAACAGTTACGCCGTCCAATTTAAAGGAACTGATGGCGGTACCTGTATTGGGGATGATCACATTAATGTAGTGCTTCGATGCATTGATGGAGTTGTTTCGACAAGCATTCCATCGAACCGAATTTATACTTTGCTCAACAGGACTCAGGTAAATTACTTCCGGATCCCCGTCATTGGCCGCAGCTCCACATGCAGTTTGCGAAGGGAAATATTGTGCCACCATGATCGGTTTGTCCGCTTCAATCAATTGAGTTTCTGTGGTAGCCGGCAGTTCATAATAAAAATTGCTTTGCAAAGGCACTGCAACCGGCACACCGTTTACCGACACCAGGGTGGTAGGATCGGTAACACAGATACGGTAAATATTTTGGGTAAGCGGCAACGCTGTTTGATAACCCGCCGACGCCGTTGTCAGGTATTTCTTACCCCAGGCTGTTTTGGGCAACGATTGCACCATATAGTTATCCGAAGAAGGCGCAGTGCCATTGCAACTGATGGCGATCCTTCCACTGCCCGAGAAGACGCCGATCCTTTTACAGGATGAAGTTCCCGATGCAATGCTTTTGATTTTAGAACCGGTTAGATCAACCCCTTGTGTACCTGAAATGGTTCCCATTACATTATAAATCTGGCCTTGTGTTAAGTTTACTGTAAAAGGCACCCCTGCAGCATGTGTCAATGTATTGGCACTGGGTGTAATTTCAACCGTGGTAGTTCCTGTGTCGCAGGCTACCACGTAAAACCAGCAATTGGCATTCTGAGAATTAGAATTGTTGGTATAGTTAACAGAATAATATTCTTTTCCTAAAGTGTTCGTCGGATATAAAATGGTAGCTCCGGAAACGTTACCATTATATATATGTGCATAGGCCACAACAGGTTTATCACTTTCAATATGAATGCCTTTATTTTCGGGGAATGTAGATTCGGTAAGTAGCCGGGCATCTTCAGCTGGGATTGGGGTACCCTTTGGAATGATGTCTGAAGTAAAAACAGTGTTGGCCGGAATGTTCGTATAGGTCCTCGTCCAACCGATTCCAGGAATGGTAACCTTTACAGTGGTCACCTGGTCGGTTGCAAAATACAACACCATGTTTTGTTGGTTGCCCCCATTAAATATCTGGTGGTAACCGTACCCTACCCAGAAATCTTTTCCTTTATTCGAAAAGTCTTGTGAATAAGCGTGATGGATCGAATATAAGGATAAGAGAATGAGTAGAAATTTCTTCATTGCAGAGCTTGTATAAATGAGTATCGCAATATAATTAAATAACCTGGTAATAGATGACGTGGGTGCCGGAAACGCAGTCTAAATTTAATAAAGAAAATCCACATTCTTTACACCATGAAGGCGCATATTTCAAATTAGCCTAAAAAGTAAAAAGCCGCATAGAAATGCGGCCTTTGTTAAGAATCTTTCGATTCTGTAACCCCCAAAGAAAACGAGTTTATCGGAATGAGACCTGCCTCTTGATTCTATTCGTCATGGTTCAATTATCCCGATGATTAAATATGGTGTAGCTTTTCCAGATGGCATTGATAACCAAGTGTAAAGAGCTTATTAATCTTATTATTGATTTTTAAAACCTGTCGCATTTTTAACCGGTATCAAAGCCCAGTAGGCTGGAAAAGGTTGAAAAGGCCTGGATCTGAAAACGTTTTTAAAAAACTGGCCCGGTTCAAGCTTTGCTGCTTCTATCGCCTGCTGATAAAGTAACCGGAGCATTTTTTTCATGTTTTTAATTTTTTGTTTGTATACTATTCCTGCCTGTTTTACCTGATCTGCATCGTTCATTTGTAAAAAAGGTGGTTACCGGGGATTGATGCCGGCAACCACCGGTCTCCTTTCTCAAAAGCAATTAGTTCTTAACTACTTTCTGATTGTCGATCACATTTCCGTTCATGATCATCTGGGCAACATACATTCCGGTGCTTAGACCACCGAGGCCATCTACCAGGATGCTGTTTGAACCCTTACTTATTACGGATTGTTTAGATAACATCGTTTTACCTGTTACACTGATGATCTTTATTTGTGCCAGGCCATTTTCAGTTGAATTAAATCTTACTACCAGGTTTTCAGCAAAAGGATTGGGAGTAACCTGCATCGTGATCTCATTTTTCTCCTCAAGCCTAACTACCAATACTTTACTGTAAGTTGATTTACCATCAAGGTCGAACTGTTTTAAGCGATAATACACTACAGACTGGCCTTTCAAACTGGCAGCCATGTCTTTAAACATGTAGCTCCTGCTTCCGTTATCTCCTTCAAAACCATCCAACACAACTCCAATTGTTTTAAAATTGTTCATGTCAAAAGACCTTTCTACTTCAAAATGGCTGTGGTTAACTTCAATTGAAGTGATCCAATTCAGGTTGACACCTTTTTCTGTTTTAACCGCATCGAAAGACTGGTATTTTACAGCCAATGGCACAGTTACCGGGTAAGTGAAATTTTTGAAATAAATGCTCTTCTGGCGACTTACAATAGAACCGCTGTTTTGAGCACCACATTTGTAAGTAAATCTTGAAATATTGCTATTCTTTACGGTAAACATTACTTTCCTGGCAGCAGAATCGATACCATCATACTCATTTCCGGCAACATTCTTACCTGTGAAAGCAGTACCAGACTGGGTTACCATAATCTCCGGTGTTCCAAATTCGTAGGTAGAAAAACCACCAGCCATATCGATTACGTCAATTTCTTTCAAGGAATTATTTCCATCAATATCGATAGCTGTTGCAAACAGGCTATCCTGGATCATACTGGTTGTGGTACCTGCCTGTACAAAACTTATATCAAATTCAACCACTCCTGTTTTATTGGCTGGTATTTTAATCTTAGGTGAAAAACCTTCTGGCTTAGTAATGCTATTGTCATCCAGGATATCGATAGAAGCACCATTGGTAGCAGAAACGACCGTTACAATGGCGTCTATACCTGTACTTACATTGGTAAACCGGTATTTCGCATTAACCTGGTTAGCTGTACCCGACATCAAAGTAGGCACAGAATTAAACTTATATTGAAAACTTGATTGTGCATTTGCAGCTGAAGAAGTGAATAACAGTGCAAGTGAAAAAATTGCAGAATTGAATGTAAAATTTTGTCTCATTTTCTTTGTGGTTTGTGGGTTTCGAATGTTGGCCAGACAAAGGAGTGATTGCATTGCTAAGAATGAATCGGCATTGGAATAGTAATTCTGGAGACTTGGAGTAAGGGGTACGAATCTGAGAATAATCGAGGTAATGATCATTTCCCATTTCTTTCACAAACATAGAAAGAGTTTTTCGAAAATGCAAGCATGCCCGACAGTAATTTTACTGTCTTTTTAGTTTTTATACTCAAAAGGTTCTTTTTCCATCATTTCATCAAGCCCATTCATACTTACCCATTTGAAAATTTCTAACATTATTGATAAATAATTAGTGAAATTTTATTCAAACCATTTTTCAGCCTATAATAAGACCGCTTTTAGGGGTGTATGTTATATATATACAAAGTAAAAAAACAGCATAAGGGTAGTCCCAGGTGAAAACTTATGATCTTACACCGGGAATGAAATTATATGCCAGGATGTCTCATTTTTTGAATGGCTTTAGCTCTAAAAAATGGGGCGGCCAAATAAGCCGATTTAAGGGTCAATAAATCCTGGCCTTTATCAACCCTTCAAATTCCCATTTTAAGCAATTCTGCTGGAATTTAACATCTTTCATATCTATTTTATCCACATACCTTCATTTTAATAAAGTACAATTGTAGTAAATTTTCACATAAAACTATAAATCAGCTAATTATAAATTTTTACTTCAATTAAAAAATCAATATCAATATTTCATACAAAAGAGTGATTTTAATTGGTAGCTGGCGCATTATTTAATAAATATTAATTATGAATTATTATTGATAAATTAATTTTAATCATTTATATACATTGCATTACTATAACTAACTTTTATAGTATACATTTTGCCCTCATATTTTATATCTGGATCTCGGGTATTCTAAAAATATTAGTATACTTTTTTAAATAGGCGGTTACAGTATTTTAGGGTTTCCCCTTCTTTCTGTATCTTAGGCTTCATTAAATTTTTGTATGAAATCAACAGGAATATTTTTTGGATTTTTGCTTTGCACGCTCCCACTTTTTATGACATCCTGTCGCACACCAAAGGATCTTGAGTTCAGGGAATTTAAAAATCTGAGCCTGGAAAATATTGGATTTTCGGGGGCCAATCTCAAGGTGGATGTTGTTTATTATAATCCCAATAATTTCAGTCTTGAATTGAACCGAACCGACCTGGATATTTTTGTGGACAGCAATTTCCTGGGGCATTCAAGCCAGGATATCCAGGTGAAAGTTCCCAAAAGGGACATATTTACGATCCCATTAAAGGTTGAATTGGATATGAAAAACCTCCTCAAAAACGGGATAACGAGCTTATTTAATAAGGAAGTCAATGTAAAAGTGCTGGGAAAAGTGAAGGTTGGAAAGGCGGGCGTGTTTAAAAGTTTCAATGTTGACTACCAGACCGTTCAAAAATTATCATTGTTTTAGTTTACCAAAACGTTCTTTTTGATCGGTTTTAGGCCTGAACTCATAAAAAAAGCAACCCGTTGAGGTTGCTTTTTTCGCGATTAAACTAATTTAATTTTTCTTTACGGCAGAATCAGCCAGCACCGGATCGGGCTTTTTGCACGCTTTGGGAAGTCGCTTATAGGCCGTTTCTTCGGCAGCCACATCATCGGCATCGTATCCTATATTGGCAATGGCTGTTTTTACTTCTTCAATATTGGTCCTGTCGGTGAGCCAGGTTACCGTAGTTGTTTTCTTCTTTACATCAACTTTTACAGCGCTCACTCCATATTGGCGGGCCACATAAAGTTCAATTCGCTCTTTACAGGCCTCACAATGTACCCCCGGCGTTTTTATGATGGCCTTATCACTTACTTTTTGTTGCGCTATTGAATGTGTTGCCAGTCCCAGCAACAACATCAGGCATAGTTGAATTTTCTTCATAGATGCTTTATTGATTGATCAGGAATAAATTTACGGATTAAGTCCCCAGGCAGACGGATCCTCTCTCCATTTTAACAGGTTGTTTAACTGATTTTCGTTGACCGTGCCGTTTTCAACAGCCAATTGTATAAGTACTTCGTAATTTGTAAGCGAATACAAAGGAATTCCTGCGGATTTGAATGCCGAAGCGGCCTGTTCAAAGCCATAATTAAAAATGGAAACCATTCCCACTACTTTCAAGCCCGCCTGTTGAAGTACTTCACATACCTGCAGGCTGCTTTTGCCGGTAGATACGAGGTCTTCAATGACCAATACTTCCTGCCCTTTTTCAAATGCTCCTTCGATCTGGTTTCCCATACCGTGTTCCTTAGGTTTGGGCCGTACATACATGTAAGGAAGTTTCAACTGGTCGGCTGCCATGGCGCCCCAGGCAATACCGGCTGTAGCTACTCCTGCCAGGGCATCTACATCGGGAAAACGCTCAAAGATCACGCTGCACAATTCACTTTTAATAAAATCCCTCGCATATGGAAATGACAATACCCTGCGGTTATCACAATAAATCGGGCTTTTCCAGCCACTGGCCCAGGTATAGGGCGTTGCCACATTCAACTGTACAGCTTTAACCTGCAACAATTTTTCGGCAACCACTTTTTCGTTGGTCATGCTGCAAAGATAAAGGGTTGGTAAAACACAAGTGATGACAATGCATTATTTTTACCCGGGAAACAGAAGACTTATGCAGATAAAAATATATTACGAAGACAAGCCCGTGTATCTATGCGATGAAATGGATGACATGCTCAACGAATTGTTGCATCACCCCGATGTTGTTTTCGTAGATGAATTATCTACTCCAGCGATCAACTCCCTGATCCATGAAATTAAAAAGGAATCCTTTCATGCCGGTATTATCTGGAACAGTGATTTCGAAAAATTAAAGAAGGCATTCTTCAAACATTTTACGGTGATAGAAGCTGCGGGTGGCATTGTACAAAATGAAGAAAAAGACCTGTTGTTTATATTCCGATTGGGTAGATGGGACCTTCCCAAGGGAAAGATGGAAAAATCGGAATCGCCGGAAACCTGCGCCGAACGTGAAATTGAAGAAGAAACAGGTGTTAAGAAACTCAAATTAAAAAAGAAGGTTGGCGATACCTATCACCTGTATGATGCATTTGGCAAACACTACCTGAAGATCAGCCATTGGTATTATTTCACCTGCAGCAGTAAACAAACACTGTCACCACAAACAGAAGAAAACATTACCGAGATCAAATGGATCAAAACAAAAGACATCAAGAAACCCATGGCTAATACCTACTCAACTATTAAAGATGTGCTTTCTGTATTTTTTGATACTCCCTGATCAATTTGAAGACTTTATTTTAAACGGTGGGATTTAAATTTATTTCTGCTTCTGCAGGATGGCTACCGTTAACCTGCTCACGCAGATCAATTTCTCCTGATCATCGTGAATTTTAATATCCCAGATATGGGTACTGCCGCCCAGGTGTAAAGGAGTGGCTTTGGCTGTAACAAAACCTTCCCTGGCACTCCTGATATGATTGGCATTGATCTCCAGTCCTACACAAATAAATTTTTCGGGATCGATCACCAAATGAGATGCAACACTGCCAACTGTTTCAGCAAGGGCGCAACTGGCACCTCCGTGCAATAAGCCATAAGGTTGTTTGGTTCTTTCGTCTACGGGCATCCGTAAGCTCAGGTAATCAATCCCAATATCCACCCATTCCATACCAAGGTGATTTGCCATGGTGCCTGGCGTAAATTCATCCAGTTGTGTTAACGTGAGTTGCGGATTGAACCAGATCATGACTTATTTCCATTTAACCGGTGGATCGTTTGATTCACGGCATCGGGAAGAAAGCGGGATACATCACCGCCATTTTTCAATACATCCCGGACAAGCGTAGACGCAACTGAAGTAAACTGCGGCAGGCAAGTAAGAAAAATGGTTTCAATATTTTCGGCAATACTCCTGTTCATATCGGCGATCGCCTTTTCGTATTCAAAATCATTTACATAACGGATACCCCGCAAGATAAAATTTGCCCCTACTGCTTTGCAACAATTGACGGTTAGACCATCATACACTACAGCTTCTACTTTATCATTGCCAGCATAGATCTGGTTCAGCCATTCAAGCCGTTGCTGTTCGCTGAACATGGGTTGCTTATTTACATTACGACCAATGCCGATGTACATTTTATCAAACAATGGCAATGCCCTGTCGATGATATCGGTGTGCCCAAGTGTAACAGGGTCGAATGTGCCGGGGAATAAACAAATACGTTGCATGGATGGTAATTTCGTTTAGGTAAAAGATGTTTAAGGTAGTATCAGGCTGTTGAAATGGAGATGCGAAATATTTACCTGCAAACAGGGTAAGCCCGATCACGTATAAGGCTAATCGCTTTTCTTCCCTGCCAGTAAATATAATACAGCCATTCTAACTGCCACTCCATTCTCTACCTGCTGCAATATAATGGATTGTTTATTGTCTGCCACATCACTGTCAATTTCCACTCCCCGGTTGATGGGGCCCGGGTGCATGATGATAATGTCTTTCCCCAGTTCATCCAGCATCTTCGTTTTTACGCCGTAAGAAAGATTGTATTCACGAAGGGATGAAAATAATACCTGGTTCTGTCGTTCGAGTTGTATACGCAATACATTGGCCACATCGCACCATTGAAGGGCTTTGCGGAGATTGTATTCCACTTTTACCTCAAATGCTTCTTCAATATGCCTTGGGATGAGTGTCGGCGGACCAGCAAGCATCACTTCAGCACCCATTTTTTTCAATAAATAAATATTGCTGAGGGCAACCCTTGAATGCATGATATCGCCAATGAGCACCACTTTTTTTCCTTCCAGGGTGCCGGTTTTTTCCATGATAGAGAAGGCATCCAGTAAAGCTTGTGTGGGATGTTCGTTGATGCCGTCACCTGCATTGATGATGGCTGTATTAGGTAGGTGTTTGGCGAGAAAATGTGGCGCACCACTGGCGCTATGCCGCATCACCACCATATCTACTTTCATGCTCAGGATATTATTTACCGTATCAAGGAGGGTTTCACCTTTTGAAACAGAAGAACCTGAAGCTGCAAAATTGATGGTATCGGCGCTCAATCGCTTTTCTGCCAGTTCAAATGAAATGCGTGTACGTGTTGAGTTTTCGTAAAATAAATTCACGATGGTCACATCTCTTAAAGACGGTACTTTTTTGATCGGTCGCTGTAAAACTTCTTTGAATTGTTGAGCGGTTGATAAAATAAGGGAAATATCAGAAGGAGAAAGTTCTTTAATGCCCAGTAAATGTTTAGTGGATAGTTGCATTAAGCAGCGAAGCTAAATTAAATTGAGGAACGAACAAAATTATCCGATATCCCGTATCCTGTATCTCGTATCCAGTATCTAGTATCCAGTATCCAGTATCTAGTAAACCACCACCTCTTCCCGATCCCATTCCACTTTCACTTTCTGAGAAACCATGGTATCGATCGTTTTACCGCTGAAATCGGGTTGTATGGGGAGTTCACGGTTAAATCTTCTGTCAACAAGCACACAAAGCATCACTTTTTCGGGCCTGCCAAAATCCTGCAGTGCATCCAGTGCTGCCCGAGTGGTTCGACCTGTGTATAAAACGTCATCCATCAGAACCACCAATTTATTTTCAATAGAAAAGGATATGTCTGTTTTATTAGCGATGTGCAGTTCATCACGAATATCATCGCGGTAAAAGGTGATGTCTAATATGCCATATTGAATGGCTTCGTTTGGTCGTATCTGCCGGATGGCTGCAATTAACCGGTCGCTGAACTTTACACCGCGTGGCTGAATGCCAATAAACACAAGGTTTTCAAGGCTGCTGTAATTCTCCGTAATGTGATGGGCCAACCGAAGAATCGTGAGATGAAGTTGCTTAGGCGAAAGTAAAATTTGCATGCCACTAAATTATACAGAAATGATCAAATGAAAAATGACTGATTGTCTTAATTGTTGATATTGATGATGAAAAAATAAATAGCCCCCGAAAGAGAGCTATTTATCTTTTATATTTTGATCTAAAAAAGCAGGTTACTTTCCTCCTTTCAGTGTTTCCTGTAAAATGGCCAGGTCATCCCATTTGCCTGCCGCGGCCAGTTTAGCTTGTTTAGGCCAGGTAGCCGGATCATGCATGGCAAATTTGCTGCCAGCTGCATCAAGGATCAATTGTAGTTTTTTAATGCTGCTTTTACCAAGATCTTTAAACGTCCTGATACCCTCGGCATTCAATATCGTGGCTATTTTTTTACCAATGCCCTCGATTTTGGTCAGATCTTCAACGGGTACAACTGCTTTTTCAGCTTTAGGCGCCTTGGGCTTTGCGGTTGCTTTTTTTGCAGGTTCAGGAACCTCTATCACGCAATTTTCAATGGAATATCCATAGACATCAGCAAATGTTTTGGCACTGTAATCATTAACCCACCTGCCGTCGCTGAGCAAATACCTGTATTCATAGGTTTTTCCGGCAGTAAGTGCCAGTTCTGTTTTCATAGAACCATCTTCCTGCTTTTCCAGGTAAATTCCCTCTTCAGGGTTCCAGTTATTAAATTCTCCAACCAATATGCCTGAAGC
>ERZ795056.1563-NODE-1563-length-26794-cov-17.657280_pt1 | contig 26794 bp, 24 predicted proteins | sample MGYA00375140_ERZ795056 | MGnify/ENA primary metagenome ERZ795056 (study PRJEB30185, sample SAMN05720227) | activated sludge metagenome | isolation source: Anaerobic digester | place: USA | collected 2015-03-09 ... | reverse complement strand
TCAATCAAGCAACAGGTGAACATATGGCAAAAGAATACAAAGACCTGGTCGTCGGTTTGGATATCGGAACCGCCAAAGTGATGGTGGTGGTAGCCGAAGTCCTGCCTGGCGGCGAGCTGAAACTCGCGGGTCTGGGCATTGCGCCGAGTAATGGCCTCAAGCGTGGTGTGGTGGTCAATATCGACGCTACCGTGCAGAGCATTCAGCAGGCGTTGAAAGAAGCCGAGTTGATGGCTGATTGCAAGATCACGCGTGTCTACACTGGCATCACTGGCAGCCATATTAGGGGCATCAATTCCAGCGGCATGGTGGCCGTGAAAGATCGCGAGGTTACTCAGGCGGACGTGGCCCGGGTCGTAGAGACTGCCAAGGCCATCAATATCTCGACAGACCAGCGGCTGCTGCTTGTCGAGCCTCAGGAATTCATCATTGATGGTCAGGACGTCAAAGAACCCATTGGCATGAGCGGTATCCGGCTGGAAGCCAAGGTCCATATCGTGACCGGTGCGCAAAGTGCAGCTGAGAACATCATTAAGTGTGTGCGCCGCTGCGGCCTGGAAGTGGAACAGCTGATGCTCAATCCGCTGGCCTCCAGTCTGTCGGTACTGACCGAAGACGAGCGCGAATTGGGCGTAGCGCTGGTTGACATTGGCGCGGGAACTACCGACGTGGCCATTTTCACCAATGGCGCCATCCGCCACACGGCCGTCATCCCGATTGCAGGGGATCTGATCACCAGTGATATTGCCATGGCCTTGCGCACGCCTACGAAAGACGCCGAAGACATCAAGGTGGAAAGCGGCTACGCCAAGCAACTGCTGGCTGACCCCGAAACCCAGGTCGAAGTGCCGGGACTGGGTGACCGTGGCCCTCGCATGCTCAGCCGTCAGGCCTTGGCCGGCGTGATCGAGCCGCGTATCGAGGAAATCTTCTCACTGGTGCACCAGGTTATGCGTGACTCGGGTTTTGAAGAAGTACTTTCATCCGGAATTGTCCTGACGGGTGGTAGCTGCATCATGCCTGGCATGGTGGAACTGGGTGAAGATATTTTTCTTAAGCCGGTGCGACGTGGCATTCCCAAATACACGGGAGCCCTGTCCGATATGGTGGCCCAGCCCAGAGCCGCTACGGTCATGGGGTTACTGGAGGAGGCAAGGCTTGCTCGGCTGCGGGGTTTCAAAGTGGCCCAAAAAAACGGGTCGATGAAAACTGCATTTGGTCAGGTCAAAGACTGGTTTGTGGGGAACTTCTAGCCATGCAAAAAACACTTTTATCTGCAGCTATGCAAGTCGGTTCTATTCACGACCCTGCTGGCCCGCACTGGCGATGGCGATGCACAGATCCACCCGATGCCCATACAGGCTAGGAAACAACAAGACAACAACGGTTTATCAATTTAGGCAACTGCAATTCAGGAGAGAAAAATGAGCATCGAAATGATTGAAGAAGAAGGTTTCAACCTGGGCACCCAGATCAAGGTGATCGGGGTTGGCGGCGGCGGCGGAAACGCCGTGGAGCACATGATTGGTTGTGACGTTCAGGGCGTGGAGTTCATTTGTGCCAATACAGACGCTCAGGCTCTGAGTCGCAGCGTTGCGCACAAGACGATTCAGCTGGGCAGCAGCGGTCTGGGCGCTGGCAGCAAGCCTGACAAGGGCCGTGACTCTGCAGAGCTGGCCATAGACGACATTCGTGCAGCTATTGACGGCGCCCACATGCTCTTCATCACAGCCGGTATGGGTGGCGGCACAGGAACTGGTGCAGCGCCTGTGATTGCGCGTGTAGCCAAGGAAATGGGGATCCTGACCGTGGGTGTGGTGACCAAGCCTTTCGATTGGGAAGGTGGCCGCCGCATGACAAATGCTGACAATGGGCTGGCCGAGCTCGAAGCCAATGTGGACTCGCTCATCGTGGTACTTAACGAGAAGCTGCTGGAAGTGCTGGGCGACGATGTGACGCAGGATGAAGCATTCGCCCATGCCAACGACGTGCTGAAAAATGCTGTCGGTGGCATTGCCGAGATCATCAATGTGCCCGGCCATGTGAACGTCGACTTTGAAGACGTGCGCACTGTCATGGGTGAGCCCGGCAAAGCCATGATGGGCACGGCCGTTGCGGCCGGCCCGGACCGTGCACGTATTGCTGCCGAGCAGGCTGTAGCTTGCCCGCTGCTCGAAGGCATCGACCTGTCTGGTGCCAAAGGCGTGCTGGTATTGATCACCGCGGCCAAAGGTTCTCTCAAACTCAGCGAATCCAAGCTGGCCATGAACACCATCCGCGCCTATGCATCCCCCGATGCGCATGTGATCTACGGTACTGCTTATGATGACAGTCTGGTCGATGAAATCCGCGTGACCGTAGTCGCTACGGGTCTTAGCCGTCAGGGCATGCGCCGTACGGCGCCCCCGCTCCAGGTGCTGCGCACCGGAACGGACAATGTGCCGTTTCATGTGCCGACCATGAACAATATGGTCGGCCAGCCAGTGAATGTGGCAGCTGCACCCGCAGGCGTAGCGCAGCCCGACTATCACTCCATGGCAACCCCGAGCGTCTGGCGCACCCGGGACCGCACGCAGGCCGCAGCCAAGGTGGATGCGCTGTCTAGCGGGGGCATGGATGACTACGAAATCCCCGCCTTTCTCAGAAAACAGGCCGATTAGTAAAATAGCCCCGTGCTGAAACAACGAACCCTCAAATCCCTCACACGCGCCGTTGGTGTGGGCGTGCACAGCGGGCAACGCGTGGAACTCACGCTGCGACCCGCCCAACCGGATACCGGCATCGTGTTTCGGCGCGTGGACTTGCCCACGCCAGTGGACATCCCGATGTCCGCTGGTGCGGTGTCAGACACCCGTATGGCAACCACAGTGGCTAACGGCGGAGCCAGGGTGGCTACCGTTGAACATCTGATGTCAGCCTGTGCCGGTTTGGGAATTGACAACCTTTATGTAGACATCACGGCTGAAGAGGTGCCCATTCTCGATGGTTCCGCTGCATCCTTTGTGTTTCTGCTGCAAAGCGCGGGCATTGAACTGCAAAATGTGCCGCGTCGATTCATCCGCGTTATCAGGCCTGTCGAAGTGCGAGAGGGGCAGGGGGCATCGGAGCGTTGGGCTCGCCTGGAGCCTTTCCATGGCTACAAACTGAGCTTCGAGATCGACTTTGATCACCCGGCCGTGGACTCCACCGGTCAACGGGTTGAGTTTGACATGAGCGTGCATTCGTATTCCCGCGATATCGCTCGGGCACGTACCTTTGGCTTCACCAAAGACGTGGAAATGATGCGTGTCAACGGTCTAGGCCTCGGCGGCGGGCTGGACAACGCCATCGTGATGGACGACTACAAGGTACTCAACGCAGGTGGATTGCGTTACGACGATGAATTCGTCAAACACAAAATCCTTGATGCCATGGGCGACATGTACATGTTGGGCAAACCACTGTTGGCAGCCTACAGTGCATTTCGTTCAGGGCATGCACTCAACAACAAGCTGGTGCGTGAGCTGCTCTCCAATACCGATTCGTGGGAGTTGGTTACTTTTCAGGACGATAAACTCGCGCCCAGCGGCTTCGGTCAGTTGGCCAAAGCCTGGTAACGCCCGCCATCACCTGCGTTTACCCGTCATGTTGCTTTTTCGCTGGCTCATTCTGCTTTTGTTACTGGGTGCAGTTGTGTCATTTGCTTTTTATGCAGGGACTGGACAAACCAAGTACAGGCGCTATGGCCTGATCACGCTCAAATGGACGCTGATAGCTGCTTTCGGTTTTTTTGCTGTGCTGATTCTCGAACGCATCGCCTGAAGGTGCTCCCCATTTATCCGACGCAATAGTCATCGGGATCCAGCCGACGCAACGACAGGACATATTCCTGCGTGAAACCGGGAAACAGCGCCACAATGCGTCCGCTCTCCATACGGTACCAGCTACGACACTGCGCCCAGACAGAGTCGCCCAGTCTCGTTTGAAGTTGCTCGTTGTGTGCTCGCATCACTTCATGTCTTACGTCAATCCAGCGGTGGCCACCTGAGCGCACGTGCTGCATGCAGGCAATGGCATGGGCAACTTCAGGCTCGATGTAGAGCAATGTTGATGTATGACCCGTAGCTGTATTGGGCCCGAGCATCAGGAACATGTTGGGAAATCCCGCTACCGTGATGCCGCGGTAGGCTTCTGGGCCATCACTCCAGGCCTCACGTAAGGTGCGTCCCCGCGTACCTTTTACCTGCACTGATGACAGCAGTTGGACCGCGTCAAAACCAGTGGCACACACCAGCGTGTCAACCTCTCGCTCGCGACCGTCTTCAGTGACGATGCCATGGGCTGTGATGCGCTCGATGGCGTCAGTTACCAGCTCGACGTTGGGTCGAACCAGTGCATGGTAGAAATCGTTGGAGTAAATGAGGCGTTTGCAGCCGAGCGGGTACGGCGGTTTCAGCCGCTGGCGCATGACTTCGTCAGGCACCTGCCGCCGCAGGTGGTCGGCCGCTGTCTTCTGCATGCCGCGCCGAGCCAGAGTGCCCTCGTCGAACCCCCGTCGCCCGATCTCAAGCAGATTCACCCATGCCCAACGAACCAGCTTGGCATATGGCGGGAACCGCGCCAGAACGCGATCTACTGCCGTGTAACGTCTTTCCAGGCGTGGCAAGACCCAATTCGCGGTTCGCTGAAAGACGTGCAACTGGCCCGCCAGCGCGGCGACGGGGGGTATCAGCTGTGAAGCGGTTGAACCGGTGCCTATCACGGCAATGCGTTGGCCTGCCAGCTCGTGGCTGTGATCCCAACGGGCCGAGTGCAGCCGCTTGCCGCGAAAGTCGCCCAGCCCCGGAATATCGGGCCAGCGCAATTGGCTCAAAGGGCCTGTACTGCAGACAAAGAAGCGTGCCTGCAACTTATCCCCGCGATCGGTAGAGAAATGCCAGCGCCCTGTGGCTTCGTCGAAAGTTGCTTCTGTGATGCGCGTTGCCAGCCGCATGTGAGCCAGCAACCCATGGCGTTCAGCCACTTTCTGCATGTAAGCCTGTATCTCCGGTGCCTCGGCAAAGCGTTGTTTCCAGTCCGGATTGGCTGCGAACGAGAAGGAATACACCGGCGCGGGTACGTCTACCTGTGCACCCGGATAAGTGTTGTCCCACCAGGTGCCACCCAGGCCCGCCTGTTTCTCAAGAATCACGAAGTCACGGATGCCTGCGCGCTTGAGCTGGATGGCCATGCACAACCCCGACATGCCGGCGCCCAGTATCACCACGTCATGGCTCGATGTACGGGGGCCCGTGGCTGCGGCTAGCGGTCCAATCACAAAGCGGGACACGCGAGCAACGGCCTCATCGGCGCTGCGCATCGTTCCGGCGTGGCTCTGGAACACATGCCAGCGGTGCGCGGTGATTTCGCAGCGTACGTCAACATCAACCGTCTTCAGAGCTTGATACAGCCTGATTGCCTGATCGTGCAGCAATTCATCTGTGCCAGCCTGTATCAAGGTGGGTGGCAGGCCACGCAAATCGCCATAAATGGGTGAAACACCTGGTGTGTTTGCAGGAGTATCGCCCAGGTAGTGCGCCGCGCACGCCTGGGCCCACGCTACGCTCAACATTGCCTCACCGGGCGGCTCTGTCACAGGCGCATCCTGCATCGTCACATCAACCCAGGGTGAAAATAACACCAGAGCCGCAGGCGCTGGTCTTGCAGCGCCATGCAACGCGAGGGCAGTAGCCAGTGCCAGACCTCCGCCAGCAGAATCGCCTGCGATAATCACCGGGCCATCGTCGCACAGAGCGTGGTACGCCGCGAGTGCATCATCCAGTGCGGCCGGATATGGATGCTCCGGTGCCAGGCGGTAGTCAAGGGCAAAGACTGGCAGCCCGGTGGCCAACGCCAGGTGCGCAGTGAGGGCGCGGTGCGTTACGGGCGAACCCACACAATAAGCGCCACCATGCAGGTAGAGCACAGTTCCCGACTTGGCCGGAGTCACCCCACGCCGGCGCAGCCATTCACCGGGAACACCACCGGCTTCAGCGGGCTCAATCTCGATGGAACGTGGAATCAGCGAAATCCGGGTCAGGCCTTTCAACCATCGGCGTTGAAAATTGATCGAACACCGCGTTGAGAAAACGGGCTTCAGCAACAGCTTGAGCGTCCACCGCAACAGTGTTGCGATCAGCGCTTCGGCAAAACCTTTGGGTTCGTAAACGATCATGGAAGATTCATTTTCAAAACAGCCTGCACGCCGGTTGAGGCTCGACGTGGAGGAACTATAAGTGACTCGGAGGTACATGAGCCGATAATCATCTTTTGTGCAAGCCCTTGCCGGAGATCCCATGGACACACGCATCAGCGAACTGATTGGCCGGATCACCGCTCTGGAGGACGAATTACGAACGGCGGTTCATGAGCAGGAATCGCGCGTAATGTTCACCATCCGGGGCAAACGCGTCGAATTCGAGCGTGATATCCGGCAGGCCCACAAACGCCTGAAGCGCAATTTCTTTCGCTGGCTGGTAACTGACCGCTGGCAAAACTTGATTACTGGCCCTGTCATTTATGGCATGGCGATCCCGATGGTTGTTCTGGATCTGTGCGTGTCGTTCTATCAGGCGACCTGTTTCCCTGTCTACGGCGTTGCCAAAGTCAGGCGCGCGGACTACATCGTGTTCGACCGGCATCAGCTCGGTTACCTCAATTTTATCGAACGGTTTCACTGCGAGTACTGTGCTTATGGCACCGGTCTGATGGCTTATGCGACAGAAATTATTGGCCGCACCGAGCAATACTTCTGCCCGATCAAACATGCCCGAAAAATACTGGGTACCCACGGCCGGTATGCAGGTTTTCTACCTTACGGGGACCCGGCTGATTTCCACAGGCGACTGGAGGCCTATCGCGTCGCATTGTCCAAAGCCGATGTTGAGACCGCAAACGCTGGTCCACGGGCCGAATAGCTGGCCGCGCTCCACGAGCTACCGGCTGCGCCCCGCCTTGTAATTTCCGCCGATCTTGCCGCCCAGCCCACTGGCCTTCGCCAGCCGGGCCATGGCTGCGCCAGCATGTGCGTGGGTGATGGCCAGACCCAGCGCGTCGGCTGCGTCCGGCCCCGGCAGGCCGGGCAGCGTGAGCAGGCGCTGCACCATGGATTGAATCTGGGCTTTGTCGGCGCGACCATACCCCACCACCGCCTGCTTCATTTGCAGCGCGGTGTATTCGGCCACCGGCAGGTTGCTGGACACCAGAGCGGTGACACACGCGCCGCGGGCCTGACCCAACAACAAGGTGGACTGCGGGTTCACGTTCACAAAGACAATTTCAACTGACGTCATCTGCGGTTGATAGCGCTCGACAACCTCACACACGCCGTCAAACAGCACTTTGAGGCGCGCGGGCAATTCACCCGTGTCGATGTGTTTCGTGGTGATGGTGCCGCTGGCCACGTAGCTCAGGCGCTGGCCGTCCACATCGATCACGCCGAAGCCAGTGGTGCGCAGACCCGGATCGATACCCAATATTCTCATGCTATTATTTTAGTAGCTATTGACGCATGTTGGACATGGGCTAGAGGCCAAAATACCACCTCGCGGAGTGAAAAAATATGGGCGCCGCAAAACACAGTGCATCCACCCGGTCCAGCAGTCCGCCCGCTCCGGTGACTGACACGCCGCTGCTCCCCCAGTTGGGAATGCCGCGGTCCCGTTTCAACGCCTTCATCACCAGATGACCCAATGACCCCGCCACGCAGGCCAGAAATGACAGGGCCAGCGCTTGCCCTGGCGCGAAGGGGGTAAGCCCGGCCAGCAAGCCCCCTAGCACACTGCCGGCTAGTACACCGGTCCACCAGCTGCGCCAGCCAAAACTCTGACTGATGGCGGGCGCGGCAGGCGCGCTTTTGAATTTGCGCGAGGCCAGATATTGCACCACCATGCAGGTCTGCACCACCAGCACAAGAAAGAAAACCAGAAACGCACTCTTGTTCTGAAATTGAGGAAAATTCAGCAGCAGCAACGCCGGCACATGGCTCATGCCGTAGATGCAGACCATGATGCCCCACTGCAGCTTGGCATTGCGCTCCAGAAATCGGGCCGGGTCGTTGGCCAGCGCGCTAACCACGGGAATGGCCAGAAACACATAGACCGGGATGAATACAGTGAACAGGTTGAAGTGCTTCGTGCCCACCAGTGTGTACTGAATGGGTAGAACGATAAAAAACGCCAGTATCAGGCTGCGATGGTCACCCCGGCGCGTGGGCGATAGCGTCATGAACTCACGCAGCGCAAAAAACGACACCAGCGCAAACAGCACCAGCGTCGTGGCGTCACCGGATAGCCACCCAACCCAGAACACAAACACCATGACCCAGCTGGTTCGCAACACACCATCGACGCGGCTCAGGTTCGCACGCCAGGCCTCAGCCGCGGCGTCATCGCCCCGTTCGCGCAGCGAAAGCAGGAAAGCCGCCACACTGGCCAGCACCAGTGCGCCAAACACCAGCACAAACATAGCCCCAATCTGCTGGGTGGCGGTGAGTTTGATTAAAAACTGGTTCATAGCAGTTGCTCATACATCCCGTAGCGCGATGACAGCCTGACGGGCCCGGTCCAGGAAGGCGCGTCGGTCTTCGCCAGCGCCCAGTTGAAGGGGTGCGCCAAAGGTGACGGAGCACAGCACCGGCACCGGCACGACCTCGCCCTTGGGCATGACCCGCTGGATGTTGTTGATCCAGGCCGGCACCAGCACCACATCGGGGAACTTGAGGGCCAGGTTGTACAAGCCCGATTTGAACGACTGAGGCTCATCTGCGTAACCGCGCGTGCCCTCGGGGAACAGAATGATGGAGTCACCGTTACCCAATGCGTCATACAGCGGCGCTAATGGATCCTGGTCGTCGACTTTGTCGCGGGCGACGTAGATAGCGTTGAAAACTTCGGTGGTGATCCATTTCTTGAATGGCGTTTGCGTCCAGTAATCTCTTGCAGCAATGGGTCGCGTCACGCTGCGCAGCTCTTTCGGTAGCGCAGCCCAGATCATGATCAGGTCAGCGTGGCTTTGGTGGTTGGCGAAATAAATACGCTGCTCGGCCTTGGGCGGACAACCATGCCAGCGCGCCTGCGAGCCGGTGAGCAGCCGCACCAGACCCAGCAGGAAGTAACTCATCAACTTGGCGAGCATGGTGTATCAGGGCAGCTCGGCATCACCCATTCGGGCGACGATGGTGTTGGCCCGGTCGGCAACATAGCCCGAGTTGGGCAGCTTCTCGAAATATTTCGGTCGTGGCAACATCACGGCCAGCCGGGCTGCCTCATAGGCGCTGAGCCGGGCGGCGGGTTTGCGGTAGTAGTGCTGCGCCGCTGCCTCAGCGCCAAATACGCCTTCGCCCCATTCCACGTTGTTGAGGTAAATCTCCAGGATGCGCTCTTTGCTCAGCAGCGTCTCCAGCGCAAAAGTCAACACAATCTCCTGTCCCTTGCGCATCAAGGTGCGTTCGCCAGACAGAAACAGGTTTTTTGCGAGTTGTTGTGTGATGGTGGAGCCACCAATCACTTTTGGCGGTTTCGGCAGTTTCGCTGGGGGCTTCGCTCTGGCCGCCGCAGCCGCAATTTGTTTTTCCACGCGTTCCTGGGCCTTGGCATTTTTTTGCCAGGCTTTCTCCAGTGCTTCCCAATCCACCCCGTCATGGTTGATGAAATCACCGTCTTCTGACGCGATCACCGCGCGCTTCAGGTTGTCGGAGATGCTGGCGTAGTCCACCCACTGCTGGCGCCAGGGGAGGCGCCCTTTGTCGTTGACCACGCGCCAGGCCTCGGAGCGTTCAAAAGCGGTGGATTGTGGGTCCACCACCGTCATCAGCGCGATGCGGCCTACGAAATAGAGTTGTAAAGCCAGCGCAGCGAGCAGCACCAGGCCGATCCATCGTAGCGATGACTTCATTGGCCAGCCATATTGGCTTCAAGTGTCTCGTCTCTCGTGAACTTGAAGCGGGACACCACCAGAATCTGGTCGGCCTGACGGCGCATGGCCTCGTTGAACGGGCCAAATGGTCCGGCGCCGCGGGCAATGGCCTCGGCGCGTCGGTCCAGTGTGGGGTTGCCTGATGTTTCCACAATATCGGTTTTCAGTACACGACCGTCGGAATTGACGGTCACGATCATCGTCAGCTCGCCATAGAGCTTTTTTCCACCGGCTTCAGGGAAATTCTGGGTGCCCTTGTCTTCGATCTTGCGGCGCAGGCCGTCGTAGTAAACGGCGTACACCGCTTCCCGCGTGGCGGGGCTGATATAGCGCTTTCGGGGGCGGGCGTTTTCCTGATTGATACGCCGTTCAATCTCGGCCAGCAGTTTGACCAACTGGCGTCGTTTTTCCTCACGCTCCACCTGCTCGGGCGTGGGGTTGGTCTGGCTGGGGTTCAGGATCGGCATACTGGCCAGCTGGCTTTTCATCTGGGCCAGCAGCGTCGTCTGCTCATTTTGCAGGTTGACCACTTTGCGTAGTGCTTCTTCTTCCACCGCGTCGCCCACTTCGGTCAGCGCGGACGGTGGCAGCGGCGAGGTGGCACGCCCTTTGGCCGCTTCACCACCACCGGCCAGCGCAAACTGGGCAATGGCTTGCGCCTTTTCGGCCTTTTCATTGGAGCGGGCGTTGACCAGCACCACTTCCAGCGGTGTGTCTTCAAACACCCGGTTGAACGCCTCGGGGTCCACAAAGCGAACGGTCAGCAATACCGCATGCACGGCGATCGAGAAGCCGAGTGCAATCTGGAGGGTGCTGAATTTACGCAGGTTCACGGGGCTGAATTATCGCTGGTGACAGCCTCAGTCTCGCTCATGTCCACGGCAATGGCAATCGGACCGGCCACGGGCTCGTCATCGTCCTCTTCGGTCACCTCTTCAGAAGCGGTTTCCTGCACCGCATCCAGCCGCTCAACCACCGTGCCCATGACGTCCAGCGTGATCTCGTCAATCTCGCCCAGTTTCACCCGCACGTGGGCGCCGCGCGGCAGGTCTTTGGCACCCAGCACCGGCAGCACCAGCGGCATGTCGTCGGCGCGCACCATGTTTTCCTTGAACACCGTGCCGGTGATCTCGGCGAGGCTGTTTTGCTGGATATATTTCAGCGTCCAGAACCGCTCCATCGCACCCTGATAGCCGTTGTAGGTAGAGTAGGCCGCGTCAAAGCTGGAGATGATCGAGAACAGGTCGGCGTCCTTCGGCTTGAACGGTGCGGCCAGTGCCGCCGTTTTGCCGTGGCGCGCGCAGGCGATGATCTGCCACTGGTTCACCAAATCGGTGTAGCGGCGTAGCGGCGAGGTGCTCCAGGCGTAACTTTTCACGCCAATGCCCGCGTGCGGCAACGCCTTGGTGCCCATGCGTACTTTTACACCTGGTAACAATGACGCCTGGCTGCGGTAAATGCCGGGCACACCCAGCTCGGCCATCCAGCTGCCCCAGGTGCTGTTGGCCAGAATCATGGCCTCGGCCACGATCAGGTCTAGTGGCGCGCCGCGCTGGCGCGTGCTGATTTGCACCTGCTCGTCTCCCTTGGGCTCGGCTCCGTCGTTGCCAACCAGCCTGAAGTTGTAATCCGGCCGGTTGAAGGTCTCGGGTTTGCCGCGCACTACCTCGCGTTTACCCTTCAGATTTTTCGCCAGCCGGTATAAAAATGTTAGCTGTTCACGCATAACTGGCGGAAGTTGAGGGCCATTTTCATGCTCAAGTTCAGGGTTTTCAAGCCACTCGGAGGTGACCACCGTGTCCAGCTTGTCGTGGCGTAGATTGGCAGCAATGGGCACGCGCTCCAGTTTGGTCTCAGACTTCTTAATTTCCAGCGTGGCCGCGTCCAGCGTGACATACAGCGACACGGCAGGGCAGTCGCGACCTTCCATCAGCGTGTAGCTTTGCACCACGGCGTCGGGCAGCATCGTGATCTTGAAGCCCGGCATGTACACCGTGGACAGGCGGTTGCGCCCGAGCTGGTCCACCGGGCTGCCTGGCTGCACCGCCAGGCCGGGTGCAGCGATGTGAACGCCCACCGTGATCTCATCCGTGCCCAGGCCTTGCACCGACAGCGCATCGTCAATCTCGGTGGTAGCGGAGTCGTCGATGGAGAAAGCCTGCACGCTGGCTAGCGACAGCTCGTCGCGAATGGCGGGAGCCTCCAGCGCGGGGAAGCCTGTGCCCTTGGGAAAGTTCTCAAACAGGAAGCGCCGCCAGTGAAACTGGTACGGTGAATCAATCGCACCCGCTTTTTGCAGCAAGTCCAGCGGCGCGATGTGCGTGGCGCGCGAGGCGTCCACCACAGCCTTGTATTCGGGCGCGTTTTTGTCCGGTTTGAACAGAATTTTGTAGAGCTGTTCGCGAATGGCCGCCGGGCACTGGCCTGCACTCAGCTCAGCTACCCACTGGTCGATTTGCAGCTGAACTTGTTTCTTTTTTTCGATGGCGGCCAGCGCCAAGGCAATGATGTCGGCCGGGGCCTTGCGAAAACGCCCCTTGCCGGCGCGGCGAAAGTAGTGCGGAGCCTCAAACAGGCGAAACAACATGCCCGCCTGCTGCTCCAGTGTGGCCTGTGCACTGAAGTAATCACGGGCCAAGTCGGCAAAGCCAAACTCTTCGTCCGGCGAGAACTCCCAAGCCATTTCTAGTTCGATCGTCTCGCTCATGGCCTGCGCGGCGGCGACCATTTGGGCGGGCGCGGGCTTGTCAAACTTCAGCAGCATGGCGGCGGCCTTCACCTTGACCCGCTTGCCACTGTCCAGTTCCACCTGCGCAGACGATTCGGCTTCCGAGAGCACCCTGCCGGCCAAAAACTTTCCGGCTTCTTCAAACAATAAAAACATGGGGGTGATTGTCCCAGCAAACGCGAGGGTCCCGATGCGGGCTCAATCCGGGCGCAGGCGGGGTTCAAATCAGGTTCAAAAACGCCAGAACCTCGTCTATATGGTGGTCAAAATCACTCAAAGCGTGGTCTCCGCCCTCCAGCAAGCGTGTGTGGGCGCCAGCATAACGGGCCGTCATTTCGCGCCAGTCCAGCACCTCATCGCCTTTAGCTATGACGGCAAAGTAGTTATCTGGATTTGCCAGTTCTGGCGGCGTCAGTGCCTGCAACTCATCTACAAATTCGGGGCGGAAGAAAAACCGCTCCTGCTGATCGTGCCAACTGGTCTGCTCCCCAATGTATTTGGCCAGATCGCGGGCGGGATAGACCGCCGGGTTAAGCAGAACGGCCTTGCAGCCAAAGTTTTCAGCCACACAAGTCGCGTAAAACCCGCCCAAGGAAGATCCGACCACGGCCATGGCGGTTTGCGGCCATGAGGCGGTGCCCTCCATGATCAGCGCCACTGCTTCGCGCGGGGAGGGCGGAAGTTGCGGGCACCACCAAGTCACATGCGGGTGCTGTTCCGCGACCCGCGCGGCCATCTGGCGGGCTTTGGCAGACTGCGGCGACGAACGAAAGCCGTGCAGATAGAGCAGGTGGGTGGCCAGGTCTGTGGTTGTTGGCGGCGGGTGCATGGCCCATGATAGTGGGCAAGAGATAATCCACGCATGGCAGTCGTATTTGAAAAACCCTCAGCCCTGCGGCGCATGATGCCCCTGTTCGACGGGTTTGATGGCCCGCTGGCGTTTGGCGTGTTTCTGCTCGCCTGCGCGGGCATGCTGACCATGTATTCCTCGGGCTTTGATTCCGGCACTCGGTTTGCCGACCATGGCCGCAACATGCTAATTGCCGGGTTCATCATGTTTGTGGTGGCCCAGGTTCCACCTCAGCGCTTGGCCGTGTTTGCCGTACCGCTCTATGTATTGGGCGTTTCACTGCTGATTGCCGTGGCGGTTTTTGGCGTTACCAAGAAGGGTGCCCGTCGTTGGCTCAATGTGGGCGTGATTATTCAACCTAGCGAGATTCTGAAAATCGCCATGCCGTTGATGCTGGCCTGGTGGTTTCAAAAGCGCGAGGGAAAGCTCAATCCTCTGGACTTTGTTGTAGCCGGGCTCCTGCTTGCTATTCCCGTGGGGTTGATCATGAAGCAGCCCGATCTGGGCACGTCCCTGCTGGTTCTGGCTGCAGGGCTGTCGGTGATTTTTTTCGCCGGACTGAGCTGGAAACTGGTAGTTCCGCCCGTGCTGCTGGCGGTGGTGGGGATTGGGCTTCTGGTGTTTTTTGAGCCTGCCCTGTGCGCGGATGGTGTTCGCTGGTCGATTTTGAGGGACTACCAGCAACAGCGCATCTGCACGCTGCTGGACCCCACGCGCGACCCGCTAGGTAAGGGTTTTCACATCATTCAGGGCATGATCGCCATCGGTTCTGGTGGCTTCTGGGGCAAGGGCTTCATGCAGGGCACGCAGACCCATCTGGAATTCATCCCCGAGCGTACGACCGACTTCATCTTTGCGGCTTTTTCGGAAGAGTTTGGCCTCTTTGGCAACCTGTTGCTGATTGGCTGCTTCATCTTTTTGGTGATCCGTGCGCTGACCATCGCGCTGGAGGCGCCCACGGTGTTCTCGCGGCTACTGGCTGGCGCAGTGGCGATGATCTTTTTCAGCTACGCCTTTGTGAATATGGGCATGGTCAGCGGCATCTTGCCTGTGGTGGGAGTGCCCCTGCCTTTCATCAGCTACGGTGGCACGGCGATGGTGACGCTGGGGCTGGGGCTAGGTATTTTGATGTCGATCGCCAAATCGAAACGGCTGGTGCAGTCTTGAAAGAGCCCGGCGACAAGTATCAGGTTACGATTATTGGTGTGGGCAACATGGGCGGTGGCATGGCCCGCAATCTATTGGCTAAAGGCTGGCCGGTCAATGTGTGCGACATTGAAACCCAAAAAGTACAAAATCTGGTGCCTTTTGGGGCTGTAGCCATTGCCAATCCTGCGCAAGCGGCTATCAATTCCGTAGTAACTATCATTTGCGTGGTGGATGCTGTCCAAACCCAGGACGTGCTGTTTGGCGACCACGGCGTGGCTGCAGCCATGCAACTGGGCCGGGTGGTCATGCTGTGCCCCACACTGGCCCCTGACGATGTCGAGCGTTTCGCCCGCGACCTCAACCCTTATGGACTGCACGCTATCGACGCGCCCATGTCCGGTGGTCCGGTTCGTGCGGCGGACGGCAGTATGAGTCTGATGGTGGCGTGTGCGCCCATGGTGTTCGAGCGCTATCGCGCGCTTATAGAGGCGTTATCAAACAAGGTGTTTCGCATCAGCGAACGTCTGGGCGACGGCGCGCGTACCAAGTTGGTCAACAACCTGCTGGCGGGCATCAACCTGGTGGGGGCGGCCGAGGTCATGGTGATGGCGCAGAAGATGGGGTTGGATGTGGGCCAGACACTGGATGTGATTGAGCAGTCCAGCGGCCAGAGCTGGATCGGCTCTGACCGCATGCGCCGTGCCATCGCGGGCGACTTTGCCCCGCGCGCCCATATGACTTTGCTGGAAAAAGACACGCGCCTGGCCGTGCAGGCGGCGCAATCAGCAGGGTTTGCAGGCCCGCTGGGCGCTGCGGCACGCGACGTGTTTGCGCAGGCCAGTGCGGGTGGGCTCAACGAGCTGGATGATGCCGCACTGTTCACGTGGTTGAACCGTCAGGCCTAAAATGGCCGGATGATCTCTCGCGAACCCACTATTGAACGCTTGGCTATTGCCAAGTCCCTCCTGCTTACTCCCTTTGGTCTGGATGAAACCCATCTGACCCGTGCCCTTGCTGAAATCAAGGCGCACAAGGTGGATGAAGCCGATCTGTACTTCCAGTACACGCGTTCTGAGGGCTGGAGTCTTGAAGAGGGCATAGTCAAAACCGGCTCGTTCAGTATTGACCAGGGCGTGGGCGTGCGCGCGGTCAGCGGCGAGAAAACTGCCTTCGCGTACTCCGACGATATTTCAGAAGCGTCCCTGCTGGATGCGGCCCGCACGGTGCGCGCCATCTCGGTCGCGTCCAAATCTGCAAAGGTGAAAACACCCGCCGTCAAGGTGTCGCGCAGCCGCACGCTGTACAAAGACTTGGACCCGATTGCCACGCTGGACAGCGCTTCAAAAGTGGCCCTGCTGGGCAAGGTAGAAAAGCTCGCCCGTGCCAAAGACCCGCGCGTGGCGCAAGTCATGGCCGGGTTGGCCAGCGAATACGACGTGGTGATGGTGGCGCGTGCCGATGGCACATTGGCCGCCGATGTGCGTCCGCTGGTGCGCTTATCGGTCACCGTGATTGCCGAGCAAAAAGGCCGTCGGGAAGTCGGCTCTGCCGGCGGCGGAGGCCGCTTTGGCCTGGCCTATTTTGACGACGCGTGCATCGAAAAATACGTGAATGAAGCCGTCAAGGCCGCGCTGACCAACCTTGAATCGCGCCCTGCACCCGCAGGCGAAATGACCGTAGTGCTTGGTCCCGGCTGGCCCGGTATTTTGCTGCATGAGGCCATTGGCCACGGGCTTGAAGGCGACTTCAACCGCAAAGGCTCCAGCGCATTCAGCGGCAAGATTGGGCAACGCGTGGCCGCCAAGGGCGTGACCGTCCTGGACGATGGCACCATTGCTGACCGGCGCGGCTCGCTCAACGTGGACGACGAGGGAAACACCAGCCAGCGCAACGTGCTGATTGAAGACGGCATATTGAAGGGTTACATCCAGGACGCGATGAACGCGCGCCTGATGGGTGTGGCCCCCACGGGCAATGGTCGCCGTGAAAGCTACGCCCATATCCCCATGCCGCGCATGACCAACACCTACATGCTGGGTGGCGACAAGGCGCCGGAGGAAATCGTGGCCAGCATCAAAAAAGGCCTGTATGCCACCAACTTTGGCGGTGGGCAAGTGGACATCACCTCGGGCAAGTTTGTGTTCTCGGCCAGTGAGGCCTACTGGGTGGAAAACGGCAAGATTCTCTACCCCGTGAAGGGCGCCACTTTGGTGGGTAGCGGGCCTGAATGCCTCAAGCGCGTCAGCATGATCGGCAACGACATGAAGCTCGACAGTGGTGTGGGCACGTGCGGCAAAGAGGGCCAAAGCGTGCCCGTGGGCGTGGGCCAGCCGACGCTGCGCATTGACGGCCTGACAGTCGGGGGCACGGCCTGACGACTTACGTCGGGACCCGTTTCAAGACCCGGTTTTCGTCCCCTTTCAATTCCATGCTACATTTCGCTCCATGAATTTGGCCCGTTTTTACTTTAGCTATTTTTGGTTCTCAAGCGCCACCGGCGGTAGAGAGATCTGAACGTTGCCCTAAGTAAACGTCCCGAATCCTCAGAAACCGCCGGCCTCCCCGGCGGTTTTTTTATGCCTTTTTGACACCCATTATTCGTAGAAGGAACACACCATGAATGCCAAGACCACGGCCACTGCTGCAGACACCTGGTATGCGAACCCCGCCGCTCGCCCCACAGACCGCACCAGCAAGACCGACGACGAACGCATCAAGGACATCACCGTGTTGCCACCTCCTGAACATTTGATCCGCTTTTTTCCGATTCAGGGCACGGCGGTGGAGTCGCTGATCAGCAAAACCCGCCGCCACATCCACAACATCATGGCGGGTAAGGACGACCGCTTGCTGGTCATCATCGGGCCGTGCTCGATTCACGATCCGGCTGCTGCGCTGGAATACGCGCGCCAGTTGAAGGTGCAGCGCGAAAAATATGCCGACACGCTGGAAATCGTCATGCGTGTGTACTTCGAAAAACCCCGCACCACAGTGGGCTGGAAAGGCCTGATAAACGACCCGTACCTGGACGAGAGTTTCCGCATCGACGAAGGCTTGCGCATCGCGCGCCAGTTGCTGATAGAGATCAACCGCCTGGGGCTGCCCGCCGGCAGCGAGTTCCTGGACGTGATCTCGCCGCAGTATCTGGGTGACCTCATCGCCTGGGGCGCTATTGGCGCGCGCACGACCGAGAGCCAGGTGCACCGTGAGCTGGCTTCAGGCCTGTCGGCGCCAATCGGATTCAAAAACGGGACGGACGGCAATATCAAGATTGCGACTGATGCCATTCAGGCTGCTGCCGGGGGTCACCACTTTTTGTCGGTCCACAAAAACGGCCAGGTGGCGATTGTGCAAACCAATGGCAACCCGGACTGCCACGTCATCCTGCGTGGTGGCAAGGCCCCCAACTACGACGCTGCCAATGTGGCCGCCGCCTGTGCCGATCTGACCAAAGCGAAGCTGCCGCCTACGTTGATGGTGGACTGCAGCCACGCCAACAGCAGCAAACAGCACGAGAAGCAGCTGGACGTGGCGCGCGACATCGCTGCGCAGGTGCAGGGCGGATCGAAAAGCGTGTTCGGTGTGATGGTGGAGAGCCATCTGAACGCCGGAGCGCAGAAGTTCACCCCCGGCAAGGACGATGCCACCCAGCTGGAATACGGCAAGAGTATTACCGACGCCTGTCTCGGCTGGGGCGATTCGCTGGAGGCGCTGGATGTGCTGTCGGCAGCAGTGAAGGCGCGCCGGGCGCGTTGAATCTTCTTCCGGTCAGCTGAATTCGGGGGGTGGGGGTCTTTTTGGCATCCGCCCCCTGCATTTATTGCGCGACCAGATCCTGCTTTTGTAGCGCCTGCAGCAGCGTCAGGTGAACGCCACCGAAGCCACCGTTGCTCATGCAAACGATGTGGTCACCCGGCCGTGCCGTAGCGCTGACCTGCCCAACCAGTGTTTCAATCGAGTCGGCCACCAAAGCCCGCGCCCCCATAGGGGCCAGCGCCTCGCGCGCATCCCAGCCCAAGCCGCCGCTGTGGCAAAACGCCAGATCGGCTTGCTCCAGACTCCAGGGCAGTTGGGCCTTCATGGCGCCGAGCTTCATGGTGTTGGAGCGGGGCTCGAACACGGCCAGAATCCGCGAGCCCGGCCCGATGCGTCGGCGCAAACCGTCCACCGTGGTGCGGATGGCGGTCGGGTGGTGGGCAAAATCATCGTAAACGGTGATGGCGCCCATGGGCGAGGCGATGGTCCCGCGAATTTCCATTCGGCGCTTGACGTTCTGAAAGGTGGCCAAGGCCTGAGCAGCTGCGGCTGGCGTCACGCCCACATGCTCGGCTGCCGCAATGGCAGCAAGCGCATTCAACTGGTTATGCAAGCCTGTGAGTGCCCACTCCACGCGGCCAACGCGCCGGCCCTGGTACAGCACATCAAACTGATGCGGTTCGCCTTGTGCAGTGAAGTCGCTCACCGTGGCGCCAAAACTGCGCACCTCGCTCCAGCAACCAGCGTGTAACACCCGGGTCAGGCTTTCCTCGAGCCCGTTGACGACCACCCGGCCCGTGCCGGGCACGGTGCGCACCAGGTGATGGAACTGCCGCTCAATGGCTGCCAGATCGTCAAAAATGTCGGCGTGGTCGAACTCTAGGTTGTTGAGTACGGCGGTGCGCGGGCGGTAGTGCACAAATTTGCTACGTTTGTCGAAGAAGGCGGTGTCGTATTCGTCTGCTTCGATCACGAAGAGAGGGAGGCGGGACGGCAATTGGCTCTGCTCCGTGTCCCCCACCCGCTTTGCGGACTCCTCTTTTACCTGCGCAGAACCCATTGCAGTCCCGCCTCCCAGCCGCGCGGAGATGCCGAAATTCAGCGGCACCCCGCCCACCAGAAACCCTGGTTGCAGGCCGGCGCTTTCCAGAATCCAGGTCAGCATGGCCGTTGTGGTGGTTTTGCCGTGGGTTCCGGCCACGGCCAGAACGTGGCGGCCATGCAAAACGTGCTCGGCCAGCCATTGCGGGCCGCTGGTATAGGGCACGCCGGCGTCCAGAATAGCTTCCATCAGCGGGAATTTCGGGGTGCCGTCGGCCAGTCGGCTGCGGCTGACCACGTTGCCCACTACGAACATGTCGGGTTTGAACGCCAACTGGTCTGCGCCAAAGCCTTCAATCAAATCGATACCCAGCGAGCGCAACTGGTCGCTCATCGGCGGATAGACGCCCGCGTCGCAACCCGTTACCCGGTGCCCCGCTTCACGCGCCAGCGCGGCCAGACCACCCATGAAGGTGCCACAAATACCAAGAATATGAATGTGCATGACCGGATTTTAGGTGAAATTCACGCCCTCAACCCTCGTCAACATTGCTCAAGTAGCTATCAAAAAAATAGCAAATCAAGGCCACATCAGTCAATCTTGATTGGATGCAAAATGACGCCCATGGATACCCTGGCATCAGAGATTTCGGCCGTTGCCGCACGCATGGTGGTTGAGGAAGGGCTGGAGTACGGTCCCGCCAAGCGCCGTGCCGTCAAGCAATTGGGGTTGACTGGCCGCACAGCCCTGCCAGGCAACGACGAGGTGGAAGAGGCTGTGCTGGAATACATCTCGATTTTTTGCGCCGAGACTCAGCCGCAGGAATTGCGGGCCCTGCGTCAGTTGGCCCTGATATGGATGGAGCGCATGGCGGCGTTTCGTCCGCACCTGGGTGGTGCGGTGTGGCGCGGTACTGCCACCCGACTTTCAGACATCTATATTCAGCTGTTTTGCGATGACTCCAAGTCCGCTGAAATTGCCCTGATCGATTTTCGGGTGAAATACGTGCCGCGCACGGTCAAAGGCTTTCATGGCGATGATGTCGATGCTCTAAGTGTCCACAGCTATTGTGAAGGTCTGGGCGAAGAGGTGGGGGTTCATTTGCTCATCTATGATTTTGACGATTTGCGGGGAGCATTGAAGCCCGATTCCAAGGGGCGAACACCTCGTGGTGATATGGCTGCAGCGCGAAACTTGCTGCATGATGCAGTTTTATAATTGTCTTTTCATAAAAATGACCGAAGTTGTTGAAGAAATTAAGCCCCGTCGGGGCTGGCTGTTGGGGGCTGTAGCGAGTGCGGCGGCCCTGGCGGGTGCTGGTTGGGCATGGTTCAAGTACACGCCGCAGCCCCCCGCATCAGGCGCTTTGGATGCTCTATGGCAGCTCACCATGGACACACCAGAAGGCGGAAGTCTGGCACTTGCAACGCTAAAAAATAAACCCCTGCTGGTCAATTTCTGGGCAACCTGGTGCCCGCCATGTGTCGAGGAATTGCCGTTATTGGATCGCTTTTATCGAGAAAATAAGGCTAATGGATGGCAAGTTGTAGGCATTGCCGTTGATCAACGCGACCCCGTGGTTCGGTTTTTGGGAAAGATGCCGCTGCAGTTTCCGGTGGTGCTCGCTGGCTTGTCAGGTATTGATTTGGGGAAGGCGCTGGGCAATTTAAGCGGTGGGCTGCCGTTTTCGGTCGTGGTGACTGCGGGTGGCATCATTGCCCATCGTAAAATGGGGCGTGTTACGCCAGAGGACCTTAAGGCGTGGGCGTTACTTCGGTAGCCCAGAAAAGTATCAACAGGGAATTCTGCTGGTTACATAAAAATAAAAGAAGATAAAACACGTTGGCCGGAATTTAAGGTAAATTCGCGACCTGTCAGTTCAAGACCTGTTGTTGGAGACGCTATGGATTTAAGAAAACTGAAGACCCTGATCGATCTGGTGTCGGACTCAAACGTATCCGAGTTGGAGATCACTGAGGCTGAGGGCAAGGTTCGCATTGTCAAGGGTGGTACAGGCCAGGTGCAGCACTTCGCCGCCCCGGTTGCCATGCCGTTGGCTACCGCTGCAGTCCCTGTTGCTCAGGCTGCTCCGGCACCCGCCGCCCCGGCGGCTGTCGAAGTTCCGCAAGGCCATAAGGTGAAATCACCGATGGTCGGCACCTTTTACCGTGCAGCCTCACCGGGCGCGAAATCGTTTGTGGAACTTGGCGATTCGGTCAAGGAAGGACAGACGATTTGCATCATTGAGGCCATGAAAATTCTTAACGAGATCGAGTCGGACAAGACCGGCATCGTCAAGGAGATTTTGTGCGAGAACGGACAAGCCGTCGAATATGGACAACCTCTGTTCGTGATCGAATAAGGCCAAAGCTCAAACCGACATGTTCAAAAAAATACTGGTTGCCAACCGTGGGGAAATTGCGCTGAGAATCCAGCGCGCCTGCCGGGAAATGGGCATCAAGGCTGTCATGGTGTATTCCGAGGCAGACCGCGAAGCCAAGTACGTGAAGCTAGCCGATGAGGCCGTATGCATTGGTCCACCGCCCTCTGCGCAAAGTTACCTCAACATGCCAGCCATCATTTCGGCGGCTGAGGTAACGGATGCCGAGGCGATCCACCCCGGCTATGGCTTTCTGAGCGAAAACGCCGACTTCGCCGAGCGCGTGGAAAAAAGCGGTTTCCAGTTCATTGGCCCCACGCCGGAAAACATCCGGACCATGGGCGACAAAGTGTCGGCCAAACAAGCGATGATCAAAGCGGGCGTGCCCTGCGTGCCAGGCTCCGAGGGTGAACTACCCGATGACCCGGCGCTGATTCGCCGTATTGCCAAATCCATTGGTTACCCCGTCATCATCAAGGCGGCGGGCGGTGGTGGCGGGCGAGGCATGCGTGTGGTGCATACCGAAGCTGCGCTGGTGAACGCCGTGCAAATGACCAAAGCGGAAGCTGGGACAGCCTTTGGTAATCCGGCGGTCTATATGGAGAAATTCCTCCAGAATCCGCGTCACATTGAAATCCAGATTCTGGCGGACAAGTTCAAGAATGCCGTTTATCTGGGTGAGCGTGACTGCTCCATGCAGCGTCGTCACCAGAAGGTGATTGAAGAAGCGCCCGCGCCCGGCATTGCGCGAAAGGTGATCGAGCGCATAGGAGAGCGCTGTGTTGCAGCCTGCAAGAAAATTGGCTATCGGGGTGCAGGAACGTTTGAGTTCTTGTACGAAGACGGCGAGTTTTACTTTATCGAGATGAATACCCGGGTGCAGGTGGAGCATCCCGTCACCGAACTCATCACCGGTGTGGACATCGTGAAGACGCAGATAATGGTGGCCGCGGGAGAAAAGCTGCCGTTCACGCAACGCCAAATCGAGATTCGTGGCCACGCCATCGAGTGCCGGGTGAATGCTGAAGACCCCTACAAGTTCATTCCATCACCTGGGCGCATCACCATGTGGCACCCGCCGGGTGGCCCGGGCGTACGCGTGGACTCCCATGTCTATACCAATTACTTTGTGCCGCCCAATTACGACTCGATGATTGGCAAGATCATTGTGCATGGCGACACGCGTGAGCAGGCTCTTGCACGCATGCGCACAGCATTGGGTGAGACCGTGATTGAAGGTATCAACACCAACATCGCTTTGCACCGCGAGTTGATGGTGGACGCCAAGTTCATGGGCGGGGGCACCAATATTCACTACCTTGAAGAGTGGCTCGGTCACCACAAGCGCTGATCAAGCCAAGCCATGTTTGAGCTGAGCCTGATGTGCCCGCAAGACCGGGTGGAAGCGGTGAGCGATGCACTGGACGCGCTGGATGCGCTGAGCGTCAGCGTGGAAGATGCGGATGCACAAACCGATGCCGAGCAGGCGCTATTCGGCGAGCCCGGCATGCCGCCTCCGAAAGATGGCTGGCAACGGTCCCGTATCAAGGCGCTGTACGCAACCGAAGAAATGGCGCGTGAGTCTGCCACGCTGCTGGGTGCGCAGGACTTTTTTGCAAATTGCCAGGTGTTGGGCGTATCGGCCATTCCTGATCAGGACTGGGTGCGGTTAACCCAGTCGCAGTTTGCTCCAGTCGAGATTACTCCCGAGTTCTGGATTGTGCCGACCTGGCATGAGCCACCGGCCGAAGCGAAGACCTTGATTCGTCTGGACCCCGGCCTCGCATTCGGCACGGGGACGCATCCCACGACTCGCATGTGCCTTCGCTGGATCGCGGGCCATGGCATGGTGAAGGGCGGAACATCAGGTGGTGAGTTGGGGCGGGTTCTGGATTACGGTTGCGGTTCAGGTATTCTGGCGATTGGTGCCGCGAAATTTGGAGCAAAGGAAGTGGATGCTGTGGATATTGACCCGGCTGCGGTCGAATCAACAGTTCTGAATGCCCAGGCTAACCACGTGTCTCTCAATTCGGGCTTGCCCGACAAGGCGTCAGGAAGCTATCAGACGGTATTGGCTAACATTCTTGCCTCGCCATTGAAAGTTCTGGCACCGCTGCTGTGTTCCAAAGGCGTACCTGCTGGCCATTTGGTTCTCGCTGGCATTCTGGATCGTCAGGAGCAGGAACTCAAGGAAGCTTATTTACCTTATTGCCGGTTGTCTGTGGCAGACCGGGAAGATGGCTGGATATTGATGACAGCCACACTCTGATTCGTCAGACTTCGGACTTTACAATCAGACCCAATGAGTCTGATCACACGTTGCCCTTCCTGCGAAACCCTTTTCAAGGTGGTTCCGGACCAGCTGCGTATTTCCGACGGTTGGGTGCGTTGCGGACAGTGTGAAGAAGTCTTTGATGCATCCCGGCATTTGCTGTCGGAGGCCTATCCGTCCACCATCATGATGGACATTCCCCCAGTGACTGAGCCCGTGAAGGAACCAGTCAGTGCGGACATCGCTGACTTTCTGGATAGCCTCGAAATACCTGTCGAGCCGGTCGTGTCTGAAGTGTCGTCTGAGCCTGATGTATTACTCGAATTTGCTTCAGAGGTACGCTTTGAAGCCCCTCTCATTAACGAGCCACCGGTCACGAACGAAACTTCACCGAACGCGGATGAAAGAGTCCATTCAGAATATGTCGAAGCGTCAGATGATGCAGTAGTTGCGGATGCCGATAGTGACCCCGGCCGTGATGAGGACAGTGACTCATCGTGGAGCCCGGAGAGTGAGTCGCCCCCGTTGGAGGAGTTGCAGGAGCTCGGAAGTGAAACCGAACTAACCGGGCACTTCAATGCGGCAAGGGAGGCGCCGCTTGCTGAACAACTGGAAGAATTTGTGGCGCGGCGATCTCAGCACGCGCCGTTGGGCCAACAAATTGACCCGCCGGAGGCCACTGAAGATCTGCCCCCCCGGTCCGTGGCGGTAAGTGATGAAGGCGATTCAGTGCCGCAGCCATCGGAATTTTCCTTCATGCGGGGTTTCGGACGGCGGTCCGTTTGGCGCAAGCCAATTGTCCGCGTTGGCCTTGGCGTCACGGCACTGGTGCTGATGGGGACGTTAGCGATACAAATGACGATTCAAGATCGCGACCGGATTGCTGCGATGGCGCCCGCAGCGCAACCCTGGGTAGCCGCCGTTTGCAAGCTTGCTAACTGCACAATCGCGCCTTTGCGGCAGATTGAATCTATTGTCATCGAGAGTTCCTCGTTTGCAAAAACCCGTGGCGACGCCTATCGGTTCAATTTTGTGCTGAGAAATGGCGCCGCTGTTGGGCTCGCCATGCCGGCGGTGGAGCTTGCCTTGACAGACCCCCAGAACCGGCCCGTGATCCGTCGGGTATTTTTACCCGGTGAGTTCGGCGCCCAGGCCGACGCACTGGCGCCAGGTTCCGAGTGGGCTGGCTCATTGGCCGTCAGTGTGAAGCTCAATGGCGACTCTGAGCGCATTTCCGGTTATCGCGTGCTGGCGTTTTATCCCTGAACCTTTCCCCTTTTTTTCTTTTACATAGCAGGATTTATGGCATCCATCATCTGTGGTTCTTTGGCCTTCGACACCATCATGAATTTTGAGGGCCGGTTTGCCGAGCAAATCTTGCCTGATCAATTGCACATTTTGAATGTTTCGTTTCTCGTTCCCGCGTTGCGCCGGGATTTTGGGGGCTGTGCTGGCAATATTGCCTACAGTCTGAAAATGCTGGGTGGAGACCCGCTGCCCATGGCGACCATTGGACTGGACGGTGATGGCTATCTGGAGCGATTGAAATCTCTGGGAATCGACTGTGGTTTCGTTCGCAGACTCGAGGATGCCTACACGGCGCAGGCCATGATCATCACCGACCAAGACAATAACCAGATCAACGGTTTTCACCCTGGGGCTATGGCGCATGCACACCTGAACGTCATCTCCGCGCGTAGCGATATAAAGTTGGGCATCATCGCTCCCGATGGGCGTGACGCCATGCTGCAGCATGCAGAGCAATTTGTCGCTGCTGACATTCCCTTTGTTTTCGACCCAGGTCAACAATTGCCGCGATTTGATGGGTCGGAGCTGCGCAAGTTTGTTGAGCAGGCCAGTTGGGTAACGGTGAATGACTACGAAGGAAAAATGCTCAGTGACCGTACGGGCTGGAGCACCGAGGAAATTTCACGGCGTGTGCGTGGCCTGTTTGTCACGATCGGAGCCGAAGGCAGCGAGGTGTGGGTGGATGGCATCAAGACGCTGGTGCCACCGGTTAAGGCGCATGCAGTCGTCGACCCGACCGGCTGCGGGGATGCCTACCGAGGCGCTCTTCTGTTTGGACTGGAGCGTGGTTGGTCCTTGACCCGCTGTGCAGCAGCTGGGAACTACATCGGATCAGTCAAGATTGCCCAACGGGGACCGCAAAACTACCAGCTTGACGTCAACCGAGTCACTGCTGAGTGAGTGTCTGTCCGGGAGATCTCTGAGGCAAATAAAAAGCCCGGCATCTTTCGATACCGGGCCTGAGGATAAACCGTTGAAGGTTTATGGCTTGCTGGCGGTAGGAAACGGCCAAGCAGCTTGCGGGTTCAGAGTAGTCTGAGCCGCTGGGGCAGCAGGAGCAGGCGCTGCTTTGGCAGCGGGTGCTTTCGCGGCTTTCTTCGCAGCCGGCTTCTTGGCTGCTTTCTTGGCGGCTGGCTTCTTGGCAGCAGGCTTTTTGGCTGCAGCTTTCTTCGCTGCTGGCTTTTTAGCTGCGGCTTTCTTTGCTGCTGGCTTCTTGGCTGCTACTTTCTTTGCTGCTACTTTTTTAGCAGGAGCTTTCTTTGCCGCAGCTTTTTTGGCTGGAGCTTTTTTCGCCACTACTTTTTTAGCAGGAGCTTTCTTTGCCGCAGCTTTTTTAGCTGGAGCTTTTTTCGCCACTACTTTTTTAGCAGGAGCTT
>ERZ795056.1561-NODE-1561-length-26818-cov-83.506184_pt1 | contig 26818 bp, 22 predicted proteins | sample MGYA00375140_ERZ795056 | MGnify/ENA primary metagenome ERZ795056 (study PRJEB30185, sample SAMN05720227) | activated sludge metagenome | isolation source: Anaerobic digester | place: USA | collected 2015-03-09 ... | reverse complement strand
AGCGCCCAACTTTTGTTGGGCGCGGCTTTCTCAACCCCGTGTTAACGCCGAGGGCAAAGTGGCAGACAAAGGTTCCTTTCCGTTACGAGTCTAATTTCCTATTTCTTCCTATCACGATATCCCGGCGTATTGGATCGAAGCGCCAGCGTTGCCCGGGTCTGTGAACTCTCCCGATATCGCCTTGAAGAGCGCGCCGCCGCCCCGGATGTTTGTGCCCGTTCCCGTGTACATCTTCGTGTCGATCGCGCTGAATCCCGCCTCTCCTTTGAATCCGTAACTTCCCGTCCCGTTTTTCAACAAGAGCGCTAACCGGAAGTTGGTCATGAAGTCTCCGAAGGTCATCCCCGAACTGATGTATGTCTTCGCTGCGTTCTCCACCGCCCGGTAGTCGTTTGCGCTATCCTGAAGAATGGTCTTGTAAATCGCATTCCCCTGGTTCATCTGGACTCTCACGTATTGCAGGAAGAGGTAGGACAGCGAGTAATTGCACAAGGTGTCTCCGGCTTCATCCCAGTACAGCAGCGAATGTCCGTTTCGGATACCCGACGCGGTGTTGTAGTAGTTGATCCGAGAGGTCAGCGTCCCGTAAATCAGGTGCTCCGCCGCCATCGACAGCCCTTCGTCCAGCCAGGTGGCCATGTCCGCTCCCCCTTCTACCAGCACGTTCCGGTTGTAGTTCACCATGTGCTGGAATTCGTGCGCCAGCGTCGAGTAGGCTTTCGTCACATCCACCAGCGCTGTCGAGGGGTAGTGCATCGTCGGGTAGGTGTCAATATAGAAGATTTCCATCAGATTCGATCCCGTTTGGTTGTAAAGGTCTCTCGCCCAGAAGTATCCTCCGATGTAGCCCCCCGTCGTTTCGAAATCGTCTTGGATGTCGAAACACAAAATCGCGATCTTTCCGTCTCCGTTGACATCCGACGGGGTATAGAAGTTCGTCGTGACCGAGGAATAAATCTGTCCGTCGAACTCGGTGGCCAAATCCTGCGCCCGCGTTAAGCTGATGTCGGTCGTGTTCTGCGCCCATACGTGCGTCCGGGTTCCGATCGCCTGAAGGGTCGCCGTGATCTGCTCGTCCGAGTTCGTTCGGAAGTTGTACACCGTGAATTGCCGCGTGTCTCCCACCGCGCGCGGTTGCGGCCCCGCCGTTTCAGGGCGCGCCAACCGGGAAGGATCGGCTTCCGGGTATGGGAGTATCGGGTTCAGTCGGTAGGCTTCCAGTTCGAGATCGGCGTTTCGTTCATATTTGTCTTTCTTCAGCCGGTTTCTTGAGGCGCTTAAACTCCCGGTATATGAGGTTGAATTTCCGTTCGTCGATTCGTTGCTGACAAGAAGCGTGTTTCCCGTATAGGTCGGGCCCGTGAAGTCGATGCCATCTCCGCCGCTGGATTGAACAATAAAGGACCAGACCGGGCCGGTCGTATTTCCATAGTCATTCTTCGCGACGATTTTCCAATAATAGGTCGTCCCTTCGCTCAACGTCCCCGGATTGTACAAAGCGACAATTTGGTTTGAACTCACCTTCGCCGGTGAAGCGGCCGTACCGAAGTAAACGTCGTATCGCGTCGCTCCCGAACTGCTCCAACTGAGCGTCTGCGTCAGACTGAGCCCCGTCGATCCGTTCGAGGGTGTCGGATTGGATGGTGTGTTCGGCGGGTTGTTCACTCCCCCGCCAGAGTAACTCCCGACGACGTAGGTCGAACTCGTCGGGGTTCCCTGTACTGTTTGCGGATCATCCCCCTGGATCGACACATAGTTCTGCACTTGGTCTCTGGCATAATTGTAGAGTTCTTTGAAGGTTACTTGCCCGTCCACCACACCGCCGGAACCATACCCATCCGCATTATACGTGTAGTCGAAGGCGCCGGTCGGGTTCGCCGAACCGACATCCCCCATCCCGTCCATCAGAAAGAAGGTCAAATACCCGTTGTTGAGGTATTCATCCTCATAACTGTATTCGTCAATCGCGGCCCCTGTGAGTACGTAGTACTCATACGGCGAACTATAAGCGCCCCGATCCCTCGAGGGTTCGCTGAAGACTTCCAATATCTGCGCGTTAAACAACGCCATCCGTTCACGCTTTTCTTCCCGAGTCAATTCCCGTCCTTCGATCAAATTCACGAAGCTTCCCGATTCACAAGCGTCGATGATGACGATCTTCGTTCCGTTGATCGCCGATAACTTTTGCCGGAGTTCGGTCACCGACATCGACTGCCCGTCGGACATGTACAGGTTGGATTGCCCCCCCGTGTACCACCCGTGTCCCGAGTAGTGGAAGAGGAAGACGTCTTGCGCCTGGCTCCCGCTTACGTACTCCGTCAGTAAAGCATTGAGAGCGGATTTCGTGACCCTCCCCGTTCGGATCGTGGTCGTGTAGTTTTCTGACAGGAAAGAGAGCATTTGCGCCATATCCTGCGCGTCGTTGTCCGGCGCGTCGAGGTTTCCTCCATCATCATACGTCGTGAGCCCGACGGTTAATGCCCGATACTGCGCTTCGCTTGGCGCCGCTTCCGTCGTGAAGTTCCATATCGCGCTCGCGGTACTCGCCCCGTGATTGTCTTTCGCCACGACCTTCCAGTAGTATTTTGTCGCGTTGCTGAGATTCGTGACCGCGTAGCTCGTCGAAGAAAGGTTTCCCGCTCTCAACGTCGTCGGGTTGGAGGAGGTGCCCCAGTACAGATCATAAGATACAACGTCTCCGGCATCCGGGTCGGTCGAAGCGCTCCACGAAAGCGTCAGATTCACGTCCGTGTCGGTGGAGCCGTTGGCCGGGGTGGGACTCGTGGGCGCGCTGGGAGCATTGTTGACGGGTGACTGGGTGGTGAAATTCCACGGCCCACCTGTGCTGGCGCCACCTTTGTTGTCCTTCGCCACCACCTTCCAGTAATACTTCGTGGAGGGAGCGAGCCCGGTGGCCGCGTATTGCGGATCTGTCAGGCTCGTCGGCGTTTTCAAAGTCGTCGGATTCGTGTTCGTGTCCAGATACACGTCGTAAGAAATCGGATCCCCGTCAGGATCCGAACTCGGATTCCAGGAAAGGGTCGGGGTCGTCGAAATGCCAGTCGCGTTGTTCGCTGGCGACGGTCCGGTCGGTACCGTAGGGTTCTCGTTCGTTTCCGACGGTTCTGTTTTTCCGTAGTTGCTTCCGAACACGACGAAATCAAGCAGATTGATCACTCCGTTCGGAGTGCACGTATCGTAGATACCGGCCCATATCCCGCCGTAACGGTCTTCGGCCGGAGCGATGTCGTATAAAACGTCGTACTCTCTGGAAGCCGAAGCGGAAGTATTATAGTGGTTGGCGAAAGCGACAAAATCGAGCAAATCGACGATATGATCTTCGTTGAAGTCCCCCAATAAAACCGGGCCGTTGCTGTCGGAAACGGCGATGGTCGCATTGTAGAGATTGATCGTCATCGGCGAGGCGCTGGTGTTGCTGATAACCGTCGCGGATCCGAAGCGGGCATAGGCGTTGCCGTCAGTCGCTCTGGCCTGAAATTGTATTTGTAGAATCGGTACCGCTGTACTACCGATCGTCACGCCGCCGGTAAAGGCCGCCGTGATCTTTATCTGCCCTTCGTAATAGACGGGCGAAAGCATAAGGCCTCCGCTGCAAGGGCCGGTCAATGCGATGGGGCTTCCTCCCGCGCTATTGACCTGTAAACGTGTCGGATCGTACTCAATCCAGAGTTCGAAACCACCCAGGTTTGTGACGTTCTTTCCGTAGATCTCCAAGACGAAGGTCTCATAAACGTTGACGTCTTGATCCTTTATCGAGAACCCATTCGAAAAAGGCGGATCAACACGTGGCTTGGACAGTTGTCCCACGACTTCGACCTTTTTCAGGACAACATCGGCTACTTTTTTTCCGGGAATCATCATCAATTCGGTTCCTTTTTCGATCCGCCCGTTCGGATCGACAAAAGAGTACCGGTAGCGATCGGAATCCGGATCGAATATCGTCAAGAGCCCTTCTTTCACGACAGGCGCGACCGCAAGACCCTTCTGTATAAAGGACATTTCTACGCCCGACACGGTCGTTTTGAGGGTCAAGGCGACTCCTTCTTCTTTTTGTATCAACGCGATCGTTTCGTTTTCCATGGACAAAGGCGTGTGAATACAAGAAACCATTAAAATCAGAACGGCTAAGATCGGCAACAATTTTATGGCTTGACGCATCGTTTTCCCTCCTTATGAACCGATAAGGAAAATGCCCTGATCGCTCTTGTCAAAATCGACAGGGGTTAAGGTTTGTCCCTCTTTTGTGATGATGGTTGAAGCGTTGTTGAGGGTGACTCTCGCGGGATAAGACCCGCTCTTCGTATTGAAGTATATGCGCAGAATCTCGTTGTTGGGAAGATCAACGGGTTCTCCGATCAGCGACATTGTGACCCTGACGGTGCCTGTCCCGACATTGCCGATCATCAGCGATCCCGACATCGGCCCCATCGCCTGAAAGGTCCCGGTGTAGTCTCCGCCGATATTGGCGAGTTCTAACTCCGTCGTATTGAAGTCAAATATGAGTTCGACCCCACTTACCTGCGTGAGGTTCCATCCTTTGACCGTAACGAAAACTTGCGTATTGGCACCAAAAACCGCGTCCCGGATTTGGACTGCCGGACCGGCCGGATTAGTCTCCGGCGTGACGAAATAACTGGTTACGCTTGACGGAGAATTCCCCGCCGCATTTTTCGCGACTACCCGCCAATAGTACAGCTTGCCCGCCTGCAAATTGCTTGCGGGCGTATACTGCGGCGTACTTGGGGAGCTAACTTTACTGGGATTTGCGTTTTGACCCAGGTAGAAATCGTAAGAGGTCGCCAAGTTCGAAGCCCATTGAAAGGTCGGTTTCAGCGTCGCCAGAATCGCTTTTAACGGGCTCAACAAATTGGGCAGTGAAGGCACGCCCCCGTTACCCCCGCCTCCATTTCCGCCAGGGCCGCAGGCGACCGTCAACACTATCAACAAAGAAATTATCGCGATGATTGCTTTCTTTTTCATCAATAGCCATCTCCTTTTTACACCAAATAATCGGTCTGTTGGGATCAGCGAAACTGGCGGTTCTATCTGCGCCAATAGATTGTACCACAACGGTTCTTAAATAAAGATGAGAATGCTCTTCCTTTTAGACCATAGAAAACCCGGGCGCATTTTGATACAATAAACCAAACAAGTGAGGAGTGATGCTATGGCTGAGCCAATAAAAGAGCTATCCGCGACCCAACGTTCCTTAGGGTTCGAAGAAATGCTGAAGATCATGTCAGAAGAGCTTCAGATAGAGGTCGGGCAAGTACGGAACACAGTCTATCTGCTGGATGATGAAAAGACCATCGCCTTTATCGCGCGATACAGGAAAGAGGCCACCCAGTCGTTAAATGAAATACAGATACGCCAGATCTCGGAACGCTTGCAGTACCTCAGACGACTCAAAGAGCGCAAAGAGACCGTGGAAAATGCCATTCGGGAACAAGGCAAATGGGGGGACGAACTCGACCGTCAGATTGCGGCCGTCATGACTTTACAAGAAGTGGAAAACCTTTACTTTCCCTTCAAAAAACACAAGAAAACCAAAGCCGATATCGCACGCGAGAAAGGATTGGAGCCTCTGAGCCGCCGGATGAAGGAAACGAAAGAACCCATCGATAGCGAGATTTCGGCGTTTATAACTGCGGAGAGCGGTTTTAATCGCATTGAAGACGTGATTCAGGGGGTGAAGGATATCTTCCGGGAAGAAATCACGTTTTCGTCGGAAGTGCGGACGCGCTTATACGACCTTCTTTTCCAAAAGGGAATCGTCGAGACCGAACAACTTCTCGCGCCTGATCCGAAGGGGATCTTCAAGGACTTTTACCGTTTCAGCAAACCGGTCAGATTCCTGGAAGATCATCGGGTTTTAGCGATCAATCGCGGGGAAAAAGCCAAGATCATCCGCGCGAAGATCACGCTTCCGGCCGATCCTTTCCCACAATTTTTCCATGTCTTCCGTTTCCCCGGAACCCTCCATTACTATGACACGCTGTTTCAAGCCTACAAAGAAGGGTTTGACGAGCTGCTCATGCCTTCCGTCGTTCGGGAGGTCCGCAACGCGTTGACCGAAAAGGCGGAGAAACGCGCGATAGAAGTTTTCGCCAACAATCTGCGTCACCTTCTATTGGTCCCTCCTTTACGGAAAAAGTCGATTTTGGGGATCGACCCGGGGCTGCGCACCGGGTGCAAGTGCGCCGCAATCGATCCGAACGGGTTTTTTTTAGAAACCGTAACGATCTACCCGCACGCGCCGCATCATGCAAAACCGGAAAGCGAAAGCGCGCTCTCGGAGTTATACGAACGCTATCACTTTCAGATCATCGCGATCGGCAACGGGACGGCCAGCCGGGAAACGGAAGCCTTTGTTGCCGAGTGGATCGCGAAAACTCGTTTCGACGTCTCTTATCTGATCGTTTCGGAGGCGGGCGCATCCGTTTATTCTGCCTCTGAAAACGGGATCGAAGAGTTCCCCAATCTGGATGTCACCACGCGTGGGGCCATTTCCATCGCGCGGCGCGTGCAGGATCCCCTGGCCGAACTCGTGAAAATCCCTCCCGAATCAATCGGCGTCGGAATGTACCAGCATGACCTGCCGATGAGCGAACTCAATCGCGTTTTGAAAATAGAGGTCGAATCGGTTGTTAACTATGTAGGGGTCGATCTGAACCAGGCTTCCCCGTTTTTGCTGCAATACGTCTCCGGGTTGAACCATTCGAAGGCCTGGAGGATCCACGAGCACAAAACGGAATCCGGTTTCTTTCGAAGCCGGGAAGATCTCAGAAATGTGAAAGGGATCGGTGAGAAGACCTATGAACTTGCGGCCGGTTTCTGCCGTATCCCTGAATCTGAAAACCCTTTGGACAATACGGTCATCCACCCCGAATCGTACGAACGGATCCATCGGTTGTTGGAAAGGGTCAGGAGTACCTTCGAAGAAATCCGCCTTCGCCCGGACGACTTCCTCGGAAAGGTTCGCGCGATCGGATTAGAAGTCTTATCCGCCGAACTCCAGGTTACAGAAGGAGAGTTAACAGACGCTCTGGATGCTCTGACGATAAAACATGTCGACCCGCGCGACAGCTTCCCCCAACCTTTGTTGAAAAAGGAAGTCCGCGATCTCGATGATCTCCGGGAAGGGATGGAGCTGGAAGGAACCGTTCGCAACGTAGTAGATTTCGGGGCTTTCGTCGATATCGGAGTGAAAATAGACGGATTGGTCCATCAGAGCCAATTTGGAAAGCGATGGGCAAAACCTTCGGAGATTGTCCGCGCAGGTGAGATCATCCGTGTAAGGATCTTGAAAGTGGATAAAGAAAGGGAAAGAATAAATCTCGCCTTTGTTCAGAAAGCGTAGATTCACTGTGATATAATTCTTTTTGCGGGTTTAATCGGAGGAGTCGACACCATGCAGGATGTCCGTTTTTTTAGCGCCATAGCAAAACAATATACTGAGGGGAATCTAACGAGAATTGAGTTGGAAACGACCCTTTTTTACCCGGATTCGGAAGGCGGTCAGCTTGGGGACCGAGGGAAAATCGGGAATGCGAACGTGCTGAAGGTTTATCGGGATGACAGCGGTGTCGTGGTGCATGAGGTTTCGGAACCGGTTTCGGAGGCCTCCGGGCAGGTAGAATGCCTGATCGACGGTTTGAGACGTTTGGATATTGCACAACAACACACCGCACAACACCTGCTTTCGGCGGACATTTTTAACCTTTACGGGTATCAAACGGTCGGCTTTGCGATGGGAGAGGCCTATTCGACAATCGATATCGATGGCGGCCAATGGGACTGGGAGAGGTCTGAAAACACCGAAAGAATGATGCTGGAACAGATCATGGCCCGAGTAGAAGTGGAGATCCTGGATGTTCCCAAAAGCGACATACACTTGTACCCGTTGCGAAAGAAGATGAGCGAAAAGATAGAACACTTGGACACCTTTCGTATCGTCAAGATCGGCAACATCGATTATTCCCTATGCGGCGGGTTTCATGTCGAGCATCTGGCCCAGATCGGGGGAGTGAAAATCATCAAATACGAGAAGGTCAAGTCGGATTGGACCCGCTTATACTTCGTTTCCGGGTTCAGAGCCTTAGCCGACTATCAGAAAAAAACGCGCCTTCTCCACGAAACAACGCTTTCCCTCTCCACTTCCGTCGATGAGCTGAACTATCGGATACATAACATCCTGGAAGAACATCAGGAAGCGAAAAAAATAAACCGAAAGCTCTCTGAAAACCTGGCTTCCGCGCTTTACAACTCCTTCCGGTCGCAAAAGGCGGAGGAAGGTGTGAAAACGGTTGTGGAGATCATGCCTTCCGAAGAAATCGCCAAAGGGTTAAGCGGAAAACTGATGAGCGAAGAAAACACCATCGCCTTCCTGCTCTATGAACGACCGAAAGGCAGCGGTTACATCCTCTCTTCGACCCAAGAAAGCTGGAACGCCAAGTCAATCTTTCAGAAGGTCAAAGAGTTCCTGGAAATCAAGGGAGGCGGGACCGAAAAAATGGTTCAGGGAACTGTGGAAGGCAATATCAGCGCGATCAAAGAAAAATGCGAATCTATCATAAAGAGTTATTTTTCCTCGGGAGGATTGTTATGAAGAAATACGCGATACTGGGTATCTTGATGCTCGTTCTTTCGTTTTCCGCCTTCGCTCTGCAGGTGGGAATTTCTTTCAACGGGGATTTGCAGGACGCGACCCCCTGCACCTATCTCGGTGCGACCGTACGCAGTGCCTGGGGCCTCGCTGGTCTTGAATTGGCCGTTATGCCTCAGATTCTGCCCGAACTCGACTTCACCAGCTACCGTTTTATCGTTTCACCCTCTATCGGTTGGGGAACGCCGGAACTGAGGATCTTTGCCGGGGTTTCTCCCCATCTGATGCTGAGAAAAGGACAGCTTGACTTTGACATCGCGAAATGGAATATCGGCGCGGGCGCTTCCTTTATGTTTGCGAAAAACGTCCTCTGTTTCTTCGAGTTTTTCGTTGGTTTCGACTTCCGTAACTATGAACAATTGGATCAATTGACCACCGGCTCGTTTATCACCGTCGGGGTTACCTATAACTTCAACGTCGGGTTTTAGAAGGGAGGCTCTGATTTGGCCGAAAAGTATAATCTGCAGGATCCCTATACCAACCTGGTCCGGACAAAAAAAGAAAAGATCCGTATCTTTCTCGTGAACGGCTTTCAGGTGCAAGGAAAGCTGAAATCCTTTGACAATTTCACCTATCTGATGGAGGACGGCAAGACCCAAAGCTTGATCTTTAAACACGCGACGAGCACGATTCTCCCGCTGACCCCCATCAAATTGCCGCCTCCGAAAAGCGATAAATGAAACCGTGGCTTTTTATCGCATTCTGCCTGTTGACCGGGTTGTCATTCGGCGGCTTTCTTGATGAAGAGACCATCCTCGATCGGGGGGAACGGTTGACGGTATCCCAGAACGAGCTGTTTTACGTTAAAGAAGGGGTGAAACCGCCGGTCATCGTTCTCCTTCACGGGTTTGGAGCTTCTGTATACAGTTGGGACAAAGTTTATAAGCCCTTGGCGGAAGTATCGACGGTGATCGCCTATGATCGGCCCGGTTTCGGTTATTCCTCTCGCGTTTTTTCATTACCTGAAGGGGCGTACAATCCTTATCTCCTCGATAACCAGGATGAGATCTTATTCGATTTGGTCGATTCCGTCGCGGGATCCCATCAATCCTTAATTTTAGTGGGCCATTCGGCCGGCGCGGCCGTCGCGGTGGAAGCTTATTTTCAAAAACCCGATCGTATCGCGGCTTTGATCTTGGAAAGTCCTGCTCTTGAAGGCCACGGGCCACCGCAAACCTCCTTCTCATTCGATTGGTCCCGGGTATCTTTTTCGACGCCGCTTGTTAAGATTATTCTGACGAGGGTGTTGGAGAGCGCGATCGGTATGGCGTGGCACGATCCGTCCACCTTTACGGAAAAAGATCGCTATTACTACAAAAAACCTTTGGAAATCGAGGGCTGGGAAGTCGCGCTACAATTGTTCACTCTATCGCAAACCCCGCGGATCTTCGTGGACCGATTGAACGAAATCGCCGTCCCCGTTTTATATATAACCGGCGCGGAAGACCGGGTCATCCCGCCGAACCTCACCGAATCGTACGCTGCAGCCACCCCTGACGCGGAATTGAAGGTCATCCCTCTATGCGGGCATGTGGCCCACGAAGAGCAAACCGAAACGTTTATCCGGTCTGTGATCGATTTCCTTAACGACCGCCAATTGATCGAATAAACGAGGTCTCATTCCTTTTATTGCCAAAACGCGCCTTTCGTGAGATAATCGGTATAGCGTTTCCCGGGGAATGCCCTTTTGGTTGTGCGCGCGGGATTTTTTCCCCGCCTATTCGACCCTTAGCCTGTTTCTTCGGGAGGCATGTCTAATATGAGGGGGTTTCATGAGAATAATAGGGATCATCGTCGGTGTTCTATGCGCGATAACCGCCTTCAGCAGCTTCCAGAAAATAGAAACGGAGTTCTTCAATATCTTGTTCGAGCCCGGTCTCGAAGCGCAAGCGGAAATCCTTTATCGAGAAGGGCCGGAGATCTATCGCCGGTTAACGGATTTTTACCGCATCTTCCCTTCAAAGAAGCTAAACGTCTATCTCCAGGATTGCAACGATTACGGAAACGCCTACGCCGATTTTTTTTCCCACGCAATCATCATCTACGTCAATCGCGCGAGCGCGTCCTATATCAATAATACCTATCGTCTCTGGGTTCCTTTCGTCTTTTCTCACGAACTCACCCATATCCTCATCGCGAACAAACCCTTTTGGTTTAAAAACTTCTTGAATCTTTTCGGCCGGCCCGTTTCGATGTTCTTTGACACCGCGTTCTCTCCCTCCTACCTCCACGAAGGGTTGTCTATCTATTCTGAATCGATGTTCTATGGAGAAGGGCGTTTTTTCGATACCCAATTCGACATGTATCTACGAAGAGACGTTTACGAAAACCGATTCTATGGTTTCAGATTGGGGGGTGGGGTTTCCTCAACCGCGTTTAATCCGGTTGGTATGAATTACCTGTACGGCGCCAGTTTTTTTGAGTTCCTCGGAGAACGATACGGGGCAAAGGTCGTCTCTTCCCTTTTAACCGCGATGGGAAACCAGTGGATGTCTCTGAAAAGAGCCTTGGAAACCACCACGATGAGATCCTATTCTTACCTGTTGAGCGAATGGGAGGACTGGTGTCAGGAAAACGCTTACGCCCTTCTTCCCTCAACGGGAGCTGATGCACACGAAAACCTTACGGGTACGGGTTTTTATACAGGCCGACCTGTTTCAAGCGGTCAGTACCTGTACTATCTTTCTCAATCGGAAAAAGGTTCCGGTATCGTTCGAAGAGCGACCAATGGCTCCGAAGAATGGTGGGAGGTTCCTTATCCCACCAGTTACGATGTGAGCCCTTCCGGACGTTTGGCCTTTGTTTACGGGATAGGCGACGGCCTCGAATTTTACACGCGGTACCTCTATCTGGGAGATTGGGGAACCGCCTTATGGAAAAGTCCCCTGATCGAACGGGTGAACGTTGTCCGCTGGCTGGACGATCGTTTGCTATTGGCTATCACGACAGAAAACGGTGGGACGGCATTATGGTTAGCAGACACGGAAACGGGAAGGAAACAAAGGTTGATACCCGGCAGTCCCCACTTTTACCTGAATAGTCTTTGCGCTCTCTCGGATCAGCCGGGGGAACCGTACGAGGTCGTGTGTTCGATTACCTACGACGGACAGGCGCGGTTGTACCGTATGGAATTGATGATGAACGAAGAAACCGGGACCTATGGACTCGGTTCCTGGGAAATTGTCGGTTCTCCAAAAGGCAATTCCCTCGATCCGGTCTATGCGGACGGCGCCTTGTACTACGCCAACGACCTCTCCGGCATCTACAACCTCTACCGGTGGGAGATGGAAAGCGGTCTGATCCAGCAGCTCACCAACATCGAAACGGGAGCTTTCCAACCCGCTCTTTTTGACGGTCAAATCTATTACAGCAGGTACGCGACCGATGGGTTTGACCTCTTTCGCGCTCCGGTTTCCGAAGACTCTGTCACTCTGTCGCTCGAAGGGTCGACAACCTTCGCTCCCATTCCGACGCGCTACGAAGCCCTTCGGTTGGAGACGAACCCGGCCCAAGCAGTCCGCTCTATCCCTCAAGCCGAAACTGTTTTCCTCTTGCCAAAGCCCAGAATATGGCTACCGATCGCCGCCCCGGCTCCGGGAGGTTTCGGAGTCTTTGGCGGGGTTGTGGGATGGGACGATCTGAAACGTTGGATTTGGGCTTTTAACGGTTTCTACTTGTCGGAATCTGAACTCTCGAACGGCTTAAACCTACCGCTCTGGAATGTCGGCGTCGACCTTGTTCATCGCGGGCTGATCCCTTTTAGCGCGAGCGTCTATCTTTCATCGGAAGAGCTCAAAGCCAGGGTAGGACTCGATAAGTCCTTCGTCAACCGCATCAACCAGGACCTCATACGGATGCAGCCCTCCATCGGGGTCCAATGGATCCAAAGCGACGTTTCCCAATGGGCGCTGCAATGGGAATACTATCAGGATATCGGCGTCATCGGAAACCCCGCTAATTCGGTCAGCGTTCCCAAATACTTCTCCTTATTCACTAATACGCCCGGGATGGGGTTTCGAACGGGTTTTGGCTTTAAGCTTCCCTTCGCGGCAGTCGGAATGGCCAATATCAGCGTGAGAGAAGAAACCGTCTACGCCGGATTCGAAGGATGGGCACCGATCCCTATCGCCCCTTTCGGGACAGCGAACGGCAAATACCGTCTGAACAGCCTCGCCTTCCATACCGGCGCTTATCTGACCAACGATCCCGCCCTCTTTCAGTTGATAGCGGGGATTCAGGTGGACTTCGGATTTCAATATTGGGTCAATATGAAAATAGGAATCGATCTCGTTTTACAGAAAGATAAGATCAGTCCGAAGTTTTCGCTGAATTTTACCGATATTTCTTTTGGTTGTAACAGCGAAGCGTATGAAAAGCCTCTGACGTTTACGTCTTTACTACCGTAACGGACGATATCGGAAGACTCTGGATAGGGATAGGTGATCCTGATGGCCAAAATCGAACTGTTCAAAGAGATTATGCAGATGGTTTCCCCGGGAACGGAGCTTCGCAATGGAATCGATAACATCCTCAGCGCTAATAGCGGAGCTCTGATCGTATTGATGAGCGAAGAGGATATCAAGCGTTGGCAAACGCTCGTTCAACCAGGTTTCTACGTTAATTGCGAATTTACTCCCCAACGCTTGTTTGAGCTTTCGAAGATGGACGGCGCCGTGATCATAACAGAAGACGCCAAAAAAATCCTTTACGCAAACGTCCAGTTGGTTCCGAATTCCGATATTCCCACGTCCGAAACGGGGATGCGCCATCGCAACGCCGAAAGATTCGCGAAACAAACGGGGCGGCCAGCCGTCGCCATCTCCCGGCGAAGGGCGATCATCAGCGTCTATTGGGGCGGTTTTCACTACGTTTTAAATGATTACAATCTCCTCTTTACAAAATTGAACCAAGGGCTGAAAGCGTTGGAAAAATACAGTGAGAGTTTTGCAAAAGCGTTAGATGCTTTGGAAATCTTGGAAATCGAAGGTTTAGTAACGCTCTTCGACATTAGTAAAACCATCGAAAAAGCCGTACGCGCCCAGATGATCGCCAATGAAATCGAACCCTATATCTTGGAAACGGGGATAGACGGCCGATTGATCCAAATGCAAAAAGACGAGATGCTGCGAGAAATCATTGAAACAATCGAACTGCTGGTGCTGGATTATTACAATGCCGAAACCGCTCTCGAAGAAAACAAACTCAAAGAGGTCTTTTCAAGATTCTTCCAGATGACTGAAAAGGAATTGGGAGATTACAGCCGAATCGCGTCGGTTTTGGGATACAAATCCGACACGACGATCACAGAATTTACGGTCTTTCCAAAAGGGTTTCGGCTGCTTCGAAAAATCCCGAAAATCCCGATGTCCGTTATCTACAACCTGGTTCGGCAGTTCTCCAACCTAACGGGCATTGAAAGCGCGACGACAGAAGACTTGAAAGAAGTGGACGGTATAGGCGAAGCAAGAGCGCGCGCCATTATCCTGGGCTTCGCGAATCTCCGAAAAAAAATCAACTTATCAGACCGCTGAGAGGTGTGTGAGATGGTGAAAGTAACCGAAGTGTACCTTCCCGACCTCTATACCTCTTATCATATCCCGATGGCGGGTAGCAAGATCTCGGCTGGATTTCCTTCTCCGGCAGACGATTATATGGAAGTCGGGCTGGATCTCAACGAAGAATTGATAAAAAACCCGGCGGCCACCTACTTCGTGCGGGTGAGCGGCGACTCGATGATAGACGCGGGTATTCACGATCACGATATCTTGATCGTGGACCGGTCGATCGAAGCGCGAGAGGGGAAGATCGTCATCGCGATATTGGATGGTGAATTGGTCGTCAAGCGTCTCCAGAGAGTGAAAGACCAACTCTTTCTCGTCCCGGAGAATAAAAAATTCCGCCCGATACCCATCCATCCCGAATCGGATTTTCTAATCTGGGGAACCGTCACCAACGTCATCCATTCCGTTTAGAGTGATCCCCTTCGATCCCTCGTTTTGACCCTTTCGGCAGGTTCTTTAGAACACTTCAAAAAACTTGTGGAAGTTTATCGCCTCAAGAGTTTGGGTATGTCTCGGATCGAACTGAGGCGATTCTCCTCAATAAAGCTTCGAATATCGGAATAAACCGCCGTATGCACCGTGGGGTCGACGAGGTTCGCCGTGCCAATGCCGATCGCTTTCGCCCCGGCCATCAAGAATTCAATGGCGTCTTCGCCGCAGGAAATGCCCCCCATGCCAATTACCGGAATCGGCACGCTCCGAGAGATTTCGTACACCATCTTCAGCGCGATAGGCTTGAGAGCGGGCCCTGACATGCCTCCGGACAAAAATCCCAAAGCGGATCGGAACCGGCGAATATCCAATTTCATGGCCGGCATCGTATTGATTAGCGAGATGGCCGAAACCCCGGCTTTATAAGCCGCAATCGCGAAAGATGCGTCTATCGCCTGAAAAGGGCTGAACTTAGCAATGAGCGGGAACCGGCTAATTTTTCGGCATTCGGTGACCACTTCGGTGATCCGTTCTCTTTTTAGGCCAAAAGCCAGCCCTTCATCGTCCACATTCGGGCACGACAGATTCAGCTCGAGGGCGATTGGCGTCGACAAAGGTTCCACTTTTTCGGCGAGATAGCAAAACTCCTGCACCGATTCTCCAGAAATGCTAAGGATCAAGGGATAGGAAGCGGTTGCGTATTCTTCTTCGAAATGCTCGACAAAGGCTTCTATTCCTGGATTCTCAAGCCCGATCGAATTAATGATCCACCCTTTGCCTTCAAGGATCCGCGGTTGCGGGTTCCCGGGTTTCGGTGCTTTGGTAATGGTTTTCGTTACCGCCGCACCTATCGGTTGGCCGTTAAGCAGCTCCTGATAAGGCTTCGCGGAGCCATAAGTCCCCGAAACGACGATGATCGGGCTTTTGAGGTTTCCGATAGCTCCAAGATCCGCTTCCATACTATAAGTCATGCCAATCCACCTCTTGCATCGAGAACACAGGTCCCTCACAGCAGACCCGCTTATTGCCGGAAACCGTCTTTACGCTGCATCCGTAACACACGCCAAACCCGCAAGCCATACGCATTTCCAACGACACCTGCGTATCTAAGGTTTGAAGGAACGGAACCAACGCTTTCAGCATCCCGATAGGTCCGCAAGCGTAGAAATGCTGATAGGCTCCGATCGTTAATTCTTTTAAGCGATCGACCACCGTCCCTGTTTTTGGATATAAGCCCATTTCGACGGTCACGGTCATTGTTCCGGTATGGGTCTGGAATGCTTCGATAGCCGTTTGCGGTATCTCCGCTGCCGTCTTGAAACCGAAGATCGCGTCCGAAGATCCACCCCGTTCTTCAATCTCTCTCGAAAGCATCTTCAACGAGGCGATACCGCACCCGCCACCAATCAACAAACACCGTCCTGATTCAATTATCCTGTATCCGTTCCCCAACGGCCCGATGATTTCCAGGGATCCCCCCGGACGCAATTGCTGCAACCACTGACTGCCTTTTCCCACGCGCTTGACGTATAAGGAAAGTGTTTCTTCGTTCGCTTCGTAGACAGAAAATGGACGTTTCAGCACGAGATGATCAGGATCGCAGGATACTTCAACGAATTGCCCCGGCTGGGTCAATCGTCCGATCTTTTCCGAACTCAAGACGAGGATATGGCTATCCGCGCTCGCTTTGATGTTTTCCAAAACAACCGTCTTCTCGATGATCGGACTCATTCGTCCTCCTCAAACGGGTATACCAAATTCCCGGAAGCGATCGTCGCCACGATTTTTCCCTTCATCTGTTTCCCAAGAAAGGCTGTGTTCTTCCCTTTCGAATGCAGAGTAGATTCATCTATAGTCCAAACCGCGGCAGGGTCGAACAGGGCAATGTCAGCGTTCTTCCCAACTTCGAAGCATACCGGATCCAATCCCAGCAACCGGGCAGGCGCGCAAACGAGATAGTTTAGAAGTCTCTCCAAACGCATCTTTAACCTATTAACGAAAAAGTCGTAGCATAAAGGAAACAGCAACTCCACACCGGTTAATCCTCTCGCAGGTTTTTCGACCGTTTTCTCTTCATAGGTATGCGGGGCATGATCTGAGGCGATCACTGTAATCAATCCCGAAGACAGCGCCCAAAGGATCGCTCGGAGATCCTCGCTTCCTCTTAAAGGCGGATACACTTCGTAATACCCTTGGGGGAGACCCTTCTCGGGGGGAATAAAGTAGTGGGGACAGGTTTCTGCTGTATAGCCGATGTTTTTGCTCTTCGACTCTTTCAGCCAAGATGTGGATTCGGCCGTACTGATGTGTTGAATGTGGAGTCGCCCCCCGATTCTTTCATTCAACATCAAATCCCGCGCGACAAGGATTTCTTCCGCCCGGTCGGATTCTTCGTTCATGCCCATCACTTCCGCGTGCTCCGCAACAACGCAGCCGCTCTTCCGAGAGTGCTTGAGAATCGCGGCCATATCCGAACACCGGCCGATCGGCCATCCGTCATTGGTGAAAACTCGCGCGCCATGGTTGGAAAGCGCTTCCCAATCGCTTCGACCTTCTTTCAGGTTTTCGTTGACAGCGCAGGATTGGATCACCCGAATCGGCGCACCTTTCTGAAAGGAAACGACAGTTTCGTAATGGAGAATCGAATCCGGGCATGGCGAAAGGTTAGGCATCGCGCAAACCGTCGTGACGCCTCCGGCTGCGGCAGCCCTCGTGCCGGTTTCCACCGTTTCTTTGTAAGCGTATCCGGGTTCTCTCAAGTGCACGTGGACGTCGATGATTCCGGGTAGCGCTATCAGCCCTTTCCCGTCAATTATCTTCGCGTCTTCCCGCGAAATAGTATCAGCGATCTTTGCGATTTTCCCATCCGATATCAATAGGTCGCGGGGTTCTGACACCGCGCGACGCCAATCGGTTGTTCTAACGTTTTTTATCAGGATCATGGGTCCCTCCTAAAAAGGACAAAAAGAAAACCAGCAATCTCCGAAACGCGTCCATATCCATCTGTTCAAAAGGAGAATGACTCACTCCGGCAGGATTCGCGACGAAAAGAAGGCTGGTTTTATAAAATTTTGCTGCTTCCGCGCTATCGTGCCACGCCATGCTGTTCATTCTTAAAGACGCAATCCCTGCCTTTGTCATCTCTTCTTCAAGAAGGCTGGTAAAGTCTCTATGCATCACGGCAGGATCGTATTCTGACACACTATTCCAGGAAAAAGACAGGTTACGTTTTTTGGCCTGTCGGGAGCTGAACGAAATCAGCTCGCTTCTGTACCGTTCAACTCCGACCTTTTCGATCCCCCGAATGTCGACAAACAATTCGGTGGAGCCGGGGATCATATTGGTGACATTCGGCTCGTTCGTGATCCGGGTAACCGTACCAACGATTCCCGAAGCGTTATAGGTTTGAGACATTTCGCCGACCTTCACGATCACGTGGGAGGCGCATTGTAACGAATCCTTCCGGGAGTTGAGGTCCATCAAACTGGAATGACCGGTACTACCCTTGAATAGTAGCGTTAACCGCTTCTGACCCGCAATCGTTCCGACAACGCCGATATCTGCGCCGCTGTTTGTTAATACTCGGGACTGATCCACGTGCACTTCGATAAACCGCGCCTTTTCGTCGATAACGGGCTTACTTATCTCCGAAAGCTTTTCATACTGCTTCTTCCGCAACGATGCCCGCAGCGATGTCCCGTCGCTCAGTTGAGACGGATAATCGGGGACGCTGTTTTCGCCTTCGAAGAATGTTTTCGAACCGATTGACGCCCGACCGTACGCCGCGGACTCTTCCAGATTGAAAGCGATAACCTCGACACGATTCCGTAGAGGTTTTTCCAACGCGTCGATGAGACGCAAGCCCATGACGATGCCGGCGACTCCGTCATATCGTCCCCCGTTGGGAACAGAATCGTAGTGGGAAAGGAAGTAAACTTTTCCCTCGACGGGATCGCCGCCGGGCTCCGAACTCATAATATTTCCGTAAGCGTCCACGTAAACTTGTTTTCCCATGGAATTGAGACGTTTTTTTAAGTATTCAATCGCTTGGTCGTTTTCTAGGGTAAACGGAAGTCGTGTGACCCCTTCTTTAGACGATGAGAGTTGCGCTAGAGCCTCTATATCCAATGCTATCTCCGAATTCCGTTCTCCCATTTTATCATCCTTTACCGAACGGTGGACTCATGCCAAAACAGCAATTTTTCTTGGAGCTTTTTCATGGCGATATCGAGGAAAAAACTCAATAAGCTGATCACGACGATGACCGTTAGCAACAGCGTGATATCGTACATCTCGTTTCCGAGAATGAGCAGAAACCCGAGCCCCGCTTTAGATCCCATCATCTCTCCGATTACGGCCGCGGTGATAGAGAGAACTAAACCCACTCGAAGCCCGGTCATCAGATAGGGCAAAGCGTTCATGAGCTCCAGTTTCACCATCACTTGCCACCCTTTGGCCTTCAGCACCTTCATTAGATCGTAGTAATTTTTCTCAGTCGATCGCACGCCCAGGATCATATTGATCATGACCGGAAACAAGGTCACTAAAGCGATCAGGACAACCTTCGACAGGATACCGAGGCCGAACCAAAGGACAAACAACGGCGCCAGCGAGATTTTTGGCGCCGTTTGCATGATCAGTATGTAGGGGGAAAGCGCTTTCTCGAGAACGGGCAATTTCGCCAGGATGTACCCGAAAAGGATACCGAGTGCCGCGCCAGAGGAGAACCCATAGAGGATTTCCTCAAAAGTGGCGAGAACGCTCTTTTGTAGAACGGACGTCTCGATCAACTTGATAAACCGGAAGAGGATCGCTTCGGGAGGAGGAAGGATATGTGTCGGCGTTTTTAGAACCATAACGGCGACTTTCCAGATAACCAGAATGGCGATGAATACCAATCCGCTCAAAAGATAGTTTCTGAACCCTTTTTTCATATCTTCTCCTCCCTCAGAAATAACCGATTACATTCTCGGAATAACGAAATCCGTAGCCTTTACATCGGTCTTGATGATCTCATACTCCTTCATCAGATCGGCGGTCTCCTGCCATCTCTCGATATTGCCATAGCCAAAGCCGAACGCGGCCGTATCTTCGCTCACCCAGAGATAATTTGCATAAATTGCCGTAAGAATAGAGGACATGTACTCGACGGTGCCTGTATAGGTCGGAGCATATTTTTGGATCGTAATGGCCGTGGCGGTTTTCATGTTTTCAGGATCGGAAAGATAGGCCATCACTCGGCTGAGCGCGCGGGTGAATCGAATCGCGAGATCCGGGTTTTCTTTCAGGATCTTGTCTCCGGTAACGACGACGTTGCCAAAGGAAGGAAGGAACTCGTCCGATTTGAACTCTTCGACTTCGATTCCCTGATACTTCAACTCGAACGTCCGGAGCATCGAAAAACAGATCGCGTCGACGCGTTTGTTGACGAGCGCGGGAATGATCGCTTCGGTACCGATGATCTCGAGTTTGACGTCTTTTAACGCCATTCCGTTTTTCTTCAGCAACACCTGCAACTGAACATAGTTGGAACTGCCGTAACTCGTGACAGCAACACGCTTGCCTCTGAGGTCGGCAGGCGTTTTGATGCCGCTGTCTTTCAGAAAGATGGTGGCGCCCAGTCCGTGCTGGTAAGTGGTATGTATCACATTCACCGGAATGCCTTGCGCACGAGCCGTGATCACGGGTTCTCCGTTCGGGAATCCAAACTCGACGTTACCCACGGCTACGTTGCGGATGATATCGGATGCGCTTCCGAACAGGTAATCGACTTCCAACCCTTCTTCAGCAAAGTATCCTAATTCGATACCCATATAGATCGGAATGTAGTAAGGCACCGCGGATCCTTCGATCTGGACGGTGATTTTCTGAGCAAACGCAAACACACTTAAGAGCAGGACTAAAACAATAACCGCTACTTTTTTCATAACATTCCCTCCTTATAATGGTATTTCTTCAAAATTCGCTTCTAACGCGATTTTGATTACTTCGAGCTGTACTTCCCGATACCGGGTTAACCACAAGTTCGAGGACCGATTTCCGTGAACGGCGAGTATGTTTGCCGATTTCATACCGAATAAACCGGCGAGGGTGAAGATTGTTTCCGTTTCCATATCGAAGTTGAGCACATGGGCGGTGCGCATCTCTTCCAGTAAGGAAGAATGTCCCAAATTCGAGATAACCGGTATTCGTCGGCTTTGGCCGGCATAATAGGAGTTGACCGTGGCGCCGATACCGACGAACGTCCCTTTACCGCTTTGTTTCGCGCTCTCGTAAAGGGCGGCGAGCATAAACGGATTCGCGACAGCCGGATATTCCGGGCGGACATAGAAATGTGAACTGCCTCCCAACCGCACGCACCCGGAATTAAGAATGACGCTTCCGCAAGGGATATCTGCGTCGATCGCGCCGCACCCGCCGACGCGAACCACCTTTTTAACGCCGAGCTCGCGAAGCTCTACCATCACAATTTCCGTGGATCCGCCTCCGATTCCGGTGGAACACACGCCGAACCTTTTTCCGTGATAGGTCCCGACGGCTAAGGAAAACTCGCGGTTTTCGTTGAGAGTGGTAAAAGTGTCCGACAACTCTTCAAATAACTTGAGCCGGCCAGGATCGCCGGGCAAAAAGAAGAGATCCGGCACGTCCGCCTCGATCGGCAGTTTTAGGTGAGGGAGCAGTCCCCCCTCCAGCGGGTTATCCGCGATCGAACTTAACCTCTCCTCATTCATTATGTTCCCTCCGTAAAAGCCACTCTCGACTCGTGCCAGAACAGCAGCCTCTTTTCGACCAGTTCAATGCTCCAGTAAAGAATCAGACCCAGAAAAGTCGTCGCCAGTATCGCGGACATCAGCAGATTCGCGTCATATAACGAACTCGCGTACACGAGAAGGTAACCCAGCCCTTGATCTCCGGCCATCCATTCCGATACAATCGCCCCGATCACGGACTGGACCATCGCGATCTTCAGACCCGCCATAATCTGGGGCGTGGCCATCGGTATTTTCATCTTGAGTACGCGGCTTCTTTCGGAAGCGTGAAGAATGGTCATCAGATTTTCGTAGTCTTCGGGAATCGAACGCATCCCGAGGATGGTGTTGATCATCACGGGGAAGAAAGCGGACAACACGATTAAAAGGAGTTTTGAAGGCATTCCCAACCCGAACCAGATCACAAAAAGCGGGATGAGAGACACCTTTGGCGTCGCTTGTATCAACATCACATAGGGAGAGATGATCTCTTCGAAGACTCTTGAACGCGCGGAGAAGTATCCGGCGAAAAATCCCAACCCGGAACCGATACCAAAACCGATTATTATCGTATAAAGCGTGACCCATCCTTCGGCAAAGAAGGTCCCGTCCCTAATCAGCGAAACAAAGCTCTGCGCGACCGCTTCCGGAGGAGGCAGTATGAACGCGGGGACGTTATTCAACGTAACGTACCCTTTCCAAAACCCAATAAAGACGAACAAAAAGACAATGGACAGTATCACGATAAAGATTTTTTTACCCATCCCGGCCACCTAAACGCTATTTCAGTAACTCTCGAAGTTCTTTGACGCTCGCATAAAACTCCGGAGTCAGTTTCACATCTTCGTTCCGAGGCCTCGGAAGGTTTACCGGCACTTCCTTGATAACCCTTCCGGGTTTCGTCCCCATCACGATGATGCGGTCAGAAAGATATACGGCTTCACTGATACTGTGGGTCACGAATAGAACCGTCTTGCGCGTGGATTCCCAAATCTCGAGCAACACGTTGTTGAGGTTGTCCCTTGTGATCGCGTCCAAAGCGCCGAAGGGTTCATCCATAAGGAGAATCGGGGGATTGTAGGATAATGCTCGAACGATCGAAACCCGCTGTTTCATCCCTCCGGACAACTGCCGCGGGTAAGAGGACTCGAACCCGTTTAGCTTCGCTAATCCGAAAAGCTCTTTCACACGCGCTTCATCGGCCTTTTCCTTGCTTCCCATAATCTCGAACGGGAAAAGGGCATTGTCAAAAGCGGTTCGCCACGGCAGCAAAACCGAATCCTGAAAGACGAAGCCGAACGGGGGCGCTTTTTTGGCACCGGTTTCCGAGATCGAAACGGCGCCGGAACTCGCGGGCAACAACCCTGAGATGATCTTCAGCAGAGTCGACTTCCCGCAGCCGGAAGGCCCCAGTAGAGAAACGAACTCGCCTTTGGATACAGTGAAAGAAACGGCTTCCAAAGCGGAAAACTCTTTGCGCTCTTTCTTGGTCCCGCTCGTAAATATTTTCCTTACGTTCTTCACATCCACGATGATTTCGCTCATAGCCAACCTCGTTTATATCAATTTTTTAATCGCGTTCGCGGACTTCTTCAAAGCCTCGACGATCCGGACACGGGTCGGGTTATTAGAAAAACGCGCCCCCGGCGCGATCGCCGTTATGCTCGCTTTCACTTCTTTGTCTTCGTTGAAAACCGGAACCGCCAAAGCCTGCAGCCCCGGTTCGTATTCATTGTCACAGAAAGCATACCCTTCTTCTCGAATCGTTTCCAAGCGCTTCTGGAGGTTTTCAGAGGAACAGTGGCCGGCATAGGGATCGGATTGCGACATCGCGCGCGCGACCAATTTCGCCACCAGACCGAAATCATTAAAGGCCGCAATCGATAATCCCGCAGCAGTACAATGTACGGGAAGGTACACGCCGGGATGGGCTCGGAAACTAAAAACCCGTTTGCTTTCAACGGTTAAGACCGAAGCAATCCCTTCATGGGTCAGTTCGCTCAGAAAGACGGTTTCATTCGTCGTATCCCGCAATTCGGTCATAATGGTTCGCAAGCTGTCGACGTGAGTTTTCTTGAGAATTTCCTGAACCAACGGAATGACGGCTAAACAGAGACGGTATCTTTTTACGTCTTCCTGTTTCACCAATACATTGCACTCGATCAATTCGTTCAGAATACGATGGGTGGTCGACATCGGAAAGCCGGTTTCTTCCGATACCGCTTGAACCGTTCCTTCTCCGTTTTCCATTCTCGCGATCGAACTAATCACTTTGAACGCTTTTTGAAGGTAGTTCACATTCCACCTCGCGGAATTAGTATTCCGTATAATGGAATAATTATACTCCGGGAAAAAACAGGGGTCAAATCCGAATTTAGCCCATATCAAGTGAATATGTTAGTTTTTACAATTCTTTTCGCCTCTTTTTTATTGATATTTAACGATTTTAACTTAGGTATCCCAGCAAACAAAGTGGCGCGGGCGAGTTCGCTGTATCGGGCCGACTGTTTTGAGAGTCATTCGGATGAGACGACGATTATTTCAAAAACTGAACCTTCATTCCGTCAAAGACCCTTCTCCTTATGGTACAATCTAGTTTTATAGAAGCATGGAATACGGGCTAATAACACCCGCAAGGATACGGAATGAGAATTTTCCGGGTATGGTTATCAATCGGTGAAATTGAAAGCGGTTTTACAGCCAACGATAAATCTTTCCGCCTTCATAAGACTTATAAAGGGAGACGAGATCAGCATGATTGGGGCGTTTTTTTCTGGGTTAGGATTGTTCATTCTTTATTATGTCGTGGCTGTCATCGTGCTCATCGCGGCGAAAATCTTATTCAAACCAAGCCAGGAACTTTTCAGGAAGCTGCTCCATCTCGCCTGTTTTATGTCTGTGTTCGTCCTTCACTATGCGATCGACACGTGGTATATCGCGATGTCGGTGGCGTTGGCTTTTGCTCTGCTTCTATACCCCATTCTGTATTTCGCCGAACGGTTTCCGAAGCTGATGCGATTGCTGCAAGAGAGAAAACCCGGAGAAATCCGATCGAGCCTCGTTCTGGTGTTTTTGATGATGGCCCTTTTGATCTTCGTTTTCTGGGGATGGATGGGTGAAGAGTGGAAGTATATCTCGATTGTCTCCGTGATGGCTTGGGGTTTTGGAGACGGGGCAGCGGCTTTGATCGGAAAACGTTTTGGGCGAAGCGTCGTTCGCCATCGACGGGTGGAAGGTAAAAAAACGCTGGAAGGGTCGATTGCGATGTCGGTGTTTGCGGCCGCCGCGATCTTCGTCAGCCTGCTGTTTTTAACAAAGACGCCGTGGTACTTTTGCCTGATCGCCGCCTTGTGTATCGCGCCGATCTGTTCCGCCGTAGAATTGTTTTCCCGCAACGGAACGGATACGATTACAGTCCCTCTCGCAACCGCTATCCCCACGTTCTTTCTGATGAAATTATTTTCCCTGGCAAGTCACTAACATGGACGAACGCAAATCCGGATCTCGAAAACGCGAAAAAACACTACTCGTCGCGCTGTTATTAAGTTCTCCCGGCCCTGTCCTTACCGGCATTGCCGCCGTCACTAGCCTATCCGCCACCCAAATTGCGGACTTTCTACGCCGATCCGCAGAACTGGTCGCGCTCTTCGTGAGTTGGTGGATCTATCGAAAGATACAAAACAATCCCCACATCGAAACGCCCCGCCGGGATAAAATGACGCGCTTCGCGAATAAAACCGTCTCTATCGCCATGATATGCTCCGGGATCGCGATGATGACCGTCGGACTCTTTCGAATCTTCTTCTATACCGTCAACGGAAACGTTGTTTTGGGTTACGTGATCGCGATACTGGGTCTGATCACCAACGCCTGGTTCTGGTGGCGATACGGGAGCTTGAACAGAGAAACCTTTGATCCGGTCATCGAAAGCCAACAAAAACTCTATCGCGCGAAGGCGTGTGTAGACCTGACCGTCGTCATTGCGCTGACATCCGTGTTGATCGCTCCGCAGAATCCCGCCACACGTTATATTGATTCCGCGGGGTGCATTATCGTCGCGTTCTATCTCGCCTTTTCCGGCATCGGGATGCTCAGGGAACAAAAACCGCTGGAAAAAACGGAAAACGCCTCCGAACAACTCCCATAAACATTCTGTTTTCACGCGGCCGCTTTTCGCGCATGCATCTCTGACCGGTTTTTTTTCAACAGGCAAAGGATTGCCCGTTCCAGTCAATCTTCAGCGCCTGTTGATGCGCAAACTGACCATGAACCATCTTGACAAATACCTGGGTTCTTTTCGAGATAAACTCTTGGGCATCCGTATCAGGAGGGATTATTATGAAACAGAAAAAGAGAAACAAAGGGGTGCGGCTCGCCACATTGATGACAGGTTTGTTGATTCTTCTCCCTTTGTGCTTGTTTGCCTTTCCGCGCGTCGATCACTTTCCGTGTGCCGGTGAGATGGTTCTCGTGGGAGCTGGAACGTTTCGAATGGGAAACACGAATAACGACATTGCCGCTCAAAGCAATGAGAAACCGATCCACGTCGTCACCTTCACTTACGATTTTTGGATTGGCAGGTATGAAGTCACCTTCGACGAATACGACGCATTCTCAAAGGCTTCAGGAAAGACACTAATACCGGATTACAGCGCTTGGGCCGAATACGATTTGGGACGAGGAACCCGACCCGTGATCAACGTCAGTTGGTGGGATGCTATCGCCTATTGTAACTGGCTGAGCGAATCGGAGGGGCTAAGAAACGCCTATGATGGGAAAGGAAACCTATTGGACAAAGAAGGAAAAATCACGCAGGACATCACGCGCGTCGAAGGATATCGGTTGCCGACGGAAGCGGAATGGGAATATGCGGCGCGCGGCGGCGAAAACGCCACGGAAACGCGATTTGCCGGAAGCAACGACCTAAACGAAGTGGGATGGTATTGGCAAAACTCAGGCGAAAATTGGTTGCCCGGGACAGATAAAGATTGGGACGGGGGAAAGATCAAAGCGAATAAATGCGGGACGCAACCGGTTGGACAGAAGAAAGCCAATGGCTTAGGCCTTTACGACATGTCCGGAAACGCGGCCGAATGGTGTCACGATTGGTTTGGGACTTACACGGCCCATGATCAACAGAATCCCATTGGCCCGAAAAACGGTTCTCGGCGAGTGAACCGCGGCGGGGGCTGGAGTTTTGACGCACCGTTGTGCCGCTTTGCGTCTCGAAGCTTTTATGAACCCGTGATCGTTCGGCACATCCTCGGGTTTCGCCTCGCCAGAACGAGCTTTTAGTTCAGCTTTTTTTCGTTTCCGGTTTCGAGTCCTGATTCCTGACGAAAGAATTTCTCTTGATCGGACTGTCTCTCTTCATGATCATGCCGGAACGG
>ERZ795056.1559-NODE-1559-length-26854-cov-6.183999_pt1 | contig 26854 bp, 24 predicted proteins | sample MGYA00375140_ERZ795056 | MGnify/ENA primary metagenome ERZ795056 (study PRJEB30185, sample SAMN05720227) | activated sludge metagenome | isolation source: Anaerobic digester | place: USA | collected 2015-03-09 ... | reverse complement strand
CCTGGCGCTGCTGGACATAACCGAGCTGAAGAAGGCGGCCGGGGACCTGGCCGAGAGCGAGAAGAAGTACCGGCTCCTGGCCAACAATATCATCGACTATCTCTGGGTGGTGGACATACAAACCGTGAAATTCACCTACTCGAGCCCGTCGGTCAGGGACCTTCTCGGCTATGATGACGGGGAAATGCTTGACCTGACGATCAACGACGTTCTGTCGCCGGCCTCGATTGAGACGGCCCGGAAAATTCTCCGGGAGGAGCTGGCACGGGACAGGGACCCCGGCGCCGATCCTGATCGATCGGTAACCGTCGACCTCGAGCTGTTGCGCAAGGACGGCTCGACCGTGTGGGCCGAGATCAAGACGAAGTTTTTGCGCAACGAGAAAGGCAGGATTGCGGCCGTCCTGGGCGTGTCGCGCGATATCACCGCGCGGAAGCGGGCGGAGCAGTCGCTGGTCGAGAGCGAAAAGAAGTACCGCCTCCTCGCCGACAACATATCGGACAGCATATGGATCCTCGACCTGGCCACCATGACCTTTACCTACAACAGCCCCTCGAGCGTGCATATCCTCGGGTATTCTGAGGATGAATCGGTGGGTCTCACCCCGGAAAAGATAGTGACGAAGGAGTCCCTGGCCCATGTGATGACTGTGCTGGCTGAAGAGCTGGCGCGTGACGGGCAGCCGGGCGTTGATCCGGACCGGACCATCAATCTTGAGCTCGAGCAGATCCACAAGCAGGGACACATCGTCTGGACCGAGGTCAACACGAAGCCGCTGAGAAACGAGTCCGGCGCCGTGACCGGCATACTGGGCGTGTCGAGGAACATCACGGAGCGAAAGCGCGCGGAGGAGCGCACCCGGCTGCAGCGGGACCTGGCGCTGGCGCTGAGCTCCGCGACGAATCTCGACGAGGCACTCAGGATCGGGCTGGAAGCGGCGGTACGGGGATCGGGACTTGACAGCGGCGGCCTCTACCTGACCAATCAGGAAACGGGCGACATCTACCTTGCCAGACACCAGGGTCTCAGCGAGGAGTTCGTCCTTCAGGTGTCCCACTATGTAAAGGGTTCGCCCGGCGTAAAGTTTTACCGTGCGGGCAAGCCGGCATACGGCAATTTCCGGGAGCTTGATTTTAATCTCGATCCCTCGACCTCCGCGGAGGGCCTTCGCGCCGTCGCGATGATACCGATACTCCATGACGGCAAAACGATCGCCGGCATGAACATCGCGTCCCACGAGCTTGACGGGGTCCCCCCTGCCGCCCGCGATTTCCTGGAGACGATCGCCACGTACATCGGCAACGTCATTGTCAGGATGGAGATGCAGGAATCCCTGAAGCGCAGCGAGGAAAAATTCAGGCTCATGATCGAGAACTCTCCCTTCCCGATCGCGGTGGTGGATGACGCGACCGGATGCATTTCCTATGCGAACAGGAGCTTCGAGGCGACGCTCGGTTATAACGCGATTTCCGTTCCAACGATGGATGCGTGGTGGAACGCGGCGTTTCCCGACCAGAAATACCGCAAGACGATAAAGGGAAAGCTTGTCAGGGGGGTGCACGCCGCTCGCGCCGGAAGCGCCACCGGGCTGTCCACGGAAGCGGACGTACGGTGCGCCGACGGCACGTTCAAGCATATTGAGATACATATGGTCTACCTGCGCGATCTCTGGTACTTTATCATGAACGATCTTACACAGAAGAAGATTAACGAGGAGATGATGATCCAGTCCGAGAAAATGCTTTCCCTGGGAGGGCTGGCGGCGGGCATGGCGCATGAAATCAATAACCCGCTCGGCATTATTTTACAGGGGGTCCAGGGCATCCGCAACCGTTTTTCTCCGGATGTAAAAAAGAACCGGGACGTCGCGGCAAAGGCGGGGACCGACCTGGGTCTTATCCTCGAGTACATGGAACAGCGTGATATCATCGACTACCTTAAGGGTATCCATGATGCGGGGATGAGGGCCGCCAAGATCGTGGAAAATATGCTTCAGTTCAGCAGACGCGGCGAAACAGTCATAGCGCCGGTCGACATCCACGCGCTCATAGACAAGACCATGGAAATCGCCTCCTATGATTATGATCTCAAGAAGAAGTATGACTTTAAAAAGATAACGATCTTCAGAAACTACGGAGAGGTGCCTTTTGTACCCTGCTCGGAAACGGGCATAGAGCAGGTGCTCCTTAACCTTTTTAAAAATTCAGCCCATGCCCTGGCCTCGGTCAGGACCAGGGACTTCAAGCCCCAGATCACGGTCAAAACCAGGGCAAAGGGAGGGTACGCGCTGATAGAGGTCTCGGACAACGGACCCGGCATCCCTGCGGAAATCAGGCGGCATATTTTCGAGCCGTTTTTCACCACCAAGGGCTCGGGCGGCGGAACGGGTCTCGGGCTGTCGGTATCGAACTATATTGTCGTAACGACCCATAACGGCATGCTTACCGTCAAGTCGGAGCCGGGGAACGGTGCCGCCTTTACCATCAAGCTGCCGCTTTCACGGGAGGAGATCGCGTGATCAGCGTGATTATCATCGACGACGAGGAAATGATCTCGAAGATGCTGAAAGGATATCTGGAAGATCAGGGGTTTGAGGTCGCAACGGCCGGCACCGGGGCGGAGGGTCTCGGCCTGATACGGAACGGCCAGTACGACGTTGCGGTCATTGACGTGCGCCTGCCGGACATGAGCGGGAACGACCTGGCGCTCAGGGCAGCCGCGATCAAACCGGGGATGAAGTTCATCATGCATACCGGCTCCGTCGACTATGTGCTGACCGGCGAGCTTAACGCTATCGGTGTCGATGCTGATTCGATTATCCGGAAGCCGGTAAAAGACATGGGCGAGATAGTGAGGATGATAGAGAGAAAAGTTCCTACCGGCCGGTCATGACCGCGAAATTCAGGTTGCGGCCCGCATCGCCGCCACGGTGCGAAAAGAATTCATCTCGACCGGCGAGTGTGCAGCTGCGGGCATTGAAGATGCGACCGGCTGCCACTCCTTCCCCGGTGAGGGCCTTCTCGACGGCGCTCCACAGGTCGAGATAGAGCTTCCCGTTCCTGTTCGCGACATCGCCCGGGAAAAAAGCGGCGACGTCCTCTCCCACGGTGTATGATTCCGGCCCGATCGAGGGGAGGATGTACGCGCTCAGGTCGCCCGGCGACGAACCGTGCAGACGCCGCATCTCCCTGACCAGCTTTCCCGCGATGGCGAGCCTTGTCCCCCGCCACCCTGAGTGGACCGCGCCGAGCACCCGCCGCTCGCGGTCAAACACGAATACCGGGACACAATCAGCCGTGCGTATGACCAGGCAGATCCCGGGGACGGCGGTGATCAGTCCGTCCGCCTCTCCGTATATAAGACGCTCCTGCGCGGGCGGTCCCTCCACGGCCAGGATGGTATCGCCGTGAAGCTGGTCCAGGGCCAGGATGTTCCGCGCGTGCGCGCCCGTGATGAGGGAGAGAAAGGCCTTCTCCGCCGAGCGCACTTCTTCGGGGCCCGTGCCGTAGGATGCCGGGTTGGCGCGCCTCCCGACAACGCCGACGACCAGACCGGGACAACCACCCTGAACGCGGTAAACGCCGTCATCATTCCGCTGTAAAGATTCCATGCTTCAGCTCAAACTCCGGGGAGATTTGTGTCAGAGCGGTATGTCGTACCGCGACCGCTTTTTAAAACCGGATATCTTCCGGTACCCGGCCCGGGTGATCGATTCCAGGGCGTGCGGGAACAGATACCCGACCCGTTCCGGAGCGTGCGCGTCCGACCCCAGGGTAACCGGCACGTTGCGATCGAACAGGATGGCCATGATCCTGTCCGAAGGGTACATTTCGCCTGCCGGGTGCGACATGCCGGCGGTGTTGACCTCGACCGCGACGTCGTTCGCGGCCAGGATATGCGCGATGTCATCGATGATGCTCCGGAATTCCCGGCCGGAACGGAACCCGAATTTTTTTACGATGTCGAAATGCCCCACGATGTTGAACAGGCCCGAGCCCGCAAGTGAGCGGAGTATCTCGAAATACTTTCCGTAAATATCATCGATGTCGCGGCTGGCGTACCCGTTGATGTAATCCGGGTGGTCGAAAGGCCAGCCGTCGATGAAATGGCAGGAGCCGATCAGGTAGTCGAGGCGCGGGTCGGTGCAGAATCGGCGGTCGAAGCTCTCCATGAGCGGGTAGTCAACCTCAAGCCCGGTCCTGACCTCTATCCTGCCCTCGTTTCGGTCGCGCGCGCTCCCGATCCCGGAAAGGTATGGCTCCACGTCTGCCGCAGACATGGTGACGCCTTCGCGTATCTCATCCGGCATTGGCGCGTGGTCTGAAAAACCTATTTCGCGGATACCTTGTGCGACGGCGGACTCGATATACTCCTGTACGGTCCCGGTAGCATGGCCGCAGAGCTCGGTGTGGGTATGATAATCGACCATTCCGATCAGTAACCGTGGCGCGAGTAATACAACGAGGTGTCGTTCAGGACTCCGTACATCCTGTCGTTCAGCGTGTCCTTCTTGACGAAGAACTTGTCTACGCTGTCGTCGTCGCTCCCCCTCACGATGGACAGGAGGTACCAGAGGGGGTGCACGTAGATGTCGGAGCCGTTCTCACTGCGAACCGTGTCGTCCGTGAGACGGTCGTGCATCAGGATCTCGGCCCGGTCGGACTCTTCCCCCGCTTCGTCACGTTCGCCGTATTTCATCCGGTAGAAGTGCGGGTGGAAGAGGTAGAGCACCAGGATCCTCTTCCGTCGCAGGTAGAGGGAAACCAGCTCTATGCTGCCGACCTCGATGAAGCGCGGGCGCAGCACGATCTTGTCGATATTGGCAAAGTCCTCCTTGGCCGGATAGAAAGACAGGAGATAGCGGACCCGATCAGGGTTCAGGAGCAGGGAATTGTTGCCCGGATACTGAAGGGAAGGGTGAATGATCTCGATGACGGTGTTTTCGTGCTTGTAACGGTCGCGACGGTACAGGCTGTCAAACCGGGAGGAGAGAAGACTGGTTATATCATGGGTGATATCATCGTCTATATTGACGATATCGCGCCGTTCCCTGGTCTTATAATCGTTATCGAAATATTCTTTTATGTCGAACATACGGCTTTCGCGCTTTGATTGTAATGAAATAATATACCGAAATTTTACGGCTTTTGTCAATAATTTAGCTGGTGAGAGTGTAAAAAATCCTTATTCCAGAACTGTCATTTAGACGAATCCCGGTATTCCGGGATGAGGAGAAATCCGGATATACGAGTAAAAATCAAGATTTCTTGTCCCGGCAAGCAGGGTTCGGAATAACAGGTCCGGAAAAGCCTTGCTTAAATCAATTAATTGTCGCCGGTGTTAACTATTTTTCCCCCCGCGTCCGATTAATTAATACAGATTGCTCAGCCGGGTGCGGCCAATCAGATGTAACAGGACAACCACGAAACAACGCGGGGAGGCTTTTCCCGCCCTCAGAATTACGCATTTCCTGGTCTGAAAAAAACGCTTCAGTTATTCTTTTGAAATGCCGAACATGAAAACGGGCACAACCCGATTCACGGAGGAACGGGGATCCCGGGAGGTATTTATGGGAGATCTCATGAAAACGGATGATCGTGAGATTAAGAAGGACAACAGGGAGGTTGATTCTGATAAGATAAGGGAATTCCGCAAAAAAATTTCCGATAACACTTATCTCGATCACGCGATCACCAGAATAGCAACTGATCTGTCTCACTATCTTACCAAGTAGGAAGTATTCGGCGCCGGCCGCGCGAGCGGCCGGCGCGATAACATGCTTCCCCGCGGCGCTTCAACACGGGGCACGAGGGGCAGGGAGCGGGCACATGGTGAAACGCGATTCCTATTTCGAGCTTCAACACAATAAAACCCTGAAGATGCTTTTTTTTATCCTCTTCGGAGGCGTGATCGCCGGTCTGGCCCTGATTTTCCGCTATTATTTCTGGGATTTTCTCTTCGCCCTGCTGCTCTACATGGCATTAAAACCAGTCTACGATTTCATCCTCAGGTATATCAATAAACGGGGGCTCGCGGCAGGCATCATGATCTTCGTCATGGTCATGCTCATCATGGTGCCGCTGCTATTCATGGCGATTGAACTCGTCAGCCAGGTCTATGCCCTGGTAGAGCTGGTGCAGAAGGAGATCCAGTCGGGTACCCTTGAAAAGATCTACAACAGCGAACTGGTCCAGCGGTTGATTACGACGCTTAATATCGATACCGCTGCTATCGCCGCCAAGGTGACCGATTTCGTGCAGAACATCTCCGGGACCATGATCTCGAGCCTGCAGGCCGTGATTGCCTATCCGATCGGCTTCATCCTGGACGTGTTCCTCCTGCTCCTGATGCTCTTTTTCCTTTTCAAGGACGGCAACCGGTTGTCGCCGGTAATTTACAGAACACTCCCGTTTCCCGACGACCTTGAACACCAGGTGATCGACAGGCTCAAGGAAGTGGTTCGGGTCCTCCTGACCGGGAATATCGCGATAATGATACTGCAGGGGGCGCTCGTCGGCATCGGCCTCCGCATCGTTGGGATACACCTCGCATTCCTGGGCGGCGGCCTTGCTGCGATCCTGTCGCTTATTCCGGTGATCGGCACCAGCCTGGTCTGGCTGCCGGCGGTGCTGTATCTTGTCCTCACCGGGTCGGTACTCAAGGCGCTCTTCCTGGGGATATGGTGCCTCGGCTGGTACCTGCTCCTTGAAAACGTCGTGAAGCCGAAAGTGTTCGGGGAAAAACTCAACTTCCACCCGATCGTCTTTTTCTTCCTGCTCCTGGGCAGCATCCAGGCCTTCGGCCTTCCGGGCGTGTTCGTCGGCCCGCTCCTCCTCACCCTCTACTTTTCCCTCTGGGAGATCTACAAGATGCTCAAGAAGTACGACCAGCATGAGTTCGAGGCATGCCGTGAGGCCCCGTCTGTAAAGGCAGCAGGGAAAAAGCCGAAAACGAAAAGCCGGGCGTCTGCAAAATCCTGATGCTGGATCCCGTTAAAATTTCATAGCAAGGCCCAGGCCGAAACCGTACTGGTTTCTTTTCGTGAAATTGAAGCAATCGTTATAATACCGGGCAGGCAGGACCAGGGACAATTCCCGGTTGATGCCGATCGCGCCGTTAGCACCGATCTCCTCCTCTTCCGTCAGTCTGGCGAGCCAGACTATGCCCAGTATAATCGCCACACCGCCCGTTATACCGGAAGCTATGCCGGAATAGAGCCGCATGTCTTTAAATCTTTTTATTGTTTCAGCCCTTTTATTCGCATCATGGGATATCATCATTATTGCAATTGTAAGATTCGCAGGGTAAAAGGAATTGCCTGAATGCGTTTTTAAATTTTCCTTATACTTTATATCCGCGTATATGCCGACCCCGGATGCGGCAAGGGACAGGCAGAGAAAAGGAAATGCCGCCCAGCCAAACCGGCTTGCCGGGATGGCCGACTTGCCTGCCGCCTTGCGCCTATACGTGTCATACCGGGCCGCGTATCCTTTTGGCGCGACCCTGAGGGTGATGCGGTTGACAAAGGATTCAACCGCCCTGACGAGGTCCCGGCGCGACTCGGCGATCTCCTTCTGCGCGATATCTGCGGTGCCCTTCTCGACGTCGATAATGCGGCCGTTTATGATCAGCTGCTCATCGAGCTGCATGATGGTCCCCACCAGCATCTTGCGGGCGCTCAGCAGCTTCCCGGCCTGGATGGCGCACGAAACATCGATGCAGCCGGTCATGGAAAACCCCTGCTCCTGGAGGATCTTGCCCATCTCGCTCCTCTCGATGATGGTGTATTGTCCGGTATTGATCATCTCGGTCCTGATCAGGTCAGAGATTTTTTTTGCGTCACGGGGTGTGATGTCCTGGCCTGAAAAATCCATTATTGCCACCCGGAGTTTTTCCTGGTCTTTTGCAAACAGGGGAGACAATGATGCAATTATGCCAATGGCAATGAGAAGCGTGATAAAGTTTTTCATTGAATATCTCCTGCAATGTGACTGGTATAGTGATGTAATTCCTCGCTCTCGCCAGATTCCTGAACCGGTTATAGAATCAGCATGTGACAGATCAAAAGAAATAAACTGTTAGCAGGAAACGAAAAAATGAGATAACATCTGGGAATAATGCAGTCCGGAACATGAGCATGTCTCATGTTGATTCATTCTACGACAAGAATATTCTATTTGTCAATTGTATTTTGCACTCTTTGGAATCGCAACGAGGGGGATATTTCTGCCCCGCGACCCCGACCATAATGCCCGCGGCGTCGCTCACCCGGAGGAGTGTCTCACCGGGTTGCTTCCATACCGACCATGCAGATGTCATCGTTTATCCTGCCCCCGTCGCAGAATTGGAACAGCTTTTCGATAATAGTGCTGACCATGGTTTCTGCCGGTACATCCTTCATGCGCGTGAGAATATCACCGAACAGGGTGCTTTCGAATATCTCGCCGCGTGCGTTTACCGCATCAGTGAGCCCGTCGGTGAAAAATAGGACCTTGTCGCCGGGGTGCAGCGTGATTGAACTCTCTTAGCACTGGTTTTCGTTCATGACACCGAGAAACCGGCCGTTCGAGCGAAGCTCCCGAACACCCCCGGCTGATTCAATCAGGCAGGGATAGGGATGGCCGGCCCGTGCGAACCTGAGAACACGTGTCGGCGGTTCGTAAATCCCGTACAACGCGGTCACGAAGTTATTGTAGGCAAGGCCTGCCAACCTGCTGTTGAGAAACGACAGAAACTCGGAGCATCCGTTTTTTTCATTTCCGGCGTTGTGAACCAGCGCCTTGACCATGGCCGATATAAGCGCCGCCGGAACTCCGTGGCCTGAAACGTCGCTGATGAAAATCCCGACCCGGCTCTGCCCGCTGAACGGGATGAAGTCGTACATGTCGCCGCCCAGCTCTTCCACCGGAAGGTATGCCGGATGGAACTCCACCCCGCTGATGACGGGAGGATCGAGCGGTATCAGGTTGTTCTGTATGGTACGCGCCAGCCTCAGATCGCTGCTCATCTGGGAGTTCTTGCGTTCTATCAGGCGGTTATTTTTCTGGAGCTGGCGGTTCTGGTATTCGATCACCTCGCGCTGCCGGAACTGCCTGCGCCGCATCTTCTGCTGGTTGACCGCGATGATCACAACGATGAACGTTGTGGCGAACGGCATTACCATGAACACGATATGGACGAATGTGCACTATCAGTCTGGTTCATGCTGGTACTAGTTCCACTCCGGGGCCGTATCAATAACGTCTTGCAGATTTATTTCGGATCTCGACCCCGCAGCTGCATCTGGAAACGCGCGGGCATTTAAATGAATCCGTTCGTGTCCGGCATGTGACACATATCAATAATATTTTTCCTTTGTCATCCAATAATCCGGCTGGAGCTGTAAATTAATTGATGAAGGAACCGTTCGGGCATACTTCCGGACCCTGCCCGTGCTGAAAACATACGGCTTAAATGCGGGAAAATGCAGGGAGATTATCAGCCTCGGCCGGAGTTTGAAAAATTGCCCGTTCCAGTCAGATTAATTCTTGCAATAATCCTGTGCCGGAATGATTTTAACCAGAATCAAGGTTACCTCATGACGAAATACCAGGGCAAACGAACCAGGTTCTCAAAGGATGGCATATCAAAAAAGCCACCAGTGGAAGAGTTGCGTCTGGCGATAAGCGCCAGGGCCCTGGTGTCTGCAATTTCGGGCAGGCTGAAGACCACGGCCGGGAATCTGAAAAACATCAGTCTCCCCCTGCTTTCCTCTCTCAGGGAAAAACTGCCCCGAAAGACCGGCAGCGCCGCCGGGCCGGCCATATTCGGATCCGGGGGCCGAACAAGGCGCTACACCAGCGCCGCCTACTCGATCAGCGGTGTGGTCAACGGCACGATCGGGAAAGTGCTTAACCTGGCCATGTCCCTCTTTTCCTACCTGCGCCGCACACCGGCAGCGCTTGTCGGCATAGCGGTCGGGGTCATGATTGCCTTCATCATAATCCTGGCGTTTGATTTCGGCAGGGTGCGGGACCTGGCGACCTTCCAGCCAAACGCGACCACCAAGATATACGACAGGAACGGCGTGCTGGTGTCCGAGCTTTTTTCCCAGAAGAGGGACGTAGTGCCGCTCAGGAAAATACCGAAGAACCTGATCAACGCGTTTATCGCCGTGGAGGACAACGAGTTCTACGATCACTGGGGCGTCAATCCCAAGGGGATCGTACGGGCATTTTTTATAAATATTTTTTCAGGCAGGATCAAACAGGGAGGCAGCACCATCACGCAGCAGCTGACGAAAGTGCTCCTCACCACCAGAGAGCGCAGCTTCTATAGGAAGATCAAGGAGGCGTGCATCGCGGTAATGATGGAATTCACCTACTCCAAGGAGGAGATCCTGGGCCTGTACCTGAACCAGATATTCCTGGGCCACGGCACCTACGGCGTCGAGGCCGCGTCGAAGCTCTACTTCGACAAGCATGTATGGGAACTGAATCTGGCGGAATGCGCTCTCCTGGCGTCGCTTCCTTCCGCGCCCAACCAGTTTTCGCCGATCAAGCACCCGAAGAGATCCATCCAGCGCCACAAGATCGTGCTGGCGAAGATGGTCGAGTCGGGGGACATTACAGTCAGCCAGGCAGAACGCGCCTTCCTTGACTTCTGGCCGGATTACCTGGACTATGTGAGCGGCCTCTCGCCCAGCATGACGACCATGAGCTCCCGCGAGAACAAGGCGCCCTGGTTCACCGAGTACGTGCGGCGCGAGCTGGTCAAGAAATACGGGAACGAGGCTGTCTACGAGAAGGGCCTTCAGGTATACACAACGATTGACGTGATTAAGCAGATAGCGGCCCAGGAAGCGTTGAAACGCGGGCTCGAGCGGCAGACCGTCACCTCCGGTAAGCTCGCGTTCAAGAATGACGATTACATCATCGAGAATTACGGCGATACGGTCGAGATGCTGAGGCTTCTCTTTAACCTGCCGTCGTTCAAGAAGAAAGGCTCGCGCCAGCGGGAAAAGATAAACAGCTTCATCCGCAACGAGATAGTGGAGGAACTGGACGGGCTGAATTTCCTGGCAGGCATCGATGACGTGAGCAAGTTCCTGGACAAATACCGGGGCTCCTATCTTGACGACAGGAGCTTGCAGAAAGTGGAGGGATGCGTCATATCCATCGATCACCGCAACGGCTATATCGTGGCGATGGTGGGAGGCAGCGAGTTCACCAGCATCAACCAGCTTAACAGGGCAGTGCAGGCGAAGCGCCAGCCGGGGTCCTCCATCAAGCCGCTCATATACTCAGCCGCGATTGAGAGCGGCGAGTTCACGGCCGCGACCACGGTGATGGACTCGCCGGTCGTGTTCCTCGACAGCGAGGGCGGCGACTGGATCCCGGAGAACTACGAGGGCGAATACTCCGGTTTCGTCAGGCTCAGGAAGGCTCTGGCCCTCTCGATCAACGTGGTATCGGTCCGCATATCCCAGCAGCTCGGCATACAGCATATCATGAAATACCTGGCCCGGTTCCTGAAAATCGACAAGTCCGATATCAAGACGAGAATTCCCCGGAATTTCTCGATCGCCCTTGGCTCCATGGAGGTGAGTCCTCTCGAGCTCACCACGGCCTACGGCATCATCGCCAATGGCGGCAGGGACGTGATCCCCTTCGCGATACGGTACGTGAAGGACCGGGATGGGAACGTTCTGGAAAACCGCGAGGAGGACGTCAGGAAGATCCTCGCAGACAAGGAGCGTGACGGGTCCGCGCAGGTCATCAAGCCCGAGACCGCCCAGGTTATGATAAGCATGATGGAGAGCGTCATCAGCGGCGGGACCGGCGGCGCCGCTTCGCCGGGAAGGCCGGCGGCCGGAAAGACCGGAACCACCAACAGCTGGAAGGACGCCTGGTTCGTCGGGTTCACGCCGCAGGTGACCACCGGCATCTGGGTCGGGTATGACAAGATGGGCCTGTCGCTCGGCATCAACCAGTCCGGCGGCGCGGTTGCGGCCCCGATCTGGGGCGAGTACATGCGCAATGCCCTGAAGGGCGAGCCGGTCCTGGACTTCCCGCAGTACGGGGCTCTTCTGTCGCACGAGGTGTGCGAAAAATCGGGCCTCCTGCCGTCGGCCGATAGCGCCGACACGATTGAGGAAGTCTTCGTGCCGGGAACGGTTCCGGAGAAGACCTGTGACGTGTGCTCCGGCGTTTTGGGCGGGACAGCGATCCCGAAGAAGATGCCGAAGGAAAATATATCCAGGGACCAGAAGCAGACCATTATCAGGCAGATGGAAAGGAAAAAGGAGGAATCGATCATCGACCATATCGATGACGATCTTCTGGAATAGATATCCTGTCTCGCCAGGGGGAAATAATATGAACGCTGCATCCTACAGTATCGGCCGCGCTGATGCGGGCCTTATCGTCATCGATATGCAGGAAAAGCTCGCGGCTGCCATGAAGCCCGGAATTATCGAGCTGGCGGTGAAGAATACCGGAATACTCATCCAGGCGGCGAAGCTTTTCGGCATGCCGGTTATCGTGTCCGAGCAGTACCGGAAGGGCCTGGGATTGACGGTGGGCCCGCTTTCAGAGCTGCTTGCCGGCATCGAGCCCCTGGAGAAGCTCTGCTTCGACTGTGTCCGGGACGACGCCCTTGCCCGGGCCATCGCCGGCGCCGGGAAGAATACTTTCGTCATGGCCGGCATCGAGGCGCACGTGTGCGTCTTCCAGACCGCCCTGAGCCTCCTCCGCAAGGGGTATCGCGTGGTCGTTGCCAGCGACGCGGTGGCCTCGCGCCGGAAGCACGACTGGAAATACGCGCTCCGGGCCCTTGCGGGCGCGGGTGCGCTTGTTTATCCCACGGAGACGATCGCGTTCATGCTGCTGGAGAAGGCGGGGACCGGTGAGTTCAAGAAGCTCTCGCCGCTGTTCAAGTAGCGGCACTGCGCCTGACTGGCAGTTTGCTGAAAACAGCAATCTGCGGCGATACATGGAGGTATCGCCGTTTTTCGAGGCATAAGACGAGAAAAACGTGAGGTTTTACGAATTCACTTCGAAAACCGACCCTGAAAAACTCCAGAGATGGAGTTTTTCAGCAATCTGTTAAAGTATCTTCCTCATGCGGAGAATATTGCGGCCCTCGTACGTGCCCGCGGGGACGAACATGTTCATGAGGCCCGCCGGGGTCAGGAGAAAAGCATCATCGGTCATGTAGAAGCATCCCGGCTCCGCGTACTTCTGCCCCAGATGAAAAACGGAATTGATCGAATCAGAGATGATGGTCCCGGTCTCGCCCTTTGTCTTGTAGACCGTGTTGCCGATATGCAGGGCGATCCGGTATGAGAGGTTTATATCGAGCTGGACGATCATCGCGCTCATCAGCTTGCGGTCCAGCATGAGCTTGAACGCCGTCTCGATAGCGTCGCATTTCCTGCCGTCGAAGGGGAACAGGACCAGCCCGCCGAAATCCATCCATATCCAGATCTTGCCGTTCAGGGGGGTTACCACCCCCTCAATATACTGGCGGAAGGCGGTGGTGATACGGCTGAACTGCTCCGGTCCGGTGCCTTTCAGGTCGTTCTTGTTGTCCAGCTCGACCAGCAGGAAGCAGAAGGTGTATTCCTTGCCCACCTGGACTTTTTTCCAGTCGGTGCCGGAGAGTATATAATCTTTTTTCATGGCCTTGAGCTTCTCATCCGGGGCCTCGATCTTCTTGAATTTCATGAGCTCTTCAAGCCGCTTGAGAGACACTCCTTTCTTCATAACAGGGGCTGAAATGTAATCGGCCGCGCCGTTGTGAAAGAGCTCGGCTACGTCGGTGACCGATCCTTTCGGATCGATAACGGCATAGGATGAGCCCTCGAGCTTGGCGAGCTGCTTCAGCACCTGAGGCGCCTCGGTCTTGCTGAAGGAGGAGAGGTCGGCGTACACGAGCGAGCCTTCGGGTATTTTTTTTACTGTTTTCTTGAGCTCGGCGGCGGGTGAAATCTGGAGCACGTTGCTTTTGTTCCTGGCCAGGCCGGCAAAGCTTTTCTCGATGTTCTTGGTGTTTGAGAATATGATAATCTTCATTTATTTCTCCAGGTTGATGCTGTAGCCGTAGTATTTCGTCCGGGCGTCTACCTCGACGGTATCGAAACCGGACAGGAGGGATGCGTCGAGCTTGGAGCTGACGGTATTGCTGATAGTCATCGAGTTCGGCTTGGTGTATTTCGATTCGATCTGGACCGTTTCCTTGATCGAATCGTTCTTCATGAGCTCCTCGAAGTCCTCCGTGTATTCGCAGAGTCCCGTGTTGACGGCAACGCGCACCTGAACCGGTTCGCCGAGCCTGCAGCGGAGGAGATTATACACGAACAGCTCGTTTATTATCTCCATACCGCTCAGGGTGGCCAGCAGGCTCTTGCTCGCGAAGTAGAAAGCCACCAGGCCGCCGTCCCCCTCCCAGTTCCAGATGCGGCCGTTCCGCTTGTCGATGGCCCGCTCCACTATTTTCCTGAGGTCGGCGTAGGTCGCGTGTATCAGGTTCTCCGGGTATTTCCGTACAAGCTGGGAATTACCGACGATGTCCAGCCGGAGGAACGAGACGATGTAATCCCGGCCTTCGAGGAACGCGCCCCAGTTTCTCGTCCGCCGCCGGGACGGGTTTTCCACGAAGAGCTTGTTCTCGACGTCGTATATGTACCCGCAATCGTCATTGATGAGCTTTACCATGTCCTTCAGGTACGAGACGTTATAGATTCTCCCCTTGTACCCGCTGGTCTGCATCTGTATGAGCAGTGCTACGAAATAGAAGAACATGCCCGATTTCACGATGTCCTGCACGATCTGGCGCGCCGCGTCCCGCTGCGGAATGACCATGCTCTCCCGGAACCCGGTTCTTTTGAATACATCGTATCCGTCGATTATGTCCTTGGCCACGTGGGTCATCAGGTTGAAGTCCATCGATTCGGCAAGGGCCTTGGTGGCAAGCGTGACGAGACTGCTGGGGATCTGCATGGTCCGTTTCCTCGGATGTTGTGTTATGTCGCTATAATAGCATGGTGACCCGTATGCGGTCAAGCATAATTATGCCGGGCGTCAGTCCGGCATCGAGTCCCATATGACGGACGTACCGGTGAAGACCGGGCCGTCAATGCAGGCGCGCTTCCTGCCGTCAGTAGTCTCGATGGAGCACCCTGCGCATATGCCGATGCCGCACCCGAAATAGTTCTCGACCGAAACCTCGACAGGGCTGCCGTGCGCGCGTGCGGCAGTCGCCTTCATCATGGCGGCGGGCCCGCATATGTAAACCATATCGAACCGCTCGTCCCGGAGCAGGCGGTCCGCCGCGTCCGGGACCATCCCTTTTTCGCCGGCAGAGCCGTCATCGGTCGTCAGTATGAATCGCGAGCATTCCTCGCGGTACCGGTCCTCGAGATAGATGAAGTCCCGGGAGCGTGCGCCGTAAATGCAGGTAATGTCGCAGCCTGTCTTCTTTAATTCGCGGGCAAGGTAGTAGAGGGGGGCGTTACCCACGCCGCCGCCGGCCAGGAGGACCCTGGCGTCACGGAGTATGGAGAAGCCGGTTCCAAGCGGGCCGATGACATCGATTGCCCCCGGCTCCCTGAGGGCGAGGAGGCCGGTTCCTTTGCCGACGGTGCGCACCAGGATACTGACGGTCCCGGGATCGCGCGAGAAGATCGAGAAGGGCCTTCTCAGGAGCGGGTCGGTGCCTTCCGAGACGCGGACCGCGACGAATTGCCCGGGCCGTGACTCGCCGGCGTCCCAGGCAATTTCCAGGAGGTAATGATCGCGGGCAACGGCCCTTGGTTTTTCTTTCAGTACCGGCATCACGTCTTCCTCTTATTCATCGCCCGTTTCAGCATCACTCAGCTTCTTGTGTCGGCGCTTCACGAACTCGTGGTTATATTCTCCGAACGTATGCACCGCGGCCAGGTACAGCGGCAGGTCGATAAGCCCCTTTTCAAGAAGCTCCTTTATGTACTGAAGGGCCTGGGCGTTGCTGTAGATTTTCCCGTAGTGCTTCGGCGAGGTCATTGCGTCATACATGTCGCTCACGGTCAGTATTTTGGTCTCCGGAGGGATGTTCCCCTTGACCGCCGGGTACCCGGTTGTCCTGTCGAGAATGTGGTGGCCGATTATGTGAACGAACATTTTCGGGATATTGACGTTTACCTCCTTGAGCTTGGATATTGCGAGCGCGGGGTGGTGTTTCATGACCTCCCATTCCTCCCCGGTCAGGGCTTCCGGCTTGTTGAGTATCCTGTTCGGGATGCAGAGCTTGCCGATGTCGCAGTTTATGGCGGCCATGGTCAGGGTGCGAAGCATGCCGTCGTCGTAGGCGGGCGACAGCGAGGGATAGCTGTTTTTTCTAGGGTCGAGCGCCGCGTATTCGTGCATCAGGTCATGGATCCTCTCGAAGAGGACCTCCTTCACGTCGTTGTCGTATTTTATCAGTATGGTGCTTTTCTGGCGGTCAATATATTTCAGGAGCTGGCCCGAGAAGGGAACCGGGGAAGCGAGGCGCGCGTTCGTCCTCGTTTTTACCGGGAGCCATCGTCCGAGGTTGTCGTTGACCAGGTAGTCGTCGCGGAGCATCCGCAGCTTTTTCGCGATTGCCATCGTGTAGAAGGCGGTCGAGAGCGCGTGGGAGAACGTGACGTAATTATTCTTCGTCCGCACGGCGGTAACCATGTCAAGGTAATCGGACGCGAACAGGTTCGTGTCGAGAATGTGATGAAGATATTCGGCTATCTGGGACGTGATCTGTTCGTTGTTCTGGGATACGAGATAAGTCATGTTGTTGATGATCTTCTTCTGGAAGATCTCTTTCACGTTGTGGATGTTCGAGCGGAGGGCCGTCTTGATTTTGGGGATCGGCTCGAACTCGATCTCCGTGAGATACTGCTCGATTTTATCGGCCGTGTCTTCATCGTACTGGTCGGTCAGCTCGAATCCGGGCTTGTGGTGCTCTTCCTCCTTTTCCCTGAGGGCCCGCTGGATTGGGGTATCGGCCGGGGGCCGGTGCTCTTCGTTCTTCCGGGGTGCTCCGGCGGGGGCGTCCGGGATGTCGCTGCCCTGGAAAACGTCCTCCACATAGACGAATACTTTTGCCAGCTTGTCACGTGGGAGGGTGTAACCCCTGTACGCGAGGATGGCGCCTTCTGAATTGAAGATGTCATCCGGGAGGGGTTTCCTGTCGTACTCGACCGGATTAAAGACGCTTGTAAACGGCACCAGTTTCTTTTTTGCCGACATGGGTACCTCGGATCTGGTTCGTTGTAGTATCCGGTTATGGATCCGGTCAAGAAAAAATTGCATTTCACCGGGCGAGCCCTTTCCGTGTCGCACGCCGGATTCTTCCGATGGCGACAATGAAATTGTGAATCGGCCATCATGTTCCTGAAAACCTGTACGGAATCAATTTATTTCCGGTTTGTAATAAATTCATTGACAATGATTCCCGGATTATTTCTTTTTACATGCAGATTCGCTGTAATTGCCCCCGTAGCTCAGTGGATAGAGCAGTGGCCTCCGGAGCCATGTGCGTACGTTCGATTCGTACCGGGGGTGCATGAACCGGGACAGCGCTGGTATGCGCCGCCGCTGTCCCGGGCATTATTGAAATTATCCCAGCCGTATCTCCTCCAGGGCCGTATAGACAGGGCCCTCTCTCCGGAGCTCTGATTTGAACAGCACAATCCTTTCGAACCGCGATTCCCCGTACACGGTAGCTCCGTTTTCGGTCATGAATCGGGTAAGCTCTTCAGGCAGCCGTGCATCGGTCCGGACCCGGGCCAGGGTCAGGTGGGGCGTGAACTGCCGGGACTCATTTTTAAAGCCATGAACGGCGCAGAGCTCCTCGATTGACCGCTGGAGCCGCGCCAGGGCCCCGGCGTCCAGGTCGAGCCCGCACCAGATAACCCGCGGCCGCCGGAGCCCGGGGAAGGCGCCCAGCCCCTTCATGGCGTAGGGCTGCGCCGCTATGCCCGGGTCGAGCTTCCGGACAGCCTCTCTCAGGCGCCGGCAAACCTCCGCATCTGTTTCGCCAAGGAATTTCAGGGTAATGTGATACAGGCCCGGGGTGACCGGTTTGAGCAGGCGCGGGAATGCCGCCAGCCGCTCGTGGACAGGCCGCAGCGGCCCGTCGGCTCCGTCTGCCGGCAGCGCGAAAAAAAGGCGCATGCGGGACATGTCACTCGTCATCGATCGGCACCGTATCCTTCAGTATTTTACGGTATTCCGGGTCGCCCGCCCGGTAATCGTGGCTGACGAAATCGCAGGACACGCTCTTTCTGTTTCCCGATGCGGACAGATCCAGGGTGAGCCTGAGCCGCTCGTATTCCCTCGGCATTCTCTCGAAACAGAGGATCGTGACCACCGTATCGTACGGCGGAATGAAATCGAAGGTCGAGGCCAGGGTATCCCGGTCATAATCGATCCAGCGGGAAGAATCCTTTTCCACAATGAGCCTCCGGTAGGAAAGGAGGCTGCCGAAGTCGTAAGCCGAGTAGGCGGGCGATTTGAGGCGGACGGCAATCACCTCCCCGGTCATGCGCTCCCGGTACGTGTCTCCGGAGGCGAGCCGGGCGTTTTCAAGGCGGAGGGGCGCGCCGATCGTGCTTTTAATAATAACATGGAACGCGGCTACCTGCGGTACCCTCCGGCGGGCGCCGCGGGCGGGTTTTTTCATGTACGCATCCGTGTTCGCGAGCTTTTCCCAGAGCGCGCCGTCAACAGGCTCGACCATCAGGTCGCAGAAAACGCTCCGTATCAGCGCGGAGCCGCCCACGGTCATTTCGACATCGGACCGTTCCACCGCGCGGGTCAGGCGAACGAGCTTCTCTCCGCCGGTGCACGTCAAAAGGAGAGCAGCCGGCAGGGCGATGATGCATGCGCGCGATATGGGCCTGGACAGTATTCCTTTCATGGGTGAGATGCTCCGGTGCCGGCATGCCGGCACGAAGTCAGTGTATGGCATGATCCGCGGCCATGTCAATGATTATGCTGACCAACGGGCTCTCAAAAAGATATTGACAGGATGGATTCGGGGTCACAAAAAGAAGAGGCCCGCTCTGGGTGAGAGCACATGACATGGAACAGGAGACCGGAATGGCATCGCGGCATGGCAGTTTTTTCCTGGCGCTCATTGTCCTTGCCGGCGGGTTCCTGCCCGCCTGTGGAACGAAAACCGACACCACCACGGGGCTGCGGACCACGACTTCCGGCCTCTCCTGCAAGGATGCAACCGTAACGCTGGACGACGTGAAGCTCGACTCGAACCGGATCCCGATGGGTAAAAAGATCGTGCTGCGCTACGACGGCGTCAGGGGATTCAAAAAGCTGAATAACAGGGTCTACCCCGGCGTTTCGATGTCCGTGACGGACCTGGAAGGCGTATCGATCGGGGAATTTGCCGATCTCTTCGGAGGGTATGCGGCAACCGGCATGGAGCCGAAAAAGGCGGGGCGCATATCCGTGACCCTGACGACCGGGAAACCCATGAAGACGCGCGCGGAGTATATCTGGAAGGTACGCGTTTGGGACCGGAAGGGGCGGGGCGAGATCGTTTCCGAAATGAAAATTAACATGATATAACATTAACAATGAAGAAACTTAAACTGTCATTTGCGCTTCTCCTGCTGACCCTGGTTTTCGGCATAACCGGCTATCACTTTATCGAGGGCATGAGTTTTTTCGATGGCCTCTACATGACCGTGATCACGATTTCGACCGTGGGCTTCCAGGAGGTCAAACCGCTCTCGGTCCCGGGACGGGTGCTCACGTTACTCATCATCAGCACCGGCATCATGATAGCCGCATACACGATTGGCACGCTGGTCAGGGTGTTTATCGAGGGGGAGCTGAGAAAAACCTTTGGGAGACGCAAAGTGGAAAAGAAAATATCTAAACTGGAAGGCCATTACATCATCTGCGGGTACGGCAGGATCGGCAGCCTGGTCTGCGCCGAGCTGCGGGATCACGGCATGGAATGTGTGGTGATCGAGAACCAGCCCGCGTCGATCGAGCGCATGGAGGCCGACCGGGTGCTCTTTCTCCCGCTTGACGCCACGGTCGACGGCACACTCATGGATGCGGGCATCATGCGCGCGAAAGGAATCGTGACCGCGGTCGGGTCAGACGCGGATAACGTGTTCATAACCCTGACGGCAAAGGGACTCCGGCCCGATATATTCGTGCTTGCAAGGGCGTCGGACGAGAAGAACGAGATCAAGCTCAAGCGCGCCGGCGCCAGCCGCGTGGTCTCCCCCTACCTGATCGGGGGCAAGAGGATGGCGCACGTGCTTATCCGCCCCACGGTGATCGATTTCATTGATAGTGCCGTCACTGACGGCAACCTGGACCTGCAGATGGAGGAATGCCGCATTCAGCCGACATCGGACCTGGTGGGGAAAAACCTCGTAGAGAGCAATCTGAGGAAGGACTACGGGGTCATCATCGTGCTTATCAAGAAGTACGGCGGAGCGATGATATTCAACCCGCAGTCCAGCGAGGTGCTGGAGTCTGACGATATCCTGGTGGTACTCGGGAAAAAGGACGACATGCGGCGCATGAGCTGCGTCATGTAGCCGTACCGCCCGCCTATTTTTTCTTTTCGCTTATCGTTTTCGCGATTTTCTTCAGCAGTATGTCAAGCTTGAAGGGCTTCGGGAGGAAGAGGTCCGCCACGTTCCGGTACGCCTTCACGTCATCCAGCATCCATCCCGAAAGTAAAACGGTGATCGTGTCTTCCTTGAGCTCCTTGATCCGCGCCGAGAGCTCGATGCCGGTTATGCCCGGTATACCGTAATCGGTGACCAGTATATCATACTGTTTCCTCTTGAACTCCTCGATCGCGGTCTTGCCGTCGGCGCAGACAAATACGCGGTTACCCATCTTGTCGAACAGTTCGAAGAGTATTTTCTGCAGCGCGATCTCGTCCTCGACGATCATGATGTCCAGGTCGCGCAACCGGTAGTCGATGCCGTCGGCCTCCCGCTTCTCGCGGTCGATCAGGATGCGTGCGGGAAAAATGGCCTTGATGGCGTACGATTCCGGCGCCTCCTCCTCGATAATCTTGAGGTTGATCATCTCGGAGGCCTGGCGGATGTCGATGCCGGAGAAGATGTTGACGAAGGCCGGCGGTGACGGAGGGGAGACGGCCCCGGGGTCTTTCATCGCTTCCACCATCAGGTAGAGATCGTTGTTCTGGCGGAGCGTGATGCCGATCGTACCCGATTTCTGTATGTAATTGGATACCTTCAGGATGATCGACGTAATGATCTCGCGCAGCAGCCTGGTGTTGGTGTTCACATGGACGCCGGAGAAATATTTCTTGTCTACCCTGATAGACTTCGTGTTGTCGATGTTGTAAACCTTGAACTGCATGTTTGAGAACTCGATCGCATCCTCGATCACATCAACGAGCGGTTCCGTGACGTCCTCGCCCGGCTCCCGGGCTGTCCCGATGAAGTTCTGTATCCGCTTCACCTGCCCGGCGATCTCCGTGGCCGACTCCTCGATGAGCTGGATCCCCTCCGTGACGGATTCCTTTTCCGTGATCTGGAGAAGGAGCTGGGTCCTGCTCAGGATGACGTTCATCGTGTTGTTGAGGGAGTGAAGGAAGCCCTTGGTTATATCGGTGAAGAGGTTAACCCGGTTCGCGGTGTTGATCCGGTTCTTCAGCTCCTTGATCTTGGTTATGTCCTCCATGATTATCTCTACCGCCGTGATTTCCTTGTCGTCAACGATGGGGTAGAGGATGAGGTTCGCAATTTTCTTTTCGCCGTCACGCGCGGAGATCTTCGTCTCGCCGAGGCGGCGGAACGTGGTTTCGCCGGTCAGGAGGCCCGTCACCGCTTTCCTGACCTTGTCGGATTCTGCAGAAAAAATGGTGTCGAAGGTCACCGTCTTGTCGGACAGTATCTCCTCCGCGCCGTAGCCGATGAAGCCCGCGAGCGAATGGCTGCAGCGTATGATCTGCATCTCGTCGTTGACCCGAACGATAGGCATGGGCGAAAACTCGAAATGAAGGTTATCATACTGGAAGTTCTCCTCGGATATGATCGAGAGGGTGGACCGGTCGAAGGAGAGGAGACGGTCGTCGACGATGATCATCAGGGCAAGGATAGAGGTGACCGCTTCACCGGTGAACATCGGGAACAGGTATATCTCGACGGGCAGGTGGTCGCCGCTGGGCGCGTTGACCACGGCAAAGCAGCGCTTTTCCACACCGTGCTGTGCCGCCAGGTATGACTGGGCGATCCGCTTGCGGTATTCCGGAAAAAACGGGTGCTCCCAGTCGAGGCGTATCTCCCCGGTCCCGCCGGTGAAGAACTCGTGGTAGGCCCTGTTGCCGTACAGAATCAATCCGTCCTTGCCGATGATCGAAACCGGGTGCTTCAACGATTCGAAGACGGCATGATCGGAAGAAAGTGTTGCAGCCGCTTCTCCCTTTTTTTCATAATCAACGCTCATGAGGCACTGATACCTTCACAATCTTCCCCGCGTCCGGTGCTGCCCGGGCGCGGGAGCAGGTTACTCGACAGTCCGGATATTCACGAAATACTTGTCTTTACGCTTTATCTCGAAATTCAGATACTTTGTTTCCTGAACCGCACCGTTGAAGCCGATGTACTGGACTGCGGCGGTGTACTTACCCGGGAGCAGGCGCATTCGCGCCAGCTGCAGGTTCGCCGGGAGCGTGTGCCAGCAGCGGAGGTCCGGCTTTATGGTGGCGAAGAGCGCCGTACCGGTCCCGGCTCCCACGATGAGTCCCATGAGCGCGGACAGGCCGCTGTTTCCCTTGGAAAGCTGCCGTGTCGCCTCTTGCGCGCCGATGCCGGCTGCCAGCGATATAAGGGCCTTTGTCACAATGGACGCAGCGACCTCGCCGCGGAGCCGCGCGTAATCGTCCTCCAGGTTCTTGATGGCGGTGTATTCTATGTTCTCGAGGACTTCCGTCTCGATTGTCCGGTTCATGACGGTCACCCTGAGTGACTTTGTCCTGTTTGTCCGGATTTTGAATTTCGGGATAGGGTTTTCCGCCAGGCCGATGGTGTTCATTACGGCACCGACGGTCAGGCCGGCGGCCAGGCTCCTGGTAGCCAGGGTGGCCACGATTGCCGCGTTCATCCCCGGCTCGTCGAGGAGCCTGCCCCGGGAAACCTTGATGGGGCAGCGGCCGGCCTGGAAGATGACCACCAGCTCGCCGGTGGGGTCGGTTTTTTTCGAGCGCTGCAGCTGCGCGAGGTCGGCCCGGGCCGTCGCCATGCCCGGCTTAAGCTGTAAGATCTGCTTGTATTCCACTTCCGCGTATTCCCGGTCGTCTTCGCTGCCGGTCGTGTCGGCGCGGAGCTCGTGGGCTATGGCGGCGAGGTACTTGGCCATGATATTCTGCTTGTACCGCGCCTCGCCCTTCTCGTTCTTGATTTTCTGGAGCTCGTTGTTGACCGCCTTGAACTCGACCGCGGCGTCATCGGGGCTGTTCAGCGACAGGTAGTTGATTCCGAGGAACATGTGGATCAGGACTTTTTCGAAATCTTCTCCGCGATAATTGGTGATCGTCTGGTCGGCGATCAGGGCCGCCGCTTCCTGCGTCACGCTGATCGGGATGACCTGCGCGATTTTGGCCGCCATCTCGAGGATCCTGTTGCTGTCCTCGTGCTTGCCCGCCATGTGAAGGAGATATCCCGCTTCCATCATGAGGAGGAGCTTGTCCTTGCCCGCATTCTTGATCTGCGGGACGAGCATCTTCGCGGCCTCAAGCTCCTGGCCCTGGTAAAATTTTTCCTCCGGCGCGTTGATGACCTCGCGATAGTCCTTTCCGCATGCGAGCGGGAGCAGCGCGAGTATGAGGAGTGCAAGGGCAGCTGTGAGTTTCGGGGTCATGGGCGGGTGCCTCCGCGTGCTCAGAAGCCGATCCTGTCCGTGGATGTGCTTTTTAAAAACTCCTGCCGGTCCTGCCAGCGCAGAACGCCGGTCCCCAGCTCTTTCAGCTTCATGGTAACGACGATGTACTGGATTTTTTTGCCGCCGTCGTAACGCACATTTTCGGTGATGTGCCCGAACAGGAAAAAATTGGGAGATTTGAGGTTGCCGACCGGTACGGCGCTGTCGGGATCGATCAGCCCGGTCATTCCTTTTTCCATCTCTTTAATGGCTTCCCTGGTGTATGAGTCATCGACGAACTCGATCCTCATCTGTATCAGGTTGTTCACTATTTCGTCGGTAAGCATTCTCGTGTCGATGTGCTCGGCCGTGTCGTTCTTGATCCTCTGGGTTTGAATCAGCGCGGGCTTGTTCCAGCTGCTCTTCAAATATGTATAGAGGGAGCCGACCATTTTGTTGACGGTCGTTTTGATCTCCCGCGGCCCCCATTCCATCGATCCCTTGTCCTTGCTCGCATCACGGTACTGGGTGCTGCCACAGCTTACCGCCAGTATGGAAATCGCAATGACCAACACGGCTGCTCTGTTCATATGAATCTCCTTGGATTTTTTACGGGTGCCTTGCGGCTACTATGTATTACAATAGCGAAAAAAAACCGGTATCATTACTGATTCTTTCCCACCCCCGGGGAATGAAATGATAGTTGATTAATGAAATCCGGGCCTTTAATTGTCAATAAAGTAAATATATTTTTTTAAACCCTTTGCGGGGCCGGCACGCGAAGGCCTGTAAATGCGGCGTATTTGCCGGATTGCCCGGAAACGACCCCGTCCGGAATGGTTATCCGGCGGGTCGCTACCGGCCGGGCCCCCCGCATAGCTCCATCACCTGTTTGACCGTTTCATCGGTATCCAGGTTCCGGATAATTGCCGCGTGTTCTTTCCGGTCCAGGGTATGCCGGTAGAGAGGGTCATAATAGGTTTCCAGCATGATGCGAATGAATTCCCGTATGTTTCCCGCGCGGTAGAGCCCGATAAGCAGATCGGCATTTTTTTTGCCCAGCTTCGGCGTAAGGCCGGTCACGATGACGGGAATGTTGTCGTCGGTGCAGTGCTCGTGGTACTCGTTGTATATTATCTCGACGCGGCGCTCTAACGGCGTGTCTATCAGGATCGAGGGCGAGCATCTCATCAGCTCGTACAGTGACGGCGGTAGATGCAGGTTGCCGATTTTGCGGGACTCGCCTTCGATGACGATGCCCGGCGCACCGGCCAGCCCGCGGATGCGGTCGCAGAGCAGGCTCTCGAACCGCTTCTGCGATTTCTGCGCTATGCCGATGCCGCCGAATACGGAGCTCCGGTGGCCCGCCATCCCCTCCAGGTCGATCGCGTACGGGAGCTTCCTGATGATCTCGGTTTTGCCCGTTCCGGTCAGGCCCTGGAGCACGAAGAGCGGGGCCGGGAGCAGGATGGACGCGAGCTGCCCTGCGACATGACGCCGGTAGCCCTTGTATCCGTCCCGGAGCCGGAACACCGGCATGCCCAGCGAGTCGAGCAGGGCTGCCAGTGACCCGGAGCGCATGCCGCCCCGCGCGCACATGATCACGATATTCCGGTCGCGGTATTGCATGAAGGAGCCCACCAGTTCCGGGAGCTTCCCGCCGACAATCGCGGTGCCCCGCGTGATGGCGCTGTCCCTGCCCATCGCCCGGTACATGGTCCCCACTTCCCTGCGCTCGCTGTCGTCGAACAGGGGAATATTGACCGCTCCTTCTACGTGGTCCTCGGCGAATTCAATCGGTGCGCGCACGTCGATGTATATCCTGTCGGGGATCTCGAGAGATTCGCTGTAGGTTATATCGTTCATTATTCAGCCTTTATTATAAGAAAGCAGGCCGGAAGGGGCGATCAGATATCCGGCATGCGGGCGGTCACGCGCCCGGTCCAGGCGAGCTCCTCCGCCGCCTGGAGCACCACCTGCATGTAGGCCTTCATGGATTCATGGAACAGCTGCGGATGGAAATCTGCGGGGCCGACGGTTTTTCTGATCGTCTCCGTTCCGGTGAAACCGCCGACCTCGACGGGACCGCCGCCGGCGAGGATCACCTGCACGTTATCAAGCCTCACCTCGAAAATGCCCGTGACTTCACCGTCCCGGAAGCGGTAGCGATCGAGCCTGCGGTTGTCGGCGATGATGTAGATGTGCTGAAGCTCACGCTGGAACAGGGCACCGTTTTTTTCAGAGTAACGGTACCAGCCAAGGTCGATGAGACGATGCTCATCCGGCTCGAAACCTATCTCCTCCCGGGCTTCCTTGGCGACCTTGCTGCCGCCGACCCCGTAGGGCACGTGGCCGCCTACGGTTATATCGAGGCAGTTCGGGTAGTGTTCCTTGTGCGGGGCGCGGAGCTGGAAGAGGAGGCAGGGCCCGTCGTCTGCATCCCTCATGATCCAGAGGTGGACCGCCTCGTGCGGCGTGCCGTCCCGGTGGGCAATGTCCCTCTCGACCGATTCCCCCGTTGGGAGGCCGTTTTCCCAATCCCAGACTTCCAGCAGCTCGGTGATACCAGTACATTTCTGCATAATGACTTCGCTTTGTCCGGGGCCGCTGGTGTTCAATTATGCATCAAGGGCAGCCGGACGGAGATATAAAAGGCGCCCGAAGCGCATCAAGCCAGGCTTTTCCTGCCCCGGGGCTGTATAAACTGATGAAAAACGGCACAGGATTGACAAGCTTTTTTTATTTAAAATAGATAATCATACACCGATATTATAAACGATATAAAAGGCTGAAAAACCATGGTTGAAATCTCATTGAACGGCGCTGAAAATCCGGCGGGCATCGGTCCAGCGGCATCGACCGGTAAAAAACGGGGCGGGAAAAGCCTGCTTCCGTTCGGCATTTTTTTCATGCTTTTCCTGATCGAGACGATCATGGCGGCCGGCGCCGCAGGTGCCTACTTCCTGTATGCCGGGGCC
>ERZ795056.1558-NODE-1558-length-26862-cov-21.174432_pt1 | contig 26862 bp, 23 predicted proteins | sample MGYA00375140_ERZ795056 | MGnify/ENA primary metagenome ERZ795056 (study PRJEB30185, sample SAMN05720227) | activated sludge metagenome | isolation source: Anaerobic digester | place: USA | collected 2015-03-09 ... | reverse complement strand
CGGTCATCAATATGCGAAGTGCCATTGCCCGGTAAAGAAACATGTTTGTAAAAAGCAGTTTGCGTAGCGGCCTTCACTGCCTTTCCTTTATCAGGAGTAACAACCAGCATTTTGTAATGAAATTCATCAAATTCGTTTTGTTTATATCCGCCGAGGTTGAGAAAGAACAATTGAGGGCTGTTTGCTTTGTCATCGATTTTTGATACCACTTCAATTTTGTAGCCATCTACATTGGTCACTTCTCTCCACGCATCAATATGCAATTGGGTGCCGGGCCAGAATTGTTGCATGGCTGGTTTTAATTCGGCCAGTGAATGGGCAATGCCAAAAAAGATATCATGCTGTTCGGTGTGGCGGCCCTTGGGTGTGCAACCGAGGAGAATCATGAAGAGTTTGGGAACGAGCATGTAAATTCTTTTATGGAAAATTATGATTTAAATATCTTAACCAGGTGAAAATCAGCATCACTTCATTTTTTGTTTTTCTCAGTTTAAGTTCAATAGCACAAACTAAAACTTATAAAAATGATTCCTGTAGTTGTGTAATAGAAATCAAGTGGAAAACACCGGATCATTCAGATGAAGATTCTGTTGCCAGCCAGGTAATAATTGAGATAGATATTGATTCTAACTGCCGGTTTTCTAATCCGGTTATTTTTAAAAGTGCAAGCAATGGCAGAAACAGTGTTGCACTTGATTACGCCAGGCAAGTCATTAACCAAAACAATCAATGTAACCGTAAATGCAGGTTTAAAAAATGTACACCCAGAAAGAAATTGCTACCTGTTAAGTTTGAAGTTGAAACAGAAGAATAAACTACTTAAAACTTCCACTCACCACCAGCTCCTTACTCCCCGCCGTATGCACATAAAAGCCTTCTCCACTCTTCACTCCCAATTTACCGGCCATAACCATATTCACCAACAAAGGACAAGGTGCATATTTAGGATTGCCAAATCCATCCTGCAGTACTTTTAAAATGCTGAGGCAAACATCCAAACCAATAAAATCTGCTAACTGCAATGGTCCCATGGGATGTGCCATGCCGAGTTTCATCACCGTATCAATTTCTTCCACGCCGGCAACGCCTTCATACAAACTATAAATGGCTTCGTTGATCATGGGCATTAAAATGCGGTTGGCAATAAAACCGGGGTAATCATTCACCACACAAGGTATCTTACCCAGTTGTTTGCTCAGCTCAACAATCGTATTGGTAACTTCCTTTGTGGTTGCATAACCATTGATGATCTCCACCAGTTTCATCACCGGCACCGGATTCATAAAGTGCATACCAATTACCAACTCTGGCCGCTTTGTTACGGATGCAATTTTTGTAATGGAGATAGAAGAAGTATTGGTAGCAAGGATACAGCCAGCTGGCGCTGCTTCATCCATTGATTTAAAGATTTTCAATTTCAGGTCCACATTTTCTGTTGCAGCTTCCACCACAAGGTCAGCATTTTTTACGCCGGCTGCAACATCCGAAGCAGTGGTAATGTTGGCAAGAGCTTTTGTTTTTACCTCCTCTGCAATAGTACCTTTTGCAACCTGCCTGTCGAAATTTTTCCCAATGGTGGCGATGGCTTTTTCCAGTTGCGCTGCATTTACATCTATAAGGGTTACACTAAAACCCGCTTGTGCAAATACATGCGCAATGCCATTACCCATGGTGCCGGCGCCAATAACAGAAACATTTTTTATCATATCCGGTATTTTAAATAAAAAGGATGCAGGCTAACCCATCACCTTTGTTTGAGGCAGTTGTTTAATACACTTGTTTTACGGCCGCCTCCATATTTTAAACCTGGACCTCACTGTATGTGCAGCGCCTGCTTCATCTGTGAACTCGCAGGTAAATTCGCCTGTAACCCAGCCAGGCACTCCTAATGCTAAAGGGTAAGAAGTATAATTTTCTGTAAACGAAACAATGTGTAAAGAAGAAGGAGTTGATGCTGTTGTGAATCGTTCAAGCGTAAGGATGCTGCTTGTATCAGTTCCCCCTGTGGTGGAAGGGCCTGTAATAAAAGCCACATATCCCTCAACAGTGGGTGATCCATTTGACCGGCGGCAGGCAATATTGGTTCTGTTGAATACAAATGTTTCAGTACAAAAAGCAGAGTCGATATTGCGGATAAAAATATGATCAGCCCCGTCCAGATTATAAGTGATAAATTCTGCTATGGGATTTGCACAACTAAAAAGATAGCCCAGGTTTAATGAGGGGGAGCCGCTATAAGTAATCGTTGATTGAGGTATCGCTGCATTTGAAACGCTGTCATAACCGCTGATTGTTATGGATGCCCCGGCTATAAGCGTGTCATTTACAGAGATGGAAAATGCCCCCGTGCTGTTAACGGAAGCTTGAAAATTTGCACCATTAACCGAGGCAGAAACAAAACCGCTGGTAACCGGTATCCCGTTACAATCTAGTAGCGTTCCTGCGATCTGTGAAGAAGTTGTGGGGGGAGCTGCGCCACCAACCGCTACATACACATTGCCAAGGTCGGCATTGGTTGTATATGGTCCGATCGTTGTGTCCAGTGCTACAGTACCATCCGCTTTGTAATATTTCATCTGTAGTACTGTATTCAGAGGTACATAGCCATAGGCAGCCCCATTGGAATTGGTATAGTCAGTAAATACGGAGCTGAGACCGCTCATTTGCAAAGTCACCCTGGAATAGGCAAGAGGGGTGCTGTCTGCTGCATTTAAAAAACGTATACTAAAATCACAGTAAGGTCCAAAATAGTCAAGATTCCAGAAGGTGAAATGAGAAACTTCCCCCTTATAAGTATTTCCTGATTTAATGGCCTCTCCTTCTTTTACCCATACCCCATTCGATTCATCAAAATACCATAAGGGTATGGTAGCTTGTGCTTCACCAGTAAGCGCAGCCGGTATAGGTACCGTGATAGCGGCTTTTTTATCGGGAGCAATTTTTACAGTTTGATTTGTAGCAGCATTTTTTAATTCAACTGCCAGCATACCCAACGAGCGAAGAATATAAACAGTGGACGGTGCCACTACACCAGTGAGGTTGCCGGGCATTCGTTCGCCTGCATCAGCCGCAGTGGGATCAATATAAGTAATGTAAATACTTACAGAATCAGTAACAGCTGCGCCGCTCAGCGTTACAAACGCATTGGCAGGAAATTCAACGCTGACATTACCCGGATTTAAAATAACCTGGCCGCCACCAACAGCAATTTTGCCAGCCAGTATTTTTGGGGAAAGCCTGGCAGTAATAAATTCTGTTTCGTTTGATTTTGAATAAATGGTTTTTACCAAAGTAAAGTAATTGTCTTTTTCAATTTTTACTGTGGTAAAAGGTCCGTTGAAGTTGCCGTTGTTGAGGGTGAAACTGCCATCTGCAGCTGTAACAGTTGTTTTGCTACCCCCTGAAATAAATGCCCCCTCAACAGGGTTATTATTATCATCCACCACTTTGCCATTTACCGAAAGGGTTACGGGCACATTGGGAAGGGATACGGGTAAAGGACCCACAGGAGCCGGCGTGGTTTCAGGTGACAATTCTTTTTGGCAGGAACTGATTGTAATTACTGTACATAATAAAAACAGGTAAGATTTTAAGGTAAAAAATTTCATTGTAAATGTATTAGGGGTTAAAGATATTTAATTTATTTAAAGGCGTTGATTCCGGTAACATCCATACCCGTTATCAGCAAATGAATATCGTGTGTACCCTCATAAGTGATCACACTTTCTAAATTCATCATGTGGCGCATTACCGGGTACTCGCCGGTGATGCCCATTCCACCCAGCATCTGCCTTGCATCACGGCAAATATTGGTAGCTATTTCACAGGCATTGCGTTTTGCCATACTTACCTGTTGTGGTGTTACTTTTCCTTCGTTCATCAATACACCGAGGCGCCAGTTGAGTAATTGTGCTTTGGTGATTTCTGTTACCATTTCTGCCAGCTTTTTTTGTTGCAACTGAAAACCACCGATCGGTTTATCAAACTGTATCCGCTCTTTTGAATAATTCAAGGCGATATCATAACAATCCATAGCTGCACCAACCGCACCCCAGGCAATACCATACCTTGCCTTTGTCAAACAACCCAGGGGACCTTTTAATCCTTTTACATTGGGAAAGATATTTTCTTTGGGCACTTTTACATTGTCAAAAACCAGCTCGCCGGTTGCGCTTGCTCTCAGGCTCCACTTGCCATGGGTAGTAGGTGTACTAAATCCTTCCATACCTCTTTCAACTACTAAACCCCTGATGTCGCCGGCTTCATCTTTAGCCCATACCACGGCCACCTGTGCAAAAGGAGCATTGCTGATCCACATTTTTGCTCCATTTAAAATAACATGGTCTCCTGCATCTTTTATATTGGTCAGCATGCTGCTTGGGTCACTGCCATGATTGGGTTCTGTTAATCCAAAACAGCCCAGCCATTCTCCACTGGCCAGTTTGGGTAAATATTTTTTGCGCTGCTCTTCGCTGCCATATTGATAAATGGGAAACATCACCAGGGATCCTTGTACAGATGCCGTACTTCTTACACCGCTGTCACCCCTTTCCAGTTCCTGCATCATCAAACCGTAGCTGATATAATCCAGCCCGCCGCCACCGTACTCAACGGGAACGGTTGGCCCAAAAACTCCGAGGTCGCCCATTTGCTTAACTATCTGCTGCGGAAATTCTGCCCTTTGTGCATAGTCTTCAATAATGGGAGAAATTTCTTTCTTTACATAACTACGTACCGTTTCCCGGATAAGCTTATGCTCCTCCGTTAGTAACTCATCCACATTAAAATAATCGGGACTTTTAAAATTGTCTGTCTTAGCTGCCATGTATGTTTATTTTGGCTTTGATGAAATTTGGTAAGATAGAAAAAATGAAACCGGGTTGAACATACAAACAGATTTTGATGATCCGTTTTATCCGTTCAAATCCGCTTGATCAGCGACTCTATAAAAAGCAATCGTATTTACCGCGGCAAATATAACAAGCCTTGCTTCATTGCCTGTAAAATGTTATACATTTAGATAATCAAAAAGTTTTTTCACATGAAGTGTATAATTGTATTGCTGATGACAGTGCTTGCTGGTAATTTTTCAGCCAATGCACAAAATGAATTGAAACCCGCTAATGCGGAACCCAGGGCGGAACAGAGAATAAAGCAGTTTTGGTTTGTAATGCTGCTAAAGGGCAATAACCGAACGCAGGATTCTGCCACTGCTGTCAAACTGCAGGAAGGTCATATGGCCAATATCGGCAAACTGTACAAAGAGGGCAAACTAAAAGTAGCCGGACCTTTTGGGGATGATGGAAACTGGCGGGGTGTGTTTATTTTTGATGTGACCAGTAAAGAAGAAGTAGAACTATTATTAAAGGGTGATCCTGCCATTGCTGCAGGCAGATTGTCTTACGAAATACATCCCTGGTATACGGCTCCTGTAGGAAGTTTTGCAACCGGGAAGCCTGTGAAATCCGGCAACTAACCCGGAGACTCTTGCAACACCTTTTTAAATGATTACTGAATGAGATTACATACAAAGATCCGCTTACTGATTTTATTTTTCATGGTGGCACTTGTGTTGAGTGGCGTAACTGCTTTTCCTGTGGAAACAGAACTGAAATGGTTGCTCAGCCATCCATCCCTGGTACCTTCTTTTGCCGAAAATTGGTTGCAGGATGTGTATGCTGCCTTGCAGGAAACCAATGCAAAATATCCAATGCTGGCGTACGGTTACGACTGGCTGGCATTTGCCCATATTGTTATTGCGATGATGTTTATCGGGCCATTGAGAGACCCGATAAAAAATATCTGGGTGATAGAGTGGGGGATGTTATCCTGCATTGCTGTAATTCCCCTGGCATTTATTGCCGGCCCCATCCGTCAAATCCCAATGTTCCATATTTTAATTGACTGTAGCTTTGGCGTGATCGGCATTTTTCCTTTGTGGATCTGCAGAAAATGGATCAAGCAACTGGAAGCCGACCGGATGAGGTTTTAAAATAGCTCCATGGGAGCTGAATAGTAGTAATATGACATCGATAAAACTTAAAAACGGCTCCGTAGGAGCGATATGTTACATGCCGATGTTACGGTGCTTATTGCTGTAGCTTTTATTTGCTGTAACAGTTAAAATTTGGCCATGATGTGGCTTGTTATTAAGACTATATAATTTATGAACCAATATTCTTATTTAGCACTGGGCGATAGCTACACCGTTGGCGAACAAGTTCGCATTCATGAAAGTTTTCCTTATCAAACAGTTCAGCTGTTAAGGAAAAATGGCTTTTCAGTTTATGCTCCCGAAATTGTTGCGGTAACAGGTTATACAACAGATGAGTTAAGTACTTTGATCGATGAAACAAAGCTGCTTCCTTTTTACGATGTTGTAAGCCTGCTGATCGGGGTAAACAATCAATACCGGGGAAGAAGTGTTGAAAATTTTGCACTTGAGTTTGAGTCATTATTAAAAAAAGCCATTGCCTTCGCTGGCGATATTCCCACCCACGTATTTGTATTATCAATACCCGATTGGGGCATAACGCCTTTTGCTGCCGACAGGGACACTAAAAAAATTGCAACAGAGATTGATGCTTTTAACGGCATCTGTGAGTCGGTAAGTAAGAAATACAAAACACATTTTATAGACATTACTTCATCGCAAAGAATAGATGGTAATAAAGAAGAATTTGTAGCAGCGGATAAACTGCATCCTTCAGGAAAAGAATATGCAAAGTGGGCTAAGCAACTGAGTGATGGAGTAACGGAGAAAATTTTAAAGTATCAGGGTCTTGCGAGCCCCTCTCCTCAAGGAGAGGGGTTGGGGTGAGGTGAATCAGCAGAGTGCTAATGGCCGTTTATCCTCAGACTTGCCTGCTGGTAGGCCTGGAGAGAGCCTGTACCGAATCTTCGGGAGGTTGGGCTGAGGTGAACTGGCACTGTGCATAAACAATTTCGAAACCTAACTATACAAACATCCATGAACGAAAGAGTAAAAAACCTCTCCACAGAAATTCTCTCCAACAACTGGTACACGCTTAAAAAAATAACGTACGATTTTCTCAGCAACGGCGAGTGGAAAACGCTCAACAGGGAAGCCTACGACCGTGGTAATGGCGCTGCGATATTATTGTACAACCGGGAATTTAAAACCGTAATTCTTACAAGGCAGTTCCGCTTACCTACCTATATTAATGGCAATGCTGATGGAATGCTGATAGAAGCCTGTGCTGGTTTATTGGATAAAGACAATGCAGAGGATTGCATCAAAAGAGAAACAGAAGAAGAAACCGGGTACAAGATCACGCATGTACAAAAAATTTTTGAAGCATATATGTCACCTGGGTCAGTTACGGAAATATTGTATTTCTTCATCGCTGAATATTCAAAGGATATGAAAGTAAATGAGGGTGGCGGACTGGAACATGAACAGGAAAATATTGAAGTGCTGGAATTGAAATTTAATGATGCGATGAAGATGATTGAAACGGGAGAAGTAAGGGATGGTAAGACGATCATGTTACTGCAACATTTAAAACTTCACGATATACTATAAGTATCTTATATCACTAATTAAGTGATTCAGGTTTTGAAGCTTCTAAAAAAGTATACCTTTGCTGCTACTTCGATTTACTAACTTTTTATAAGCCATTGTCCTGTGAATTAAGCTTTAAAAATCATTATTAAACTAAAAACAGCTGCAATGAAAAAGTTACTCTTTGTTTTACTGGTCTCCGCCTCCGGTACTTTGTACGCCCAGCAATTTTCCCTGGGTCTTAAAGGCGGCGTCAACATCAGTAATTTCACAAATGTTCAAAATCTGGGGGACGTAACTAAGCAATCCCTGATCGGGTTTTATGCCGGTGGCTTTATCGGTTTTTGGGTGGGCAATAATTTTTGTATTCAGCCAGAGGCGCTGGTATCAACTTCGGGAGCAAAATTTAAAGATACCGACGGCACCCAAACTTACAAACTCACCTATGTTACCATCCCGGTAATGGCTAAGTTTAAATCAGATGGCGGATTTTATGTAGAAGCCGGGCCACAGGTTGGCTTTAAGATCAGCGAGAGCATTCCAGATCAAACCTTTGATAAGTTTGCAAAAGGGCTTGATCTTTCCCTGGGTGGCGGATTGGGGTATCAATCTCCAGGTGGTTTTGGTGTAGGTGCAAGATACCTGGTGGGTTTGTCAAAAGTGGGGGATTTTGATGCCTCTGCAGGTATAGATCCCAATTTTAAAAACAGTACTATCCAGTTTGGTATTTCTTATACCTTGGGTAGTCCAAAGAAAAAATAACCTTGTAATAGCAATAAAATAGAAGGGGCGCCGCAGGCGCCCCTTCTATTTTATTTTCTGAATGTCACTGATAAAGGTTCCGGCAACAAACCTGGTGGTTTTTTCCTCCCATCCCGTTGTTAAAATACTTACAACCTGTCCATTTGCATCTACGATTGGTGCGCCGCTGAATCCGGCGAGTTCTATTGCAGATGTTGTTGTGTATATAAGCTGTGACGAACTTTCATCAAATTCCCTGTAAATAAGTTCATACATATTCTGCCGGCAGTTTTCATCGCTGTAGGGACAACCAATTAAATAAAGTGTATCACCTTTTTGCGGCAAGCTAAAATTTGGTGTTAATGCAAGTGCATTAAAGCCAGTATTAGTCACTTCCAGCAACAATATATCACTGTTCAACATGCTGTAATCAAGTTTGCCTGCGCCAACGCTGACCGTATCCCGTTTTTTATTGACAGGTACCCTTGGAAACAATTTCCAGCTAAGAAGTTGCTGTTTTATTTGAACAGGTTTCACCTCGGGTTCAATACCCATTGCTTCACCCAAAAGATGTTTGGCAGTAACAGCATAAATACTGTTTTTGTAATTGATTAAAAATGCGCTGGCACCTGCCATCTCCTCTTTATGATCTTTAAATACAGCAAGGTTGGTGAGCAAAACCTGGTGTTTTGCAAGGATATTTTTTACACTGTCGGGTTTTATCTGCTGAGCAGCCATTTTGGTCGCTGCTAAACATGAGACGGTTATTAGCAATGCAATTTTTGTTCGCTTCATATTGTAATGTAACGCTATCTGGAGGAATTAGAAATTGTTGCCTTGAATTGAAATTGTGGTATTCAATTGAATGTGCTTTTGCATGGATTAAGTTTGTTCAAAAACTGCTCCCAGGATAATGATGGTTGCCATAATACCACTTAACATTACAATGATCTTTCCATGTTTCCTGTCTGCCTCACTATGTAAATAGACCTTTTTACCATTAGGTAATATATTCCTGTTGTGTACAATTAAAAAGCCGGAGATCATGGAATAAGGCGGGAAGATAAATGCAAACAGGTATCCGCATATTATTCTTAATCCTGAAACGGGTATAATCTTAGAGAGGTCAGCAATAGCTGCTTCTTTTTTTGTTTCAATGGATGCTTCGTTTATCACAACGCCCCTGCCCTTTAATATTTTTCTTGCTAAGTGTACATCAAAATCACCCCATTCATAAGGTTTTTCCACTATCTCCATTAGTTCATTATCTGCAAAATCAAATAAGTAGTAGGTGGTATCTGCCTTTTCAATTTCATCAAGATAGTATTGTTTTAAAATAGTGTTCGCTTGGCCGAAATCATTTGGTTTTATATTTAGTGTAATACCAAAATCAATTGGGTTATATCCTACAATTTTCACACTGGCAAATGTTTCGTCCAGCAAATGACATTCAATATTATTTTCCTTCAGCAGCCGGAGTACCTCCTCAGCGGAATCGAGATCGGTAAATTTTTTATATGCAACATACTCAGCAGCCATCCTCAAGGTTTGATGTGTCTTTCTTACTTACTGTAATTTTTATTGCTCTTTCCTTAATCTCCCGCCTGCGCACAATGCCTGCACCTCGGCTCGTACACATCTTTTTCCCCCAACAGTATTTGTCCTTCTGTTTTCGATTTGCGATAGCTGATATTGGCAATATTGCCGCATTGCACGCAAATCGCATGCAGTTTGGTAATATAATCCGCTTTGGCCAGCAGGTTGGGCATCTGTCCAAATGGGTTGCCCATATAATCCATATCCAGGCCTGCAACGATTACCCGCATGCCACGTAAAGCGAGCGACTCACACACGTTCGCAATTTCTGTATCAAAAAACTGTGCTTCATCTATCCCTACCACATCCACGTCCTGGGCCAGGAGTAAAATATTTTGTGAACTGTCAACCGGTGTGCTATGAATATAATTGGTGTCGTGGCTTACAATTTTCACCTCATCATAACGGGTATCAATAGCCGGTTTAAAGATCTCCACCTTCAGGTTGGCGATCTTCACTCTCTTTAGCCTGCGTATCAGCTCCTCCGTTTTGCCGCTGAACATACTGCCGCATATAACTTCTATCCATCCCCTTCTTTCGCCTTTTAAATTCGGTTCAATAAACATTTGTATAGCTATTTAAAATACTGTTTGTAACTTTATCTGAACGGTTGCAAAGATTATTGTTTTGGTTCATTAACCAAAACAATTTTAAACCGTACTATTTACACTGAAAATTAAACCGGATTATGGAGAGAGTGGAAACACTTTTGCAGAAACTGCAGGAACAATTTACAAAAGGAGATCCTCCGGCAAAACTTTTGCTTACCGTTCAAATGCTGCAGCATGAATTATCGCACTTGCAGGCTTCAGCGCCTGCCAATGGCAAAGAAGTGATTGCAGTTTCAATGCCGGTTAATGCCAACATATCCCCTGTGGAAATGCCAACGGAAGTGCCCCCGGTTGAGAAAGCTCCCGAGCCACCCATAGAAGAAGAAAAAATAATACAGGTATTACAGGTGGATGAAGCAGAGATAGAAGCGGAACTGGAAGAGATAAAACGCAATGCCCAATTGCGCCAGCAGATTGGCGGGGCCAGCAAACCTCAACTGCTTTTTGAAGACAGCGGAGATGATATTCCCACACTGCCGCCAATGCCCGAACCCGTTAAAAAGGAGATCAATGACCATGTGGCGGAAGTATCCACATCATTGAACGATAAATTGAAAACGGCTTCACCGGAGTTGAGTGAAAAACTGGCTGATGGCCCGGTAAAAGACCTGAAAAAGGCAATAGGTGTCAACGACCGGTTTCTATACATCAATGAATTGTTTCGTGGCGATGAAGCCATGTATGAACGCAGCATCAAAACCATCAACGGGTTTTCTATTTTCCCCGAAGCTGAATACTGGATAAGGAGAGAGTTAAAAACTAAGCTGGGGTGGAAAGACAGCGATGAAACCGTGCGGCAATTTGATCAGTTGGTTAAAAGGCGGTTTGCATAGATATAATCCATGACTTTTTTGGCCGCACCTGCTTTTGCATAAACGTAGTCTTTAGCGGCGTTGCCTTTTTGTTGCAGCAATGCCTGATCGTTCCACAATGCGGTCAATACTTTTTCCAGTTCCAGCGCATTGTTGATACAGATACCTGCCCCAATCTCAACCAAATCAACTGCCTCTGCAAACTTTTCATATTCTGGTCCATAAATAACAGGTTTGCCATGCACTGCCGGTTCCAGTACATTGTGAATGCCGCTGTCTTCAAAGCCACCCCCTACATACGTGATATGCGCATAACGGTAGAGACGGGAAAGCTTGCCGATATTGTCAATTATTAAAACGTTGCTTTCCTTTAGTTTCTCGCCTGCCTGCCCGGTAGGCAGGTTGCTTGTTACCCGTTGGGAGTTTTCAGTTGCAGATTGTATGCTTTGGGCTGCCAGTTCTGAATAAAGAATGGAGCCTGCAAATTCTTTCTGCACATCTTTAATATTGCCTTCATGTATTTCATGCGGGGCAATGATGAACTTAATATCCGGGTTGGCTTTTACATAATGGATCCATTCTTCTTCATCCTCTTCCCAGGTGCTGCCGGCGACGATCACTTTGCTGTTGCCGCAGAATTGTTCTATCAATGGAAGAGACTCAAATCTTTCTGCGATCTCTATTACCCTGTCAAACCTGGTATCACCACCAATAACTACATTTTCCTTTATGCCAAGTGTTGCCAGCAATTCTATGGATGTTTCGTTCTGCACAAAAAAATAATGGAAGCTGTGCAGCATTTGACGCCAAAGACTACCGTACCATTTAAAGAAGGGCTGGCTGCTCCTGAAAATGCCGGACACCATAATTACAGGGATATGTTGCCTTTTAAATTCGGTGAGATAGTGGTACCAAAATTCATATTTAACCCACAATACCAGGTCAGGAGAAATTGCCCCGATCATTTTTTTTGCATTGGCACTACTATCCTTGGGAAGGTAAAAGATATGGTCGGCTAACCCGGTCAGAAGGGGACCGTCAGACCGGGTGACCACCTCATACCCCGAAGGCGAAAAAAAGGTAAGTACAATTTTAACCTGTGGATAGGCAGTTTTGATGGCTTCCAGCACCGGCCTTCCCTGTTCAAATTCACCCAGGCTGGCACAATGCATCCATACGGTTTTCCTTCCGTCGCTGGTTACAGCGGGAAAAACCTTTCTCCCAAACACCCATAATTTTGCTTTTGGATTCCATAAAGCCGCAATCCTGATACCCAGGTGATAGGAATTGATAAAAAGCAGGTAGAGTAGTTTTCCCAAGCGTTCTTTTTTACAAATCTATGAAGTGGCTGATAATAGTGTGAAATGAATTTGAAAGGGCTGCCTTCACCAACCGGATGCCGGAAACCCGGTTCTATATTACCCGGTATTTACATTTTTTTTGTCATCAGCATCAATATAGCAATTAAACAATATAACCATTCCACATGGAGCTTTCCACCTTTTTCACCACCTAACTTCCGCCTTGCACCAATCTCTGTATTCCCTATCTTTGCCACCGCTAAAAAAGCGATGTCCAATGAAGTATAAAAATTTTGAACCATGCAACAGGTATGGCGGTAAAAATTTTATTCCAGGTTCCTTCTCACCATTAAAAAAGCACTAAATAAATACAGATGAAAGGATTGCAAATGGTTGATACAAAAACACAGTATCAAAAGATAAAAAAAGAAGTGGATGAGGCTGTATTAGGCGTGCTCGAAAGTTCTGTTTTTATCGGCGGAAAAGTTTTGGGTGATTTTGTTGACAATCTTGCAAAATACAATGGCAGCAAACATGTGATTCCTTGTGCCAATGGCACAGATGCATTACAAATTGCAATGATGGCACTTGACCTTCAGCCCGGTGATGAAGTGATCACGCCTTCTTTTACTTATATCGCTACCGTGGAAGCTGCAGCTGTATTAAGGTTGAAACCTGTGTTTGTAGAAGTGGATAAACACACGTTTTGCATTGATCCTGCAGCTATTGAAAAAGCCATTACACCAAAAACAAAAGCCATCGTTCCGGTGCATTTGTATGGACAAAGTGCCGATATGGAAACCATTATGGCAATTGCTGCCCGGCATCATTTGTATGTGATTGAGGACAATGCCCAGGCTATTGGTTGTGATTATACTTTCAGCGATGGGTCAGTTAAAAAGACGGGTTCTATCGGGCATATCGGTACCACCTCCTTTTATCCCTCTAAAAATTTGGGTGCTTATGGCGATGGTGGTGCAATATTTACGGATGATGAAACGTTAGCTGCTAAGCTAAAAATGATTGCTCATCATGGGCAAAGTAAAAGGTATTATCACGACGTGGTGGGTTGCAATTCAAGACTGGATGCAGTACAGGCGGCGATACTGGACATAAAGCTGAAACATTTAGACGGGTATATCGGGGCCAGGCGTAAGGCGGCAGACTATTATGATACAGCTTTTGCGAACCATGCAAAAATTACCACCCCTTACCGGGCAGCAAACAATAAGCATGTTTTTCACCAGTACACACTTATACTGGATGGGGTAGACCGTGACGGACTGCACAGTTTTCTTGCTGAAAATGGCGTTCCCTCTATGATTTACTATCCTGTTCCATGTCACAAACAAAAAATGTTTGATGCATTTGGTGGAAGCGGCTACACGTTGCCGCTAACAGACTGGCTCACAGAAAGAGTGATCTCTTTGCCGATGCATACCGAAATGGAGGAAGAACAACAGGCATTCATTGCAGCTAAAGTGCTGGAATTTGTAAACAAATAATAAACCCGTTAAGCATTAAAGTATGAAGATCGCAGTAGTAGGCACAGGCTATGTAGGCCTTGTATCAGGAACCTGTTTTGCAGAAACCGGCAACCAGGTTATTTGCGTTGATATTGACCAGAAGAAAGTGGAGAAATTGTCTTCTGGCCAGATCACTATTTATGAGCCCGGCCTTGAAAAAATATTTATACGTAATACCAAGGAAGGCCGTTTAACCTTCACCACAAACCTCGAAGAAGCCATTGAAGGAGCAGAAGTGATCATGCTGGCTTTGCCCACACCTCCCGGTGAAGATGGCAGTGCAGACCTGAGGTATATTTTAGGTGTTGCAGATCATCTTGGGAAAATAATAACCGATTATAAAGTAATTGTAGATAAGAGTACGGTGCCCGTTGGTACGGCAGAAAAAGTAAAAGCAGCGGTTGCTAAAAATGCAAAAGTTGAATTTGATGTAGTCAGTAATCCCGAATTTTTAAGAGAAGGTGTGGCCGTGGATGATTTTATGAAGCCAGACAGGGTGGTGATTGGAACTGTTTCTGAAAGGGCTAAGAAAGTAATGAATGATTTATATGCACCATTTGTACGCCAGGGCAACCCGCTTATTTTTATGGATGAGAAAAGTGCAGAATTGACAAAATATGCAGCCAACTCTTTCCTTGCTACAAAGATCACTTTCATGAACGAGATTGCCCGCTTGTGTGAATTATTGGGCGCTGATGTAGATATGGTTCGCCGGGGTATGGGTGCTGATGAACGTATTGGCAGACGTTTCCTTTTCCCGGGTATCGGGTACGGTGGAAGCTGCTTCCCTAAAGATGTGCAGGCGCTGGGAAAATCTGCGCAGGAAGTAAATTATAATTTTGAGATACTGGATGCAGTGATGGAAGTGAATGAAAAACAAAAGCTTCATTTGATGCCATCCATTAAAAGATATTTCGATGGCAATCTCAAAGGTAAAAAATTCGCTTTATGGGGTCTTGCTTTTAAGCCCAACACAGATGATATAAGAGAAGCGCCGGCCTTGTACATGATCAATGCCTTACTTGCCGAAGGGGCCAGTATTGCCACCTATGATCCCGAAGCTATGAATAACGTAAAGCAGATAATGGGGGATAAGATAAGGTTTACAGAAACTCAGAATGAGGCTTTGGCTGGCGCAGATGCGCTGATCATTGCCACTGAATGGAGTGAGTTCCGTACACCTGACTTTAGTAAAATTTCTGCCTTGCTTAAAAATAAAGCCATTTTTGATGGAAGGAATTTATTCGACCTGAAGCAAATGGAAGATCTTGGATTTCATTACGTGAGCATCGGCAGAAGAAGAGTCAATTAACCCTCCATCCCCTAATAGAAAAAATATGGCAGCAAAACGAATACTAGTTACGGGTGCGGCAGGCTTTTTGGGGTCTCACCTGTGCGACAGGTTTATCAAAGAAGGTTTTCATGTTATCGGCATGGACAATCTTATAACAGGAGATCTTAGAAATATTGAGCATCTTTTTAAGCTGAAAGAATTTGAATTCTATCATCATGATGTTTCAAAGTTTATTCATATACCCGGCGAACTGGATTATATTCTTCACTTTGCGTCGCCAGCCAGTCCAATTGATTATTTAAAGATTCCTATCCAGACTTTAAAAGTAGGCTCGTTAGGAACGCATAATTGTTTGGGTTTGGCATTAGCCAAAAAAGCAAGGATATTGGTAGCCAGCACGAGTGAAGTATACGGCGACCCGCTGGTGCATCCTCAAAATGAGGAGTATTGGGGTAATGTAAACCCCGTTGGCCCCAGGGGAGTATATGACGAAGCCAAACGTTTCCAGGAGGCGATGACCATGGCCTACCATACTTTCCATGGTGTTGAAACAAGGATCATCAGGATATTCAATACTTATGGTCCAAGGATGCGGTTGAATGATGGAAGAGCACTTCCGGCTTTCATCGGGCAGGCGTTAAGGGGAGAAGATCTTACTGTATTTGGAGATGGCAGCCAAACAAGGAGTTTTTGTTATGTAGATGACCTGGTAGAAGGAATTTACCGCTTGCTGATGAGTGATTATGCGTATCCTGTAAATGTGGGCAATCCCGATGAAATTTCGTTGCTTGATTTCGCAGAAGAAATAATCAAATTAACAGGCACCAACCAAAAGATCGTTCACAAGCCATTGCCGGTAGATGATCCAAAACAAAGACAGCCGGATATAACAAAGGCAAAAGAAAAATTGGGCTGGTCGCCAAAAGTGAGCAGGGCAGAAGGACTAAAAATAACCTATGACTATTTTAAATCTTTGCCGCAGGATGAATTGTATAAATTGCCAAAGGAATTTCAAAGCAGGAAATAAAATAGTGGATAATTGAAAATTGTATAATTGATTAATGATGTTACATGGGTATCAACCCGTAACTCATAACTCATAACTTATAACTCATAATTTTAATGTACCAGGATTTATTAGACAAGAACAAAAAATTAGCTGTAATCGGTCTCGGTTATGTAGGCTTACCCATAGCGCTTGAATTTGCAAGGAAAATTAAAGTGATTGGTTTTGATATCAATGCAAAGCGTGTTGAAATGATGCGTAATAACATTGATCCCAGCCAGGAGTTGGAGTCATCTGCATTTGACGGGTGTGATATAGAATTCACCAACGACCTCGAAGTGCTGAAACAGGCCAATTTTTTTATTGTGGCTGTACCAACACCAGTAGATGAGCACAATGTGCCCGACCTTGTTCCTGTACAAAGGGCCAGTGAAACAATCGGTAAAGTGATAAAGAAAGGAGATTACGTGGTATTTGAAAGCACGGTATATCCTGGTTGTACAGAAGAAGATTGTCAGCCAATCATTGAAAAGTTATCCGGCCTGAAAAATATAACTGATTTCAAACTCGGTTATTCTCCCGAAAGGATCAACCCGGGAGATAAAGAACATACATTAGCAAAGATTGTAAAAGTGGTGAGTGGATGTGATGAAGAATCACTGGATGTAATTGCAAAAGTGTATGAACTGGTTGTAACGGCAGGTGTGCACAGGGCATCCAGTATCAAAGTGGCAGAAGCTGCAAAAATTATTGAGAACACACAAAGAGATTTGAATATCGCATTGATGAATGAGTTGTCTATCATCTTTGACAAAATGAATATCAACACATTTGAAGTACTGGAAGCTGCTGGTACTAAATGGAATTTCTTAAAATTTCAGCCGGGACTGGTAGGTGGTCACTGTATTGGTGTGGATCCATATTACCTCACCCATAAATCAAAAGAACTTGGCTACGACAGCCAGGTGATCCTTGCAGGCCGTGTTATCAATGATGGCATGGCTGGTTATGTGGCAAAAAAGGTTTTGCAGCATATCATCCAGAACAATGGCAATGTAAAAGACGCTAAAGTACTGGTGATGGGCGCTACGTTCAAGGAAAATGTAAGTGATATCCGCAACAGTAAGGTAGCTGATGTTATAAAGGAATTAAAATCATTTTCACTCAATGTGCATGTTACCGACCCGCATGCAGAAAGCGATGAGGTAAAACATGAATACGGTTTTGAACTGATGAGTGAGATCGCCAATGACTACGATGCCGTGATCGTAACGGTACCGCATAGTGCTTACAAAGAATTTGATGATGCGTATTTTGCCGGCATCACAAAACCAAAAGCAATGATCGCTGATCTGAAAGGCATTTACAGGAATAAGATCAAAAACAGGTTTTACTGGAGCCTGTAAGTTTTAACAATATAAGAGCGATGAATGCAAAACCACACGGTATTGCATTTTTCGTTTTCAGCAATTGGGGATTTTTATAACCAAAACTAAAAATATCCTGCAACAGGCAGGTAAAATGCAATGAGTATACTCTTTCACACAAAAGACATCAGCCAATATTCTTTTTTAGTAACAGGAGGCGCAGGTTTTATCGGCAGTCATATTGCTGATTATTTATTAAAACATGGTGCAAAAAAAGTTCGTGTGCTGGATAATATGGCGAATGGCAAACAATCTAATCTTGATGTTTTAAAAAATTACCCCGCTTTCGAATTCATGGAAGGGGATATACGCAACCTGGAAACCTGCCAGCAAGCCTGTAGTGGGATAGATTATGTAAGCCACCAGGCTGCTTTAGGATCCGTGCCAAGATCGATCAAAGAACCGGTTTATTTTAACGATGTGAATGTGAATGGCTTTGTAAATATGCTGAAAGCAGCAGTTGATAATAAGGTGAAACAGTTTGTGTATGCTTCTTCTTCCTCCGTGTATGGAGATGAGCCAACCTTGCCAAAAAAAGAAGAAAGGATCGGCAATTGTTTATCGCCTTATGCAGCCACTAAAAAAACAAATGAACTGTATGCACAAATATTTGCAGATGTATATGGTTTGAAAATAATGGGCTTTCGCTATTTTAATATTTTTGGGCCAAGACAGGATCCGGATGGGGCATATGCTGCGGTGATCCCTTTGTTTGTAAAAGGTATCATGAAAGGCACACCTGTTTACATCAACGGCGACGGAGGGCAAACAAGGGATTTTACTTTTGTTGACAATGCCGTGCAGGTAAATGTAAAGGGCATGCTCACTGATAATGCTGCGGCTACAAACAAAGTGTATAATGTGGCAGTGGGCGAAAACTTTTCGGTAAATTATTTATATGAAGCCTGCAAAGAGTATTTGCAAAGCGATGCTGTTGCTGTGCACAGGGAAGAAAGAGCCGGCGATATAAGAAATTCCCTGGCCGATATTTCACTGGCGAAAAATTTGCTTGAATATGAACCCTCAAAAAAGTTTGAAGCAGGACTAACGGAAACAATAGAATTCTTCAAGCAATTGTATAGTACAAATGGACAATTGATAATTGGATAATTGATAATGGCCGCTATTAATAAGCAAACCCGCCGTTTGAAAAATTATCAATTATCAATTATCAATTATTAAATTATCCATTAAAAATGCCTTTTACCAAAACGCACATTCCCGGTTTATTGATTTTTGAGCCAAGGATATTTGAAGACAGCCGCGGTTATTTTTTTGAGAGTTACAATGCCAGCACTTTTTCAGCAGAAGGGGTGGACATACAATTTGTGCAGGACAACCAGGCCCGTTCAACCTACGGCGTATTGCGTGGATTGCATTATCAACTGGCACCTTATGCACAAACAAAACTGGTAAGGGTTCTGAGTGGAGCTATCCTGGATGTGGCTGTTGACATCCGGAAAGGTTCCCCCACCTATGGCCAGTCATTTACTATTGAACTCTCTGCCAACAATAAAAAGCAATTGCTGGTGCCAAAAGGTTTTGCTCACGGCTATTCAGTAATAAGTGAAACAGCAGAAGTAATGTATAAGTGTGATGAATTTTATAACAAGCAAAGCGAGGGTGGTATTATCTACAACGATCCGGCATTGCATATTGACTGGCAGATACCGGCCGGTCTGGCGATCATTTCGGAAAAAGACATCGTACTTCCCGGCATTGATGATTGCCTCAATAACTTTGAGTATACTGCTGCTTAATTCATCCGTGTTTATTCGTGAGATTCGTGGCAAATTTTTTTTTATTCATCTGTGTAAACCTGTGTAATCTGTGGCTGCAAAAACAATTTTAGTTACCGGTGCCAATGGCCAGCTTGGAAAAGAAATGCAGGTAGTAGCTGCAAACTATTCTGAATACAAGTTCTTATTTGTAACAAAAGAAGATCTGCCTATCGATGACGCAGCAGCAGTAACTATTTATTTTGACACACACAGCATTGATGTATGTGTGAACTGTGCGGCGTATACTGCAGTTGATAAAGCGGAAACAGAAAAAGAAAAGGCCTTTGCAATAAATGCAGAGGCTGTTGGAACATTGGCTGCAGCTTGTAAAAAAGCCAATGCACTTTTTATACATATTTCTACAGATTATGTTTTTGATGGCACTGCCACGGTACCCTACAAAGAAGATCACCCCGTTCATCCGGTGAGCGTTTATGGCGCTTCCAAATTAAAAGGTGAGGAGATGGCGCTGCAACATAATCCTGACTCCATCATCATCCGTACCTCCTGGGTATATTCATCCTTTGGCAACAACTTTGTAAAAACGATGTTGCGGTTAATGAAGGAAAGAGAGCGCATCAATGTGGTGGATGATCAGCAAGGTTGCCCAACCTATGCAGCAGACCTGGCCAATGCGATCATGGATATTATTGCGGGGATAAATGTAACGCCTGGTATTTATAATTTCTCCAATCACGGTATAATCACATGGTACGAATTTGCCGTTGCGATAAAAGAATTATCAGCAAGTAAATGTGTTGTTAACCCCATCCCTTCGGCTCAATATCCAACACCTGCCAAGCGCCCCGCTTATTCAGTATTGGATACCACCAGGATCCGGGAAACTTTCAACGTGGTTATTCCCCAATGGAAAGACAGTCTGCAAAAATGTATTCTTCTTTTACAATAAGTTTATCGCCGTATAAGTAGCTTCTCTGTATAATTCAGCTTTTCGTTCATCACCTGCAATATATATACGCCATCAGCAACGGCAGGAAGTTGAAGTAAGCAACTGTTTGCATTACTGATACTGCTTAGCTTTATTAACTGGCCGTTATATCCCAGCAGCCTGATCACCGCTTTGTTTTGTTTTTCGGCAAATTGTATGTGAAGGGAATTGGTTCCTGCATTATATACAACTGTTATGGAAGGCAATGTTTTATTTTTAACTACTGCAATTATGGAATAGATAAAATGGCCGTCTTTGTCTACCTGTTTCAATCTGTAATAAACAATGCCGGGTAGAGGATCTTTGTCGATTAATGAGTAGCTGTGAGGTAAAGAACTTGTACCAAATCCGTCTATCCTGCTGATCGGTAAAAAACGAATGCCATCATCACTCCTTTGCACTTCAAAATAAGCATTATTGTATTCAGCACTGGTTTGCCAATTCAGTGTCACAGTATTGTTTGCCTGCATGGCAGCTGTAAAACTCACCAGCAAAACAGGCGTAGTGCCCGCAGGTTGTATGCCTGCATCGATAGTGGTAATTATATTGCCGGCGGTAAGGTTAAAGCTGACAGATTGCCCGCTTGTATCCGCTTTACTGTTGTCACTCAAATTTGCCCCACCCATATTTTGCGGTGTAAAAACATAGCCTGCCGGTTTACTGAACCTTACATAATAACCGTTTCCCGGAGGTATATTATTGAATGAATACATCCCATTAGCATCCGTACCGGTGCTGGCAATATTAATGCCGCTGCTGTTATACAGCCTGATCTGCATACCGCTTACCCCTGGTTCCTGCGTTCCTTGTCTTCCATTTCCGTCCAGGTCGAACCAGAGATAATCTCCTATGCCGGCAAAACGATTACATGTATTTGCAAAAAGGCTGGCACTAACAGTATTACTACATCCGGTAATGCTGTCTGTGATATTTAAAAAATATCGTTTCATACCGGGACTGGTCACGGTAATGCGTGGATTTAAAATAGCTGTATTGCTTAACGATCCATCATCAGGTCTCCATTTGTATTTGTAAGGGGCATTGGCTGTTATGGAGGGATTGAAATAAATACCCGAATCACCGAGGCATGCAAACACGTCGGGGATACCTGCCACGGGGGCAGGTACAGGATTTACTGCTATAACCACACTGGTTGTGTTTACACAACCTGTATTGTCGTCGGCTTTCAATGTATATACGGCCGTGTTGGTTCCGGCGCATACAACCGGGTTGGCAATATTGGCATTCGAAAGACCTGTGGCGGGCGTCCATTGATAACTGATACCCGGTGCAGGTGATATACCTGTTTGCACACAACTGTTTTCACATACAACGGGGGCATTTAAACCGGTTAGTAAACTGTCTTTAACGGTTATTGTAATGGAATCTGTAGTGGTACATCCATTCATATTTTTCGTAAGCCTTAGTATCATATTACCTGGATTAGTACTTGTAAATACCGGTGCAGGAGACGATGCATTACTCAGATTAATTGACGGGCTCCAGCTATAAGAGATACCAGGACCAGTGTTGTTCAGATTGCTTCCGATAACGGTGCTGTTATTAAGGCATACGCTTCTGTTTGAGCCTGCTTCCGGTGAAACCACTTCAGGGATTATGGTAAGTTGATTGTTGGCATAACATCCGCTGTTATTCACTACGAAAATGTTGAAAACGGTGGTGTCGCCCGGTGGCGGGTTAAATGTTGTAGGATTGGCGGTGTTATTGTCATTCAATATGCCTGAAGGAGTCCAGTAGTAACTACGCATATCCTGGGGCACATTGGCACCCAGGCTGATAGCTCCGTTACCGGGACAATAATGCAGATCGGGTAAGCTGAAAGAGGCATCACTAACAGTCACCAGTACCTGTCCTATAGCCGGCCCCGGGCAATTGCCGGGAAATGTAGCCGTTAGTGTATAGGTGGTAGTTTCTGAAGGGCCTGCGAAAGTGGAAGCGTTGAATGGATTGGTAAGACTGTCTGCCGGGCTCCAGCTATAGGTAACCCCGGGCAAAGGGGAGGTGCCAATATAGGCTTTGTTGCCTTTACATACAAAAGCGGTACTACTACTTAAGTTGATCGCAGGTGTATTGTTTACGGTTATTTTTACCGTATCGGTGGTAATACAACCTGTGGTGGTAGTGGCAGTAACGGCAAAGGTTAGGTTAGTGGCAACTAACACTTCCGGCTGTGCCGAAAACTGGTTGGTACCATTTTGCCAGGGCGCCAACTGAGGCTCCCATACATAAGAAGTATTGGGTAAAGCTGCAGAACCCAGCCTTGCGATCCCATTCGTGCAAATAATCCAGTCAGGGCCGGCATATGCTGTGGAATGATCCACCGCTACATTTACAGTGTCCATTATTTCGCAGCCGGTAATATCGTATACCCTTACCCGGTATTGTCCACCCATGCTGGAGGTAACAACGGGGTTACTGACATGATGATCAGACAGGCCGTTGCCGGTCCAATCATAATAATTTCCGGTAATGGGCAACATACCAATAGTGGTTGGTACATTTCTGCAGATGGCTACAGTATCGGGCGCTATAAATACAGGCACGGAAGCCGCCGGATTATTTACTTCGATACCCCCGAACTGTACAACCGATGGGTCTGTAACACTTGTGATAAAAACAGTGTATGTACGTGATATATTATCTGTTAAGCGAACAGTTTGTGAATTGTAGCCAGAGAGTCCTTCCTGTGGCGACCATTGATAGGTTACACCGCCAGGTATATCATGTAAAACAGTCATGGTAACATCCCCTCCGTTCACCCCATAACTGGGGCAATGGTATTTAGCATCCACAAAAATTCCTTTGCAGGCTGTTGGTGTACATATTGGCTTTACTGTTACTTCATCGTAACAACTATGTCCGTTATACGATACCGTAAGTCCGTATACAGAATTACTTTCTGCAGAAGCACTCACAGTTGTCATGGCCTGGTTGGTGGGGCCGGTGAAGTTTCCCGGCCCGGATAACAATGACCACAAATATGTTTCATTGATATTGGGAGTTCTGTCTATTGAACCCAGTGTGGATGTTCCGCATTTGTCAACTCCTGCTTTAGACTCAATAGTAGACACCTGCACGGCATCGGAAAACACGCATCCATTTTTTTGTGCGGAGAGCTGCATAGTAATGGGGTTGGGATCGGGCATCACTAAATTTCCTCCAAAGAATTTGGTTGTGGAGGTAGTGTTGGAAGTGATATAAAAAGAGGGGCTCCAGTAGTACAAAAAGCCCGGTTCAGGTGGCGTACCCAGGTAAGCTGTATCACCAATGCAGATCACTTTATCGGTACCTGCAAAACCGGGTGTTAGAGGGGCTGCAACTGGGGTTACCTTTACTGTATCTGTTGAAGTGCAGGTGCCGCCGCCATTTTTAACAATGGTTAGTGTAACTATATAATTGGTTAGGGTATTGATATTTACAAACGGCTGCGCTGCAGTAGCACTGGTTAATCCTGACGCAGGCTGCCATGAATATGAGGAGCCCGGAGCGCCTGTTACCGGCAATCCTCCGATAGCTGCTGCGGATCCTTCGCATACAGATATATCAGCACCTGCATCGGCTTTAAATACATACACAACGGCCTGCTTTACCTGCCTGCAACCCTGGGCATCCGTAACCGTTACTGTATAAATTGTATTGCTGTTAGGTGATACAACAGGGTTGGAATTGTTGCCTGCCCCCTGGTCCCATTGATAATTATAAGGTGGGTTACCGCCAGTAGCCGAAGGAGTACCACCCAACGTTACAGCAGAACCTGGACAGGTTGCGTAATTGCCACCGGCATCAACAGCCGGTGCGGTAAAATTATTTACCAGCACTTCTGCAGTATCACTGATATGTAGTAACCAGCCGCCGCAGGCAGCAGGCGCTAAAGCCAGTCTTCGGTAATACTGATTTATTCCCCCTGCTGAAGGCGTATAATCCTTACTGTTAGATTCCGGAATCTCTGTCCATGGACCACCCGGTGAGCTGGCACGTTGCCATTGATAAACAGCTGTGAAAGCGGACTGTCCTGCGGCGATTCCATTGCGGTAAACAAGAGGGAGAAGAGATGTATCTGTTTTTATCATTACGCCCGCTATTTCTTTTACCTGTCCGTTTTTACAAACTGTTTGTGTACGTGGAAAAAGAGTGTCTTTTGTTACATCGCCAACGGATGGACAGAAGGAAAGTTTGCTAATGAAAAAGTCATTCATGCCGCCGTATACTGCTGTGTCAGTTACAGGGTAGTTGTTGCTCGAGGTAATTCCTGATATAAAAGCCCCGCTGTTGTCTATATGCAGGTTAAACGGGCTTTCGGATGAAGAGCCACCTAAATAGCCACTGTAAAATATACTCCCATCCGGGTCTAATACAATTAAAATGTTATCATCTGCACCTGTGCCTGTACCCCGATAATCAGTACCAAGTATGTTAATCCGGCCGTTTAAAATTTTAGTTATGCGAGGGCGTGCGGTTCCCAAAAACGTAGCAAAAATAATATCTCCGGTTGTATTTAATTTGGCGTAGAATCCTGTTAAGCTGTTGTAGTAATGGGTGTTATTGGTAATGGGAAAAGAGCTGCTTTGGGTATTGCCTGTTAGATGTATTTCGCCATTACTGACAATCATGTCTTGCAGCCAGCCTAAAAATCCCACCGGAAGCTGTGCGGTCCAATGCAGCGCATTGCTGTTGCTGAATTTGTAAATTACAAGCGGATCGTCAGCGAGGTTGTTTGCATACGACGAATAACAGGCTAAAAAAACATCCGTACCGTCTATAGCTATTTTTATGGGTTCATTATCTGTATTGGTAGTAAGGTAGGTGGAGAAATTAATACTGCCGTCGCTGTTAACACGGGTGTAAAATCCATCGGCATGATCAATTGCTCCGGCTGTAACTGCAACGCTGTTATTGTTTACAGGATAATCAACAGAGTTTGTGGTTCCAGCAAGGTATAAGTTGCCGTTCGCTACAGCTCCTTTAGACGGGAATTCACTTAGCGTACCACCAAGATAAACGCAATATGTTGTAGTTAAATCAAGCGCATTAAATTTATATACAAAACAATCAGTACGGACTGAATCTGCTTTTGGAGCCTGGCCGGTTGTAAGTGGCAGATCAGTTGAGTTGGTTGTTCCAAATGCATAAAGAAATCCGTTGTCATACAGTGGCGATAACAGGTTTTCACTTCGGGTGCCGCCAAAAACTCTTGAATGAACAATACTTCCATCGGCCGTATTCAGGGAGGTAATAAATCCATCTGCGCCAGTTCCCCGGCGGGAAGTTTCGCCTGGATCAACCGGAAAATCAGCTGAGTATGTCATTCCTGTAATCAACAGTAAACTGTTGTTGTTAATCAACTGCATTCCCTTAAGTGCCATATCTGTAGTAATGCCGCCTAGATACGTGCAGAAAACAATATTGCCTGCAGCATCAATTTTTAAAACAACTACGTCAAGACCTGGCGGGGCAGTACCATGAAAGCTGCTCCCGTTGGTTACAGGAAATCCCGTACCGTTTGTATTTACCGTTAAATACACTTCATTATTTATCACTTTCATTTCCACCAGTTCGTCATATCCCCAGCTTCCGAGATATTTGCTGTATAATATGTTCCCACTGCTGTCGTACCTGGTAATAATAAGATCAATGCCTCCCTTAAATGTACTTCCATCTGTTACAGCGATATCGCTCGAAGTCGTCATGCCGGCCATGTATGAAAACCCGTTTTCAACCGCCATCTGCGGAGGGGAAAAAGCGTTGCTTCCGCTGCCTTCACTGAGGCTGCCTCCATTGTAGTGAGAAAATTGTATGAAGGATTGGGCGCTCGTTGTTGACCAAAAAAATAATGCCGGGATAAAAAGATACAGCGTAAAGAATACAGGGCTGATTCTCATAAGTCAACATTTAAAAGGTAAAAGATGCAGTTATGTATGGTGAAAGAAAGATACAACTAAATAGTAATTGCAGCAAGCATCAGGGGCAAATTAAAAATATTGAAAGTGACAGGCAGTTAATCGACACTTTTTATCTCCGCATCTTTGATGCGCTATATTATCTTGCGTACGGATTTATACACGCTGCATGTCGATTAAATTATTTAAAAGAAAAAATCAACATTTCTAACTAACCAATTTATAATCCGCAACACATAACAGCTTACTCTTTCTTTCTTATATACACCAGTTTTATTCCGGCTTTGTCCGTTTCTCTTTTATCAATTTCAAAATGGGGTAAAGATTTGATCAACGGAGTGAGTTTCTGAAATCCGTAATTGCGTGGATCAAAGT
>ERZ795056.1557-NODE-1557-length-26870-cov-56.870632_pt1 | contig 26870 bp, 22 predicted proteins | sample MGYA00375140_ERZ795056 | MGnify/ENA primary metagenome ERZ795056 (study PRJEB30185, sample SAMN05720227) | activated sludge metagenome | isolation source: Anaerobic digester | place: USA | collected 2015-03-09 ... | reverse complement strand
ATACCAACAAGGCCCTGGCCGAAGTCGGCAGTGCCAATGGTTGGCCCATCCCTGCGCCCCACCAGGTGCTGCGCCAGCCGTCCTGAAATCCACACCAGCGCGCTCCACGCCCACCCTCCGGTGGGCGTTTTTCATTCCGCGGCCAGGCTACGGCGCAAGGCCGCCAGGTAACGCAGGCCGTCAATCGCCCGACTGCCGTACCAGGAAGCCATCTCCCCGTCGATCAGACTGGATGGCTGCCCGGAAAGGTGCCTGACCTCCTCCAGGTGTCGCTCGCGAAATCGATAGGGCTCCGACGACAACAGGACACGCCGCACCTCCGACAACCAGGGTGCGGTATTCCACTCGAAGGCCGGGTAGCGGGGCTCGCTGAGCGCCGGACAGGTATCCCAACCCACCGTGGCCAGCATTGCAGCAATGTAGGTCCCCTGCGCCACCGTCATCCAGGGCTCCCGCCAGATGAGATAGAGCACCCTTTCACGGGGCAGTGCAGCCCCCAGGGCACGCGCCTCCGCCAACGCCGCTTCAAGCGCGGTCACCAGCCGTTCCGACTCGGCCCGCCGCCCAAAAATGGCCCCCATCAGGCGATATACCGGCACATTGTCCTCCGGCGCACACGGGTGGGTCACGATCACGTTCGGCACAAAGGTGGCAATTTCCTCCACGCATTCGCGCCGGTTTTCGTCGACGTTCACGATGATATGCGTGGGCGCCAGGGCCCGCAGACGTGCCAGATTCACGTCCTTGGTGCCCCCGACCTTGGTAACCGTTTTCAACGCCGGCGCGGGATGGATGCAGAAGCCGGTCCGGCCCACCAGTTGCGGTGCAAGCCCGAGATCACAAACCAACTCGGTCAGCGACGGCACCAGGGAAACAATGCGGGCAGGACCATCGTAGGGGGCGTGACGCTGTCCGGCCGCGTCAATAAGCACTTCGCCAAGGGTGTTGATCGTCATGGCCAAAGTATCTCAGAGGGTGCGAGGAAATCGTAGCGAGCGGTTCGAGTTCGCGCCAAGAAACGCAACCCTGCACGGGTTACGGTAAGCATCTCAGGGGGCGAACTCGTGCCGCACGGCAGATTTACTCACAAGCTCTCGGGACCCGCGCCGTTATTGGAACCAGGCCTACTGTCAGCCCCTCTCACAGAGGATCACCCAAATACATGGAGAAGCACATGAAAATCGGCGTTCCCAGGGAAACCAAGAACCATGAGTATCGGGTTGGCCTGACACCCGGCGCAGTCCGGGAGGTTGTGGCCCACGGGCACGAGGTATGGGTTGAGTCGGGTGCAGGTCACGGCATCGGCGCCAGCGACAGCGACTACGAGCGGGCCGGAGCCCGCATTGCCTTGAGCGCCGAAGAGGTCTTCGAGCAGACGATCATGATCGTCAAGGTCAAGGAACCCTTGCGTGATGAACGCGCCCGGCTCAAGCCCCACCACCTGCTGTTCACCTATCTTCACCTGGCCCCCGATCCGGGCCAGGCGGAGGAACTGATCGCCAGCGGCGTCACCGCCATTGCCTACGAAACGGTCACCGCCCCGGGTGGCGGCCTGCCGCTGCTCGCACCCATGTCTGAAGTGGCGGGGCGCATGAGCATTCAGGCCGGCGCCTCAGCCCTTGAAAAATCCCACGGCGGCCGCGGTGTCCTGCTGGGCGGCGTACCCGGTGTGGAACCGGGGCGTGTGGTGATCCTGGGCGGCGGTACCGTCGGCAACAATGCCGCGCACACGGCCGTGGGCATGGGCGCAGACGTCACCATCGTCGACAGATCGCTGCCTGTCCTGCGCCATCTGGACGAAATCTACGGGGGACGCGTCAAGACCCTCTACGCCACCCGGGATGCCATCGAACGCCTGGTACTGCAGGCCGATCTGGTCATCGGCGCCGTGCTGATCCCTGGCGCCACCGCCCCCAAACTGGTTACCCGCGCCATGCTGGTTGCCATGAAACCCGGTGCAGTGATTGTCGACGTGGCCATCGACCAGGGTGGCTGTTTCGAAACCTCCCGCCCAACCACCCACGCCGACCCCACCTACGTCGTGGACGGCATCGTTCATTACTGCGTTGCAAACATGCCCGGTGCCGTCGCCCGCACCGCCACCTACGCCCTCAACGCAGCCACACTTCCCTACGTGCTGGCACTGGCGGACAAGGGCTGGAAAGAAGCCTTGAAAGACGATGCGGGACTGCGTGCCGGACTCAATATCTGCAACGGAAACGTGACCCACCCCCAGGTGGCGGATGCCCTTGGCAAGAAGTACCTTCCGGCCATCACTCAGCTCGGCTGATACACGACTCCGTCGCTAAAGGGGCAGGCCGCGGGGTTTGCGCCCGGCCCGCGCAAAGAGTCGATCAAAGAGGGGGTTGGGCAGCAGACGCAGCAGCTTGCCGACCACCCCCATCTGCCATGGAATGACGGTATAGCTGACGCCGGCTTCGATCGCACGGGCAAAGCGGACCGCGGCCTGGTCCGCGGGCAACAAGAAGGGCATGGGGTACGTATTGACCGACGTCATTGGCGTCTCGATATAGCCAGGCGCAATGGTCACGACCTTGACGCCGGTGCCATGGAGTTCGACACGCAGGCTCTCCAGGTAAGCAATCACCGCCGCCTTGGAAGCACTGTAGGCACCCGCACCAGGAAGGCCGCGGATACCTGCAACGGATGCGATACCGACCAGCCGCCCCTGCCCCCTGGCACGCAGGGGCGCCACAAAAGGCTGGAAGGTGGCGACCATGCCGAGCACGTTGGTCCGCAAGACTCGCTCGAAGGCATTCAGATCGTCGGCCATCTCGGTCAGGGTGCCCACCGACACGCCGGCATTGGCGATCACGACATCCGGCGGTCCAAACCGGGCGATAAAGTCGCGGGCAGCCTCACCCAAAGCAGCCGCATCAGCCACATCCAGCCCATACACCGCATGCCTTCCGGGCAGGCTGGCCGCCAGCGCACCGAGGGCGTGAATGCGCCGACCAACCAGACCGAGACTTGCCCCCTGGGCAGCATAGTGCCGCGCCAGAGCTTCACCGATGCCGCTGGAGGCACCGGTAATGAAGACACGGGAAACGGGGCGAATTACTTACGACCCTGTTCGGTACGTGCACGCGCGATCAGTTGATCCGCCACCTTCAGCGCTGCTTCGTGGGAACCGGCAATGGAGCCCGATGTGAAGTACTTGCCATCCACGGCCAGGGTCGGCACGCCCTGGACCTTGTAATCACGACCGAGCTTTTCGATGCGCTGCATGCCCACCTGCACGCCAAAGGAGCGGTAGGCATCAGTGAATTTCTTCGCATCGACACCCTTCTTCACCGCCCATTCCTGGGCGCCGGCCTCGGTGTTGAGGGGCAGCTTATCGGTCTGGACAGCATCAAAGGCCTGGGGATGCAGCCGTGCCAGATCGCCCGTGGCAGCCAGAGTGAGGTGCAGCTTGGCAAGACCGGCCAGTTGCGGATTGCCCCAGGTCACCGGCACCTGACGGAAGAGCACGTCGGCGGGGAGCTTCTTGACCCAGAGTTCCAGCAAAGGATCGAAGGCCTTGCAATGGGGACAGCCGTAGTGGAAAAACTCCAGCACCTCGACCTTGCCCTTGGTTTCAGTGGGCTGAGGCGGATTGACCACCTCGAACCCGCCGCCCTGGGCAGCGGCAGGCAGGCCAAGGCTGCCGAAGGCGGCAAGGGCGGACAACTGTAAAAGGACATCACGACGCTGCATTACGGTTTCTCCTGATTCGGCCAAAGCTCTCATTGAGCGGCGGTGGCCGGCTTTGGTTCCTTTGGCTTGATCTTGATGATGGCCGCGTTGATGCCATTGGACGTCAGCTGCTGCCGCGCCTTGGTCATCTCCTCCTGGCCCAGGTAGGGGCCCATGCGCACGCGATGGACGGTGCCCTTCTCGGGCAACTCGACCTTCTGCACGCTGGCCTCCACGCCCATCAACGCAAGACGCGCCTTCAGGTTGTCTGCTTCGGAGGGATCTTCGAAGGACCCGGCCTGAAGGAAGAACTTCTCGGGGACGGCCGGCTTGTCGAGCAAGGCCGCCTCGGCCTTGGCCCGTTCGGCGTCACTCTGGGGCTTGCCATCCGTCTTCTCGGCCTTCTCAGGCTTGACCGGGGGCTTGACGACCTCCGTGGTCTCTTCAGGTTTGGTCGGCACCGGCAGGGCATCCGAGCCTTTCGGCAGGACATTGTAGAAATCGAAGCGGGGCTTCTCCACGGGTTTGTCGCCCGCCTTGCCGGGCAAGGCGATGGGCTCGCCCCCCTGGGGTTTGGGCGGCGGCGGCGGTGCAACCGGCCGCTCATCCTGCTTGGGCTTCTGGAAAGGGGAAGATGCCGTGAAATACAGTGCAATCCCCGCCGCCACCAATGCGCCGAGAATCAGGCCGACAAAGATGCCGACCAAGGTACTACCGCGACTGCCCGATTTGGGCTTCTTGGTCTGCAGGCGTGGCTTGAGATCGCGACTCATGAACGGCAGGTCCGGGATTTACATGGAATCAGGAGCGGAAACCCCCAACAGCCGCAGGCCGTTGCGGATGACATGACGCACGGCAGCAGCAAGCGCCAGACGGGCAAGTTTGAGCCCTTCGTCGTCCACCAACATGCGCTCGGCGTTGTAGTAGCTGTGGAACTCACCCGCCAGATCCTTGAGGTAGAAGGCAATCTGGTGCGGCGCGTAGTCAGCCGCAGCGTTCTGGACGATTTCGGGGAAAGCCGTCAGGCGGGCGCACAGGGCCAGCTCGCGCTCGTTGTCGAGGCGGGCCAGATCCGCTTCGGCCAGATCGGCCAGCACACCGTTCCACTGGTTCAGCACCGAGCACAGGCGGGCATGGGCGTACTGAATGTAGTAAACAGGGTTTTCGTTGCTCTGGCTCTTGGCCAGATCAAGGTCGAAATCAAGATGCTGGTCGGCCTTGCGCAGCACATAAAAGAAGCGACAAGCGTCGTTGCCGACCTCCTGGCGCAACTCGCGCAAGGTGACGAACTCACCGGAGCGGGTGGACATGGCCGCCTTCTGGCCGTCTCGGTAAAGCACCGCAAACTGCACCAGCGCGACATCGAGCTTTTCGGGCGGAAGGCCAAGCGCCTCCAGGGCGCCCTTTACACGGGGGATATAGCCGTGGTGGTCGGCACCCCAGATATCGATGATGCGGTCGAAGCCGCGCTCGTACTTGTTGGCGTGGTAGGCGATATCGGAAGCAAAGTAGGTGAAGAGCCCATTCTCTCGCTGCACGACCCGGTCCTTCTCATCGCCAAAGGCCGTCGAACGGAACCACTTGGCGCCGTCCTGCAGGTAGATGTGCCCAGCCGCCTCAAGGGCAGTGACCGCCTTTTCGACCAGACCCGTATCAAACAGGGAGCGTTCGGAAAACCACTTGTCGAACGTGACGCCAAACTCGGCGAGATCTTCGCGGCCATCACCGAGTTGCTCGGTCAAGGCAAAACCATGAACCCAGGCGTAATCCGAACCGAGCAGGTTCTTGGCGTTGGCGATCAAGGCATCCAGATGGGCCTCCTTGTCGGTCTCGACACTCGGCGCACCAGCCACCACATCAACCGCCGTCACTCTGGCAAAGCGGTCACCGTGCCCATCCTTGATCTGGGCCGCCATGTCCTTCACATAATCGCCCTGGTAGGCGTTGGGCGGAAAAGGAATGGCGATGGCGAAGAGATCGAGGTAACGCAGCCAGGTGGACAGGGCCAGGATGTCCATCTGCCGGCCCGCGTCATTGATGTAGTACTCGCGGGTCACCTCGAAACCGGCGAAGTCCAGCACATCGGACAAGGACGCCCCATAGGCGGCCCCGCGACCGTGCCCGACGTGCAGCGGCCCCGTGGGATTGGCCGACACATACTCCACCTGCACCCGCACCCCGGTCTTGGTACCGCGGCCATAAGCCTCACCCGCGGCGAGCACAGCGCCAACGACCGCAGTCTTGGCGTCGGCCACCAAGGTGAAGTTGATGAACCCTGCACCGGCCACTTCGGCCTTGGCGATCAGGCTGGAGGCCGGCAATTCGGCCAGCAGCAGGTTGGCCAGCTCGCGCGGATTGCGCTTGAGAGGCTTGGCGAGCTGCAGCGCCAGATTGCTTGCAAAGTCTCCGTGACCGGCCTGCTTCGGACGCTCCAGGTTGATCGGGGTCTCGGCTTGCTCGGGCGCCACGCTGAGAAGGGCGGCACGGAGGAGATCGGCAAGCTGGGTCTTGGAATCGGCGCTCATGGGGAGTACTGCGACTAAAAGCACAGGATTATAGCCAAGCGCCGGGCAAACCGGCGGGAAGGCGGGCTTTTGACAGCAACAAAGTACAACAGGCATGACAGAATCGGCGGGATTGACATAGTGTACAAGGCGTGGAGCCCCTCTCAGTCAAATGAGTCCCGAGCTATCCGTGAGCATTCGCTTCCTGCAAGCCATCGCACTTGCCCTCGGCGTCGTGGCCAGCCTGCCGGCCTCCGCCGAAGCGCCCACCCTGCGCTGGCCCCTCCCGCTGCCCGCCGGCCAACCCTGGCGCATCGTGGATCTCCGCGAGGGCAACGGCATCCGCCACGAGGAGTACATCCCCCGTGGTCAGGGTATTGAAGACTACCGGGACCGCATCGTCGTACAGCGCATGGTGTCCCAGAACCTCAACCCCGAGACCTATCTGGCCCACGTCTCGGCCGGCCTGCGCGCCCACTGCAACGAGCTCACCACCAGCGGCCTGTTCGCCTCCGAGCGGGATGGTCTCCCGTCCGCAGCGCTGACGGTCTACTGCTCCCGCTTTGGCTCCCGCAACTATGGCTACGTCGTGGCCCAGAAAGCGGTTCTCGATGGCGACCACCTGTTCGTGGTGGAACGGGAATGGCGACTGCCCGCCTTCCGCATCGACGCCACCGGCCTGCCCCAGCTCGGCTCCGGCTCACCCGACGACGAGGCCATCAAGCGGGAAGTCCGCCTGGCCGTGCGCTGGCTGGTGGAACAGGTCCAGCCGGGCGCGGAGGTCATCGCCCCCACCCCGCCCCCTCCCCCGCCACCGGCCCGGCTGCCGCAACACCCCAAGCGCCGCTCCTGATCCGTGGCGCAGGGGGTTTGGGCGCTTTGCGCGCCCAGGCTTTCCGGGCACAATCCGCGTTTTACTTTCCGCCACCTGCCGTGCGCCTCTTCCGACTCGTCAAGATCATCTCCGTCAGCCTGAAGTATGGGCTGGACCAGATGATTCTCTCCAACGAGCCGTCCGGCCGGCTGGCCTGGCTGGCGAGGCTTACGCTTTTTCGCCGGACCTTCGACGAATCCGCCGGCGCCCGCCTGCGCCAGGCCCTCGAATCCCTGGGCCCGATCTTCGTCAAATTCGGCCAGATGCTGTCCACCCGTCGCGACCTGCTGCCACCCGCCATTGCGGAAGAGCTGGCCCGCCTGCAGGACCGTGTTCCGCCCTTCACCAGCACAGAGGCCCTCGCCCAGCTGGAAGAGGCCTACGGCAAGCCCGCCGATGCGGTTTTCGCGCGCTTCGACCGGGAACCCATCGCATCGGCATCGATTGCCCAGGTCCACTTCGCCCAGTTGCCCGATGGCACCGAGGTGGCCGTCAAGATCCTGCGACCGGGCATCGCCCCGGTCATCGCCCACGATCTGGCCCTGCTCGATGTGGCCGCCACCCTGCTCGAAAAACTGTGGCCGGAAGGACGCCGCCTGAAACCCCGGGAAGTGGTGGCCGAGTTCTCCAAGTACCTGCGTGACGAGCTCGACCTGATGCGCGAAGCCGCCAACTGCTCGCAGCTAAGGCGCAACTTCAAGGATTCCGAACTGCTGGTGGTCCCCGAGGTGCACTGGGATTTCTGCACCACCAATGTCATGGTGATGGAGCGCATGAAGGGCGTGCCCATTTCCCAGCTCGATGCCCTCAAGGCCCACGGGGTGGATCTCAAGGCCCTGTCCCGGGCTGGCGTGGAGATCTTTTTCACCCAGGTGTTCCGCGACGGCTTCTTCCACGCCGACATGCATCCCGGCAACATCTTCGTGGCCACCGATGGCCCCACCCGCGGGCGCTACATCGCCCTTGACTTCGGCATCATCGGCAGTCTCAACGACTCGGACAAGAAATACCTGGCCACCAACTTCCTGGCCTTCTTCCAGCGCGACTACCGGCGCGTGGCCCTGGCCCACATCGAAGCGGGCTGGGTGCCTGCACACACCCGGGTCGACGAGTTCGAGGGTGCCATCCGCGCCGTCTGCGAGCCCATCTTCGACCGCCCCCTGAAGGACATCTCCTTCGGCAAGACCCTGCTGCGCCTGTTCCAGACAGCCCGACGATTCGAGATGGAAGTGCAGCCCCAGCTCGTGCTGTTGCAGAAAACCCTGCTCAACATCGAGGGCCTCGGCCGTCAGCTCGACCCTGACCTGGACCTGTGGAAGACGGCCAAGCCCTTCCTCGAACGCTGGATGAACGACCAGATGGGCTGGCGTGCCCTGCTGCGCCACGCCAAAGACGAAGCACCCGCCTGGGCAGCCGCCTTGCCCCAGTTGCCACGCCTGGTTCATCAGGCCTTGTCAGCGCCCCGGAACGACGACACCCGTGCCGAACTCGCCCGGCTGACGGCCGAAGCTCGGCGCAACACTATCTGGCTGATCACCTGCACCTTGCTCCTCTCCTGCCTTGCCGCCCTCGAGGCCTGGCACTGGCTGCACTGAACAAAGGGCGGTCTCCTCCGCTCCAACGGGCGTAAAGGTTCCACTTCCGGCACCAGCGACCTGTCAAAGAAAGAAGAACATGCCCGCCCCGCTCGCGCCCCCCCGTCCGGTCCGTATCGTCGGCGTCGGATCCTGTCTTGGCGCCCCCATCTTTGGCCCCGCCGCAGGCCCCCGCGCCCTCAAGGATCTCGGCTTCGACATCCGGCTGCGGCACCGCGGCATTCCCGCCCGCTGGCAGAAGCTGATGGAACCGTCGGCCCCCAAACCCCCCCAGGCACCGCTGCCCGAGCGTCTTGGGGTGGTCAGCGCAATGCTCCACGATCTGGCTGACGAAGTGGCTGCAATCTGCCTGGACAACGCCATTCCCCTCGTCCTGGGTGGCGACCATGCCATCGGTGCGGGCACCTGGCGCGGGGTATCCCGAGCCCTTGCCCATCGGGGCAAACTCGGCCTGATCTGGATTGATGCCCATCTGGATGCCCACACAGATCGAACGACCCACAGCGGCAACATCCACGGCATGCCACTGGCAGCCCTGCTTGGCATCGGCGACGAGAACCTCACCGGACTCCCGGGCCCGCACCTCGACCCGGCCAAGGTGGCCATCGTCGGGGCGCGCTCCTGGGAGCCCGAGGAGCTTGTGCTGCTGAACCGCCTGGGGGTCAGGATCTTCACCATGGCCGAGGTGAACAAACGCGGGCTGCCCGCCGTTCTCTGCGAAGCCATGAGCATCGCCCGGGAAGGCACCGCCGGCTTCGGCGTTTCCGTGGATCTCGATTCCATGGATTGCGCCGCCCTGCCGGCAACCACCTGCCTGGTTCCCGACGGCCTTGACCCCCAGGATCTGGTGGACAACCTCCACGGCCTGCGTAGCTGTGCCGACCTGGTGGCCCTGGAGATCGTCGAGTACGTCCCGTCACGGGATCGCGACGGAAGCGGTGCCCGCTGGGTCATGGAACTCGCTGCCGCCGCCCTTGGACCGACCACGGCCACCCTGCGCCAGCGTGAGGACACCTTCGGCGCGCACAACTACGCCCCCCTGCCCGTCGTCTTCACCCGCGGCAAGGGTAGCTGGCTGTGGGACGTGGAAGGGCGCCGCTACCTGGACATGATGAGCGCCTATTCAGCGGTCAGCTTCGGCCACAGCCACCCCCGTCTGGTTGCTGCGCTCACCGATCAGGCGGGGCGCCTGGCGCTCACCTCCCGCGCCTATTCCAACGACCGCCTGCCGCTGATGCTCGAGCGCCTGTCGGCGCTGCTCGGCTACGACCGGGCGCTGCCCGTGAATACCGGCCTCGAAGCCGTCGAAACCGCCCTCAAGGCGGCCCGCAAGTGGGCCCACACCATCAAGGGTGTACCCGATGGCCAGGCCGAGATCATCGTCTGCGACAACAACTTCCACGGCCGCTCCACCACCATCATCAGTTTCTCCAGCGAGGCCCAGTACCGCAACGGCTTCGGCCCCCTGACACCAGGCTTCCGCAGCATCCCCTTTGGCGATGCCGATGCCCTGGCCGCCGCCATCACCCCGCGCACTGCAGCCTTCCTGTTCGAACCCATCCAGGGTGAAGGCGGCATCGTGATCCCGCCGCCAGGCTGGCTGGCCCGCTGCGCCGAAATCTGCCGCGCCAACGGGGTTCTGCTGATCGCCGATGAAGTGCAGACCGGTCTGGGCCGGACAGGCCGACTGCTGGCCTGCCAGCATGAGGATGTCCGCCCCGATGGCGTCATCCTCGGCAAAGCCCTGGGTGGCGGCCTGCTGCCGGTGGCCGCCTTCCTGGCCGACGATGCCCTGATGCAGGTCTTCCAGCCCGGTGACCATGGCTCCACCTTCGGTGGCAACCCGCTTGCCGCAGCCGTCGCAGCCGAGTCCCTGGCCCTGCTGGCCGAAGACCGGCTGACAGAGCGCTCCGCAACCCTCGGCGCCCTTTTCCTGGCCCGCCTGCAGGCCATCGACAATCCGCTGATCGTGGAAGTCCGGGGTCGCGGGCTGATGATCGGCATGGAACTCGACACCCGCCGTGTGCCCGCCCGGGTTGCGGCAGAATGGATGCTTGCCCGCGGCCTGATGACCAAGGACACCCACGACAAAGTGCTGCGTTTCGCACCGCCCCTGATTGTTACCGAGATCGAACTTGATTGGGCCGCCAGGGCCATCGAAGATGCCCTCACCGACCTTGCCCGTCGCTTTCCCGCCGGAGACGCCCCATGACCGACAAACTTGACCGCCTCGTCGCCGAAGCCCGCCGCGTAGCTGACCAGCGCGCCGAGGGCTACCGGGAGAAGGCCCTCAAACTCTACCCCTGGATCTGCGGCCGCTGCGCCCGGGAGTTCACCTCCACCAACCTGCGCGAGCTCACCGTTCATCATCGCGACCACAATCACGACAACAACCCGCCCGACGGCAGCAATTGGGAGCTGCTATGCCTCTACTGCCACGACAATGAGCACCAGCGACAACTGGAAGCCACCCGCGGTCAGGTCGCCGCCAAGCAGCCTGGCAAGGCTGCCACCCACTCTCCCTTTTCCGGGTTGGGCGAGCTGCTCAAGAAGAACTGAACGGCCCGGCGCATCGCCGGGAGGAATATGCCCCGCGCAATGGCAGATTCCTGTCTGCAAGCCCCCCCATCCCGGTGTTCCGGTGCTAAGCTCGCGGACGTGGAAGACCTTCCCTGCCCCAGGCTCAGGTATGTTTTCCACATCCAAACGGAAAGCCACGGGACAATGCCTTGTCATCGTTTGTCCTGCGTGGTCGTCGAAAACAGCTCCCTTTTAGAGCGAGCGTTTTGAGAGGGTTGTCGTGAATAAACTTGCAACGTCCGGCATCGCCATCGCCCTTGCCGGCATGATGATCGGCTGCGCGCCGCGCTACGCGGATGTCCCCGCCCCGACCCGCTTCGAGCACTCGAAGCAGGACAAACTCCAGGCTGCCGAGCACTGGCGCAAGATTGCCGAGCACTTTGCCAGCCAGCTTGCCACCGATCTGCGCGACAAGCTGGGCGGCCGGGCCATCCATGTCCCGAACCCGGGCGGTGAGCAAGCCTTCGTGGACGGTTTCCGCGAACTGCTGACCACTGCCCTGGTCGCCCAGGGCCTGCCGGTCAGCACCGAGGCCCGCAACGCCCTGTCGGTGGATGTTCGCTACGCCATCTACAGCTTCCGCCCCGATCGGGCACAGAACACCTACTACTACGGGGACGCCACGGCCCTGACCGCCGGCCTGTGGGCCATCGGCGCCGTTGCGGCCGCGGACATCTCGCCCAATGCGGGCATCTCGGCCGGCGTCAAGGCACTGACGGCCGTCGCGGGCATCGAAGGCTTCGCCTGGCTTTCGGAAGAGGGCATGGGGCGCGGCCAGTACGCCTCCGGCCCGGTGCCACGCTCCGAGATCATCCTGACCGCTGCAGTGGCCGACAACACCCGGCTTGTCAGCCGCCGCACCAACATCTACTACACCATGGATGAAGACAGCGATCTGTACTGGAAGAAGCCGGGCCGCGGCGTGAGCATCCCGGTGGTGGGTGATTGTGGCGAGAGGAGCAAACTATGCGCTCGCTGATCTATGTCACCCTGGCCTCGGCAAGCCTTCTGCTGACAGCCTGCGAGACCACGCCCAAGGTCAGCACCCTTTCAGAGCCCACTTACGAGCAAGCCCAGAACAACGCCTTCAGCGTCGCCAACTACAACGCCGTGGGCGAGCTGATGAAGCGCTATCCCGCCGCCCCGGCAATGGCGACCAACGCTGCCGATGGGGGCACTGGCGCCCCCTTCATCATCGCCACCCTGGTCAACATCGATCAGCTGGAACAGTCCTCAACCCTCGGGCGCCTGATCTCCGAACAGGTTGCTTCGCGCATGAGTCAATTGGGCTACGGCGTGCTCGAACTCAAGGTGCGCAATGGCGTCTACATGAAGCGCAACGAGGGAGAGCTCCTGCTGACCCGGGAGATCAAGGAGGTGGCCTCCACCCACAACGCCCAGGCGGTCATCGTGGGCACCTACGCCGAGAGCTCGACGATGGTCTATGTCAATCTCAAGGTGGTCAACCCGGCGAGCAACATCATCCTCGCCGCTTACGACTACGCCCTGCCCCTCGACAAGCAGGTCCACAGTCTGATCCGCAAACGCTGAACCCGCAGGCTCGGCCGGTGCAGGTCGCAAATGGGGGCGTCTCGATGACGCCCCCTTTTCGTGGACACCCCACGAGGATGTGCCTGGCGCAGGGGCGATCTCTCCGGACATCACCGCAAACACGCCAATCCGGCGTAGGATTCGCCCCCCGCCATTTCCTGCACTGTCCATGAGCCCTGCCCCCGCCCGTGCCTGTGGCATCGACTTCGGAACATCCAACTCGACGGTGGGCTGGCTGCGGCCCGACGCACCCACCCTGCTGACCCTGGAAGCCGGCAAGCCGACCTTGCCCTCGGCGGTGTTCTTCAACGCCGACGAAGAAACCACCCACTTCGGGCGCGACGCACTGGCCGAGTACCTGGAAGGCTACGAGGGACGTCTGATGCGGGCCCTGAAAAGCTTGCTGGGCAGCAGCCTGATGGAGGGCAGCACCGAAGTGGGCGGCCGGGCACTACCCTTCCGGGATCTGCTTGCCAGTTTCATCGGCGAGCTCAAGAGCCGTGCGGAAGCCCACGCGGGGCGCCCCTTCGAGCAAGCCGTGTTCGGTCGTCCGGTGCATTTCGTGGACGACAACGAAACGGCCGACCGCCGGGCCCAGGACACCCTGGAGGCCATTGCCCGGCAGGTGGGCTTCAAGGAGGTGAGCTTCCAGTTCGAGCCCATCGGGGCGGCACTCCACTACGAGGCCGGCCTGGACCGGGAAGAGCTGGTACTGATCGCCGACATCGGCGGCGGCACGGCAGACTTCTCGCTGGTACGCCTGTCCCCCGAACGGGCACGGCAGGTGGATCGCCGCGAGGATCTCCTCGGCAATGCCGGCCTGCACGTGGGCGGCACCGATTTCGACAGGGCCCTGAGCCTGGAATGCGTGATGCCCCTGCTCGGCTACCGTGGCCGCATGAAGAGCGGCGTCGAAATTCCCTCGAGCCTGTTCTTCCAGCTCGCCACCTGGCACACCATCAACTTTGCCTACACCCGCCAGGCATTCGCCGATTTTCAGCACATCTACCGGGATGCGGCACCCCGCAGGGAACTGGATCGCCTGGCCCGCCTGATCGGCCAGCGGGAAGGTCACTGGTTGGCCCTTCAGGTGGAGCAGGCCAAGATCGACCTGTCCGCCGGTGACACCACCCTGCTGCACTTGGACCGGCTCGAAACGGGTCTCGCCCACCGCATCGACCGTGAAGACTTTGCCCTGGCCACGCGCAGCCTGGTGGAACGCGTGGCCGCGACGGTTGGAAACCTGCTGGACCGTACCGGCGTCCCCCGGGAAAAGGTGGACACCCTGTACTTCACGGGTGGCGCCAGTGGCGTCCCTCAGCTTCGGGCCCGCATCGCCGCGGAACTGCCCCAGGCCCGCAGCGTAGAGGGCGATCTGTTCGGAAGCATCGGGGCCGGCCTGGCTGTGGAGGCAGCCCGCCGCTACGGCTGAGCGCGTGTGAGCAAGTCTGCGTGCAGACCGATTTCACTCCTCACCACTTACCTTGCGCCGTGCGCGGCTGCGCGCTTCAGGGCGAATGATTGCTCGCCGCGATGTCCTCACACGCGCTGAGGGCTGGCTTCAGCCTCCGCACGGGTCGCCAGGACGCTACGATCCCTGCCGCCGCCCTTGGCCTCATAGAGTGCAGCATCGGCCTGCGCAAGACTCTCCTCGAGGCGTTGCCCGGTGGCATCGGCAAGACCAAAGCTCGCCGTCACCGCCAGCAGAGTGCCATCCGGCAAGGCCACGGGAGACTCCCCCAGGCGCTGACGCAAGCGCCCCGCGAGCTGCAGCGCCTCGTCCGGCAGGGTTTCGGGGAAGATGAAGGCAAACTCCTCACCCCCAAAGCGCCCAACCCGATCAGTCTCCCGCAGCGTTTCCAGCACCACACTGGCAAAACGCTGCAGCACCTGGTCACCCACCCCATGGCCAAAGCGGTCATTCACCTGCTTGAAGTGATCGAGATCGGCGATACCCACTGTGATCGGACGCCCATAGCGTCGGGCCCGGGCCATCTCATCCGAAGCCAGCCCGAGAAAGTGGCGCCGATTGGGCAGGCCGGTCAGACCATCGGTGGTTGCCAGGCGCTCCAGTTTGAGCCGAACCTCTTCGTTCTCCCGCAGGGTGGCGTGAAATCGCATGATGGCCTCCTCCACCGCGTGGATCTCCGCCATGGAGGATGAACTCAGGAGCGGCAAGGGCTCGCGTCCATCCAGGCTGACCAGCACGGCGTGAATGCGCTGCAGGGGCTGGATCAGGTAGCGGCGCAGGATGAACAGGAAACTTGCCAGGAAGACGCCGACCAGCAGCACGTTGAGCAGGAGCTTGTAACGGGTCTGCTCCACCGCCTCGGACATGCGGTCGAGCTCGGCACTCACCCTTTGCCCGCCCTCGACGGAGAGATCGTCGGCAAGCAGGCGCAGACGCCGTGAATAGACATCCCAGGCCTTCATGTCCGGCGCGCCTTCGGTCGCCGCCGACTTCACCAGAAAGCCTTCGACCTCCGCGGCCAGTTCGGCGGTGCGTGGATCCTCCCCCATGCCCGGGTGAGCAGCCAGGATCCGCACCACGAACAAGGCATCGCTGCGGGTGGGCGGATCGGAAGCGGTCAGCACCCGCTGCCCGCCCATCCGCAACTCCTCGAGATTGCGCGCCAAGCGCTGGCGCTCGAGGGTCCATGGCACGGTCTCGTCGTGTAGACGGGTCGCCGCCTCGGTCACCAGGCGCTGATCCACGGCAAGAAGCGCCACCAGACTCACCGCGATAAGCGCGAATACCCCCCCGAGAACAGCCAGGACAGTGCCTGCGGGCCAGCGTCCGACCGTCCCTCCCGCCTCGGCGGACGGTGCTGCGGGGAGGCGCTCGTCCTGAATCATTGGAGACGGAAGGGAATGAAGCGGCTGTTGATCCGATCGAAACGTCCATCCCGCTTGACCCTGTCGATCGCATCATTGAGCAGGGCGAGCAGTTCCGGGGAGCGGGGATTGACGCTCAGACACACATCACCGGCCAGTTGGGGGTCACGCAGCAGGGTTGTCGCCAGGCCCAGGTGATGGATGCGCACGTCCTGCTGCAGCGCGACGGCCGTAGACATGGGCAACAGGGCCGCCTCGACCTTGCCCTGGGCCAGGGCCGTGACCACTTCCGCATGGGTGTCGAGGGCGACGCTACGCCAGCCATTGGCCTGGATGTAGCGGGCCTGGACCCCACCACGGACCACGCCGGCAAGTGCCCCGCCGGGCACAACGCCGGGCCGGGCAAACCAGACGCTGAGCGAACGGTAGTAGGGCTTGCTCATCAGCACGCGGGCACGCCGCTCCGGCGTGGCCAGGAGGCTCACCGCGGCAAAATCGAACTCGCCTTCGGCGACGGCATCAACCACCCGATCGAGGGATACCGGGACGGGCATGCATCTGACCGCCATCACATCGCACAAGGCACGCATGATCTCCACGTTGAAACCCGTCAGCGCCCCCGTCTCGTCGGTGTAGGACATGGGTGGCGAATGATTGAGGACCGCCACCCGCAACACCCGCTCGGCCGCATGCGTCAGCGGCGCGAGCATCAGCGATGCCAGCGCAACAAACAGATGGCGGGAGATCATGTTTCGCGTCACGGGAAGCCACTCTGTGCCCAATGCCTTGATCTTACCTGTCCGCCTTCGGGCTTGGATAGGCGAAAAAAAAGGGGCCGTCCAAGGACGACCCCACTCCCTCGACAGGAACCCGCCACAAGGACGAGTCTCCCTCCCCATCGAACGAAACCTGTCGATTCTGCCCGGCGGGAGACGCCAGGCAGAACCCCGTAGTGATTACTCGAACTCGATGATGACTTCGTCCACAGCCAGACTCTGCCCGGCCTCACCGACGATCTTCTTGACCTTGCAGTCCTGCTCGGCCTTGAGAATGTTCTCCATCTTCATCGCCTCGATGACCGCCAGCTTTTCGCCGGCCTTCACTTCCTGACCCACCTTCACCGCCACTTCACGCAGCAGGCCCGGCATCGGCGACAGCAGGTACTTGGACAGGTCGGGCGGCAGCTTCTCGGGCATCAGGGCCAGCAGCTCGGCAGCGCGGGCGCTCATCACCATGAAATCGGCGCGGGTACCCCAGTGGAACAGGCTGTAACGGGTCTTGTGGCGCTCCACCTGGAGGGTGAAGGACTCGCCGTTACAGGTGCCGTTGAACAGGGATTCACCCAGCTTCCAGTCGGACTTGAGCTCATAGCTCTTGCCCTTGTATTCCACGTGGTAGCCACCGGGAATGGGCTTGGCGACCACCGGGTGATGCTCGTTGCCATCCTTGTTCAGGCGCACCACCATCCAGCTGTCGCTGACGATGCGCTCGTGGCCCTGCAACTGACCGGAGATCGATGCGGAACGGTCGGTGAAGGCACGGTAGACATAGGCGGCCACGGAAACCAGCAGCGCCGGGTCGTCGTGGGGCACCATCGAGGCGTCGAAACCCGTCGGGTAGTACTTGGGAATGAAGCCGGTGTCAAAGATGCCGGAATGGAAAACCGGATGCTGCATCAGCGCGGCCTGGAACGGGATGTTCGAGGAGATGCCACGGATCACGAAGCCGTTGAGGGCGTCGCGCATGCGGTCGATGGCCTGGGCGCGGGTCGGGGCGTGCACGATGAGCTTGGCGATCATCGAGTCGTAGAACATGGAGATCTCGCCACCGTCGTACACACCGGTATCGACACGGGTGCTGCCCTTGTCGTCGGTGGTCTCCTTGGGCGGCAGGAACTTCACCAGCCGGCCGGTGGAGGGCAGGAAGCCGCGGAAGGGGTCTTCGGCGTTGATCCGGCATTCCATGGACCAGCCGTTGATCTTCACATCGGCCTGGGTCAGCGGCAGCTTCTCGCCGTAGGCGACGCGGATCATCTGCTCGACCAGATCGAGGCCGGTGATCAGCTCGGTGACCGGGTGTTCCACCTGGAGACGGGTGTTCATCTCGAGGAAGTAGAACTCCTTGGTGGCACCGGACACCACGAATTCCACGGTACCCGCGGATTCGTAGTTAACCGCACGGGCCAGGGCCACGGCCTGTTCGCCCATGGCCTTGCGCATTTCGGCATCGACAAAGGGGCTCGGCGCCTCTTCGATGACCTTCTGGTGACGGCGCTGGATGGAGCAGTCACGCTCGTTCAGGTACACGTAGTTGCCGTGGGAGTCGCCCAGCACCTGGATCTCGATGTGGCGCGGCTCAAGCACGTACTTCTCGATGAAGACGCGGTCATCGCCAAAGGAGTTGCGGGCTTCATTGACGCAGGAGGAGAAGCCTTCGTGGGCTTCGGCGTCGTTGTAGGCCACACGCAGGCCCTTGCCGCCGCCGCCGGCGGAGGCCTTGATCATCACCGGATAGCCGATGCCCTGGGCGATCTTGACGGCTTCATCCGGACCCGCGATGGCGTCGTTGTAGCCGGGGATGGTGTTGACCTCGGCGGCGATGGCGAGCTTCTTGGACTCGATCTTGTCACCCATCTTGGCGATGGAGTAGTGCTTCGGACCGATGAACTTGATGCCTTCTTCTTCCAGACGACGGGAGAACTCGGCGTTCTCCGACAGGAAGCCGTAGCCGGGGTGGACAGCCTCGGCGCCGGTCTGCTTGCAGGCGGCGATGATCTTGTCGGCGACCAGGTAGGATTCCTTGGAAGCCGCCGGGCCGATGCACACGGCCTCGTCGGCCATGTCCACGAACAGGGCGTCCTTGTCGGCCTCGGAGTAGACGGCGACGGTGGCAATGCCCATCTTGCGGGCAGTCTTGATGACACGGCAGGCGATTTCGCCGCGGTTTGCAATCAGGATCTTGGTAAACATGTCTTGGCGTCCTCGGCGATCACAGCGGAATGTTGCCGTGCTTGCGCCACGGGTTGTCGAGCTGCTTGTCCTTGAGCATGGCCAGGGAGCGGGCGATGCGCTTGCGGGTGGCGTGGGGCATGATCACATCGTCGATGAAGCCACGGGCACCGGCCACGAAGGGGTTGGCGAACTTGGCCTTGTACTCGGCTTCACGCTCGGCCAGCTTGGCCGGATCGTTCTTTTCTTCGCGGAAGATGATCTCCACGGCGCCCTTCGGGCCCATCACCGCGATTTCGGCCGACGGCCAGGCGAGGTTCACGTCGCCACGCAGGTGCTTGGAGGACATCACGTCATACGCGCCGCCATAGGCCTTGCGGGTGATCACGGTCACCTTCGGCACGGTGCACTCGGCGTAGGCGTAGAGCAGCTTGGCGCCGTGCTTGATGATGCCGCCGTATTCCTGGGTGGTACCCGGCATGAAGCCCGGGACGTCCACGAAGGTGACGACCGGAATGTTGAAGGCGTCGCAGAAGCGCACGAAGCGGGCGGCCTTGATGGAGGACTTGATGTCCAGGCAGCCGGCCAGCACCAGCGGCTGGTTGGCCACGATGCCCACCGGGTTGCCATCGATGCGACCAAAGCCAATGATGATGTTCTTGGCGTAGTCGGCCTGCAGCTCGAAGAAGTCGCTGTCGTCCACAATCTTGACGATCAGCTCCTTCATGTCATAGGGCTTGTTGGTGTTGTCCGGCACCAGGGTGTCGAGGGAGTAGTCGAAACGGTCCACCGGGTCGTTTGTCGGCGTGACGGGGGGCTGCTCCCGGTTGTTGGCCGGCAGGAAGTTCATGAAACGGCGGAGCATGGACAGGGCTTCGACGTCGTTCTCGAAGGCCAGGTCAGCCACACCGGACTTGGTGGTGTGGGTCACGGCGCCGCCCAGTTCCTCGGCGGTCACATCTTCGTGGGTCACGGTCTTCACGACTTCCGGACCGGTCACGAACATGTAGGAGGAGTCCTTCACCATGAAGATGAAGTCGGTCATGGACGGGGAGTACACCGCACCACCGGCACAGGGGCCCATGATCATGGAGATCTGCGGCACCACGCCGGAGGCCATCACATTGCGCTGGAACACGTCCGCGTAGCCACCCAGGGAGGCGACACCTTCCTGGATGCGGGCGCCGCCCGAGTCGTTGAGGCCGATCACCGGCGCACCGACCTTCATGGCCTGATCCATGACCTTGCAGATCTTCTCGGCGTGGGTCTCGGACAGGGAGCCACCGAATACGGTGAAGTCCTGGGAGAACACGAAGACCAGACGGCCGTTGATGGTGCCGTAGCCAACGACCACACCGTCACCCGGGGTCTTCTCGGCTTCGTTCATGCCGAAATCGACGCAACGGTGCTCCTTGAACATGTCCCATTCCTCAAAGGAATCCGGGTCGAGCAGCAGCTCGATACGTTCGCGGGCCGTCAGCTTGCCCTTCTTGTGCTGGCTGTCGATTCGCTTCTGACCGCCGCCCAGGCGGGCGGCTTCGCGCTTCTCTTCCAGCTGGTGGATGATGTCGTGCATTTACAACCTCCAGTCAATGATCCTGTTGTATGTCGTTTTATTGTTCAGCCCAGATACGCCAGCAGCCGCTGGGCAGCGGCTGAAGGCGTGGTCTGTCCGGCCTCGACGGCCGCCTGCAAAACGGGCAAATCCTGCCGTACCTGGGCGTGACCTGCAAATCGGGCTCGCAAACCCTGGTCGATCAATTCCCACATCCAGGCCCGCGCCTGATGGCGGCGACGTGCGTCGAATTCACCGCTCTGCTGCATCGCGGAGCGGTAATCCCCGATGGTATTCCAGAACTCGGCAATGCCCTGCTTCTGCAAAGCGGAAAGCATCAGTACCGGCGGCGTCCAGTTGGGCGAAGCATGCCGCAGCATGCCCAGCGCACTCTTGATCTGGGAGCGGGCCACATTGGCCGCCTGGGGGTTGATATCCGCCTTGTTGATGACGATCAGGTCGGCGATCTCCATGATCCCCTTCTTGATCGCCTGCAGATCGTCGCCGGCATTGGGCAGTTGCAGCAGGCAGAAGATGTCGGTCATGCCGGCGACGGCGGTTTCCGACTGACCCACGCCCACCGTCTCGATGATGATCACGTCAAACCCGGCGGCCTCGCACACCAGCATGGCCTCGCGGGTCTTCTCGGCGACACCGCCAAGGCTGCCCGCCGACGGACTCGGGCGGATGAAGGCTTCGGTGCGCTGGGAGAGCAGTTCCATGCGCGTCTTGTCGCCGAGGATGGAGCCCCCCGTGACGCTGGAGGACGGATCCACCGCCAGCACCGCCACCTTGTGACCCTGCCCGATGAGATACAGCCCGAGGGCCTCGATGAAGGTGGACTTGCCCACCCCCGGCACGCCGGAAATCCCCACCCGCATGGAGTTGCCGGTGTGGGGCAGCAGGCCTTCCAGCACGTTGCGGGCCCGCTGCTTGTGATCCGGCCGCTGGGACTCGATCAAGGTGATTGTCTTGGCGAGCGGACGTAGCTGATGCGCCAGCACCCCATCGACCAGGGCCTGGTCGGCGGGGTCGCGCTGTGGCAGGTCGGCAGGCATGTTCATGGAAGGCATCGGCTGTTCAGCTCGGAGGCATTGCAGACATCGCTAACACGCCCTGGCGTCGTGAGCGGCAGCGCCGTACTTTCAGTACAGCGGATCACGAAACGTCAGGGCATGCAGCAGACTGATTCGAAGCCTCTCAGGGCTTGCGGGCGGCGCGAATCTGCTTGAGCACTTCCCGGGCCGAGGTCTGGATCGGCGTGCCGGGGCCGAAGATGCCCTTGGCACCCGCGGCGTAGAGCGCGTCGTAATCCTGGGCCGGAATCACGCCCCCCACGAAGGTGATGATGTCGTCGGCACCCTGGGCCTTGAGGGCGTTGATGATGGCCGGCACCAGGGTCTTGTGGCCGGCGGCGAGGCTGGAACAGCCCACGGCATGCACGTCGTTCTCGATGGCATGACGGGCGGCCTCTTCGGGCGTCTGGAAGAGCGGGCCGATGTCGATGTCGAAGCCCAGATCGGCGAAGGCCGAAGCCACCACCTTGGAGCCCCGGTCATGGCCGTCCTGACCCAGCTTGGCGATCATGATGCGCGGACGACGACCTTCTTCAGCCACAAAGGCTTCGATGTCGGACTTGAGGGCCTTCCAGTCGTCGTCGCCTTCGACGACGGCGTTGTAGATGCCGGTGACCGCCTGGGGGTTGGCACGGTAGCGGCCGAAGATCTCTTCCAGCGCATCGGAGATTTCACCGACGGTGGCACGCAGACGCACGGCCTTCACGGCCAGATCGAGCAGGTTGCCTTCGCCGGTCCTGGCGCATTCGGTCAGGGCTGCCAGGGCCGCGGTGACAGCGGCGCCGTCGCGGGTGGCGCGGATCTGGGCCAGACGGGCGACCTGGGCATCACGTACGGCGTGGTTGTCGATGTCGAGGATCTCGATCGGGTCTTCCTTGGCGAGCTTGTACTTGTTCACGCCGACGATCACATCCTTGCCGGAGTCAATGCGGGCCTGCTTGTCGGCAGCGCACTCCTCGACCTTCATCTTGGCCCAGCCGGATTCGACCGCCTTGGTCATGCCACCCATGGCCTCGATCTCCTCGATCAGGGCCCAGGCCTTGTCGGCCATGTCCTGGGTGAGCTTTTCCATCATGTAGGAACCGGCCCACGGGTCAACAACGCTGGTGATGTGGGTTTCTTCCTGGATGATGATCTGGGTGTTGCGGGCGATGCGCGCCGAGAACTCGGTGGGCAGCGCGATGGCTTCGTCGAGCGCGTTGGTGTGCAGGGACTGGGTGCCACCGAACACGGCCGCCATCGCTTCGATGGTGGTGCGCACCACGTTGTTGTACGGGTCCTGCTCGGTGAGCGACCAGCCGGAGGTCTGGCTGTGGGTGCGCAGCATCATGGACTTCTGGCTCTTCGGCTCGAACTGCTTCATCAGGCGCCACCACAGCATGCGCGCGGCGCGCATCTTGGCGATCTCGAGGTAGAAGTTCATGCCCACTGCCCAGAAGAAGGACAGACGGCCGGCGAAGGTGTCCACGTCCATGCCGGACTTGATGCCAGTGCGCACGTACTCGACGCCGTCAGCCAGGGTGAAGGCCAGCTCGATGGCCTGGTTGGCGCCGGCTTCCTGGATGTGATAACCCGAAATCGAGATCGAGTTGAACTTCGGCATGTGGGTCGACGTGTAATTGAAGATATCAGCGATGATCTTCATCGACGGCGTCGGCGGGTAGATATAGGTGTTGCGGACCATGAACTCCTTGAGGATGTCGTTCTGGATGGTCCCGGACAGCTTGTCCTGCGACACGCCCTGCTCTTCGGCGGCAACGATGTAGCCGGCCAGGATCGGCAGCACGGCGCCGTTCATGGTCATGGACACCGACACCTTGTCGAGGGGGATCTGGTCGAACAGGATCTTCATGTCCTCGACGGAGTCGATGGCCACACCGGCCTTGCCCACGTCACCCACCACGCGGGGGTTGTCGGAGTCGTAGCCCCGGTGGGTAGCCAGGTCGAAGGCCACGGACACGCCCTGACCGCCAGCGGCCAGCGCCTTGCGGTAGAAGGCATTGGAGGCCTCGGCGGTGGAGAAGCCGGCGTACTGGCGAATGGTCCACGGGCGGGCCGCATACATGGTGGCCTGGGGGCCGCGCAGGAAGGGCTCGAAGCCCGGCAGCGTGTTGGTGTACTTGAGTCCTTCCAGATCCGCCGCGGAGTACAACGGCTTGACCGTGATGCCCTCGGGGGTCACCCAGTTCAGCTTGGCGACATCGCCACCGGGGGCCGACTTGGCGGCAGCCTTGTTCCAGGCGGCCAGATCGGGTTGGGGAAAGGTCGGTTCGGTGTTGTTCGCCATGGCTTTTCTACCCTCACGTAGCGCGGGCCGCTCGGCAGCCCTTGATAATTTGTGACGCCAGTACCGGCCGTGACCCCTGGTCACGGCCGGCTGCCGTGCCCTGCGCAGGGCAGTTTTCTCCCTCCCTCTGTTTTGTGTGGCCCGATGACATGTTGTCAACGCGCCGTACAAGGGTTACATCCTGCGCAGGAACTTGACTTGCTATCTGCTAGATAATACTTTATCCATAATTATGGATGCAACTGCTGAAGACGACACTTTTCCAACCTTGTCACTCAAGACCATGAACGCCGGCCGGATTGCCCCTCTCGCCCTCTACCAGGAAGTCGCGGAACGCCTGCGCCAGCGTATCTTTGCCCACGAGCTGCCCCCCGGCACCTGGGTGGACGAGCAAGCCCTGGCCACCCAGTACGGCATCTCCCGCACGCCCCTGCGGGAGGCCCTGAAGGTACTCGCGGCCGAAGGCCTCGTCACCCTCAAGCCCCGCCGGGGCTGCTACGTGACCGAGATTTCCGAGCGCGACCTGGACGAGATCTTCTCGGTCATGGCCCTCCTCGAAGGCAAATGTGCGGCCGACACCGCACGCAAGGCCACCGATGCCGACATCAAGCGCCTGCTGGACATCCACAGCGAGCTCGAACAAGCGGCCCGCACCAGCGACATCGACGGCTTCTTTGAAGCCAACCAGGCCTTCCACCAGGAGGTCCAGCTGATCGCCGACAATCGCTGGCTGACCCAGGCCATCACCGACCTGCGCAAGGTCATCAAGCTGTCGCGCCACCACTCCCTGTTCATCGACGGGCGCATCGAACAATCCCTGGCCGAGCACCGCCTCATCCTCGACGCGCTCGGCAAGCGTGACATCAGTGCCACCGAGATGGCGATGCGCGAGCACATCTCCAGCGGTCGCCGGGCCCTGGCCAAGATCGCCGCCAAGCGCGAAGCCACCGCCTGACCCAGCAGCGCCGGCAACCGCCACGCGGCCGCCGCACCCAAGAAAAACCCCCGATCGGGCCGGCCCGTCGGGGGTTTCGTCTTTCTGCCCGCGCCCTTGCGGGCGCTGCGGAGATCAGTGGGAGCTGGCTTCAGCGGCACCGAAACCGGTCTGGGCACGCACGTACTGGTCGTCGAAGGCAGCACGTTCTGCCTGTGCCTCGGCGCTGTTGTCGAGCGAGGACACGATGAACGTGATCAGGAAGGCCAGGGGCATGGAGAACAGGGCCGGCTGGTCGTAGGGGAACAGGGCCTGGGCATTGCCCAGCACCGTGACCCACACCGACTTGGAGAACACCACCAGCAGCACGGCCGCCACCAGGCCGGCGTAACCGCCCGCCACCGCCCCGCGGGTGGTCAGGCCTTTCCAGTACATGGAAAGGATGAGCACCGGGAAGTTGGCGGAAGCCGCGATACCGAAGGCCAGGGCCACCATGAAGGCCACGTTCATCTTCTCGAAGGCGATGCCGAGAACGATGGCCACGAGACCCAGGCCCACGGAAGCGAAGCGGGACACGCGCAGCTCTTCGGTCTCGGTGGCCTTGCCCTTGCGGATCACGCGGGCGTAGATGTCGTGGGAGATGGCCGCCGCACCGGCAAGCGCCAGACCGGACACCACGGCCAGGATGGTGGCGAAGGCCACGGCCGACAGGAAGCCCAGCAGCAGGTTGCCGCCCACCGCCTTGGCCAGGTGCATGGCGATCATGTTTCCGCCGCCAATGACTTTGCCGCCGATCTTGCCGCCTTCAAAGAACTCGGGGTTCTGGCCGACGATGATGATGGCCGCAAAGCCCATCAGCAGGATCACGTTGAAGAAGTAGGCCACGAAGCCGGACGCGTACAGCACGGACTTGCGGGCTTCCTTGGCGTTGGTCACGGTAAAGAAGCGCATCAGGATGTGCGGCAGGCCCGCCGTACCGAACATCAGGCCCAGACCCAGGGATAGGGCGGTGACGGGGTCCGGCAGCAGGGTGCCCGGGAAGAGCAGCTTCTCGCCCAGACTGTGCAGCGAGACGGCCTGGCCCATCATGGTCTCGAAGCTGAAACCGAACTGGGACATGGCCAGCACCATCACCAGCGTGCCACCGGCCAGCAGCATGCAGGCCTTGATGATCTGCACCCAGGTGGTGGCGACCATGCCACCGAAGGTGACGTAGACCATCATCAGGGCGCCGACCACGAACAGGGCGATGTTGTAGTCCAGGCCGAACAGCAGCTTGATCAGCTGGCCGGCACCGACCATCTGGGCCACCAGGTAGAAACACACCACGGTCAGCGAGGACACCGCCGCCATGGTGCGCACCTTGCCCTGGTTGAGCCGGTAGGACGTGATGTCGGCAAAGGTGAACTTGCCCAGGTTGCGCAGGCGCTCGGCCATCAGGAACAGGATGATGGGCCAGCCGGCGAAGAAGGCGATCATGTAGATGTAGCCATCGACGCCCTTGGTGTACACCAGCGCGGTGAGGCCCAGCAGGGTGGCGGCGGACATGTAGTCGCCGGCAATGGCCAGGCCGTTCTGGAAGCCGGTGATGCCACCGCCGGCAGTGTAGAAGTCGGAAGCGGACTTGGTACGGCCGGCCGCCCAGTAGGTGATGCCCAGGGTCATGGACACGAAGAGCACGAACATCCCGATGGCGTGCAGATTGAGGGGCTGCTTCTCGGTGGCGGAGATCGCATCACCGGCGAAGGACAGGGCCGGCACCAGCAGGGCCAGCAGGGCAAGGTTGAGACGGGCCAGCATTACTTCACCTCCTTGGATGCGTCGCGGATGATCTCGGTGGTGATGGCATCGAACTCGCCATTGGCGCGCTTGACATACACCGCGGTGAGCACCCAGAAGAAGATGAACATGAACAGTTCGGCGGCGATCCCGACGGTCACGTAGGACCCTTCGGACAGACGCTGACCGATCAGATTGGGGTTGAAGGCCACCACCATGAAAAAGCCGTAGAAGATCGTCAGAACGATCACCGACAGCAGGGTGGCGAAGCCCTGGCGCTTCGACACCAGTTCGGCGAAGCGGGGATTTTTGCGGATACGGGCGTACACCGCATTCTGGCTAGCATTGGTCGACATCTTTTCCCTCCCTCGAGAAAGTCAGTGAATTCGGCGCGATCTGCCTGTTGGTATTCTTGGAACGGCGATCAGTGGGTTATTTTTTTGTGGTGCATCCCATGGGCGACGTCGCGCCATTAACGACGCCCGGCCTGATGATATAGCATATAGAAGACCCCATACCACAACGTACGGCGGCTTTCGTGCGCTGCAACAAGCCTGCGCCAGCCGCCTTCTCTCAAGGAAACAGCCCCCCATGCCCGGAGAAATCCTCTTCAGTCAGGACGCTGGCATTGCCACCCTCAGCCTTTCCAATCCCGA
>ERZ795056.1549-NODE-1549-length-26935-cov-6.103088_pt1 | contig 26935 bp, 20 predicted proteins | sample MGYA00375140_ERZ795056 | MGnify/ENA primary metagenome ERZ795056 (study PRJEB30185, sample SAMN05720227) | activated sludge metagenome | isolation source: Anaerobic digester | place: USA | collected 2015-03-09 ... | reverse complement strand
TTGCCAGAGCAAGTCCGGTTGCCTGAGCCGGTTTTTTATGGTGAACAGACGGCCGCCCGCATCAATCCGGGATACACCCGCGAATATCATGATCTCGTCATGCCACTCCCGGAGTCGCATCACTAAATCATGAAATAATCATGCGACTCCGGGAGTGCGATTACTGTTGTGCAATATCATCCTGTTTATCCCGGATAGAGATTGCAGTATCATGTTTTGGTACCGACAGGCGGGCACCACATCAACATTGCGCTGCAGGATAGCGGCATACTGCCAGATACTGGCGTATGCATCATACAGCAAGCTGATGGTTGGATCTCGTTGACAGGCCCGGCTTACCGGCGATAGCGGGTCGGGTCGGGCACACCGGCCTCGGCAAAGCCCTGCTTGCGCAGGAGACAGGCGTCGCAGTGTCCGCAGGCCCGCCCTTGATCGTCCGCCAGATAACAGCTCACCGTATGGCTGTAGTCCACCCCAAGCGAGATCCCCAATTGAATGATGCCCGCCTTTGAAAGCTGCATCAGGGGCGCATGGATCCTGAAAGGACGCCCCCCGTCGGCCGCGCTCGTCCCCAGATTGGCGGCCTTTTCAAAGGCCTCGATAAAGGCCGGGCGGCAGTCGGGGTATCCCGAATAGTCAACGTGGTTGACCCCGATAAAGATGTCCCGCGCGGGCAGGCCCTCGGCCAGGGCCAGGGCCATCGTCAAAAACAACATGTTGCGGGCCGGGACATAGGTCGGTGCGATGGCAGCCCCCATCGACTCGTGGGTGCGATCCAACGGAATCTCTCCCCCGGAGGTCAGGGCCGACGAGGCAAAGGGGCGCGGATCGAGTTCGAGCTCAAGATGGCGCACCGCTCCATATCGTGAGGAGATCTCGCGCGCCCGCGAGAGTTCAATATCATGTTTTTGGCCATACCGGAACGAGAGGGTCGTCACCGCAAACCCGTCCGCAACAGCCTGCGCCAGGACAGTCGTCGAATCCAGCCCGCCGCTGGCCAGTACAAGAGCATTGTCCATCAAGTTTCCTTCCGATGCATCTTTCCTGCTCCAAACCCGGCCGGCGGGCCGCCGATCCGGTACTGCTTGCGGATGAGATTCCAGCTTGACGCGACCTGGCGTCCATGGCCTGCGCCATGCCAGTAGTGGTCATGGAGATCATAGACCTTGAGACTCCCGTTTCCGTCACGCCAGACAAGACTCTCATACTCAAGATCGGCGCCCCGTGTGCGGAACTCCCTCCGTCCCCAGGCGTAGACAAGATCCGAAGCCGGAATGATGCTCACATGCCAGAGATTCCTCTCGACCAGCCATTCATCCCCGAGATAGAGATAATACCGGGAATGACCGAGTCTCTTGGCGAGGATCCGGATGGCAAAGAAAAAAAACAGGATCCCGATACACCCGGCAATCAGGAGCAGCAAGACCCGCAGGGGTGTGGCCGGGACTGTTTCCGTGATAAAGATATTCGATGCGGTCAGGCCGGAACCACCCAAAAACAACAGGGCAAAGAGGGCAACCGTGCCTCCCACAAGCAGAGAGGGGCGCCAGATCCCGTACCGTCTGTCAGAGTCGGCATCGGCCGCCTCCACCAGGATCCGACGTGCCTCCCGAGGCAGCAAAAACACGGGGCGCCAGATGACCCGGATCTGTCCCGTTTCCGAAGAAGCCATTCTGCACCTCCACCCTAGAGATTCGTCGTTTTGAATATCGCATCCAATTTCTTGGCGTATTCCAGGGTCCGCTCCATGAGCGCATCCTGCCGTTTTTCAAGAAGTGCCCGTTCACCCGCATAGACCATGGCCTCATCGAGGGGTAATTGCTGCAGGCTTCGCGCATGCGCATCATACCAACGGATGACCTCATTGCTGGAAACAGTCACATCATCGAGATGCCGCACCAGAACGTATTGCCGGACGGCCTCCCGGACAGCCAGGCGCAACCAGGCCTGACACTCTGCGGAATCAAGCCAACCAGATGATCCGGCGTGGGCCGCCAGAATATCCGAGAGATAGCGGTTGCGCAGCCAGAGATTGCGGAAGGCGGTATTGGTCGAAAATCGCGTCCTCTGGGCCGGGGAAAACTGGCTGCTCATCTTCATGGTCACGGCAAACTCGGCAAGAGCGGCATCCCGCCCGTAGGACCGGCCTGCAATCCTGTACATCTCCGGACCGGCGTGCTCCGGACCGGCGAGCCAGACAGCCAGCCCGCCTGCGGCGAAGGAAAAGCCGCAGGCCATGAGCACCACAAGTATCAAGCCGGCCTTATTCAAGGACATGAACGAGAAGCCCGTCACGGAGTTTCGGTGCGAACCAGGTTGACTTGGGCGGCATGATCTTTTTTTCTTCGGCCACCGCCATCAGCTCGCCGATCGAGGTCGGAAACATCGAGAAGGCCACGGCAAATTTCCCGCTGTCAACCAGCTTTTCGAGTTCGGCCGTTCCGCGTGTTCCACCGACAAAGTCAATCCGTTTGTCTTTTTTGGGATCCTCGATTCCGAAAAGTGGTCCCAAAACCTCGTTCTGCATGATGGCCACATCAAGGCGTGCCAATGGATCAGCCGGAAGACTGCCATTATAGCGCAACCCGAACCACTCGCCACCGATATACATCGAGACCTCTTTGTCCTGCTTTGGAGCCTTGTCCTGTGTCGGTGCAATCTCGAACTTTTCGCCGAGTTTTGCAAAAAAGCCCTCTTTGGTCATGCCGTTCAGGTCAACGAGCACGCGGTTATAGGGCAGAATGCGCATCTCGTTGTCGGGGAAGGCAACCGCGAGGAAGTAGGCATACTCCTCATTCCCGGTATGCCCGGGATTGGCCGCCTTGCGCCGCTCATACACAATGGAAGCGCCGGCACTGCGATGATGGCCGTCAGCGATGTAGAGGGGGTTGATTCCCTCAAAATACTTGACGAGAGCCGAGATTTCGCCGGCATCATCGATCAGGTGGACAATATGGCGGATCCCGTCCTCGGCCGTGAAATCGTAGAGTGGCTTGCGCGCCGTCACCTTCTCAACAAGACTCTTCACATCCGCGTGCGCCTTGAAGGTCAGGAGCACAACACCGGTCTGGGCATTGGTCTCGTCGATATGCCGTGTCCGGTCTTCCTCTTTGTCCTTGCGGGTGTGTTCGTGCTTGCGGATATGGTTGTCCAGATATTCCTGGGCCGAAAAGCATCCGGCAATCCCGCTCTGACGGTGGCTCCCCTCTTCAAGGGTGTACACATAGAGACAGGGCTTTTCGTCCTGCACAAAGATTCCCTCGGAACGCATCCGTGCGAAATTTTCTTTGGCGCGGGCATAGACCGCGTCGGAATAGAGATCCGTCCCCTCGGGAAGATCGATCTCGGACTTGTTGATGTGCAAAAACGAATGGGGATTGGAACCGGCCATCGCCCTGGCCTCTTCACTGGAGAGGACGTCGTATGGAGGACTGGCCACCTCACGGGCAAGATCGGGCCTTGGTCGAACACTTCGAAAAGGGTGGAGACAGGACATGAGGGAGTAACTCCTTGGGAACTTTATTGTTATATATCCTCGTAGAGTCAAATGTAGCACACTCTTCCCTCGCTGAACAGGAGTCACTTGCATGAAATCCCGAAGCTTCTCCCTCCTCACACTGGTTGTACCCTTGATGACGCTCATTCTCATCCTGAGTCCTTCCAAAGCGGCGGCCTTTCCGTTCTCCCCGGGAGAAGTCATCCGGTTCCAGATCAAGGTCTTCGGGCTGCATGTCGGCTACCAGGACATGAAGTTCACCGGACCGGTCATGCTCAACGGTCGAAGGGTGTTGCATGCAGTCGCCGATACCAGATCCCTTGAATCGATCAAGTCGGCTTTCAACTACAGCCTCCATGATGTGATCGAAGTCTGGATGGATCCGGTTACCCTCCTCCCGATCCGCGTCTACAAGGACATCCAGGAAGGCTCATGGACGGACAAGGTGACGATCGATATCGACCAGAACAACCGCACCGCCCTGTACAGAGACAAACGGAACCCCAATGGCGTCCGGATCCCCCTGCGGCGGGCAACACTGGACATCCTTTCGCTGGTCTACTATGTCCGTGCACAGCAAGCACAACCCGGGACCATGCTTTCAGCCGATTACATCGTGGACAACAAGCAAGGGGTCAAGGATGCCAACATCGCAGTCCGGAGAGCCGATCCCCTGCCGGTTGGAGGCCGGTCTGTCCCGACCTTGCTCTTCGAACAGCTCGGCGGCCAGGGTGTGCGTGTCCGCATGACCGATGACGCCAATCGCGTCCCCGTCTCGATCACCGTCGGGACCTTCAAGGTGTACGGCTATGACATCGATATCGTCGGAAGCCTCGTCAAGGTGACCCGTGGCCAATAAGCCAATCCTCCCGCCCGCCCTTGGGGAAACGTTTTGTTCAAGCTTTGTCCGTGTTTGATCGATAAGTATAAGAGCAGATACCAGGAACAGCGCTTGCTGTTCGATACAGGACCGGACGAATGCATAAGAACAAACCGAAGGGACCCAGTGCCGAGATCATCAGGGCCCTTCCCAAGGTTGAGCTGCACCGGCATCTCGAAGGTGCCTTCAGACTCGAGACCCTGCTGGATCTGGCACGAAAACGCAATCTCGTTGACCTCCCTCTGGACGATGTTGACGCCTTCCGGCGTGTTGTCCAGATGACGGAACACGATCTGCCCGATTTTTTGACGTTCCTGTCCAAATTCCGGGCCGACTGGTATTCAACACTCGAGGATCCCCGGCGCGTCGCTTACGAAGCCGTGATCGACGCGGCCAAAGAAAACATCCTGTATTTCGAAATGCGCTTCTCTCCCGAGCACTATGCCCGGAAGAGTGGTTTTGCCCTTGAGGCGGTCATCGAAACGGTCATCGCGGGAGCCAAGCAGGCTGCCGATGAAACCGGAATCATGATCGCTTTTCTGGTGACCCTGGGACGGGAAAAACTGGATGCGGACGAAATGAAGCGCTATATCAAGGTCTGTCAGCCCTATCTCGATCACGGTGTCGTCGGAATCGATCTGGCCGGTGACGAGAGTCATTACCCGGCTGAACTCTTTTCCTCCGTCTTCAAAGGGCTGTATGAACGGACAGGCTTCAAATCCACGATCCATGCCGGAGAAGCTCTTGGTCCCGAAAGCGTGGTGACTGCCGTCCGTGATCTTGATGCCCACCGGATCGGGCATGGTGTACGCACGATCGAGGACCAGGCAGCCATGGACCTCATTCTGGAGAAGAAGATCCCCCTGGAGATGTGTCTGACCAGCAACCTCCAGACCGGGACGGTTTCCTCGCTCAAGAAGCACCCCTTCCCCAAATTTTTCAAACAGGGCGTCCGTGTCACGCTCAACTCCGATGATCCCCAGATCCAGCAGAGTGATCTGAATGACGACTATGGCCATGCAGCCAGTCTGTACCAGATGACCATCGAGGATTTCCGCACCATCAACCGCTACAGCCTTGAGGGTGCGTTTCAGCCGGATGATGTCCGGCACACCTTGTTGGCCCGCTACGAAGCGCGCTTCGATGCCGCTCTCCTTGAATGCGGTGTTTCCCGGGAAACTGTGCCATAATGGCAAAAGAGCGTCTTACGCCCTTCCGACGTGTCAGTTTGACAGCCTCCTGTTCTCCAAAAAAAATCCTTCCATCCTGACAACGCTGTTATCTGCTTATACTTCTGCAAATTATCATTTTTCGGCAAATTTCCTGCGATTGGCATATACCTTGCAATATAGTTCAGTGGCAAGCGGCAGTACGCATTTCATGCACAATCCTCCTTTTTGTGGTCATCCCCCCGGTTCGTTGAATCGGGGGGATGTTTTTTCTTTGGTGCTCCATGCGTATACTTTGCCCAGAGGAAGCCATGCAACCCAATGAGTTTTTTTACCAGCTCACCCCTGACGCCATGCTGACGGCTCTTGAGCAAGCCGGCTATCATCCTGAAGGCCGTTTTCTCATGCGCAACAGTCTCGAGAACAGGGTCATCAGTGTCGCGCTTTCCGATTCCGGCTCCTGTGTTGCCAAATTCTACCGGCCGGGGCGTTGGTCCCGGGAGACCATCCTTGAAGAGCACGCCTTCCTGTTTGAGCTGGCTGCCCACGAGATACCGGTCTGTGCACCACTCCTCTCCCATGGCACCAGTCTTCATGAATACCAGGGCATCTTCTACGCTGTCTGGCCGCTGACCGGAGGACGTGGACTTGAAGATCCCGATGAGGATACCATGCGCCAGATTGGCCGCCTCCTGGGTCGAATCCACGCGGCCGGTTCCAGGCAGGGATTCGCTTCCCGTGTGGAGTTTTCAGCTCTGAGCTATGTTGAACGCCCTCAGGCCTTCCTCGAGCCGCTCATGCCCGTTCATTGCCGGCCACGATACCGGAACGCCGCCCGGAGAATTGCCGAGCTCTATACCACCGAGTCGCAGGGTGTCCCGGTCCAGAGGATTCATGGGGATTGTCATCCGGGAAACCTCCTGATCGATGGTTCGAACATCTTTTTTCTCGATTTCGATGACTGCCTGACCGGGCCGGTTGTCCAGGATCTCTGGATGCTCCTCCCGGACCGTGGTGACGCTTCATCCCGCTTGAAAACCGCCTTCCTTGAAGGCTATACCCTCTTCGCCACCTTCGATCCAGCCTGGTTCCGGCTGATCGAAATCCTGCGCGGGATGCGCTTTGTCCATTACGCCGCCTGGATCGCCAGGAGAAGAGAAGACCCCGCCTTCATGCTCGCCTTTCCCGATTTTGGCACGGATGCCTGGTGGGAACGGGAGACCCGGGATCTTGAGGAACAGGTCCAAATCATCGAGGAGACTCTTTCTGAAAAGACGGATCAGGGTCAGGAAAAGACGTACAGCAACTTCGACTATTTCCCGGACTTGCGCGATCCCTGATCACTCCCTTGAGCAGTCCGCTGTACACGCAGTGCCGGTCAATAGAACACGCAGATGCGCTCCAAGGTCCGTCATGCCGTCTCACGGATCCTTTTGGATCAGAGTGTTTCTGTGTGGGTGACAGGATACGAGCAGGCGCACGCTCTCAGGACTGCCACTCCTCATAGTGGGTGATGATCGGATCAACATCCAGGTATTCGATCCTCTTCATGCACATCGAGATCCGTTCTTCGGCCTTTTTCCGGTATTCCTCGAGCATCCTGACAATCCGGGAGTCACGACAGCCCTCGATATAGCTTTGCAGGATGGCCAGGGTTCGAGCATCGCTGTACCCGGAGATGATCTCAAGGATGCGGAACGCCCGTTTGAGATTGTTCCCCGAAAAATAGATCTCGAGGGTCGTATTGAGCTCGTCCAGCAGGAAGAAGAGCCAGCGCTTGACAAAGGGTTCCGCTCTCTGGAGGAGGTAGTTCAAAAAATGGATGTTCCTCTTCTGGTTGATCGCGCCCAAAACACTGGCGAAAGCGTCTGCCGCATCCTCATCGTCCATCACGATCAAGGCCGAGAGCGCTGCCCGGAACCGTTCATCGGGAAGCATGGTCGGTGTGCAGTCCTTCATCACATCACCGAAGATCCGGTTGACCTCGGCAAGATGCATGACAGCTTCTTCGTTTCCCATGCTCATACCCAGCCTTTGAGTATTGAAAAAATGACGACGATTCCGAGCGAGGCTGCCCCGATCCACCAGGCATGCTCGGTCCGAGTCTTCAGTTCCTCCGGACCCTCATTCGGGAAGCAGACCCGAGCCAGATTAATGAAACGCAGATTGCGCATGGCCGGTTCAAACCCGGGATTGTCGTCATGACACCGCTTGAGCATGCGTACAGCCGTTGCATAGTCACCGGACTCGTAATAGAGCAGTGCCAGGTTGTACATGGCCCAGGCATGATGGGACTCGATCGTCAGGATCCTGCGATAGTACTGCTCGGCGAGATCAAGACTCCCGGCCTGATGGTACACGGTTCCAAGATTAAACAGAGCCGGTATATAGTCGTCGCGAAGCTCCAGGGCTTTGCGGAATGCCCGGATGGCACCGACACTCCGGCCCTGCCGGATATGGATGTTCCCCATATTGACAAAGATGGCCGGATTGAGCAGTGCGTCACCCTTCATCGAACGCAGGACTGCCAGGGCTTCTTCGAGTCTCCCCACCCGGTGAAGACATCGGGCGAGTTCGACATGCATCTCGTAATCACCCGGATAGAGCCGGCACCCTTTTTTGAGGTCAATGATGGCCCGGAGCCACTCCCCGTCCCGGATATGGAGCATCGCAAAATCGCGGTAAATCTCCGCCGTGTCCGGCCAATCCCGCTGGAGATTTCTCAACCGGATGAAGGCGCCATGGGTATCGCCCCGGAGCATGGCCAGAATGGCGTACCCTCGCCGCTCGGAGAGCGTCGCATAGCTGTCCTCGCTGTCGATTTCCCTGCTGCAGAGTGCAACCAGACGAGAGAACTGCAGATTCTCGAGCATGTGCATCTGTTCAATCTCGCGCAGTGTCAGCGCGCGGTAGAGGATATCCTGCGAACCTTTGAGAACCAGTCGATAGTTTTCGAGGGCGGCCTTGAGGTTCCCCTGGAGTCTGTAATTATTGGCAATGTAATAATAGGCTTCGGGACCGACCTGACCGCAGGCCAGGGCATTGTCCAGAATTTCCTGAGCATCCCGCCGTCGGCCCTGATACCAAGCCGTGGCCGCCAGCAGGAGTTTCATCCTGGCGATCGGCATCCCTTTATCGGCAGCAATGAAAGCCTGACGGCGGGCTTCCCGGATGTTTCCCGCTTCAAACGCATCCTGGGCTGTACGCCAAGCCATCTCAGACTTGCTGATCAAGGCATCATTCTGTCCTGTTGTACGGACTCCAGCCATCACACCGCCACCAACCACGTTCCATTGTGTTTCTTCTTCAATTAACGGCAGTCAAGGAGTGCAACTTTCGCGAAAAAGCCTTCACTCCGGCCCGGATCATTCCTCTTCCGGTACAAAATCGCCTTCAAAACAGATGTCCGAACCGACATTGCGCCATGTTCCCCTGAGCCGGGGTGCCATCTGCATCAGGCTTGTCCCGATATCCCGGATGGGCTGCATCCCGGTCCCACCGGCCATCACCGGAGCGATATAGACCCTGACCCGATCGACATACCCCTCCCTGACAAGCCCGGTCAGGATACCCGGGCCGGCTTCAACAAGCACGGAGGCAAATCCGTGTTCACCAAGCCAGGCAATGACCGGGCCGGGATCAAGGGACGAAAGACCATGCACACTGGCCCGTGTGCCCAGCCCTGCGAGAATCCCGCTGACCTTGTCCTCCGGGGCAAGAATATGGACCGGGCCCCCGCCTGAAAAGAGCCGGGCATCGGGCGGAATTCCCTGTGCCGTGAGGATGATCCGGGCCGGCTGCCATTCCCCGGAGGCAATCCGGCAATCCAGTCTCGGGTTGTCCTGTCGCACGGTGTTTCCGCCAACCAGTATGGCCTGGGCATCCTTGCGGAGAACCTGGACTTCAGCCCTGGCCTTCTCTCCGCTGATCCAGAAGGAATCCCCCGAATCGAGTGCCATCCGGCCGTCCAGAGTCATCGCATACTTTGCCACTATCCATGGCCTGCCGGTCGTGATGTACTTGAAAAAGGGTTGCATCAGGTTCCGGGCTTCCTCCTCGAGGCACCCGGTTTCAACAGCTATTCCCGCATCCCGAAGGGAACGGATCCCCTGACCGGAAACAAGGGGATTCGGGTCCAGCGTAGCGACGACAACCCGGGCAACCCGGGACTGAATGACGGCTTCCGTACAGGGAGGGGTTCTCCCATGATGGCTGCACGGTTCAAGTGTCACATAGAGGGTTGCGCCATGTGCCGAGTCCCCGGCCCGGGCCAGGCATTCACGTTCGGCATGGTTGTGACCGGGAATCTGTGTCGCCCCCCTGGCAATGCACAATCCGTCCTTGACGAGAACGGCACCGACCGGAGGATTGGGCCAGGTCCGGCCCAGAGTCCCCCTGGCTTCCCGCAAAGCCTGCTCCATCCAATAGCAATCCAGCATGGGTGTTATCGAGATATCCATCCTGCAAGTATACGGGTACCGGAACGAAAGTCGAAGCCTTGCTCTGCTGATCCGGATTTCAGTCCGGAAAAGGAAGCGCAAGACCCGAAAAACTTGACAACGCTTGAAAAACAGGGTATCTACAACTGTGCGCTATCGTTTTCATACCGATCACAGTCTGCTTTCGCTGATTCCCGAGCAAAGACCGGGGGTCGGCAGGGAGGTCTTGCGGCGTTTCGGTTCCCGCCTGGCCCTTACGGCCGATTCGATTCTCTCTCTTCCCGAATCCGAGCGCAATCTTTTGCTGGCGGCCTTTGTCAATTCGCTGCACACCCTTGTCCCCGGCCAGATGACGAGCCTCATGCCGGCCGGCCTCCAGGTTTCCAGCCTGCTCTCAGCCCTTCTGTTGGATTTTTGGCCCGTTCATGCCAAGGCCTGCCAGTTCAACATCCAGGCCATCCATGCCGGGCTGCAAAAAAAGCAGCCGGAGTTTCTGGTTTCCGGGCTCAACCATCTCGCCTCGGGACTGCGCACGCTCTCCCGTCTTCCCGATGATGTGGGCATCTTCCTGCGGGTCAAGTACGCTCCCGTCGCAGCCCTCCGTCCGCGGGATCTGGCGGCTCTGACCGACAAGCATGATGCCCCCCTCGCACTCCTGACACGACTGGACAGCTTGCACCCGCTGCGTGATGAGCCATCCCCGGGACTCCTGGCCGGTCTGATTGCCGTCCTTCGTCTGGAACACCTCAAGCATCTTGTCACGGAAGAGGACCGGGAACACACGCTCAATTTCTCCCTGCTCGAGCGTTTTGCGGACTGTGAACATGTCAGGAAGCGCTTTTTCTCGAAACCCCTGCCCGATCCGGCACCGGTTCTTTCGGAGGAGAGCATCGACAGTCTCAGGCTGAAAAAAAGGTCTTTGCCGGAAGAGCCAGCCTCGGCCGGAGCGGACAGTGAAGCCGTCTACTTCAACCGGTACGATGTCCTTCTCGCGTCGGAGCGACTCTTGCGCCTTGCCATCCCCAAAGACAGGCACTGCTTTGGCCAACTTGAGATTCTCCTCGCCCGGCATGGAACAGGAGACGGAGCGGCCCTGGTTTCCCATGCCATGCGCTGCGAGCGCTGCTCGGCGTATCTCTCGGTTTCCCCTCTGCTCGAAGGGGGAAGGGAGAGACGTCTTTCGGGACAGACACAGCGCCGCATGCGGTCCGCTCTCAGCGAACAGGAACGAGTGGTCACCTCATCCCTCTGAGGGACGCGGACATCCACCTTCTCACAACATGGACAAAAACTGGATTTCCTGCAGGGCCGGTTGATCCAATGAGCCGCGGCCGTTTCCGGTGCATCCAAATACCAGAATGGCCAGGATCTGTCCGTCTTTCAGGACCGGTATATAGGCCAATTGACTGATCTCGTCGGGATCAACATCGGGAAAGCGCTTTTTCATATTGGGGTTGCTCAAGGCGGACTCACGGATGAAGAGAACCTTGTGCCTGGCCAGAAACATCGTAAAAAGCTTTTCGGAGGCTGCCAGGGTGCAGGCCGAATCACAGGCGGCGGAAAACCCGCTGCGTTGTGTGACCCGGTAGATCCCATCCCCGGCGTTCTCCAGCAGGAGAACATCCTTGACGTCGAGAGAACGCTCAAGCATGGCGACGATTTTTTCAAACCATACATCAAGCCCGCTCCCAGAAGAGTCATCTTGGGCCAAAACGGAATCTTCCTCGGGATTTTCTCCTTCATGCGGAATCACATCCTGCTGAAAAGCGACCCTGTCAATGATCGTCTGCAACTCATCATCATGTCCCCGGGTCTCGAACTCGCCCTGATCGACCGGGGTCTGGCGGGAGCGAGCCAGAACAGCACTGAGGGTCGGCATCTCGTCGGAGGGTTCATCCACAGGTTCGGGTACATGTGTTTCGGGCTCCGGATGATACTCGACCTCTTCGGTGACGTACATAGTATCCGTCGCCTTGATGATGTCCTCGGCCGTCGCCTGGATCTCCTGCATGGAGGATTCGTGAGCATCAATCCGCTCGCGAACGAGTTCGAGCCGGCCATGCTCCCAATGGTTGATCACCCGGAGAATCAGGAGGAGGACCAGTGCCACGATGACGAGTCCATTCAGAACCAGGATCTGGCCGGCGATACCGGGCAGTCCCTGCCCGTCCCGGGAAGAGATTCCGGCAAAGACCTGCGAAGAGAAGCCGCTCCGGACCGGAACCAGAATGGCATCCGAAGTCCGGATTTCCTGCATATTCCTGCGAATCTCCGACGCCAGACCGGTCAGTGCATCACGTTTGGGGAGCAAGCCGTCTTCGGCGAGGAAAACAACGCCGTCGACAACGGAGGCACGGCAATGGCCACCATAAAAACGGCTTGTCAAAAATGAAGGAGCGAGCACCACCCGGAGAATACCGACATCCATGCCTGCCCTGGAAAGACAACGGACAACGGCTTCCGCCCGACCATCGGCAAAAAACTCGAAACTCCCCGGCTTGCGCAGGAGAACACGCATCCTCTGTTTTTCGTCATCCTTGAGAGGTTTTCCCTCAAGAGCATCACTGGCGGAATCAATCACGATCGTATCGTCGATGCCAATCAGACGGAGTGATTCACAACCGGAGATGCCGTTTGCCAGTCGGCGCAAGGCCAGGGCGCCCTTTTCGAGAGACTCGCCCAACTCGTACTGGGCCAGGGTATGAATGATCACATCATCGCTTGCCAGAAGATTGAGACGGCGCAGGATCTCTTTCCCGTCCTCTTCGACGACCTTGAGTATTGTCTCAATCCCGGCCACCTGATCGGAAAGTCTCGAGTCCTCAAAGAAGAGAAGACCCCTGCTGGCCGTGTAATAGACGAATACAAAGCAGGCGCAGGACAGGATGGTCAAGAAAATGTGTCCCAGATATCGTTTCACGTCATTCCACCCTGATGAATTGCGCCCAGTTTCCCTGGAAAAGAACAATATATCCCGATCGCACCCCGAGTGCAAGCCTCTTGCGCCGGATCCGTTCAACACCACCGGCCCAGTCTCCGGTGTGCAGGAGAACCGGAACATTCCCGGGTGCGAGGAACATCCCGTTCTCGCCGGCAATGGCCTGCCCTCCTCTTCCGGCCAAGGCTCCAGAAAAGCCCGCCGAGAACTGCCACCAGGAGCCTCCGGTCCCGAGACTCCCCATGACCACGGCCGACGCCTCGACTATCGCGTTGAGGGCATTTCTCTCGGGAACGGTCAGACAAAGCCGGACAAGGGATAGCGTCGGGACAACCAGGGCCGCACGGTCGGATGCCTGGGAATTATATCTGGCTATGATACCCTTGGCGCTCTCGTTTCCGTAGAGACGGACCGCCAGTGATTCCATGCTATCCCCTGCCGCCCTGTTATAGGCAACATGATAGAGGGCATCACCGGGAGGCATCCAGGGTCCGGTCTCCTGGTCGAGCTTCTCGCCATTTTTCAGTTTTTCCGTCTGGAGAAGAAGTTGCCGGTACTTCTCCTGCAGGTCTTCGTACTTCTTCCGGTACTCGACATAGAGCCTGTAGTTTTCAGCGGAGTCCCGCAAGAGGGCGGCCGGATCGGCTTCATCGGATTTCCTGAGGATCACCTGAAACTCGATTGTCCGGGCATTCTCCTGTTCGTCGACAGCCTTTGCCCTGACCGTATTGAACCCGCTCTCCAGCTTGATCCGGGCTTCGAATGTTTTTTTGGTCCGGTCGATCGTTGCCGGTACGGAACCTGGTTCGACAATGATCTCGCGAAGATCCTTGTCATCCCATGTTCCCTTGACCGTAAAAAATTCGCTGAAGGATTCACTCGCCATATCCACCGCAAACTCGAGACTGGGTGCTTCGGTATTGAAGGTGACCGTCAGATCCTTTGTCGTCCTGCTGCCCGCTTTGTCAACGGCGACAATCTGGAATTTGTTGACACCCCTTGCCAGCGAGAGAGTGCTCTCGAATTCCCACTTCCCCTTTTCTTTCTGGACGAGTTTCCCGCGGATGCGGCCGGGCATCAGATAGACTTCATCAAGGGTCTCGTCAGCAACAGGGAATTTGAGTACGTATTTTTCTTCACTGCTGACCAGCGCTCCGCGATCCGGCGTCAATCCGATGATCGGAGGTTGTTCATCAAGAAAAATGCTCCGGGTCGCAACCGCATCCTGCCTGGCAATGTCGAGAATCCTGACCTGGATCCTGTTGTCTCCGGGAACGAGGTTCAGGGTCTGCTTCCAGGTCCGCATCTTGCGGTCGACCTCCTGAAGCCGGGTGAAACTTCCCCCGTTCTGTGCATACTCGAACTCCCGGGGATAGAGTTCAAGATAGCGTCCCCGCAGGGTATACTCCCGTGTCTTGACGGTTTCGGGAGCATCGTCGACCGTGATGACCGGTTTGGTTGCATCGATCACCAGGGGCCAGACAGCCCTGTTTTTGAAACCGGAGGCGTCGGTAATTTCGAAGACAAGATCGTATGTCAAGCCTTCCTTCAGGTTTCCCGCATCCAGCCGCGCCACGTCGAGAGCCCCCATACTCCTGGCCCCGCGGATTTTCTCCTGACCGAGCAAGACCAGTCCGGCTGTCGAATAGGGTTGCGTCACGTAGATGGATGGTCGCCAGGAGGCACCGGCCGTCACCACCGGCTGGGTACTGCGCAGACCGGCCTGGATAAGGATGCTCCCAGGCTTTTCGTAGCCGGTTTTTGGATGGACCCAGACCTGGGGGGTTTTCTTGTCGAGCATCATCCCGCCCTCGCCGTCCGTTCCCAAAAACAGCTGGCTTCCGTACAGGGCAATCGCACTGACGGAATTGTCCAGCAACCCATGGCTGGCCTTGGTGATGGTGGTCCACTCGCTTCCACCGGCACTGCGGTCGAGACGGGAGACCCCGCCAAAGGTCCCGGCCCAGACATGCTCTCCGTCCGATCGCACGGCAAACACCGTATCGTCGGCCAGACCATCCCGGACCCGGTAGGCCTGGAAACGCATGCTGTCCTTGTCAAAACGGAGCAGTCCGCCGCCGTAGGTCCCTACCCAGACATTCTTCCCGTCACTGTCCACACAGGTCACCTGTTTGGCCGTCAAGCCCTGGGATGCATCATAGGTCGTCCAGAGATCGGCATAGCGGTCATAGACCGAGAGGCCGTCGTCCGTCCCGGCCCAGATCTGGTCACCGTCAACGGCAAGAGCATGGATCCTGTTGGCCCCCAAGCCGTCAATCGGTGTGTAGGGGGCGCTTCTCCAGATCTGTTGTCGCTTGTCAAAACGTATCACACCCCAGTAGCGGGTTCCGACCCAGACAAACTCCTCATCGACGGCGACCGAGGTTGTCTCCTCGTCAGCCAGGCCATCCCGTTTTGTATAGACCTTCCAGCGCAGGCCAGGAGTCTGTTCAGCTGGACGATACCTGGCCACACCCTGGGCTGTGGCCATCCAGAGACTCCCCTCACCCTGATCGACAGCCAGTTTTGAGACATAGTTGGCGGGAAGCGGGGAGTTTCCATCGTGAAACACACCCCAGGCGTCACGACCGACATCATAGGAGACGAGTCCGTTGGCCGTCGCATACCAGACGACATCGCCAAGAACGGCAATATCCTTGACGTAGCCGGAACGTTGAAAAAATTCCGCCCGGGGAAAATTCCTGACGAGATCCACCGGTGGGGCGGCAAAAAGCGCCCGGGCGGCACCAAGGCATCCCAGCAGCGTCACTCCCAGCATGATCAAAACCGTCCTGCGCACGCCATACCCCTTCATGGAATCCTTTCTCCCCGCATCCCTCACTGGCCCAACTTGAAACGGGCCCGGGCGATATAGCTCACGGCAGCTGAATGCCCCGGGGAGATCGCCAGAATCTGGGACCAGGCATTGATGGCCCCCTGATAATTGCCCTGCTGGTAGAAGCTCATGCCGCTGTACAGAAGCTGCTGGATCTGGGCTTCATTCCGTTTGGCCACGGCCGCCCGGGCCTCGGCCACCTTGTTCATCGCCACGCGCCGGACTGTCCTGATCTCGCGGTAATTCCTGTCGTAGATCCAGACCTGTTCGAAAAACGGGAGTGATCCTTCAAAATTTCCGGCCTGATACAACCGCATCCCCTGCGCCCAGGCATCAGCCAGGGCCTTGGCCATCAAGTCCCTGGCCTGACCTTGAAGCTGTCTGGCATAGCGTGTTGTCGTTTCCCGTGCCTGGGAACTCTGTTTGTACTGGACAATCTGCAACACGAGTTCGAGTCCGAGCAGGGCGTCGTTGTACATCTTTTCGGCAATCTGTTTCTCTGCCTTTTTGATCATCTGGTCCGTCTCTTCCGAGAGTCTCCTCGAGAGGCCATTGATCCTGGTCCTGGTATTCTGGTCCTTGGGATTGTTTTGCACGATTTTCTGGTAGAGGACAATCGCATCGGCCGGTTTCCCCTGTTGCTCGAGGGTGATCGCCTCTTGCAGGAGCTTGAGGTTGTCGCCGGCTTCGTCCAGTTTGTTCTGGATCCTGTCGTCACTCTCGTTGTGCAGTTTTGCACTTTCGAGAACGGTGACCGCATTTGTATAATTCCCGGTCTCGTAGAGTGACTCTCCACGACGCAACTGGGCGAAGGCATAGGCTGTGATCCTGTCCTTGACATCCGCCAGGAGTGTCCGGGCCTTCTCGTGATACTTGTTGATCTTGAGGGCCTCTTCGAGGGCCTCGCGTGCCTGGAGGAGACGACCGGCTTTGGCGGACTCTTCGCCAAGGATGAAGTACCGGTTCTGGTTGTACACGCGGACTTCCTCGGCCGTCTTGATGTACCCCTGGACCATCTGCCGGTCGCTCTCGGTTGCATCCGGCATGCCGTCGATCTGTTTCCAGGTTTCGATCGCCTTGTCGTACTCCCGTTTTTTGAAAGCCTGGATCCCGGTATTGAAGTTCTCGAGAACACGGTTGCGGGAAGCCGAGAGTTTGATCCGTTCCTCGCACTTTTTCAGATAGTCGCTGATCTCCCTGTCATTGGGAGCCATCGCCAGGGCTTCGCGGAATTTGACCGCGGCCCGCTCGTATTCCCTGTTGTTGTAAAAATCGATCCCCTCGCTTCTTCGCTGGCGCATCGTGAGCCAGGACTGCTGCTGGGACCGTTTTTTGACTGACTCGTCAAGAAAATCCCTGGCCTGCTTGTCATCGGGCTTGATCACAAGATAGCGTTCAAACGAGTCGATTGCTTCACTCAAACGCTCCAGTTTTCCGCTCTTGAGGGCATCGAATCCTTTGTCAAAGAGGGATTTTGCCAGATCTTCGAAGCGGGCACTGGTGCGCGCAAACCCTTTTTTCGCATCCTCGTTGGCCGGATCAAGTTCGCTCGCAATCCGGAAATACTTGAGGGCCTCCAAAAGATCCTTGTCACTCCCGCGCCTGACCCAGGTTTCGGCAAGCTGGAGATTGTAAAGCGAACGCTCCCGCATCTCGCGGGCCGAATCCGCCAATGCTTTTTTTGACGGTTCATGGTCCGGATCGATGGCGATGGCCTCGCGCCATTTCTTGATCGCCTCGACATACTTCCCGTCCTTGTAGGCTTTCAGTCCTTCCTCGTAGGGGCCCTTGACCATGGCTTCCAGTGCGGTCCGGGTCGTCTCAAGCTCGCGCTCGGCCTCGGCGTTTTGCGGCCAGTAATTGAGCGCTTTCTCGAGAGAAGCAATCGCCTCGCGGATTTTTTTGTTTTTGATCTGGTCGCGCGCAATCGCCAAAAATTCCCCGGACCGGCTCATGCTCTGTCCGCTGATCTTGAGATCCTGATAGCGCTGCATCGCCAGATTGAGGTAATAGCGGGTGCTGGCATTCTCCCCGTATTCGAGCGAGACCTTGAAGCTGTCAATGGCATCGACATAGATCTTGCGCTTGAAGAGTTCCATCCCCCGTTTCCGGTAGAGCTCCGCCGCATTGAGCTTGCGTTCTTCGTTGGTCTTCCGCTCCCAGTTGTCCTTCTGGATCCGTTTGATGCGTTCCAGAAGATCCCGGGCCTCGCGGTGTTCCGGTCTGAGAGACAGGAGTGCATCAATTTTTTTCCGGGATTCCTCGAGGTCATTCCGGACAAAGGCGGCGACCCCGTCCCGCCAATGGTTTTCCACCAATTCATCGACGCTGCGGTCTATTTTTTCGACGAGATCCCGGGCCTTCCATTCAAGCGGATCAATGTCCAGGGCGGCGGTCGCAGCCTTGCGTGCCTCTGCCCAGGATCCGTTCTTGGCAAGATTCTCGGCTTTTTGGACGTAACTTTTTATCCGTTCGCGGTCATCGTCCGTCTTCCACGCTTCGCCCCGGATCCGGGTCTCGGCGATCTGGTCGAGTCTCCGAGCACTCTCGTTTTTCGGATTTTCCTGAAGGACACTTCTGAACTGTTTGCGGGCTTCGGCATAGTCGCCTTTGGTGAAACTCTCGATCCCCTTGTTGAGGGCCAGCAGCTGCTGTTCGATCGAGCGATACTCCTGCTTGTCCTTTCCGACCCGGTAGTGGACGGCAAACCGTGCCGATGGTTCACTCTCGGCCTCGAGGAGGATGCTTGAATGAAATGAAAAATCACTGACATCGACACCGATCCCGAAATCAAACCGTCCGCTGTCAAGCCCGGTATAGAGAGTCCAGCCGGCAATGACCCTGTATCCCAGACCGAGTCTGAAATCAACCTCGCCCAACCCCGGATACCAGTCAAAATCGGTACTGACAACGAGCTTCTCGTCCAGAAGGCACAGGGCCGCTCCGGTCACGATCCGGGTCTCGACCGGTTCTTTCGCGTCACCAAGTCCGAAGTCCACCGAGGGAATGACGTTTTCAATCCGGAGTCCGAATTGTAACTCGCGAGCCACCGGAAGGATGACTCCCAGATCGGCATTGGCGAAGGTTTTTGAACGTGCCTGGTCACCCGAACTGGAGTTCCACGAAAAATCCCTCCAGGCAAATTTGAAACTGGCGCCGAGTTTCAGGGCCAGGGGCAGATCGAGGGAGGCCGAGAGGAGAAGCATGTACTGGTTCTCGTCAAAGCTGTTGAACTCGCTGATCGAATCCCAGCTCTCCTGGGCACCGGAGAGGAGAAATTTGGTCCCGATTCCCATGGTCAGGATCTCTCCAAACCGGTGGGCATAGCCGGCGAACCCCATATTCCAGAAGAACCCGCCCATCGCATTCCAGGAGAGGGTCAGCTCGTCACCGTCCACAGCGTACAGCCCCGCCGGATTGAAGACAATGGCGGTCGCATCATCGGCCAGAGCGGTATAGGCCCCACCAAGGGCGAGGGCTCTTCCGCCCACACCCATCTCGATGACGGGAGCGGTATCCCCTCCCGGCCGGCCATGCAAACCGGCGGCCAGGAAGGTACAGAGGAGAGAGAGTGCCAGGGTCTTCCGGTTCATCGGGCCCTCCGCAGGATTCGCAGGGGCAGAATCTGGCTTATCCGGTATCCGTTCACAACCGAGAGAACCCGGATGTAATAGACCCCGGCCGGCATCCGCATGCCCTCGTCATCCTTTCCGTCCCACTGCCAGAGTTCTTCCCCTTTTTCCAGCACGGAAGGAACAAGCTCCCGGACAAAAGCGCCGTCATCCCGGTAAATCCCGATGGTGACACGTTCATGACCGGACGGAACATTGATCCGCAGGAGCCCGGCGTCAGCCATCCAGGGATCCGGGACGGCCCAGGCCTGTGTCTCGTTGGCCAGGGCAAAGCCCTGAATGGAGAGTGTGACAACAAAGAAGAGTACAAGAATCCGGCTCGTCATATTATTGGTTCCTGACCAGGCCAAGACGGAAGCGTTCCGTCTCTTCGCCCCGGGAGACATCCTGATAGCGTCTGATGACTGTGACGATGTAGACTCCGCTCTTGACCAGGCGGCCCGCTTCGTTCCGGCCATCCCAGGAAACGACATAGTCGCTCGTCCCGAAACTCCCGCGGGAATACTCCCTGACCCTGCGGCCGCTCAAGTCTTGAATGATCACACGGGCATCGAAGGAAGGCAAATCCGAGGGCGTCTTGACGGTAATACTGGTTGTCGTGGTTGTTCCGTCAAGGAGGAGAGGATTGGGACTGGCCGTCCCGATATTCCCGACACCGAGAATGGCCGGAGAAATGAGCGCGAAAAGCCAGACGCAAACAAACACACCCCGTACTTTCATGATCATCGTCCTCCACTCTCGAGTATATCCCATCCCGGGGGATCAATCGTCAATCGGTGCCGGTGCTGCGGGTTCCATATCGGGAAGTGTCAAGCCATCAGCATCCATGGGCAAATCCACAGGGCCGTCAATGATGACAAATTCCCCTTCAGCAACCGGAGTCCGGGGATCGAGATGAAACCGTTCATACCTGCGCAGATCCGGCTCACCGCTGGCCTGAAAATCGGCGGGCATTCCGGCACCCGGAGCGACCTTGGGCCGGACACTTTCGGTCCGTGGAGCTTCGGTCCGGATGATTCGCCGCTCCACCCTTGGCCTGACGGTTGTGATCCGCTTGGCCCCTTCGAGAATTTTTTTCCCGTGGCCAAGGGATGCATCAAGGGCATGGAGCAGCAATTGTTCGCGCATCCCGTGTGTCCTGATGATTTTCCAGATCCCTGAGAGAATCCGGCGGACCAGCCAGAGTGTCACAAAAATCGTCAGGACGAGTATCAGGAAGCGGACTCCCAGAAGCAGGAGTTTGGATGAATCGACGGGTGGAGAAAGAAGCCCGATGAAGATCCCGCTTTCTGAACCGGCTATCCTGACAGGGAGGGCCAGATTCCGCTTCCGGCCGGCACGGGTATCAAGAAAACGTTCGTGCCGCAAAGCCCGTTCCGGGAGAGCCCCCCATGAACCCTGACCGGACTCGATAAGGGGATCATTCCCGCGCACATGGAGGTAGAGCCTCGAGTCTCCGGATCCGGGATATTCGGCAACCAATTTTTTCAGAGTCGAGGCATTCAGGACAACAACGACAGTCCCCTGACGCTCCCGCATCGGCGACAGAAAGGAGGCCAGGAGCATGAAGCGCTGGCCCGGGAGGGGCTCGAGGATGGCGCTTCGAGCGGTTCGTGCTTTTTCAAGAATTTTTTGAGGAACAACCTCGGGCGGGAGAGGTTCGCGGTTTTCCCGTGTTGTCCGCAGGAAGACGCCACCCGGACCATGAAGGAGAATCTCGTCAATGTCGCCATAGCGGGTGATGAGTCCACCCAGATAGTCCTCGGCAAACATCAGGGAGAGTTCCTGGCCAAAATCGGGCAAAGCGCGCCGGACAAGAGGGTGCGTGACGATTCCGTCAACATTGTCCAGCACCCGGGCAAACCAGTTTTCAATCCGGACCTTGTAGAGTTCGAGGTCACGGCGGGCTTCCCTGTCCGTTTCTCCATAGAGGGCCAGATCCGCCAGATCGGTCGCTGCCGCTCCGGCACCACCCCCGCCCGACCCGAAGACGATGTCCGTCATGTCGACCAGAAAATCCGTGACCTGGGGCGGAACAACCTGGGGCATCTGGTCGCTCCTCGCCAGCCAGACCAGGAGGGCGAGGACAATCACAAAATCCCGCAACCCGACCAGAAGGTTTCGCACCACCGGTTTCATGCCAGACTCCCCTCTCCTCTAACGATTCCAGCCACGCGGGGACAGGAACCCTCCTTCAGTATCGGAGGATTCTTCGGGTATACTGAGTAGCTCGTCATCCCGGGAATTCCATCCGGCGGCTGGCGAAACCAGGCGATACAGTCGGACAAATCGCCCTGATGCCGGGAACGGAGAGGAACCAGATCAGGATTCGTTCACAAGGCTGACAATCACCAGGGGGCGCAGCCCGAAGCGTTCTTCGAGTTCCAGTTCGGCCCATGCCTGGATCTTCCGCCGAATGGCACTCATTCCCAGGGTCCCGGACTGGTACCCGTCCAATATCTCGACCTCGCAGGCATCCCTCAGGCTCTCGAGATCCTTCTGGTGCTGGTCGGCGCGCAGACAGCCCCGCATGGTCAGGGAGACATGGGCAAATCCTGATGGGGGATTGAGCCTGAGCACAAAGCAGGCAACCCCGTGCCGGGCCATCAGGGAGCGCTCATACGCGCCGACTTCGGGGAGTCGCCTGTGTTTGCCGGACTGGAGACTGTTCCCCAAAAAGACGAGACCGGGAACTTCATCCCAGCGGACCTGATCCCCGTTTCCCGGAAGGACAGTCTTGATCCCGCATTCCGTACCCAACCCGGCCAAGGCCCTGCGCTGGAAGGCATCACCGTGGACCGGAACAAGGATCCTTGGGCGGATGCACCCGATGATCTCCCCAAGGACGGATCGAACCGCGTGCCCGCTGGCATGGACCGGTTCGAGAGGAGGAACGGCCAGGCTGGCCCGTGAGGAAGCCGCCAGGCGGAGCATGGCCCGCCAATCCTCCTCGTTTCCCGGAACCGGACTGGCGGAGATGACGATGGCATCCCGGTCTGTCAAGCTGGAGGCACCCGAAAGAAGCCGCATGAAGGCCGAGCTCTCCTCGCCCTGACACCCGCTCGCCAAAATCAGGGCAGGAGATTCCGGAAGACTCCCTTCGAGGGCAGCAACGCCCCGGACCGCGTCCCGGTCCAGACTGCGGATGATCCCGATCGCGCCAAGCATCGCCTCCCCGTCAACAAAGAGCAGCATCCCCGCTTGGCGTCCCGCCGCGAGAGCGGCCTTGATCCTCCCGAGATTACTGCTGAACGTCGTCATCAAGACACGTCCGTCCGCATGCCGTCCGATCCAGTCGCCGATTCCCGCAACAACATCCGCTTCGCCGGGACCGGGCCGGGGGATGGGTGCATTGGTACAATCACAAAACGCCAGCCCGATGTGTTTTTCTCCGAGGATGTCACGGGTCTCCGCCGGCATGCCCGAAAAATCGCCCGTATAGAGAATGCTCCCCCGCTCATGCTCGACGAGCCAGGCCAAGGCCCCGGGAATGGAGTGTTCCACCCGGAGGGCTGTCAGGGTGAACCGGCCAAAGCGCTCACTGGACGCATGCCGGACCTTTCTGGTCCGCGCCTCCGCGGGAAGTCCGTAGCGGATGGAGAGAAAGGCGATCGTCTCCTCCGACGCCAGAACCGTGCAGCGAGGAGCCCCTTCGAGGATCAGGCTGACGGCGGCGGCATGGTCAAAATGTCCATGGGTGCAAGCCAGGGCCGCCAGTCTGGGGAGTGCTTTGTCAAGGAGGGGACTCTCGGGGACGAGAAGACCGCCAGAGGACGGGAAACTGCGACCGGCATCAATCAGTATGGCTGTCTCGCCATCATCGAGCAGAAAGGAACTGGTCCCGATCGCATCCAGTCCGCCAAGGGGATGGACGATCAGCGGGTCAGACACCGCTGTGTCCGAACCCGCCCGCTCCGCGAACGGTGGCATCCAGCTCGTTGACCGTGAGGACGGCGGGGTGTTCAACCCGGGCAAAGACCATCTGGGCAATCCGCATGCCAGGTTCGACCGTAAACGGCTCCGTTCCCAGGTTGACGAGAATCACCCGCACCTCACCACGATAATCCGCATCAATCGTTCCGGGGGCGTTGGCCAGCGTCACCCCATGCTTGAGGGCCAGCCCGCTCCGGGGCCGGATCTGTGCTTCCATCGTTGCAGGGAGGGCCATCTCGAAGCCGAGCGGGACGAGGTAGCGCTCGCCCGGCTGAAGGGTGACAGCAGTCTCCATGGCAGCAACACAGTCATACCCGGCGGCATGGGGCGTCGCACGGACCGGGATGGCAGCACCCGGAGTGACAAGCCGGAAGCGGACCGATTCATCCACGATGCGTCTCCCCGGCGGGAAAATGCTTTTTGAGAATCGGCATGGCATCAATCCGACCGAGTGTCCGGACGGCAAAGCGTTCGCTCCCCAGAATATAGGAGATCACATCCCGGATATCCTCCATGGTGACGGCATCGATCCGCTTGAGAACGGCGCTCAGTGGTTCGCCCCTTCCAAAAACAAGTTCCTGCATGGCGATGTAATTCATTCTCGATTCGACACTCTCCCGGCCGATCAGGAGGGAACTCTTCAATTGTTCCTTGGAGCGGAGAAATTCTTCGCTGGAAATCCCCTTTTTGAGAAGAAGCTCGTTTTCGCGACGGATCAGGGTCAGAACGGTATCCAGATACTCGGCGGAGGTCGCACAGGAAATCCCGAAGTACCCGGTTTCCTGCATCAGTGCAGGGAAGGTATAAATCGAATAGCAGATTCCGTGCTCTTCACGGATCTTCTGGAAGAGCCGTGAGCTCATGCTCCCGCCCCAGAGCTGGTTGACCAGGGCGATTGCCACTCGCCAGGGATGGCGTTTGTGGACCCCGGGCATCCCGATCAGAAGCTGCACCTGCTCCAGCTTTTTCTTTTGTGCCGCCAGGGTAAAGCGCGGCTCGGGGGGCTGGGTCGGCAGGGCGGGATCCCCGCTCCCCCGGAGGGGCCAGGTCTCGATCTCGCGCGCCAGGGTATCGGGATCGATCATGCCCGCCGCGGAGATCACAAGCCGGTCGGTCCGGTAGTGCTTGTTGAAAAAATCCAGCAAGCGAGCCCGGGTGATGGCCTCGATATTCTCGACCTTGCCCGAAATGGAGAATCCGAGAGGGTGGTCGGGCCAGAGCTGTTCGACAAACCGGTCGTGGATATAATCATCAGGAGAATCGTCGTACATATGGATCTCCTGGATCACGACCTGCTTTTCTCTCTGAATCTCTTTTGGGGGAAAGACGGAATCGTAATACATGGCCTTGAGGAGACCGATCACCATCGGCGCATGACGGGCAACAACGTTGGCGTAAAAACACGTCTTCTCACGAGTTGTGAAGGCGTTCATGTGCGCGCCAACGGAATCCATCCGGATCGCGATATCACTCGCGGAGTGCTCGCTCGTTCCCTTGAAGAGCATATGCTCGAGAAAATGCGTCAGACCATTGGTCAAGGGGCTCTCATTCGAGGACCCCACACGTTGCCAGAGACCAAAGGAGACCGTCTCGACCCTCGGCATCCGTTCGACAACAAGAGTTATGCCGTTTGAAAAGACATACTTTCTCACGCCAGAAGCCGATTATTCGGGATCATCGACGTTGACAGCGCTCAGATTGATACGGCCAAGCTTGTCAACCTCGACAACACGCACCCGGATCCGTTCACCCTCGCGGACAACATCGCTGACCTTGTTGACTCTCTTGCTGGCCAGCTTCGAGATGTGACAGAGTCCATCCTTGCCTGGAAGAATCTCGATAAAGGCGCCAAAATCCATGATCTTTTTGACAATTCCATTGTAGATCTCGCCCACTTCGACATCGGAGGTCAGACCTTTGATGATGGCAATCGCCTTTTCGGCGTTGGTCAGATCGGGCGAGGCTACGGTGATGGTACCGTCATCGGCAATATTGATGACAGTCTCTGTACTCTCCTGGATCCCACGGATGGTCTCACCACCCTTTCCGATAACCGCACCGATCTTGTCCTCATCAATTTTCATGGAGAGAATACGTGGTGCATACTTGGAAATATCGGGCCTTGCCGCCGGAAGAGCCTCGACCATTTTGTCGAGAATGAACAACCGGCTCATGCGGGCCTGATCCAGGGCATCCCTGAAGATCTGGAAGGTGATTCCCTTGACCTTGATATCCATCTGGAAGGCCGTGATACCGGTTCTCGTACCTGTGACCTTGAAATCCATATCGCCCAGATGATCCTCAACGCCCTGGATATCCGAGAGAATGCTGTATTTTCCGTTGTCTCCCATCACAAGCCCCATGGCGACACCGGCCACCACATCCTTGACGGGAACGCCGGCATCCATCAGGGCGAGACAGCCACCACAGACCGAAGCCATCGAGGAGGAACCATTGGACTCGAGGATTTCGGAGACGATCCGCACAACGTAGGGGAAGCTCACACTGTCGGGGATGATCCCGGCCAGGGCCCGTTCGGCCAGCATGCCGTGTCCGATCTCGCGACGACCGGTCGCACCGATCCGTCCGGTCTCACCGACCGAGAAGGGCGGGAAATTGTAATGCAGCATGAACCGTTTTTCGCGGTCACCTTCGATATCATCCAGACGCTGGGCATCCAGCGCCGTACCAAGTGTCGCCGTGACCAGAGCCTGTGTCTGGCCGCGGGTAAAGAGGGCACTTCCATGGGTGCGGGGAAGGACAGAGGTCTCGATCGTGATCTGGCGGATCTCGTCGAAGGCCCGTCCATCGGGGCGCTTCCCTTCTTCGACAATCTCGTGGCGCACAATCGACTGCTCGAGGTCATGCAGAATCATGGGCATCTGCTTGAGATCCTCTTCGGACTTGCCCGCTTCGGTGTAATGCTGCACGGTCGAAGCGACAACTTCGTCGATGGCCGCATACCGGGCAAGTTTGTCCGGATTGGCACTGGCCACCCTCATGGCATCGGTCGCGTACGCGCGAACTTCCTGCTCGAGAGCAGGAGCAATCATCACGGGGGCAAAGGGCTTTTTGGGCCGTGCAACCTTTTCGACAAGGGCACGAACGCCGGCTGTCACCTGACGGATGGCATCATGCGCCACTTCCATGGCCTTGAGGAATTCATCCTCGCTGATGTTGTCGGCATGCCCCTCCACCATCATGATGGCATCATCAGTACCGGAGACCACAAGGTTGAGTCTGGATTCTTCGATCTGCTGGACAGTCGGGTTGACGACAAAGCGGCCACCGATCAGACCGACACGGCATGACCCGAGCGGACCTTCGAAGGGAATGTCCGAAACCGAGAGGGATGCCGAAGCGGCAATCATGGCCAGAATGTCCGGCGGATTGACTTTATCCACCGACACGGTTGTCGGCAGGATTTGGACCTCGTTCATGTAGCCTTTGGGAAAGAGCGGACGCATGGGCCGGTCGATGAGCCGGGAGATCAGGATCTCCTTGTCCTTTGGTCTGCCCTCTCGTTTGATGAAGCCGCCGGGGATCTTGCCGGCTGCATAGAATTTTTCGATGTAATGAACCTGGAGCGGGAAATAGTCAAGCCCACCCTTG